>Ga0209475_10001691_pt1 | contig 25992 bp, 22 predicted proteins | sample tdDd471_FD_187128 | JGI IMG/M metagenome (GOLD analysis project Ga0209475, IMG submission 187128) | Marine sediment microbial communities from the Atlantic coast under amendment with organic carbon and nitrate - tdDd47.1 (SPAdes)... | ecosystem: Environmental > Aquatic > Marine > Coastal >... | reverse complement strand
TTAGATATTAATATTTCAGCTACATCCAACTGTCTTTCAGGAGGTGAAGCTGTAGTGAGTGTAGGAACTGTTTTATCCAGTTCCGGACCGTTCTTTTTCAGTATCTATCAAGGTCCAATCTCTGTATATCCAAATCCACCAGGATCATGGGTTCCAGAAGATACTCCGGGAAGTCAGACTGCTACATTTACAGGATTGATTCCAGGGGTTACCTACACATTTATTGTTTATGATGATGCTACAGGATGTAGTTATTATGAAACTGCTACAAGTCCTATTCCTACCAATTCTACTTTAACAGCAACAGCTGTTACAGCAAACAACATTACCTGTACAGGAAGTGCCGATGGAAATGTGTCGTTCACCATTAACAGTACCTATGGTACGGCTACCAACGTTACCTATGAAATATTTGATTCCTTGTCATTAAATACCACAGGAATAAGTGGTTCTGGCGTTGTGCCAGCCAATGGTTCTTTGCCTATTTTAAATTTAGGTCCATTACCATTTGGGAATTATTTTGTTTTAATAAGTGAAACTTCAGGACCAAATACAGGTTGTAGTGTGGTTTCTGTGCCATTTAATATTACGGAATCAGCCATAGAGTTAAGTTTGACAGCTACAGTAGACCAGAATGCCAACTGTCATCCAAACTCTGGTGTTATCAGTGCCATAGCTGCAGATGGAACACCTCCATATATGTATCAAATTACAACTTCGGCAACTGCACCACTACCAACCGATCCTTCTTGGGGATCTACAAATGTGTTCAATATGGATGCCAATAGTTATTATGTGCACGCCATGGATGCATATGGATGTATTAAAACAACACCTGTTTTGATATTGCCAATGGATCCTTCGCCAGTGATAGCTGCAACTGTAAGCAATCAATGTAACACGGCCGAAGGTGCTTTTGAAATAGATGTAACCTTACCAACGGCTGGAATGTCTCCTTATACTTTCAGTATCAATGGAGGCGCATTTCAAACACAAACAGTTCCATTTACTATCCAGAATTTAGCTTCAGGTACGCATACCATTGAAGTAAGGGACGTGAAAGGCTGTGGTAATTTGGTAAGTGTGACCATTGAACCACCTTTAGGGATTTCCCCAACAGTTACAGGCATTACAACTTGTTCTGATGATGATGGTGAAATTACAGTAACTGCCGTAGGTGGAACAGGAACTTATAGTTATAGCATCAGTCCTAATCCAGCCTCTATTAGTTTAACTGGGAATGTGTTTTCTGGTGTACCTTCGGGGACTTATACAGTAACAATTACAGACACCAACACTTTATGTACGGAAGATGCAACCATTACTTTAGATGCCGCAACACCTGTAAGCTTTACAACTTCTGTAACAGATGTGAGTTGTAACGGAAGTAATGAAGGTGTTATTACGGTTAACCTGGATGCAGGAAACGATAACCCAATTTATACTTATGAAATTATTGCACCTATTGTAGTGGCACCTCAAACCTCGAATGTGTTTACAGGCTTGGCAGCAGGAACTTATACGGTTCAAGTAAATTCAGGTAGAGGTTGTTCCAATACAATGGATGTTACTGTTGGTGAACCTACTTTGCTAACAGTATCAGGAACTGCTTCAGATTTTGCCTGTGCAGCAGATGGATCTGTAAATGCGTCTGTGTTAACCATTACAGAAGTGGGAGGAACCCCTTCTTATACCTATAGTATTGATGGCATCAATTATTTTGGCACCAATGTGTTTGATATCTTAGATACAGGAAGTGCACAAACCATTGATATTTATGTGAAAGATGCCAATGGCTGTATTGCTACCAATACAGTAAATATATTACCATTGCCAACCTTAACTATGGCAACTGTAGCAGAAGCAACACCAATTGACTGTAACAATACAGGTTCCATAGCTATTACCGTTACAGGTGGATCAGGTAATTTTGAATATGAAATGTTGCCAAATGGCACACCACAAGCTTCCAACATCTTTGCTATCTCATCACCAGGAGATTATTATTTCCTAGTAACCGATTTAGATACAGGTTGTACCATTGCCACAGCAGCTTATACAGTGGTTCCATTTGATACCATTGATGCCATGGCTACAGCTACAACTGCTGTAACCTGTTTTGGCGATACCAATGGTGCTATGGAAATAAACGTTAGTGGATATTCTGGAACGTATACCTATGAAGTTTTTGATAATTCAGGAACATCGGTTTTAGGACCAATAGCTACAGACACAAGTACAAACCCACAAACCATTTCTGGATTATTGGCTGGAAATTATACTGTTCAGGTTACAGAGACGGCCAGTCCGTTTTGTACCACAACAACCAATGTGGTAACCATTACATCACCAACAGAGCCTTTGGCGATTGTTGCTTTGGAAACATCCAATGTTACCTGTACCAATAATTTGGGCACTATCACTGCCACAGCAACTGGTGGTTGGGGAACTTATCAATATGAATTAACAGGAGCGGCCTCGGTAGCTTATTCTTCCAATGGAACTTTTGAAAATCTAGCTGCTGGAACCTATACCGTAAATGTTATGGATGCTGGTGGTTGTATAGCCTCACAAACGCTTACATTGGACGTGCCAACACCAATAAATGCAACTGTAACACCTAGTGCGACATTGCTGGCATGCTTTGGGGATGCCAATGCAACTATTACTGTGTCAAATATTACGGGAGGACAGGGAAGTAATTACTCTTATACCTTGAATATGCTTTCCCCTACCATCAGTTCTTCCGGACCACAGACGTCGCCTGTGTTTGGAAATCTTGGAGCAGGAACCTATCAAGTTTTGGTAACAGATGCCTATAGCTGTAGTTTTACTTCAGCAGATATTGTTATTACGCAACCAACTCCAATACAAGCCAGTTTGGTGGTAGAAACAACCCAAACCTGTTTAAACCAAGCCACACTTACTTTAAGCGCCACAGGTGGGACAGGGCCTTATACTTATAGCGATAACAGTACGTTAACACCAGTTTTGGGATCTTTTGCGACATCTACCACCTTCCCAGTTTCTGTAGGAACACATGCCTATTATGTGCAAGATGCCAATGGCTGTATCGCAATCGTTTCAAATGAAATAACGATTGACCCATTGCCAACATTAACCCTTAATTTGTCCTTGACAAATGCAACCATCAATTGTACAGGAGATGCTACTGGTGTGGTTGTGGCTACTGCTCAAGGTGGTTTAGGAAACTATGTTTACACTATGCAGGATGCTAGTGGAAATACCATTCCTGCAACTCAAAATAGTCCAGGGGTATTTACAGAGCTTCCAGCTGGAAGCTATCAAGTGCATGTGGAAAGTGGTGATTGTTTAGCCACATCAGCTCCTTTTGATATTACTGAGCCATCAGCTCCATTAACTGCGCCTTTTACGGTATCAGATGTCACTTGTTATGGTGCAAACGATGGATCTGTAACCATTAATGCTTCGGGTGGAACAGGATTGATCATGTATGCTATTTCACCACAATTAAATCAGTTTTTTGATACCAATGTTTTTGAAGACTTAGAGCCGGGAACCTATGATGTAATCGTGCAAGATGAGCTGGGATGTTATGTGATGCTTAATTTCACCATTAACGAACCTGCACCTGTTGTAATAAGTATTGTGCCTAATTCCATTGTTCCAGAGGTTTGTGAAGGGGATTTAGATGGTGAATTTAGTATAGATATTTCTGGTGGTACACCTCCTTATTCTGTAAGCATAGACGATTATAATGGTCCTTACACAACCGGAACTTTAGGACAAACACAGTTTGATTTTACTGGATTGGGTGGTGGAGACCATATGGTTTATGTACGCGATAGTCAAGGTTGTGAATCTGAATGGAATATCACGTTCCCAGAATCTGTTAGAATCAATCCTTTTGTTGAAATAGAGTATACCTGTGTCAACAATGCCTCAAGTAATATTGTAGCTGTTTTTGTAGATGATAGCATTACCAATCCAGACGATTTGGATTATTCCTTGGATGGAGGCCCTTACCAGGCCAGCAATGTGTTTGTGGATGTTGTTCCTGGAACTGGTCATTATATAGATGTAAGACATACCAATGGCTGTATTCAAAGAACGGAACTCTTTGATATTACATCTTTCGATCCTTTAACCCTGGTTTTAAACGATGGCGAAATAAATGAAATTATTGCAGTTGCCTCAGGAGGTTCTGGAGAGTATGAATTTACCTTGAATGGAGAATCTTATGGAAGCACCAATGTGTTTGTAATTTCAGAATCTGGAACCTATATAGTAACCGTTACAGATAGTAATGGGTGTGTGGCAACAGCATCCAGGCATTTCGATTATGTGGATGTGTGTATCCCTAATTACTTTACGCCAAATGGCGATGGTGTTCTGGATGGTTGGGCTCCGGGATGCGTGGTTCATTATCCAAATCTTGACTTTGATATTTTCGATAGATATGGTAGAAAAATTGCCACCTTAAGAGTTGGTCAAACCTGGGATGGCACTTATCAAGGGAAAGAACTTCCTACTGGAGATTACTGGTATGTGGTAAGGCTTAATGACCCTAATGACAATAGGGATTTTGTTGGACATTTTACATTGTACAGATAAACCTAGGGGATTAAAATTTTAAAACGATTCAAGATGAAAAAACTAATTATATATTCTCTTTTCTTAATCTTAGCACAAAGTTACGGTCAAGAGTTGAATTTACCTGTATATACGCAATATTTAGCCGATAATCCCTTTGTGATTTCTCCTACTTATGCAGGAATTGGCGATAATTTAAAGATTCGGGCCAATGGTTTAACCCAATGGGTAGGCATCAAGGATGCACCAGACAATCAGTCCTTATATGCCGATTTTAGAATTGCCGACCGATCAGGTGTAGGAATTTCATTGTATAATGATAAAAACGGATACACGCTTCAAAAGGGTTTGAAGGTGTCTTTTGCGCACCATCTTATTTTGGATTATTACTCGAAGCAGTATTTGTCCTTCGGAATTTCATATAACCTAAACAGTTTCAGAATAGATATTGATGAATTTAGACCAACATATGAAACACCTATCATCGATCCACGTGTTACAGACGATAGGTCCATATCCAACAACAACTTCGATGTTGGTGTTTTGTATAGAAATAAAGGATTTTATTTCAGTTTAAATGCAAATAATATTTTACCAAAAGACATAGACGATTATGTTGGGATAGAACCCGATTTGCTGTTAAACTACCAAGTGTATACAGGAATAACACTTCAAAGCAAATTAAATAAAAAACTGGAATTTGAACCTTCTGTATTTTTTCAATACTTTGATAGCGACAATCGTTCCAGTACCGATATCAATATTAAAGTTAGAAAGTACGATAGGAGAGAGGACTATTTTTGGGGAGGGATCTCTTATCGTTTCTTAAACGATCAATTTTTCGATCCTTTGAACCTTGGACCAATGGCTGGCATTAAAAAGTCCAACTTCTATTTTGCCTATTCGTATCAAATAACCATAAATGATTTAGCCGGATACAACTCTGGAACACATATGATTACCATAGGCTTGGACTTTCTACAAGGTATTAGCAACTGTCCATGTACACAAACACCAGTTCACTAAAACTACATGTTAAAAGGGAAGAAAAATTATGGATTAAAATAAAGTTGACCAACCGAACACAAATCCGTTGGTATTAGCTCCAACCTCTTTAAAAGTGATGGTTGTGGCATAAGCTATTTTTATGGAGTGTTTTTTAAAAATGGGCATACCAGCTGAGAGACCTCCTATAAAGTTACCACGTTCATCGTCTTTAGGTTGCCTGTTTACTATGGAGTTGCCTCCTTGACCATAACCAAAACTTAAGGACGACCAAATACGGTGTTTAAATTGTTTGTTAAGGTGTGTTTGCATGGCAAATAGTGGTTTTTGTTTTTTGGTCTTATCAATATAAAAATCGTTGTTATTGGTATAGAAAAAGACTGAACTTGTCAATTCATAAGACCAGGAGCCCCAATTGTGAACAAATCCAATTTGAGGACGAATAACAAAACAATTGGCACCTATGTTCAGTAATTTATCACCATCATATTGACCCAATGGGACGCTAAGGGCTATGGAGGCTCCAACAGTAGTGTAAACAGGGTTGGCTTTCATGTACTCCTGCATTTCTTTAAGGGTCATGGCCTTCGGACCAATAAAATTCAAGGACAAACGTAGTCTTGGGTCGGCAAATCCTTGTCGTTTTACAGATTTTGGTTCACCCACCAACAAACCTTCCCACTGGGCAAAACTATAAGGAATCAAAACATCAATTCGTGCTTGCTTGTTTCCTATTTTAAAGGGTCTTACATACTGTAACGCGATTGAATTTACAGTAACAGTAGTGTTTTCTGCCTGCAATAGAGGGTCAAAGTCAATATCGCCAAAAACATGACTAAGGCCTACGCCAACCACGTTGGTTCCTAAAGGCATCGAGGTCCAACGTCTAGGTTCTATATCTTGTGAATGACTGTAAGAGTTCACAATACATAGTAATACTATACTAAATTTACGAAATAGGTTAAGAGTACTTAAATGATGTTTCATATGAAATTTCTACCTATCAAAAGTAAATAAAGTTTTAACAATGACAATTAGAAAAAGAACTCCTAACATAAATCTTTATAAAAACTGGTGAGTATAATTATAGATTTAAAATTAATAAACCCTTGTAATTTCTTGAATTACAAGGGTTTTTTGCGGAGAAAGAGGAACTATCTTTAAATAATTAAGTTATTGAAAATCAAACAATTAAAATAATATATTTCTAATTACGCACCGAATTACGCACCTGATTTATAATTCATTATATTTAAGTAAAGCTGTAAGGAGTTTTTTTATTTGGAATTTCAATTTTAAAAGTTTTAAGTGACAAATCGGACTAATCCAATTGAAATTATTACTATTAATCCGGCTATAATAAACGGATAGTAAAAACTATCTGCAATCAGCCAAGTACCTACAACAGGACCTAAAATCTGACCTACGCTACCTGTTGAGCTTTGTATGGATATATTTCTACCTGTATTTTCTTTAGATGTCAATGATACTGCTGATAACAAGTTTGGCGTTACCATAGCACCTCCAGCAGCGAAAACAACGATTAACACATATACCAAGTATTCATTCTTAAAAAAGGGAAAGACAATTAAGGATAATCCAGATATAAACAACCCTAATGCAATTTGTTTCTTTGTGGATAAAAACTTCTCTCCGTAAGTAGCGAACAAAGGTTGTAAAACAGCCATTATTGAACCACATAGCATAAAACCAATACCTATTTGGTTACTGTTAAATCCTAATTCATCTTTCCCATATATTGAAAAGACAGTTTCAAACAGCGTTACTACAAATTGGATGACAAACGACAGACCCAGTAATACGACAAAATATTTGGTAAATGTGAATCGCAAGCTCGCTTTTTGTGTTGTGAACGTATGTACGCGAGTGGTGTTTTTTAACCATTTTGCTACTACAAATAAGACTATAAGTCCTAGAAGAGCGGCAAACAAAAAGGGTACTGAAAATCGGTCTAAATGCAGCAGACCTATCGTATATTTTAAATGAAGGTCAGTTTGAGACAGAAAGCCACCAATGACAGGGCCAAAAATAACACCAGAGCTAATGGCAACACCCGACCAACCCATTATTTTTGTTCTTCGTTTTTCAGAAGTAATGTCGCTCAAATATGCGTTGCTAACTGGAATAACTGATGACGTGAAAATACCACCAAAGATGCGAGCAACATATAGCATCGTCAATGATGTAGCAAGACCGGTAAGTAATTGCATAATTACAAAGCCGATTAGCCCAACAATGATAATGGGTTTACGGCCGTATTTATCGGATAGCCTGCCCCAGAGTACAACGAAAAGAAGCTGGAAGAGCGGATAAATACTGGTCAAAAAACCAATATGAAAGTTAATCGAATCAGTATCTAGGTTATCTCCTAAAGCTAATCTTTCGGTATAGTAGGGAAGGGTTGGCAATAAAATACCATAGCCCAACATCACTACAAATAAACTCAACAGGATTAAAAATATCCTGTTGAGTTTTTCTTTTTTGTCCATTTATTTTTTACCGATTTTTCGCTTTAATAATTGCGCATTGATAGCCACTATAATCGTACTTAAACTCATAAATACCGCTCCTACAGCTGGTCCTAAAACAAAGCCTGAAGAATATAATACACCGGCTGCTAAAGGAATAGCCACTACATTATATCCTGTAGCCCAAATCAAATTCTGAATCATTTTATTGTAGGTGGCTTTTCCAAAGAGAATTAAGTTGGCAATATCCTGTGGGTTACTGTTGACCAGAATGATATCTGCTGTTTCAGCGGCTACGTCAGTACCTGAACCAACGGCAATACCTACATTGGCTTGAGCCAGAGCCGGTGCATCGTTCACGCCGTCTCCTGTCATTGCCACAAACTCTCCCTTACTTTCCAATTCTTTTACTATTTCCACTTTTTGATGTGGCAAAACTTCGGCGTAGTATCCATCCAAGCCGAGTTTATCGCTAACAGCTTTGGCAGTTCTTTCATTATCACCGGTAGCCATTAAAACTTTTATATTATTCTTTTTAAATACTTTTATAGCCTCGGCAGATTCTGGTCTTATTTCATCGGCAAGAGCAATGTAACCAGCTAATTTTCCATCAATCAATACAAAAACAACTGTTTCAGCGGCATCACTGTATGCGTCTTCGGGAATAGTGATTTTTTCATCCCTTAAAAAACCAGGACTAACCACTTTTACTTGCTTACCTTCTACATTGGCCTCAACGCCTTTACCTGTAATTGCATTAAAGTTTTCAGGCTTTGGGATGGTCATATTATCTTCTTTGACTTTTTTAATAATACCTACGGCGATAGGATGTTCCGAACTTTGTTCCAATGCACTCGAAAGCCTCAAAATTTCTTTAGGTGGATATTTCTGATTGACCGACTCAACCCTTGTTACACCAAAATCACCTTTGGTCAATGTTCCAGTCTTGTCGAATAATAATGCCGTTATTTTTCGGGATTCTTCAAAAGCTGTTCTATTTCTAATCAATAATCCATTCTGTGCAGAAACCGCAGTAGAAATAGCGACCACTAATGGAATGGCAAGACCTAAAGCGTGCGGACACGCAATAATCATTACCGTTACCATACGCTCCAAAGCATACACAAAAGGGAAGCCTAAAATTAGCCAAACCGCCAATGTGCCAAATCCAATACCTAATGCGATATAGGTAAGCCATTTTGCAGCTCTATCCGAGAGGTTTTGCATTTTTGATTTGGACTTTTGTGCTTCTTCAACCATTGTGATCACCTTGTTGAGATAACTGTCCTTTCCTGTATGCTCAACCTTTACCTTTATGCTGCCATTACCGTTTACCGAACCTCCAATAACCTTATCATCTATTTCTTTCTTAACTGGTTTGGACTCCCCAGTAAGCATAGATTCATTCAGGTAGCTGGTGCCTTCTGTTATAATACCATCAGCAGGCACCTTTTCACCTGGTTTTACTAATATGACATCATCTTTTAACAAATTTTCCAACGGAATATCTTCTATGGTATCACCCTTTACCCTATGGGCTTCTGCGGGCATCATACTTACCAAAAGCTGTAAGGCCTTTGATGCTCCCAAGACGCTTTTCATCTCTATCCAATGTCCTACCAACATAATAGCGATAAGGGTAGCCAGTTCCCAGAAAAAATCAACTCCTTCTAAGCCGAACACGGTTGCCGAACTATAAACGTAAGCCACGGTAATGGCCATAGAAATAAGGGTCATCATCCCTGGTGCACCTTTTTTAACTTCGGACCAAAATCCGGTAATAAATGGCCAGCCGCCATAGAAATACACTACAGAAGAAAGGCCAAATAATATATATTGGTTTCCGGGAAGCAGGAACTCATACCCAATAAACCCTTGGATCATCGGGGAGATGATGAGGATGGGAATGGTCAAGATTAAGGTTACCCAAAACCGTTTCCTGAAATCGGCAATCATCATTTTATGATGGTCGTGGCCCATTTGACCGTGACCCGGATTGTGGCCAGAATGGTCTCCACCTTTGTGGTTCATTTTAGAATGGTCTTCTTTTTTGTGTTTCATCTTCGAATGGTCCATTTTAGAATGGTCCATTTCATCGTGATTGTGGTGTTCGTGATTTTCCATTATTGTCTTGTTTAAGTGTTATCGTAATTTTTTTCTCATAGCTTCCGAAATGTTTTCGGCATAGACGCCATAGGCATCTACCAAAAGTCCTTTAATCCCATTTTTTGATGAAATAGCATAAAGCACACTATTATCGTCGGTACTGCTCATACCCTCAAAACGATGCATCTCGTCAACATTAAAATCTTCTGGGTGTATTTCAATTTTTAGTGAGGCACACTCCAAACATTCTGGTTTTAGGTTAAAATCATATGTATAGCCATTTCCCTGTAAATCGTTTATGGCTTCAGAAAGTGTATCGTAATTTTTCATCTGTCTTTATTTATAGTTTATTGTAAAATAGCTGTTATCTGCTTCTGAAAATTTCTGAAAAGTCAATAATCCTTTTTCATTTAATTTTTCAATAACAGTATAATTGAATTGCTTGATGCGAATACCCCAGGCATAGGCCTTAATATTTATTTTTGATTTAATAGTGTTTTTGCCAGCTTCTAATTTTCGATCGTAAATTTTTATGATGCTTTTTGAACCGAAAAAATTCAACAAGCCCGAGTCAAAACTCATTTCCAATTCAATATTTTTCAGATTATCCAAATTGTATAGTTCTTTAAATTTCTTTGAAGTGGTGTTGATTTCTGTTTTCTTTGATTTTGGATTGGAAAACGGGAAAGCCATTACCACTACACTTGCTTCATCAGGCTTGCAACGATAGGTTGTGGTGTATTTATCGGTCAATTTTTTGTCTTTATCAAACAATTCCGTAACTACCTCAATTTCATAGTATCCATTTTTCTTTATTGTTTCTCCAGCTTCAAAAGTTTGTTTATTGAGAAAATCACCTTCTTTATCAAAGTTTTCCCGAATAACAACTCTGCCTGAAATCTGCCCAATGAGCATTTCAGTTTGTCCAGTCATTGTGATGCTGAATAAAGTGATTAGTACTATAAAGCCTTGTTTTCTCATATATGGTGCATTAATTTTTTTACCTCTTTTGCCATAATATCACTTAAATCTATTCCATTTGAAGAGTGTGGGATGGTATTACAAGTCACTATTTTTTCTACTCCGGAATCCAATAAATCTTGATAGGCGTTTCCTGAAAAAACGGCGTGAATGCCTACACAAATAGGTGGTTTCATTCCTGCTTTTTTAAGATGTTGTACGGTTTCAATCATTGTTCGGGCTGTGGAAATAATATCATCTACCAAAATGGGTGTAGCATCTTTATATATATCCACATCGGGAACAGAGACTTCTACATCACGGTCACCGTGACGCACCTTTTGTAATACCGTAAATGGTGCTCCTGCATTTTTGGCGACTTCTGATACCCATTGTTCACTTTCAGAATCAGGTCCGATAAGTACCGGGTTTTCGATATTTTCTTTAATCCATTCTGAAATTGCGTCGGCAGCGTGAATCACTTTATTTGGAATTTGATACACTTCTCCCAACGAACTAATTCTGTGCAAGTGAGGGTCAACTGTGGTAATGCTATCGGCGAAACCAGAAATCAATTTTCCGAAGAAACCGGAAGTCACTCCTTCTCCTTCATTAAATACTTTGTCCTGCCGCATATACGCCAAATAGGGTGCTACCAAACAGGTACACATAGCTCCTAATGATTTGGCTGTGTGGCTTAAAAAATATAGTGACAACAGTTTTTCGTCCGGTTCGTGCAAGGTGCATACCAGTACCACACATTTATCTTTAACATCAGACAATATGCGCGTGTATGATTCCCCGTCAGGGAATTTCCTTAATGTGGCTTGACCCACTTCAGCTTCCATTTTTGTAGCCATTAGTTCTGTGAGTTCTTCATTTCCGGGAAGACAGAATAATATTGTTTTCATAGTATGTTCTTTAATTAATAGTTATGATGTCGTTATGGTTGTTTTCATATTCCAAGGCATAATTAAGTTCACCTTTGGATTCAGCATATATGGTATAAAGCAGTTGGTTCTCTTCGATTTGTTCTCCCAAATGCACATTTAGAAGAATCCCTGCCGATTTAGATTGTGGTGCTCCAGAAAGCTTGGCCAGTTTTGCAATTTTACGGTTATCAATTCGTTGCAAAACGCCTGACTTTTCAGCTTTAATTTCAATTTTATAAGGTGCTAAAACTGGTTTTGAAAATTGACCTTGCGCCTTACAAATGGCTACGAATTTTTCATATGCTTTTCCAGATTTGAGAATTTTATGTGCGGTTTCCTGTCCCTTTCCTTTTTCTACTTTTCCAGAAAGTTCTAATAGTTCAGTAGCTAAAAGCAATGCTCTTTCTGTTAAGTCTTTAGGTGCATCTTCCTCATTTTTCAAAACTTTTAATATATCTATGGCTTCTAAAGTTGGACCGATACCCCTTCCAACAGGCTGCGTGCCATCCGTAACTACAACTTTTACATTCAACCCAACAGCAGTTCCAACGGTTTCCATATGATTTTTTAGTTTTTCTGCCATTTCGGTACTGCGAACCTTGGCGGTTTCTCCCACGGGAATATCAATGACCACGTGAGTAGAACCAGCTGCTGCCTTTTTAGAGAGTACTGAAGCGATGAGCTGACCTTCGCTATCAATATCCAAGGCTTTTTCAATTTTAATGAGCACATCATCGGCAGGACTTAACTGCGCTGTACCGCCCCAAACAAAACATCCGCCTTCTTTTTCTACTACGGTCTTTATTTCCTCGGAAGAGAGCGTAACATTGGTCAGTACTTCCATTGTATCTGCTGTGCCTGCTGGCGAAGTGATTGCCCGTGAGGATGTTTTTGGCATAGTAAGCCCATACGCGGCAACAATGGCAACTACCAATGGTGTTGTCCTATTGCCAGGCAATCCGCCAATACAATGTTTGTCGACCACGATATCCTTGTTCCAGTTCAGTTGCTTTCCGGAAGCAATCATTGCTTTCGTTAGGTCGGATATTTCATCAATATCCATTCGGTCGCCAGCACAGGCAGTAATAAATGCCGAAAGGTGGATGTTGGAATAATCGCCTTCCACGATATCGGTTATGATGTTGTTATAGGCCTTATAATCCAGTTTTTGATTATAGATTTTAGCCCTGACATGACTTAAGGATTCAATAGGTTCCAAATGGGAAACATATAATGTATCGTTTCGGCAAACCTTCAGTTTTTTCGCGGCAGCATCCGATAGACCAATTTCATTGGGCAACAGGATATCAGAATTCAAAACATTAAGACTTGCTACAATTGATGTATTTGCATTGGATATCCTTATTCGGGTAAGCGCCTCAAACCCTTCAGAAATACAAACGTGGCAATCTTCACGCATATACACTACATTTTCGTTTTGGGTATAGATGCCGAGATGTTTATATTTTAATATGTTTGAGTGTGTGTCCATATTTTATTGGTTGTTGTGATTTATTCTATTTCTTCGATGGTGTATAATTGCGGAATTTCTGCATCCCACCCATAGGTTTCCTTGATGCCTTTTTGCAATGCTTCTGCACTCTCTTTTTCACCGTGTACAATGAAAATACGTTCGGGTTTGTTTTTTATCTTATCCATCCAGTCCATAAGTTCTGCGTGGTCTGCGTGTGCCGAAAGCCCTTCAATTTCTACTACTTGCATTTTAAACGGCACCCATTTTCCATATACTTTTAGTTCTTTTTCACCTTCCAATAATTTTCTGCCACGAGTGCCTTCAGCTTGATAGCCTACAAAAAGTAAGGTGTTATTTGGATTTTGTGCCTGTGTTTCAAGATAGTTTAGCATTCTTCCCCCTGTGAGCATTCCGCTTCCTGCAATCACGATTTTTGGTTTGTAATCTGTTCTTAATTCCAATGTTTCACGATAACTGCTAACAACTGTAAAGTGTGAGCACATTTCGTCACATTCGTTATCTTCCAACCTGTGCCAATCTCTTGTGCGATGAAACAATTCTAATACACTTGCTCCCATTGGGCTGTCCATTATCATTTGTATTTTTGGGATTTTCTTCTCTTTCAATAATTTCCAAAAAATCAGCATCATCAATTGGGCGCGTTCTACTGAAAAACTTGGAACAAATAGGCTGCCACCTCTGTTGATGGTGTCATTGACCAATTTTTCTATCTGTGGAAGTGCTTCTACTTCATCAGGATGAAATCTTCCTCCGTAGGTGGATTCAATAAATAATACATCTGCCTTTTTTGGCTTTAATGGCGGAAACAGTAATAAATCGTTTGTTCTGCCTATATCGCCAGAAAACACAAAACGTTTCCTGTGTACATCCAACTCAATGTAAGTTGCTCCCAGAATGTGTCCATTATATTGAAATCGAGCCCTTATGCCATCAAACAATGGAATCCATTGTGATTGCGGAATTCCTTTAAAATGAGGGATAGTTTTTTCTACATCCTTTAGGTCGTACAATGGTTCAGCAGGATTATGTTTGGAATAGCCTTCTTTATTGGCACGTTCGGCTTCCTGTTCTTGTATTTTGGCACTATCATTCAATATGATTTTTGCGATGTCCAAGGTGGGATTGGTGCCGTAAATGGGCCCTTTGAAACCTTGCTTTACCAATCTCGGCAAATATCCTGTATGGTCCATATGGCCGTGGGTAAGCAAAACAGCGTCAATATCAGCAACATTAACGGGTGGATACTCCCAGTTTTTAAGGCGTAATTCTTTTAACCCTTGAAAAAGTCCGCAGTCTATGAGTATCTTTTTATCTCCTGTGTCCACTAAATATTTTGAGCCGGTTACCGTACCTGCTGCACCTAAAAAGTGAATATTTATTTTATTGTTATCCATCTTTATAGTATTTATTTAGAGTCCACCACAGCAAGAAGGTGTATTTCCTTTATCTTGTTTTGATTTGCTCAATTCCACTATTTCTTTATATAGATTACGAGAATCCTCTTTAATAAAAAGAGCCAATTTCTTTACTGATTTAGGTTCAAAGTGAACCATTTCCAATAATATCTCAAGGGCTTCTTCAAGTAGTTTAGAGTCATCTTCCAATGCTTGGTAAAATGGCTCTAAATCTATACTGTCCTTTTCTTTCAGTTCATCTGTTTTCATTTGTTCTATTTTTAAATTAAAAATGTATGTAGTGCTTTATTGAATTCTACATAGTTCTCTTGAATCTTCGAGAATCTTTTTGTGCCTTGACTTTGGCACTCCTACTTGTTCTAAAACTTTTGGGTTTTCGTGAAGCTCTTTGCAGAGCACAAGACCTTTATCCAATAATTTCGTTTTTTCGGCCTTAGTAAGCGTTGTTATTGCTGTTAATGGATGTAGCCCCGACTTATCTATTCTGTCTTTTAACCCGTTATCCATTGGGTAATCCCAACTTGTCAATAATAGCCCAACGCATTTACCATATTGTACCGCATCACTTGTAAATCGTGTATTTGTATAGACGCCTCCTTTGTGAAGTTTAGTATCGTGACCTTTTTGGCGTTCCCAATTTTTTTCTACATCTAAAAATCTTGAATTGATGTATAATGGAATCTTCACGTTGCAAACTCGGCCTTGATCGCTATGGTATTTGCATTCAATCATATAATGATTATTGTCTTTTTGCGCTATCACATCTATTTCGTGTTGAACACAATTACCTTGGACAATAACATCAACTTCTGTATCAAAACCTTCGTGTGCCAATAGTTTGCCTACTAATTTTTCAAATGGAAAACCGGTTGGACCTAGTTCCATTAAAGCTTTTTTGAGCTTGTACTTTGAGGCACTTACCCTAGATTTTCGTTTTAGCATCTTGAAAGCCAACTGATAGATTTTTTTGGTTGTCATTCCTTCTTCAATCTGCTCTTGTACTTTCCGGGCTATATCTTGAATAATATCCTCATCTGCCCGTGAACGCCGCAGGGAGTTGATGAGTTTGTTTACATCAAAGGCTTCGTACTCACCAGAGTATTTTTTTATTAAGACTGATTTATTCATTGTTACATTTTAATAGTCATTACTGGTAATTCGGAGTGATTGGTTACACCCTCTGCGATGCTTTTAGAGAATAAGCTTAAAAAGCCTGTACGTCCGTGAGTACACATTGCGATTAAATCGGCATTTTTATATCGTAAATAATTGTTTATCCCTGTTTCTACGTCTGGTTCGTTATATACATTCATTGAGAAGTTATCCAAATCGGGGAATTTTTTCAGGAACTCCTTGATGGGATCCAACCCTTGTTCTATACTGTTAAAATCGGTCTGAGTATTGACCCTCAATAAATGGATATGTGCGCCGCATTTTTCAGCAATCGAAATAACTTGCTTAAATGCATCGCTTACATCTTGAAGAAAATCTGAAACAAAAACGATATCCTTAAAAGGAAAGGATACTTCTTCATCCTTGACTACAACAACTGGTACATCAGCTTTCCTAACAATTTTTTCTACGTTGCTTCCCATTAACTCACGTATACCGCCTCGGGTGCCACTACTTCCCGTAACTATAAAATCGTGATGAAAATGACCCGAATGTTTAAGGATATTTGCCTGACCACCATCAAATTCAAGAAAAGTCCTGCATTCAAGGCCTTGTCGTTCTGCTTTTTTCTCCAGTTCTCTCAGGTAGGCTTTTGCGATGCCTATTTGCTTTACTGTTTCTGGGTACTGTTTTTCTTTTTGTTTATCCAACTTTACCCATTCTACCGGGGTTTTCATTAAATGGAAAAAATGGATTTCGGAATTGTAAAGCTTTGCCATTTCAATTCCGAGTTCTTCTGCTTTATTGCAATTTTTTGAAAAGTCTGTTGGTACGAGTATGTTTTTCATAATATTTGTTTTTAACTATTAATTAATGCTAATTTCATTTCCAGAAGGTTTTTGTTTTTCAAAACAATCCAGATTATATATGGTTGTTTCTGCAATATTGGTCAATGCGGTTTTGGTTAAAAAAGCTTGATGGCTTGTAATTAGTACATTGTTGAAAGTCATTAAGCGTGCAATCACATCGTCTTGCAAAATGTCATCGGAATGGTCTTCAAAGAACAATCCTTCTTCTTCCTCATAAACATCCAGTCCTAAATACCCTATTTTTTTAGTTTTCAATCCTTCGATAACTGCCTTGGTGTCCACCAACCCACCACGACTTGTATTGATGAGCATTACTCCAGATTTCATTAGTGCTATATGCTCTTTATTTATTAAATGTTTTGTTGAAGCTTTTAATGGCACGTGCAGGCTTATTATATCTGCGTGCTTACAGAGCGTCGCACAATCTGAATAGATTACGCCATATTTATCAATTAGGTCTTTGCTTTCTTCTATATCCTGGGCAAGAATATTGCAGCCGAATCCGTGAAGTATTTTTACGAGTACAGACCCTATTTTTCCTGTTCCAATCACGCCAACGGTTTTCCCATTTAGGTCAAAACCAGTGAGACCGTTTAATGAAAAGTTTTGTTCGCGCACTCTATTGTGGGCTTTAATCAGTCTTCGGTTTAATGCAAGTATCAAAGCCATTGTATGTTCTGCAATGGCATAAGGTGAATAGGCTGGGACACGGGCCACTTTTATATTCAATTCAGCTGCTTTTTCTAAATCGACGTGATTGAAACCTGCCGAACGTAATGCGATAAATTTTATGCCTAGTTTGTGTAAAATATCCAAAACTTCCGAAGAGGCATCGTCACTTGAGAAAAGTGCTATGGCCTTTGAACCTTCTGCCAATAAGGCGGTTTCCTTTGTTAGCCTAAATTCCAGAAAATTCAATTGATGTTTTCCTTTATTAGCGTTTTCAATGGAAGGCTTATCGAATTTATGTGTGCTGTATATTGTTGTTTTCATAATTTATGTTCCAAATAGTTCTAAAAGTTCGTGCAATTCTTTATTGACCTGATGTTGTTTGACCACTTCATTAAAAGGGGTTAAGTGCAATTGATTGTTTAAAATCCCGACCATTACATTCTTTTTACTTTGTAAAAGTGATTTTACGGCTTCCACCCCAAGCCTAATACCCAACATCCTATCTAAAGCAGAAGGATTTCCACCACGCTGTACGTGCCCAAGTTTTGTTATGCGTAAATCGACATTGGGGTTGACTTCCTTTATTTTTGAAGAAACAAGTTCGGCACCTATTTCATCGCCTTCTGAAACCACGACAAGAAAAGCATCTTCGCTATCGTAATTTTTCACTTTATCTAAAAGGTTAATAAAGTCGGTATCGCTCTCTGGAATTAAAATGGCGTCCGCACCAACCGTCAAACCAGAATGAATGCCAATATAACCCGAATCCCTTCCCATTACTTCCACGATAAATATCCGATTGTGAGATTCGGCAGTATCCCTTATTTTTTCAATATTTTCAATGGCTGTGTTAACTGCGGAATCAAAACCAAGGGTGTAATCCGTACCCGAAATATCGTTGTCAATAGTTCCGGGAATCCCTATGAATGGGATATCGCATATCTCTGAAAAAGCAAGTAATCCCTTAAATGTACCATCGCCACCAATGGCAATCAACGCGTCTATTTTGTTTGCATTTAGAGTTTGCAAGGCTTTTTTTCGACCTTCCAGTTCGAGAAAACGTTTGCTTCGGGCTGTCTTAAGGATAGTGCCACCCTTTTGGGTCAGTTTTTGTAATTCGTGTGATTTTAATTGAACCAAGTCACCGTCTATCAATCCTTCATATCCTTTTCGAAAGCCGCTTACGTTTATACCATTTACTTCAGCCGTTTTTGTAATGGCGTACAAGGCTGCATTCATCCCTGGACTATCACCTCCAGAGGTAAATACACCTATATGTTTTATAGTACTATCCATAGTTATAAAGCTTCTTTTTTAAGAATTTCAATGTTTTTTATACCATACAACCTATTAAAAACCATACAAGCTGTAAGGTCACCCGTTACGTTTACAGCAGTCCTGAACATTCCCAACAATCTTTCTACACCAATAATAATGATGATGCCTTCGGCTGGGATACCAACACTTCCCAAAACAGAAGCGAGTATCACCACACCACCTCCGGGAATGGCAGGTGTGCCGATTGAAGCAGCAACGATAGTTACAATGACCACAATAATATTGAGTAAACTCATTTCCAGTCCATAGGCTTGGGCTATAAAAAGGGTTGTTATCGTTTGATAGAGTGCAGTACCATCCATATTGACGGTTGCGCCAATGGGAATGATAAAATTGCTAATGGTCTTGTCCACCTTCAATTCTTCTTCGGCTGTTTGAAGAGAAAGTGGCATCACAGCGGCAGAGCTTGTGGTTGAAAAAGCCAATAGCTGAACATCCCTTATTTTTTTCAGGAAATGCATAGGGTTTGATTTTCCAAGAAGCACAATTAGCCCTAAATAGAAAATCACTAAGAATAACAGACCGAGCAAGACGACACCCACATAGTAGGTGAGGCCAGATAGAGAACTCAAACCAACGCTAGAGGTGAGCTGCGCCATAAGTCCGAAAACAGCAATAGGCACTAGAAGCATTGACCATTTTACTACTGTCATACAGACTTCCTGAATGGCACTTAGAAGCAGCTTCACTGGGCGCAGTAAGGCATTTTCAAGTGATAGCACAGCTACACCAATAATGATTGTGAAAATTACAATGCTTAACATTTCACCACTTACCATAGATGCCAACGGGTTTTCGGGAAGTAAGTTTGAGATGGCATCAGGAATCGTTTCAATTCCGAAGGAAAGCTCGGGTTCATCAGTTGAAACTGCCGTAATTTCATTATGCTCTTTTAGTGCTTGTTGATGAAGAAAACGACCCGGTCTAAAAATTTGGGATAGTATCGTACCAATGCTAACCGAAACTATTGTTGTGCCCAAAAAATATAGTAAAACCCCACCACCTAATTTTTTTAGACTGTCCTTATCATTACTTGCTATTCCAGTAATGATGGAAGCCACAATCAACGGAATCATAATCATTTGAACCAGTTTCAGAAACAGGACACCAGGCAATGCCAGCCAATTCCCCGCGATATCTGCTGTTTCTTTAGAAATCCATCCATTTTGTGGGCTCAATAGCAGACCAAATCCAACACCTAAAAACAAGGCAATGATTACTTTAAGCCATAGACGGCTTTCTACCAGTTTAAGGAGGTAGTGGTTAAGTGATTTTAATGATTTTATCTCTGTGTCAAACATTCTGTTGATTATGCTATATTAATTTTATTATCCAGATACACTTCCTGAACGGATTGTAATACTCTTACGCCTTCGCTAAAGGGTTTTTGAAATGCTTTTCTTCCCATTATCAGCCCAGAACCACCAGCCCTTTTATTGATAACGGCAGTTGTTACAGCTTCGGACAAATCTGATTTGCCTTTGGAACCACCACCTGAATTAATCAGCCCTATTTTACCCATATAGCAATTGGCTACTTGCAACCTGCAAAGGTCAATAGGGTGGTCTGTGGTAAGGGTTTTATACATTTCATCATCATATTTTCCAAATCCTATCTCTTTGAAACCAAAATTATTGGTAGGTAATTTTTGTTTGATGATGTCTGCTTGAATAGTAACACCCAAATGGTTTGCCTGCCCAGTTACATCGGCAGCTGCGTGATAATCTTCCTTGTTGGTTTTAAATGCCTCGTTCCGTGTATAGCACCATAAGATGGTGGCCATTCCCAGATTGTGTGCTTCTTCAAAAGCTTCAGCTATTTCTTTTAGCTGTCTGTTGCTTTCTGCTGAACCAAAATAAATCGTAGCTCCTACGGCAATTGCTCCCATATCCCAGGCATTTTTTACCTTACCAAATAATGTTTGGTCATATTTATTTGGATAGGTAAGTAGCTCGTTATGGTTAATCTTGACGATAAAAGGGATTTTATGGGCATATTTTCGGGCGTTCAATCCCAATACACCAAACGTGGATGCCACACCATTGCAACCAGCTTCCATAGCAAGTTTTATGATGTTCTCTGGGTCAAAATAATCTGGGTTTTTATAGAATGAAAAGGCCGCGCTATGCTCAATACCTTGGTCAACAGGAAGGATACTTAAATAACCAGTTCCTGCCAGATTTCCGTGATTGTATAATTGGGAAAGGCTACGAAGTACCTGTGAATTTCTGTTGCTATTGCCAAACACCTTGTCTATACTATTTGTGCTTGGTGTTTGTAACTCATCTTTTGTTATTTTTTCACAAACGTGTTCTAAATAGAAGTCTGCTTTTTCTCCTAAAAGTTCTACTATATTCTTGTCTGTTTTCATCTTGATAGTATTTAATGGATTCCTAAACTTTCATTTGTTTTGGCTATGGATTTTGTACCATCTGTTTCAATTCCAGTTAATGCCCTAATAGCATCAATTGTTTCCGGGATTACAATAGCTTGATTATCGACTATATAAGCATAGAAAAGTTCGTCGCCATCTACTTTCAGCATATCTTCCCATAGGGCTACTTCATACATATCGCCCCAAGGTCTTCCCATATCCAGAAACATTTCTTTAATGGTGTTGTTAGAAACCAAGCCTTGGTCATATTGAATTAATTTAATACGACTTGAAGTTTTGAAAGCATTTAGCACTTCTTCCTTTGTCGCCTGCTTTTTCAATTTCACATTCCAGTAGTGCATATGGCTCAATGTTTCGGGTACTTTTACCGCTGCGGTGATGACATCCAGTTCTGGGTCAACACTTTTAGCATCTGGACCTTGATGGCTTGGGATATCTTTTTCGGGAACCATTGTATTCATAATACCACCTAAATGACTTTCCCAAGGGTCTGTAGCTCTTCTTAAAAGTGTACCTCTGGCATAATCCAATAAATCGGCTCTTTTTAAAGCGGTCAAGGTTCTTAAAATAGACGTAGTATTACAAGAAACTACTCTTGTCGCATTCAAGTTTAGAGCCGATTTGTAATTATTTTCTGCACTAAAGGAATGCCCTGTGGTTTCGTGTTTTTCGCCACCGTGTAGAATAAATTTGATGTTTTGCTCCTTGTAGATAACGACATTCTGAGCGGCAATTTTTTTGGGTGTACAGTCCACAACAAGATCTGATTTCTTTAAAAGTTCCTGTAAGCTTCCTTTTACTGAAATTCCTTTTGAGTCCATATCATTGGCTGCTTCTTCGGTAGCTGCATAAATATCATACTCCTTTCTTACGGCATTTTGAATGCGCCAATCGCTGATTATATCGCAAACGCCCGAAAGCTTCATATCATCTTGTAATTTGATGGCATCTGCCACTCTTTTTCCTATGACTCCGTATCCTATAACTCCTATTTCTTTCATATAAATTTTGTTTTAATTAGTTATTCTTCTGTATTATCGATTAATGATTTTGGCTTAAAATTTCTAATAATCAAGCGGTTGCTCTTTTCATAAGTGAAATAGCTAACCGCCCAATTAAAACCAACCATCAATCTATTTCTAAATCCACTTATGGACATCAAGTGAACAACGGACCACAGCAACCAGGCGAAATAGCCTGCAAATTTAAATTTGCCCAAATCGGCAACTGCCTTGCGTTTTCCTACAGTGGCCAAGGAGCCTTTGTCTTTATATTCGAAAGGTTGTGTGGGTTTATTATTTATGAGGTTTAATATAGAATTACCCAGATATTTTCCTTGTTGAATTGCTGCCTGCGCCACCTGTGGATGCCCTTTGGGTCTTTCTTCAGAAATAAGCGCAGCTATATCGCCTATGGCAAAAATGTTTTCGTAGCCTTCTACTTTTAAATTAGCATCGGTTTTAATCCGGTTGCCCCTGACTATGTGTTTTTCATCAATACCATTTGGGAATTGTCCTTTTACGCCAGCCGTCCAGATAAGGTTTTTAGCCAAAATGGTCTTACCGCTTATGGTAGTGACTTCCTTTCCATCATAATTGCTTACAGCTTCATTTAATAATACCTTTACATTTAAATCCTCTAAATATTTGAGGGTTTTCGATGATGCCTTATCAGACATTGTGCTTAACAACTCATCAATGGCTTCTATTAAATAAATATTCATAATGGAAGAAGGGTACTCTGGGTAATCTTTGGGAAGGATGTATTTGCAAAACTCTGCCAAAGCTCCTGCCATTTCTACGCCTGCTGGACCACCACCTACTATTACAAAATTTGTCAGTGCGTCGCGTTCTTTATTATCACAAGTAATAGCTGCCTGTTCCAAATTTTGCAACATCATATGACGGATGTTGAGGGAATCGCGAATATCCTTCATCCCCAAACTATTTTCGGCTACAGAATCCATCCCAAAGAAATTGGTGGTCGTGCCAGTAGCCAACACTAAATAGTCATAAGAAACACTTCCCTTATTGGTCAATATAGTATTTGAATCAGGTTGAATTTCCTCAACTTCTGCCAAACGAAAGAAAACATTTTTATAGCCATTGATTTGTTTTCTGAATGGAAATACTATGCTATCAGGTTCCAACGCACTCGTTGCCACTTGATATAATAAAGGTTGAAATTGATGGAAGTTATTTTTATCGAGTAAAACCACTTGAACTTCTTTGTGTTTCAGTTTTTCAACCAATGCCAAACCTGCAAACCCTCCACCAATGATAACAATACGTGGGAATTTGGAATCCGGAAGACAGATTTCATCTGCTACCATACAAGTAGAATCCATTGTTTTGTTATGTGCGTGGCTATCCTTCATTTGTTAGTTTATAATTTAATTTACCCTTCATTCTTATCTCTTGCAATCAATACCGAGCACTTGGCGTGCGTGGCTAAATATTGGGAAACAGAACCTAAAAGGAGGCGGGAAAGCGCACCTTGACCTTGAGAGCCAACTACGATTAAATCTGCCTTCCAATCCTCTGCTTTTTCCAGGATGGCACTTTTGGGTAATCCACTCACAACGGCAGTAGTTATGTTAAGAGCTTCGTTTTTGCTCTTTAGGACATCGCTGGCTTCCGAAACAATTTTGTCGCCCAATTTTTTGGCACCGCTTATGAATTCTTCAAAGTAATTGTTCAAGTTTCCACCTGTAGCCATTAGTTCAGGGCCAAGCATCGCTGGATATTCATAAACATTTATGATGCAGATTTCAGTCTGTGATGGTAATGTCATTTTATGGAGTTCTTCTACGGCAGCTTTGCTAAAGCTTGAACCGTCTACTGCCAATAATATTTTCATAATTTGAATGTTTTAGTTGGTTGACATTTCTTTCGATTTTATAAGTTTTCTCCAATACAAGTGTTCATATAATCCAGACCAATACATGCCAAAGGTGAAAGCGAATAATAATTCTTCAATTGGGATTCTCAAAACAAGAATATGGGTCAGGTTGTCCAGATTCCAGTACAACTCCACATATTGGGGATAGAACGGAAGGATGCTTCCGAAATAAATGAAGTACAGTATGGTAAACAAGATTCCTCCAACCCATATCTTTCCTTTTAAATCTGGGCGACAGTACAATGTTGCCAAACCACCAAAAAACATTGCAATGATGCCACAATAGATGTGGTTAAGCGTGGTGAAAAGACTAAATATGACGAATACAATGGCTGGAACAAAAAGTATATAAATATGTAGCTTATGTCTTTGGTGGCTCCGTTCGGTATGAGGCATATCTATATAGCCTTTTTTGAATATCAGATTATACAATACCGTCCCTATTCCGCCAATGGCAAAAGAGAAGATAAGGCTCTCAATATCAAAACCTGTTCTTTCCGCTAAATGGAATAAGGAAGGTGGAAACCAATATTCTGGAACAAACAAGGGTTCTGTTAGGCCAAAGGGCATAGTGATAAGGCTCATTTTGAGCATTTCTTTTCTATACCCCTTTTTTGACAAATAGATTATTGCCCAAAGAGCAAGAATTATAAGAGACCATATGAACCAGACATATTGCATAAATTTTATTTTACTCTCTTATTTTTTGACTTTTATTTGCGCATTATAAAAAGCCGCAATACAGGCACCTATTAGCCATCCTAAAATGAATATCTGTACTATTCCCAAACCAGCTTCCCATAGTGGCACATCCATCCTGATAATGCTTGTGGTATCTAAACCGTGCAATAGGCTGTTGAAAAAATCGATTGTGGCTTCTCGACCTGCTGTTGACATAACTATCATACAGCCTAAGTAAATTAGTGCCCCCGTAAGACCGAAAGCAAATCCGAGTTTTTTTACGTTTAATCGATACATAATTTTAAAGTTTTGAGTTAGTTGTCTGATTTTAATATCTTTTTTGATTCCTCAAATTCTTCCTTGGATATTTCGCCTTTTGCAAAGCGGTTTTTAAGAATATCCAGTGGGCTGTCCTTCTTTGTTTTTTGATAAGGGATATCTGCTGGGATAAAGAATATCCAAGCCAATAAAATAATCCATATAATCCACCATATTAGGTGCATACCTCCAAAATGTCCTTCGTAAAAATGCATAATTTTTGGTTTTAAGTTGTTGTTAATTTAATTCTGTAATTGTATAACCATTGAGCCCATCAAGTTGCTTTTGTAATTCGGCAACAGAAAGTGCTTCATTCATCGTGATAAGTGCAGCACCTTTTGGTGCCAAAAAGATCTCTGCTTTTTCTATATTGGGATGTTCTTCTAAAGTCTTTTTTACTCTTGATACACATCCACCGCAGCTGATTCCGCTTATTTGAAATTTTTGTTTCATCATTTAGTATTTAATGGTGATGATGCCCTTTGTGTTCATCTTTTGGTTCTGTTTTTGAAACATCTTTACCGTGTTCGTTTTCTCTTTGTCTATTCTGTGAATGAATGTGCCCACCGTGGCGATGTGAACCGTGAGGCATAAATAAGTGACAAGCAAACATAAAGAGGATGAAGATGAATAGAGACGAACTGCTGGGAGTGTTCAATTAACTGTGTCATCCTATTTTATTCTTTCACTAAAATAAGCATTTAAATCATTTTGTATAGCTGACCAAT
>Ga0209475_10001689_pt1 | contig 26085 bp, 18 predicted proteins | sample tdDd471_FD_187128 | JGI IMG/M metagenome (GOLD analysis project Ga0209475, IMG submission 187128) | Marine sediment microbial communities from the Atlantic coast under amendment with organic carbon and nitrate - tdDd47.1 (SPAdes)... | ecosystem: Environmental > Aquatic > Marine > Coastal >... | reverse complement strand
CTTCAAAAAATTATTTTCTTTTTCCATTTTACCGATGCTATACTCTTCTTTTCTGAATTGCTCAATCAATTTAGCTTGTTTCACTTTGTGCTTATTTTCCCATAAAGGAATACTTAAACCCAATTTCATGCCATTAGCTTTTTTCATCACATCCGAATTCAAATATCTGTAGCCAATACTAATTTTTGGTAATGATTTTGTTTTTACCAATGAAGTTTGTTTTGACGCAATTATTTCGTTTGCACTTAATAATTTTAGTCTAGGATCAGCATTTAATGATTCTTGCAAAAGCACATTCATGTTTTTATCCAAACTAATTTCTGGATATACTATAGAGTTAATAGCTAATGATTTACCTCCATTTATTTTTTTTAAATCCTCATGAAGGTTAAAAATTTTGGAAGTAAGCATTTTTAACTGATTCTGTGTATTTAAACGAAGCATTCTTATTTTGTTGACCTCGAGAATATTTGCATCACCTTCTTTCAATCTTTTATCAAAATAATCATTCAATTTCCTCGAAGCAGATAATCGCTTATTAAGTTCAGTTTTTTGTTTGTTGAGATAAATCAATTCTATGCAGAGTAATTTCGCTTTTAATAGAATATTCTGTCTAAGCTCCGTTTTGTAATTTTCTGAGTTAGCAATTTGTTCTTTCTTAAGTTGATTCTTATAAATATAGCTGGTTGGGAAATCAAAACTTTGGCTTACCAAAATTTCATATGGTTTGCCTTCTTCCGAAGAAAAACTTTTTTCCCACTCGAACTCAGGATTAGCCAGATTGTTTTGAGCTTTGTATCCTAAGTTTTGAGCATCAATATATTGTTCATGTGCTCTTAATTCAGGATTGTTTTTTTCAATTGTGGATAAAATTTCCTGAATTGTAACTTGAGCAAATCCTTGTAAGCTCAAGACTAATATAATTATTAGTAATAATGATCTAAGCATTTCCTTTGTTTTTAGAATTTAACAACAGATATACAATAGGAATAACATACACGTTAAGTAAGGTGGAAGTTAATAGTCCACCAAGAATAACAACAGCCATTGGACTTTGAATCTCATTACCTGGTTCATCACCACCTAATGCCATTGGAATTAATGCCAAAGCGGCAGTTAAAGCAGTCATTAAAATAGGACTCAAACGGTGAATGGATCCCTGGACAATTATTTCCTTTATTTCTAGTCCTTTACCTAACATGTTTTGGTAGTTCGAAATAAGGAGAATACCATTACGAGTTGCAATACCAAATAGAGTTATGAAACCAATAATAGCAGGAATGCTCAACATTCCTGAAGTAAAGTATATTGTAAACACACCACCAATTAATGCAAGTGGAAGGTTTATTAAAATGATACTAGCCAATTGGAATGAACGGAACTCTTGAAATAACAGTAGGAATATGATTAAGAATGAAATTAATGAAGTTAAAGCTAGCGTTTTAGAGGCTTTGGCCTCACTTTCAAATTGTCCACCAAACTCAATTCTATATTCTTCAGGAATTTTGATGTCTTTATCTACAGCTGCTTTAATATCAGTTACAACCGATCGTAGATCTCTTTCAGCTACATTTGCCGAAACTACTAATTTTCTCTGTACATTTTCACGACTTACCGTGTTTGGTCCAGACAAAGATTGGATATCTGCAACATAGCTAAAGGGAATCTTTTTACCATCCCAAGTATCAATTAAAGCATTACGAAGTGCGGCAATGTTTCCACGATTTTCTTCATTGTATTTTACTACCAAGTCGAAAGCTTTCACTCCTTCGAAAACATCAGAAACTTTCTCTCCTGCAAAGGCAATATCAATAAAATCGGAAAACGTAGAAATGGAAATACCATACTTTGCCAACATATCGCGCTTAGGACGAATCTGAATTTGTGGAATTTCTACTTGTTGTTCGACATTAACATCTACAACGCCATCAATAGATTCAATCGATCCTTTTATCTCATTAGCCATTTGGAACATTTTTGATAAATCACTTCCAAATATTTTAATGGCAATATTTGCTTTAGTTCCCGATAAAATATGATCAATTCTATGACTCAAAGGTTGACCAATGGCAAAATTGACACCAGCAATCTGACCCAGTTTTTCTCTTACTTCAGCTAGAAATTCAGCTTTGGTTCGATCTGTTAATGTAAAAGGAACTTCAATTTCAGAAGTATTTACACCAAAGGAATGCTCATCTAATTCTGCACGACCAGTTCTACGAGCAGTTAGCCTGGCTTCTGGTATGGTAAGTAGTGCTTCTTCGGCTAAAATTTTAATCTTATCAGATTCTTCTAATGATATTCCTGGTTTTGTAATCGCTGTAATAGTAAGAGATCCTTCATTAAAATCAGGAAGGAAATTACGTCCCAAGCCGCTCATGATAATTAGCGAAGCTATAAAAAGAATGGTAGCCGAACTAAGAATAAAATATTTAAATTGAAGAGCCTGATTTAATGATTTCTCATAGATTTTATTCAAGTTTGAAACCAGCCAGCTTTCTTTGCTCTTTTTGTTAAGCATTTTATCGCTGGTAAGCATAAAGCTACAAAGCACTGGAGTAACTGTAAGAGCTGTAATTAGTGATGCAAACAAGGAAACGATAAATGCGATACCTAATGGCTGTAGCATTCTTCCTTCCATTCCTGATAAGAAGAAAAGCGGTACAAAAGCTGCAATAATAATAAAGGTTGCATTAATAATTGAAGAACGAATTTCGCAAGAAGCATTGTAAATGACTTTTAGCGAATTCTCTCTTTTCTCTTTCGAAAGTTGGAAATTCTGACGAAGTCTCTTATAAACATTTTCAACATCAATAATTGCATCATCAACAAGGTCACCAATAGCAATAGCCATACCTCCCAAGGTCATCGTATTAATGGTAATGCCCATTAGTTTTAGAGCGATAATGGTAAATAATAGTGACAATGGAATTGCCAAAAGAGAAATAACCGTTGTGCGGTAATTCATCAGGAATACGAAAAGGATAATGATCACAAAAATAGATCCTTCGTACAGTGCCTTTTTAACGTTTCCAATTGAATTATCGATAAAATCTGCTTGGCGGAAGATATGAGTATTAACGCTTACATCTTCTGGTAAACCTTTCTTTATATCTTCAATGGTAGCATCTAGCTTTTCGGTAAGTTTTAAAGTATTTATGCCAGGCTGCTTTTTCACAGTTAATAGAACTGCAGCATTGGCATTAACACTTGCCAAACCAATTTTTGGTGCTGGAGCTTCAACAACATCAGCAATATCGCTAATGCGTACAGGTGCTTTTTTATAGACTTTGACTACAGAATTACCCAGTTTATTAATATCAGAGGTACGAGCAATTCCACGAATATTATATTGGTTTCCAAATTCGTTAATGAAACCACCAGCGGAATTTTGGTTCGTTGCATTCGCAGCTTTCATCAATTCATCCATGCTGATGTTATAGTGACGCATTTTCTGAGGATTGGCTTGAATCTGGTATTGTTTGTAATCGCCACCAGTTACAACTACCTGAGCCACTCCGTTAAGAGCAAGAATTTGCGGACGGATACTCCAATCGGCTAAGGTTCTGAGGTCCATTGGAGAAGTTTTTTCTGCTTGTAGACCAATCATCATAACCTCACCCATAATGGACGATTGAGGAGCAAGAGTTGGACTTCCAGTTCCTTCTGGCAGAAGATCAGAAATAGCCATTAATTTCTCACTTACAATTTGTCGAGCCAGATAAATGTCTGTTCCCCATTCAAATTCTACCCAAACGATGGAGAATCCTGCCGAAGATGATGAACGTAATCGTCTAATATTAGTTGCGCCGTTAACGGCTGTTTCTATTTGAAATGTAACCAGTTTTTCTACCTCTTCAGGTGCCATTCCATGTGCTTCGGTCATAACCACTACGGTTGGTGCAGTTAAATCCGGAAACACATCTACATCCATATTTGCTGTTGTGTAGCTACCTCCAAGAATAAGGAGGAAAGCTGCAAACATCACCAATATACGGTTGTGTAGTGCGTATTGTATGATTTTATTTAACACAGTTGTTTCTTTTAAATTAATGATTGAAGATTGATTTATACTTTTACACCAATGCTTCGAAATACAATTGTTCTGAATTCAGAAATTCTAATGTTCATGTCCATGAGCAGGCAATGCACCAGCCAGTGAAGCCAATTTTACAAAGTAAACACCCTTGCTAACAACTCGCTCTCCAGCTTTTAGTCCACTTAGAATTTCTACTTCTTTGCCATTGTCTGAACCAATTGTGACAAAGCGTTTTTCATAACTTTCACCTTCGGATTGTACAAAAACGTAGAAAATAGATTGATCTTCAAGAATTGCAGATTTACTCACACTTAAAATTTTGCGAGTACTCTCTGATTTTAAATAAACATCAATATAAGATCCCATATAGAGCTCTGGAATTTTGTTGATTTCGAAATAAAGAGGTGTGGTGTAATCATCTTCATGAATATCACGACCGTAGGCAATTAGTTTTCCGCCTAAATCGTCTGTGTTATATATTTCATCTCGATATGGTAATTTAAAGTTTGCTGAGTGGATTTTTGAGAGTTGCGTTAAATGTTTTTGATACAAATCAGCTTTTAAAATTAGTGTTGTGTTTCGATCTACAATACCAATTACCTGACCTTTTTCAACGTATTCACCTTCCTTTACAAATACGTTGCAGACATATCCGCTAACAGGTGAAGCCACTTTAATTCCTTTGGTACTATAATCTTTTGAAATCAACTGAAAGTTAATTTCTGCTTTTTCAAAATTTGCTTTGGCTTTATTAAATTCTCGTTTAGATATGATTTGATCTTCAGACAAAGATTTGGCTCTATCGTATTCTGCTTTGCTTTTTTCAAACTCAGAGCGAGCACTTATAAAGCGACTGGTTAATGAGTTATCAGAAAGTCCTTCTCCCGAGATATAAAAGATCGTTTCTCCTTTGGAAACCGTTTTGCCATTTACAATATCTGATGACGGAATACGAACAATTCCACTTGATTTTGCTGAAATTCGAATTTCGCTGTTACTGGAAGCTATTAATTCACCCGTAGTTTTAATTACCTTATTAAAAATATCATACTTCACATCTTCAGATCCAAATTCAATTTTCCACGCTTGTTCTTTTAAGAATGCAGTCTGATTTTCTTTCTTCAGTTCTGCCATGGCTTTTGTTGCTTCCTTTTCGCTTGCGTATACCTGTATGTTTTTGGCTTCGAATCTTTCCTTACCAAACTTTGAGTTTACCTCAATTACCAGTGTGTACAAACCTGCAGTAGATGGTTTCAGACTTGGAGTAAATATTCCTGGAGAACTAGGAGATTTTACCGTTTTACGGATCCCCTTATTGCCTTTAATTAAAGAGATGCTAAGCTTACCTTCAGTATATGGTCGGTAAGTATCTAAACGAGTTAAATGCGTTAGAAATTTAGAAACCTGACCTGCTACCAATGGATGAAATTCAGCAAATACTTCTGTTGTTTCAGAAAAAAGTGTTACTGTTTGATTGTTGTGATCTGCATGTGCTGCACCACCCGAAACTTCATCATGAGAATGTCCATGTCCGGATTGTGTAGAGGGTTTGCAAGCTATTATTGATAGAGATAAGCCGATGGCTATCAAATATATTTTATTCATTGTTCTCAATTTAAATGTGAAATTCAATTTTTCGTTTGTAAGTATCTTACTTGCAGTAGATATTTTGTTTAGGATGTGAAAAAGTAAAAGAGTAGGGAAGGCTTTTACCAACCCTATTCTATTTCTTAGTGTTTGTGGTTGTCACCTTCATGATCGTGATCGTGGTCATGTCCTTCATGTTCAGAATGAGTTTTAGAACTGTCAGCATCTACCGTAAATTCTTCTTGGTGATGATCATGTCCTTCAGTTCCGTGATCGTGACCTTCATGTCCTGAGTGATCGTGTCCCTCATGGTCATGCCCTTCGTGATCATGTCCGTCATGCTGGTGAGTTTCTTCTTTTTTGGCTTTCTTTCCTGTACTAGTGCACGAAGTGAAAACCAAACCACAAATTGCCAAAACAAATAATACCTTCTTCATAAATTGAATTTTAGATGGTCTTTGATCTGTTTAATCGAAACATTTCATAGAATCCTGATTATTTCAATTAACAAGACCAAAGTGCTTGTATATAAATAATTAAAAGTATTCTGCTTGAAGATTAGTATAGAGTATAAAGACTGTTTGAGACAAATTAGCATTATTTTTTTAATGCATAAACTGTACTAAACAATTTGCTTATATAACTATGCTAAGTGTTGTGAAGGCGGACCTCTCCTTAGAGGTGGTGATTTAAGTGGCTCAGGTATAAGTATACTGTTGTACACTTTAAATTGTTGTACTCTTTGACTGTCTTCTGAGTCCAGTTTTATTTCATCAGATTTTAGGAAAATCTGGTATTTTATTTCCTTTTGTACTCTGTTATGAGTGAGGATGCAGCAAGTTTCTTCAGTGGTATTGTGACTGTGATTCCAATGTAAACCACTATGACCATGATTGTGAGAATGGGCATGTTGATGTATCTGAATTACTGATACATGATTATTTTCTTGCTGGTGAACGTGATGATTGTGAGGAATAATATCATGTGCTAGTAATACCAGCATAGGTATTACCATAATCAGGCACAATATGTATTTTTTTAAACTCCTCATTTTGTAATATGTTGCGGACAAATATAATTTATCAGAATTTGATTTCCTATACCTAGATTAAGGTATTAATAAATCATTAACAAAAAAAATAAAAATATATTATTGAAATTGAGCTCAATAAGGCATGCTCCCTTGCGTTGGAATTGATTTGTAATATTGTTAATTTCCTATTCTATTTCTGAATTCAAAACACTATGCTATTGTAATATTTGTTTGAGGTGAATATTTTACAGGACATAAAAAAACCGTGAAGAAGATCTCCACGGTTTGTATTCTGAAGGTATTACACCTTATGATTTTTTGCTGCAATCTTTTGCGCAATCGCCTTTGCATTCCTTTTTAGTTTCAATTGTTGCAGTTGTCTCTTCAGCTTTGTGACCTTTACAACATTCTGTTTTAGTTTCTGCAGTAGCAGCATCTTTTGTGCATTCTGGTTTCGCAGTGTGTGTGCAACCTTTCGAACAATCAGACTTACATCCTTCTTCTTTTTCAGCTACAACTTCAGTTTTCTCTTTTGAACAACAAGCTTTTTCTTCAGTTGAAGCAGTTTTTGTTTTGTTTCCACAAGAAGTAAATACGAATCCGCAGATTGCAATAGCAAATAATAATTTTTTCATAGTGATATTAGATTTATGATTTGATTATAGTAATTCTTTAATCGGTTTCCTATGGCTAATTAGGAATCGTGAATATATCTGATAATTGCGGTATTTGCAATAGGCAAAATGAACTTATTTGGAAAAAAGTACATCTTCTATTATTTAGTCATGGTGGTGTTTGTAGGAATAATATAGGAATTATATTTAAGATAATTTAGAATAAGGGCTTGACATATAATTACAAATGTATTAAATTAGAGTGTTGCATAATAATGGGTTACTAGTTAAATTGATTGTCAGACAGCATAAATTATAATGAAATTACTGTATTCTTCAATAAATAGAGAGCAAGTAGCTTGAGGGAATAGATTTGTAACAAGAAGTCATGAATAAGTAATAAGAAGTAATTTATAGGTAACAGAAAGGAACGGATTAGTAATAGGAAGTTACGTGTAGGTAGCAAGAAGTAAGAGGAATGTATTGGAAAGGAATGAATTAGTAACAAAAAAGAATGTGTAGGTAGAGTAAAGGAAGGCGAAAATAAGAAAACGGATTGTGAAGTTGAGATTTATTAATGCGGAGGAGGAAGAGCAAATTTCGAATAATAATTGTTTAACCATCTAAATAATAATAATCAAACTAAAAGTAAAATGGGAACTTATTTTAAATTCAAACGTGAAGAATTACCTGTCGTAGGTGATTTATTGCTAAGCTTATTACAAAGGGATTGTCTAAAATTCGAAGAATATTCCCCAAAATACAACGCTGATTTTATTGTATCTGTAACCAATCAAATACAAAAAATTAAAGATCTAACTTCAACAAAATCATTAACTGGAGAAATCAAAACCATTACAAGTGAGTTGTATCAAAGTATGGATGATATGATTCCAAAGTTAAATTTATTGGCAAGCTATGTACAGTCCGCGAATAAACAACTTGTGGTTAAGTATGCTGATTTTGGAATTAAAGAAGCAAGAAAAGACTTGAGGGTAAGAAATGTTGAGGCATACTGTGCTCATCATAAGGATATTGAGCAAAATATTGAAAAAAATATAGAACAACTTAAAAGTGAAGGTTATAAAGAGGAGTTAGGGCTTGAAATTAAAACTGCCACAAAGGATATTTATGAGAAAAATCTGGAACAGGAAAAAAAGCTAAGAGAGCGTAAGGAGTATGTTGCCGATAATATTGCTGAGTATGATGTGCTTTGGAAAATGCTTACGGATATTTCGAAAAAAGGAAAGCTTGTGATGGCTCATGATAAACAAATGGCAGATGAATACATGCTTACTCACATTTTGAAAAAAGCTCGTAAGCCAGTTGTTGTGGAGAAGCAAAAGAAAAAAGTTGAAATGGTGGAGGAGTTAATTGAGGAAACACAAAATGCATAATTTATAGTTAATTAGTAAAAAATAAGAAGAGAAGTGCTATTCGTAATGTTTCTCTTCTTTTATTATTTAAAAGACCAACTGTTTTTAAGATTGAGGTCAAATTAACCAAAACACAAAAAAATGATTAAAGAATTAAAAAAAATTATTTTGCTTTCGCTCTGTATCAGTTGCAGTTTGCTAGTTAGCGGACAGATTCAATGGCTAAGTTCTTATAGTCAGGCAAAAGAAATTGCTAAGAAACAAAACAAGCTAATTGTTGTAGATTGTTGGGCAAACTGGTGTGGTCCTTGCAAAAGAATGGACAAAGATGTTTGGGATGATGAAGCCATGAATGTGTACGCTGCCAAGTACGTTTTCGTAAAGTTAGATTTAAGTGTGGATTTCAATAATCCTGATTTTATGGTAAAAGCTATACCAAAGATTTTTATTACTGACGCCTGGAATGAACAGTTTGAAAATATGACAGGTTATCAAAGTAAAAGTAGAATGGAGAATCTTCTAAAAGCATACAGTTATTCTGTTAATGATATCTATAAGGCAAAAATAGATTTTGAGAAAAACAATAATGTGGAAAAAGCCGTAAAACTTGCAATGTGTTATCAGGAAAGTAGTTTTGCTAAGGATATTAAGATTACAAAGGTTCTTAAAAATAAAAGCAACGCTTGCTTTAAGAAGGCGGAGAAGTTATTAAAGAAATCTAAAAATGATGATTTATTTCAAAAAGTTCAATTACTATCCTGCCTAAATAAGAGCCCCAAAAAATCATTAAAAATAATGAATTCATGTAAACCTAAAAGTGAAGAGAATGTGAATCTAAAAGATGCAATTCTTGCAAAAGTTTATTTTGATTTGGAGGATGTAGAAAAGGCTAAAGAATACTATATGAAAGTGAAAGATTATAGTTTGCCTTATTACGATTTTTTAGGAGGATATAGAAAAGATTTAAATTAGTTACGTTTTAAATAGAAATAGTAATAAAGGTTGTTGGATAATATGAACCAACAGCCTTCTGTTTTTGAAATCTATTTTTAATACTAAACTGTATGTGAGTTAATTTTTAATAAACTTCATGACTAATTCTTTCCTTTAACATTTTTGCAGGATTACCTACATAAACACCCCAGTCTTCGGTTTTTTGTGCTGTTAAACTTGCACCCATAGCAAGTAAAGTTCCTTGTGCTAAATGTGAATAATCTCTTATTGTAGCATTTACTCCAAAAAAACAATGCGATTCAATTACGCAATGACCCGACATTACAACATGCGATGTAAAGAATACATGATCTTTGATCTCGCCATGGTGACCAATGTGGTTTCCACTCCAAAGAACAACGTTATTACCAATTTTTGTAAAAGGCTGTATGGTATTGTCTTCGAGAATAAAGCAATTTTCACCAATTTCGTTATCGCAAACCGTAGCTTTTGTACTTATGTAGGAAATGTAATCGTAGCCTTTCTCTTTGCCTGCTAAATAGACTTGTTCTCTTAAACGATTCATTTTTCTCCCGGTCATAGGAGCAAAAAGTTTGTACTTTGTTGGTGGGTAGTCAATTTGAATTTCCTCGAATGGAACAACAGGTAACCCTTTGAATGTTTTTTCGGTTAAATATTCCTGATTAACTGTAAATGCGACAACCTCGTGCTCACTATCGTTTTCTAAATACCAATGAGCTAATTCTGCTGTGTCTAAAACTCCGAAAATAATTACTTTAGCCATAATGTGAATTTAATTTATGATTGGTTTTGGTTGAAAAGTTAAGGAATCGTAAGGCAAATTTTCTGCAATTATTTAATAACAGAGAAAAAGAGCTTTGTGTATTGTCTCTTTAATTTAATCAACATCAACATAAAAAACAAATTTATTTAATTTGTAAGTGATTGATAATTCTCTTTTTATGGGGTATTGTAGGCGGTCTGAATTATCGATATGGAAATCTGATTAAACAGGAAGAGTTTTAATTACTGGGGGAGTAAGCTTTGTTTCGTTTGTAAGAAGTTTACAATTCGAGTTAAATGTTTGTGGAGTACTGTTTTATAAATGGCAAAAAAATAAGTGTATCTCTATTTCTGGAGGGATACACTTATTATAAAATTGTGATTCTTTAGTAGAATCATTTGGTCGCACGAGCCGCATTGATCATTACTTTCTGAAGGCATAGTTGTACTCTTTATCGTTAGAAATAAGACGTACTTTATATTCTCCTTTTGGTAAAGCTTCTACATTAAACTTTTTAGAAAAAGTAGGTTCTGAGCTGTATGATTCTAAAAATACTTCGTTTCCGAATGAATCAAGAATAGAAAGGTTGAAGTTTTTGTTTTCAAAAGATAAATAAGTAACAAATAAATTATTGTCTTCAGATCTGAAAAGTGTTTTCTCCGCTATCTCTTCCTGCTTTTCAGAAATTAACTTGTTGTTTTCTACTTCAAATTTCTTTTCAACATTTACTTTATTTCCAGTCAATACAATTTTGTATACACCATCTTCTAAATAAGAGAAATCGAATAATTTCTGATTTGTAGTTTCTCCACTTACTTTTTTAGAATAGTATAAATTTCCTTCTGTGTCATAAATTTTCAATTTTAGAGCAGATTCAGTTGGATTGATAATTGAAACAATTGAAAGATCTGTATCCAAATATGGATTAATACGAACATTACCTGTGGCAAAAGCTGAACTTGCACCTAAGAATAGTATTACTCCCAATACAATTCCTTTTAAATTTTTTGTTTTCATTTTGATAAAATTTAATAATTAAATGTTAATTAAAATCAGTTCTTTGTTTTTGTCTTAAACTGATATTGTAAATCTATATGATTTTTGTAGAAATGATCTAAATAGAAAATCAAAAAATGGAAGAAATAACAAAAAAATGAACTTAAAACGGTTTCGGAAACGCCCGAAATTGTTTGCGTTACATAGATTTAATAAAGAATTTTGTCATTATTAACATGATTTGAGCATTTTTCATGTTTATGATAACGTTTTCGGATTTTTGCGAAATGGGGTAAAACGTCATTTTTTGATGAGCTTATCTGAAAAAGGGAATAAAATTGATTCAAAATCGTAGTATGAAAATTGTCATTTAAGACTATTTTTGGAACAAATTTTACAAGAATGAGCTACCAAAACCTAATTGACTTTTCTGTTCATCCATCTGATGTGAATAAATTTGATAACAAATGGGAAGGTCTGAAAGATTATATAAAGGAAAAAGAACTTGATGGAATAGAACTATTAATTGGTTACGATAAGCCTTCAAGTGATATACCCAGTGAAATTGTACAAAGTATCCATTTGCCATTTTGGGTAACATGGTTAGACGTTTGGAGGAAAGGAGAAGAGGCAGCTAAATATTATTTCCCCAATACTCCAATGAATCATTTACAATATTGTTGTGGGGGAAAAAATGCTACAGAGATGGTGACTTCTCAAAAGCAATTGTGGGAAAATGCCAGTTTATTTAATCCTACTCATGCTGTGCTGCATGCTGCCCATGTTGAACTCGAAGATGCTTTTACTAGAGATTTTACTTATAAAAGTACTGAAGTTTTAGATTCGTTTGCTGATTTATTAAATAAGACTGCTCAGGAGTTTGCTGATGGAGAACCACCTGTTACATTGGCAATCGAAAATTTGTGGTGGCCAGGACTGGATTTTCTATTTCCCGCACAAGCTGATGATTTTGCTGGGAGATTGGAGTTTTCAAATTGGAATTTACTTTTGGATACAGGTCACTTAATGAATGCAAATTCTGCTTTGCGTTGCGAAGATGAAGCTGTCGATTTTGTGTTGGATAGAATCTCAAGGTTGTCAAAGGATATTCAAACTAAGATTAAAAGCTTGCACTTGAATTGTAGCTTGTCGGGAGAATATCAGATTAATCAAATAATGAGTGGGTTACCTGAAGGATGGAATGATTTGAATTTTACAAAGAAATATTCAGTTGCCAGAGATCATGTTTTACAGATAGATCAGCATTTACCTTTTGAGACCGAGCGTGTAAAAGAAATTGTAGCAGAAGTTGAACCAGAAATTGTAATTCATGAATTCATTTCGAAAAATATGAATGAATTCTCAGAGAAATTGGAAATACAAAGAAATAATTTGTTGTAGGGTATCCTATCATTGGTGCACTTATTTACTTTCTCCTTTTGTTTAATTAATTGACATTGGTTCTAAATCTCCGTATTTTCTCTTTTATTTCAAATATAGAGGAGGTTAGGATATGGAAAAATCACTTTACGAAAGATTAGGCGGGAGCGAAGGAATTACAAAGATTGCAGGTGATGCGGTGGATTTACATTTTGAAAATAAAGCTATTGCAACACGATTTGAGAATTCAAATATGGATGTTTCCAAATTAAAGAATGGCGCAGCAAGTTTTTTTATAATGGGAACAGGTGGACCATCGGTTTACGAGGGAAAGGATATGCTGGCAACACACAAAGGTATGAATATTAGTGAGGCGGAATTTAATGCTGTTGTCGATGATGTTTTAAAAGCACTTGACATGAGTAATGTAGGGCAAAAAGAAAAAGAGGAAGTATTGTTTGTACTTTATAGTATGCGCAAAGAGATTGTTGCTGTATAAAAATGAGTAATTGAAATTAAGAGAGATGGAAATCAATTTTCACCTCTCTTTTTTTATTCTATACCTTCATTTTGCTACCTGATATTTTAAATCATCTAATTATTTCCAAAATATTGCATAGATTTGCAACAATTGGGTTTCCTCTTGAGGGAATGAAAAGGGAATCTGGTGTAAAACCAGAACTGTCCCCGCAGCCGTAATCTTTCTTATGGATTAATGAAAGTAAGTCGGAATACCTGCCTGATAAAATAAACTGTTTCGTAACTTCGGGGAACTGAGTAACGAAGGTATAATTTTGTGAATTGTATTTTCTAGTCAACCTTCCCCACAATTATTGTGGAAGAAAATGAATTTAGTAAGATCTTTAAGTGTTGGAATTCTATTTTTCAGCCTTCTTTGGTGTTCTGCCTGTCAATCGGGAGATTCCAAACAGAAGAAAGAAGTGCTTTCTCAGGAATCAACTGCTGATTCCTCCTTTTATCATCAATCTGATATTAAGTATGCCAAAGGCTTTCAAATTAAAATCCTGCAAAAAGGAGTTAAAGAATTAATTGTTTGGGATCCGTGGAATCCAGGCAAAGTTTTTCAAAAATACTACCTGAAGAATCGTGGAGAAAAAATTCAAGTCGATTTACCTAAGGATGGTCTTTTAGTTGAAGTTCCGGTAAAAAGTATTGCAGCACTTTCGAGTACTCAGATAGGAATTTTAAAATTTCTTGGTGTTGAGGATAAAATTGTAGCAGTCTCCTTAAAGGATAGAATATACGATGAAGATATACATCGAAAGGTAAAGGCAGGAAATATTCAAGCTGTTGGTCATGCTGAAACTTTAAATTTTGAGAAAATTCTTGAGATTGATCCTGATTTGGTGATGGTTGCTGGATTTATGAAGGTTACTGAGAGAGAAAGCAAATTGATGCATGCAGGTTTACCGGTGGCATACAATATTGAATGGATGGAATCTTCTCCTTTGGCTCGTGCCGAATGGGCTAAGTTTATTGCTGCCTTTTTTAATAAAGAAGCTGAAGCTGAAAAACATTTTAACGAGATTGATTCAAGATATAATCAGCTAAAATCATTAGTAAAAACAGTTGCGAATGAACCTAGTATTCTATCTGGATACAACTTTAAAGGTGTTTGGTATATGCCTGGAGGACAATCGTATCTGGCTCAGTTTTTACGCGATGGGAAAGCTGATTACTGCTGGTTTTCTGATAGCTCAAGCGGAAGTATTCCTTTAAGTTTCGAAGTGGTATTCGACAAGCAAAGTGAAGCGGATATTTGGTTTGGACCTGGGCAGTGTAGAACTATTGAAGATTTGAATGGATTAGATGAGAGATACTCATTGTTTAAATCTTATAAAACCAAAGAAGTTTACTGTTACACCAAACGCATGAAAGAAAGTGGAGCTAATGATTGGTACGAATCAGGAGTAATGCAGCCAGATGTTGTTTTCAAAGATGTAATAAAGATATTGCATCCGGAAATTCTCCCTGATTATGAATTGCACTTTTATCAAAAACTGAAATAGTAGAAGAATGATAAAGAGAAAAAGTGGACAACTTGTTTCCATCTTATTTGGAGCTCTGATTGTGATTATAGTAGGAGTTTTTCTTCTGGATTTGATTTTCGGATCAGTTAGCATTCCATTTAGAAAGGTGTTTACCATACTTTTTGGTGGCGATGTTAAATCTTCCTGGAATTATATTGTTTTGAATTTTAGATTGCCTAAAGCACTTACTGCAATTTTTGTAGGAGCTGGTTTGTCGGTCACAGGATTAATGATGCAAACCTTATTTAGAAATCCTCTTGCCGGACCATTTGTATTAGGAATAAGTTCAGGAGCTAGTCTTGGAGTTGCCCTTATGGTAATGGCTTCGGCTATTGTTCCAGCATTTTTTGGAACAATTTCGGCACTTTTGGGGAGTTGGGCTTTAGTGGTTGCAGCAGTGGCTGGTGCCTCATTGGTGTTTCTATTAGTTGCTTTAGCTTCAATTCGCATATCTGATAGTGTTTCTCTTTTAATTATAGGAATCATGTTTGGAAGTATCACTGGTGCAGTGGTAAATATTCTTCAGTATTTTAGTGATCCTGAGCAAATTCAAAGTTTTATCGTGTGGACATTTGGGTCATTAGCTGGTGTTACTTGGAACGAAATGCAGGTAATGGGACCGATTGTATTTATCGGTATGATAATGGCATTTTTGTTAATTAAACCTATGGATGCCTTATTATTAGGAGAGAATTATGCAAGAGGTGTGGGAATATCAGTTAATAGAATAAGAATAGCAGTAATTATTAGCACCGCTTTAATTGCAGGAACCTTAACAGCATTTACAGGTCCAATTGCTTTTGTAGGTGTTGCTGTACCTCATATTGCTCGCGCCATATTCAGAACAGCAAGTCATAAGGTATTAATGCCAGCTGTAGTTTTAATTGGTGCAGCCATCATGTTGTCTTGTGATATTATTTCACAAATTCCAGGGAATCAAAATACATTGCCTATCAATTCTGTAACTGCATTGTTTGGAGGACCGGTTGTTATTTGGGTAATCATGAGGAGTAGAAATGTTAAGGCATCTTTTGCAGGATAGAGGGATTTATGAAAGAAAGAAAAGAAAATCAAGATATACTGGTCACACAAGATCTTTCCATTGGGTACAAGCAAGGGAAAAAAGAGACCTTGTGCTTACTCTCTAATATTGATTTAACCATTAGAAGAGGTGAAATGGTTTGTCTGTTGGGACCCAATGGAGCGGGGAAGTCTACTTTAATGAGAACCATTGCAGGAATTCAACCTCCGCTTTCGGGTTGCACTTTAGTTGAAGGAATTCCAATAAAAGATAGAAATTTTAAAGAGATTGCTCAACTGTTGAGTATTGTCTTAACTGAGAGAATCAACGTTGGAAATCTTACTGTTTATCACATTGTTTCTTTAGGGCGTCATCCTTATACCTCCTGGATGGGGAAATTGTCCCAAGAAGATAATGATAAGATAAAATGGGCTTTGGAACAGGTTGGACTGTTACACTATGCAAATCATTTTATCAATCAGCTGAGTGATGGAGAAAGACAGAGAGTAATGATTGCAAAAGCTTTGGCTCAGGATACGCCTTTAATCATGCTAGATGAACCAACAGCACATCTCGACTTACCAAATAGAGTTGAAATAATGCGCTTGTTACATCGCCTGGCAAGAGAGACCAATAAGGCTATTCTTTTATCTACTCATGAATTGGATTTGGCTTTACAGGCTGCGGATGTAATATGGTTAATGGCAAGAAATCAGCCGGTTAAAATAGGTGCTCCTGAAGATTTAGTTTTAAATGGAAGTATTGAAGACACCTTTCATAATAAATCATTTAATTTCGATCGAAAAACAGGGAATTTTATTATGAATTATCAGAAAAAACAAAGAATCCAGCTTTTGGGTAATGATGTAATGGGTTTTTGGACACAACGGGCTTTATCACGAGAAGGTTACCAGGTGAGTTGCGAAAAAGTTGGTGATTGTTGTGTTAATTTATTGGAAGATTCTATGGAGTGGGAAATAGAACAAAATGGCTCTACAATAAAATGTACCAGCATTCAGGAATTATTATTACACCTACGCAGTAACTTGACTAAATCTTAACTCTATCTAAATCATGCAGAGAATACTACTGGTGCTTTTGGTACTTATACTAATGGGCTGTTGGTCTAATGACAGCAATGAGCGAAGCAGAATTGATATAGTTGAAGATCTAACTGACTTTGCTTTTACAAGTAAGGTAAATCATGCCATTGGTTTTAGTATTGAGATGAAAAATGGCTATAAGGAAATAAAGGTATTTAATCCTTGGAAGAATGATGAGATCTTGAGGAAATATGCGCTTGTACCAAGAGGAAAAGTTGTACCTGCTGAAGTGAGTAAGAGACATGTTGTAGTTAATGTTCCAGTAAAAACTGTAGCTCTATTTTCGAATACTCATGTGGGACCAATTGTAAAGTTGGGACTAGAAGATAAGGTTGTGGGAATGACAAGAGCCAGAAAAGTTTTTAATGAAAAACTATTTGCTAAAGTAGAAAGAGGAAAGATTCTAAATTTAGGAGGAGCTCACAATAAAAATATTGATATAGAAACCATTGTAGATTTGAATCCTGATTTGATCATACTTTCGGCTTATAATGAGGTTAAATCTGGTGAAGCACAATTGGAAGAAAACGGATTAAAGTTGTCTTATTCAATTAATTGGATGGAATCTACACCATTGGCAAGAGCCGAGTGGTTGAAATTTACTGCAGCTTTTTTCAATAAAGAGAGTTTAGCTGATTCAATGTTTACTGAAATTGAAAATAACTATAACAAGCTTAAATCAAGAGTTGCAAAAGTGAAGCAAAAACCAAATGTATTGCTTGGGTGGAGTTATAAAGGAACATGGTTTATGCCGGGTGGACGAAATTATATGGTTAGCTATTTAAGGGATGCTGGAGCCAATTATTTTCTTTATGATGATGAATCAAGAGGAAATATTCCAATGAGCGTAGAATCTGTTTTAGAATCTTGTAATAATACCGACGTTTGGATATATCCTGGCGTTTGTAAAAGTTTGAATGATATTGAAAATGGAGGTGAAATTTTCACTCAATTTAAGCCATTTAAACAAAAGGAAATATATAATATATACAAAAGAACCAATGCTACAGGAGGTAGTGATTGGTGGGAAAGAGGAAGTGTAAATCCTGATGTAGCCTTAAAAGATTTTATTAAGATTTTGCATCCCGAATTGTTACCTAATGATACCACTTACTTCTTTAGTAAGCTTCACTTTTTGAATAAAAAATAAAATTCTCTTCTTAGGTTCAGATTGTTAATATGTAATTGAGAAAAAAGCATGCAATTTTTTATTGTATAATTAAAAAATGTATACATTTGCGACGCATTTGGTTTTTCACAACCATTATTCGATTGTGAAAATGAAAAGGGAATCCGGTGAAAATCCGGAACTATACCCGTAGCTGTAAGTTCTAAAAAAAGCTTTTTGAATGACCTATTGCCACTGTTTCGATTAATTGAAATGGGAAGGCCTCAAAAAGTAGAACAAGTCAGAAGACCTGCCTTTGCGAATATTTTAAGTCATTGCTTTCGGGAAAAAGAGCAAGTGAACGAAAACTTTTCACAAAGAGTATTGGGATTGATTTGCCATAACTGGTCCTTAATTCTTCATGTTAGATTTTTCTTTTCGCTCCCTGATTGCATGCATTAGTTAAACTTATTTTCATTTTATTCTTAAAAGACATGAAAAGAACATTTTTAACAGCTTTTGCATTGCTATCACTATTGAACACTGCAGTTAAAGCTGATGAAATTCCAAATCCGACAAACGACACTACGGCGGTACGACATTTAAATTTATCAGAAGTGAAGATCAACGCTTCGCGTGTAAGTGCAAAAATGAAGGATTTGCCACAAAAGGTTGAGGTAATTACTGCCAGACGTATTGAATCTACTCCAGCCAATGATATTGGAGAGTTGTTGAAAAAGAGTACAGGTTTGGATATTATACAGTATCCAGGAATAAAATCGGCTGTAGGAATGCGTGGTTTTAGTCCATCAACAAGTAACAAATACAATGTAATTTTGGTTAACGGAAAGCCAGCTGGAACAGAGAATATTGCGACTCTGAATATGGCTAATGTTGAAAGAGTAGAGATTTTAAAAGGACCATTCTCGTCACTTTATGGTTCTGATGCTATGGCTGGTGTTATTAATATCATTACCAAAAAATCTGATGGTGAAATAGGTGGTAATATTTCTTTTGCCTACGGAAGTTTCGAGACAACTGATGTAATTGCAAATGTTGGAGGTGACTTATCAGAGAAATTTTCATTTGATTTTGCCTACAGCAGACATCAGCAAAATAAAGACTATAAAATAGGTGATAATAATTTCACTTATACTTCAAAATTAGAGAAATCTATTATTTCGGAAGATACTTATGGTGAAAGAATGGTGAATACGAAATTCACTAAGACAAATTACAATTTAAGACTTGGTTATGAGATTAATGATGATTGGACTCTTAATTTGAATACAGAGTATTTTCTTGCTGATGATGTGGAAACTCCCGGATCGTTCTGGCATGTAAATGGCATGGATCGAAAAGATTTGGAAAGATATAGGGTAGGGTTTGATCTTACAGGTGTGATCAATCAACATCATCTTTCCTTTGCTCCCTATTACAGTAAGGAGGATAATGATTATTTCGAATTGAATTCGGAAGAGAAATACTACAACAGTAGCAATAGTGTTTTAAAGGTGTATGGATTTCAAGCGCAAGATAAAATTGTGATTGACAAACATACACTGGTAATAGGATTGGATAGCAAAACCAATAAGTATGAAAATTTACGTTGGGAGGCTGATGGAGCTATGGATGCACCATATAACCCGGACAATTACGATAGAAACTATGGCGCATTTGTTCAAATGAACATGAAATTGCTGAATGATGCATTAAATATTTCGCTAGGTGGTAGATATGATTACATCAAATTTCAGATTGAAGCCAATGAATTGATTAGTGCAAAGAAATCAGATGAGAGCTATTCTACCTTCAATCCAAATCTAGGTTTAAAATATAAAATTGTTAAGAATCTAAGTGTTCACTCTAGTTTTGGAACAGCTTTTCTTGCACCAAGTGCATATCAGGTAGCAGGATCATACAGTGGTTATTACAATTATGAAGGGAATTCAGAATTGGATCCTGAAAAATCAAGAACTGTTGATTTTGGTTTCACCTATGATAATTTTAAGAAGGGAATTAAATTTGATGTCACCTATTTCGATACTCATCATGATGATATGATCGTTTCTGAATGGAAGGATCAGGATAATAATATCAAAACTTATAATAACGCCAACGAATCGGACATGAATGGTTTGGAAATAGAAGCTGCCTACGATTTTGGAGCTCTTTCAGATTATAACTATTCTTTGAGATTGTATGCGAATTATACTCATCTATTCGATACAAAAATGAAACTGGAAAAAGATCCTACTGAGTATGATCTAAGATATGTTCGTGAAAAATCTGGAAACTTTGGAGTTGAGTTTGATAATTTGAAAGGATTTTACACCCGTTTGAATGCAAGATATAGTGGACATCGTTACGAAGATAACTGGTATACCTGGTATTCAGTGCGTCCAACTGTTACAGATGGTGTGTTAAAACACCCTGACTTTATGACTTTTGATTACTCTGCAAATTACACAATAAAGGATAAATATACTTTAGGTTTAAGCATTGCTAATTTATTAGATGAAAATTATACCGAAAAAGATGGTTATAATATGCCGGGTAGAGCAGTAACAATGAAATTCAATTATAAGTTCTAATACTTACAATTTTTAGTTTTTATGTCAATTCGATACTTTTTAAAAGTATCGAATTTTTAGTTTATTATATTAATAGTTGAAATACAGTGTGTTGTAAAAATAAGGGATTCATGAGTCTGATTTTGTATTTTTTTATACATTTGCAGTGCAATTGGTTCTCGTGAATCTGATTTTTGTCAGATGGAGATGAAAAGGGAATCCGGTGAAAGTCCGGAGCTGTTCCCGTAGCTGTAAGCTCATAAATAAGCTTTTTCACTACAATGCCACTGTTCGAATTAACTTAGAATGGGAAGGCGGAAAAAGTTGAGTAAGTCAGAAGACCTGCCAGTGCAAACTTATCGTCATTGCTTTCGGGTATTGAAGCAAGGGACAAAAGAAAATGGACAATATCTTGTCTAATCAATTCTTTTATCTGTACCTGAATGTAATGCATTAATAATATTATTTATTACTGTATTTTAGTTATGAAAAAAATTATTGTTGCGGTTTTTGCTTTGTCTTCTATTTTTAACCTTAAGGCAGAAGAAACGCCAAAGAATTTCAATGACACAACGGCTGTTAAGCATTTAAACTTATCGGAAGTTAAAGTGAATGCATCACGTGTTAATGCAAAAATGAAAGATCTACCGCAAAAAGTGGATGTAATTACCAAACGAGTTATCGAATCATCGCCAGCGGTAAATATGGCAGATTTATTAAAAGCTAATTCCGCAATTGATATTCAGCAGTATTCAGGTATTAATGCAGGGATTGGTATTCGTGGTTTCGCAGCATCTACTTCGAGTAAATATGCTGTAATTTTGATTAATGGTAAGCCTTCAGGAACCAATAATATTGCTAGTATCGATTTAAACAATGTCGAGCGTGTTGAAATTTTAAAAGGACCATTTTCTTCGCAATATGGTTCCGATGCAATGGGTGGTGTTGTGAATATTGTAACCAAAGAAAGTACAGGAGAATTAGGTGGTTCGGTTGGACTTGAGTATGGTAGTTTCCAAACATCTAAGGCAAATGTAAGTATTGGTGGTTCTGTTGCAGAAAATGTAGATTTCGATTTCTCTTATGCTTTTCACAATCAGGGTAAAGATTATATGGTAGGAGACAATAATTTTTACGATAAGGATTACGCTGAAACAATTTTAGATCCGACAACCTATGGTGAAAGAATGGAGAATACTAAATTCCAGAAGCACAGTATAAATGCAAGAATTGGAATTAACTTGTCATACGATTGGAAATTGAATTTGAATGGATCCTTCTTTAAAGGAAATGATGTTGAAACTCCAGGTTCTTTTTGGCATGTATATGGTATGGATTCTAAAGATTTAGAACGATATACTGTTGGTTTTGATTTAAAGGGGAAACAGGGAATTCACAACCTGACTTTTTCGCCATACTATTCTAAGCAAGAGGAACAAAATTTTGATTTAGGAAACGATTCTTATGGCGATACGAAATATACTTATAAGAATTACGGTTTTCAATTAAACGATGCGATTTATTTAAATGATCATATTTTAGCAATTGGGATCGATAATAACACTCAAAAATATGAGAGTTTAAATTATACTACAGAAGGAAGTCTGGAATCTCCATTTCAACCCGACTATAATAATATTGCTACAGGTTTGTACTCTCAATTTCAAATGAACTTTTTTAATGGGAGACTGAATGCCTCAGTTGGTATGCGTGGTGACAACGTAAAGTTTAAAACCAAAGCAAACGAATTTTTAGGAAATGATTCAAGCTCAGAAGACTATTGGGTGTTTACTAAAAATATTGGCGTGAAATATGATATTGTTGGTGGATTATCAGTTCACTCAAGTTGGGGGGATGCTTTTCTTGCACCGAGTGCATTTCAAGTGGCAGGAGAGTATCAGACAGCATTTGGAAAAACGGTTGGGAAAGCAAGTTTAGATCCTGAAAAATCCAATACATGGGATTTTGGTTTCGGTTATAAGAATTTCAAGAATGGAATCAATTTCGATTTAACCTACTTTGATACACATCATTCCGATAAAATTGTTAATGAGGATATGGATAATGGAGATAAAACATTTGCTAATGCAGATAAAGCGGATATGAATGGTCTTGAAATAGTAGCTTCATATGATTTTGGCGCTTTAACTGATTACGAATACTCCTTACGTTTTTATTTAAACTATACTCATATTTTTGACGCAACTGTTAAGAACAAACAATTGGATGGTTCTTACTTAAAGTCCGAAATGACTTACGTTAGAGACAATAACGCATCTTTTGGAGTTGAATTTGATAACCTTAAAGGTTTCTCTACTCGCTTAAATGGAAGATATATTGGTCATCGTTATGAAGATAATTACATGTATACTGCAGATTATTCAAATTGGCCAAATATTACACGAGCTCCAATAAACCATAAAGGAGAAAATGTAAGAACCGATCTAATCAACGAAGATGTATTGCGTCATCCTGTATATTATGTTTTTGATTATAGCGTAAATTATAAAATTAATGATCATTATGGTGTTGGGCTTACTGTTGCCAATTTGTTTGATGAAAATTATTCAGAAAAAGATGGTTACAATATGCCGGGAAGAACGGTAACTGCAAGATTTACATATAAATTTTAATAAGAGAATACTTATAGAAAAGGGCATTTTATATAAATGCCCTTTTTTTTATTGTTTATTGTTAAGTGTATCAAAAAACATAAATAAATATGATATTCAATTTCGCAAATGAATTTATTCTATACTCAGATCTTTTTTTTCTAATATTTTGATTTTGTGTATCTTGTATATAAAACAGGGAGGATATGAATAAAATAAACGCATTTTATAAGGAGAGATTCAATTCGTTTTTGGTTCATTTATCGAAGGCTAAGGGATTGAAAGAAGAGGATGTTCACAAATTGCGAGTGGATATTAAAAATATTAGAAGTTTATTATTGTTAGTTGATGCATTCGAGATAGAAGGAGAAGCTGTTGGTAAAATTCTGCAGCAACTTCAATCAATATTTAAATATTCGGGTCGTCTACGTTCAATTCAGGTGAGTAAATTGCTGGTTGATAACTGTAAGCTTAAAAATCAAAAACCAATAGTAAATGTTCTTGAAGAACAAAGAAGTAAATATGAAGATGAATTAAGCAAGAGGCTTGGTAAATTTAAGATTACCAAATTTCAAAAGAAAGTTGATATTCTAAATTCAGCTTTAGATAAAGTTGATATTAAGGATGCTAGAGAAAAGGCAGATAGAATAATTCGTGATGAATTAGATCTAATTTATAAGTTATGGGCATCTTCACGAGGGGAGGAATATTATCATGATATTCGAAAGTTTTTCAAAATAATTAAATCCATTCTTCAGTTGCTTACCAATTTACTTGATGATGAAAAATTAAAAAGTGAATTGTCTATTGTAAATGAAACGGAAACGATTCTTGGCAATTGGCACGATCGAGATGTTTTGGATAAAAAACTATCCAAAATGCAATCAACATCACCAAATGCAGAGTTTAAATCATTGGTCCGTGAAATAAAAAATAAAAATAGAACCGAAAAAAACAACTTAAGTAAAGAGTTTAAAAAGAAAATGTTAACTCATTTTCTCAAGCATTAGTCTTTGTTTTTTCGCTTAAAAATGTTTTTGATTTTTTGATAAATTGATTTTCGTTCTTTTTTACGATTTTCTCTCCGTTCTTTACGTTTCATCAATTTGTCATGATCTTTTGACTTAACTCCAAAAATATTGTTTAATATTCCCGAATTTTCAGGCAGATAATGAGGGATATTTAGTTCCGCTAAAATTTCAGGTTCAGGTTTAGCTATTGATGAGAATCCATAGTTATTGTATTTACGGTTAGAGCTAATTTTCTTCATGAATTTACCATAAATTGGTAAAGCCATACTCGCGCCTTGTCCCAGAGTTAACGATCTAAAATGAATACGCATATCATCTGCACCAACCCATGCACCTGCGACTAAATTGGAATTGTATCCAATATACCAACCGTCTGCTTGAGAGTTGGTTGTTCCTGTTTTCCCAGCCAAATCACCTTCTAATTTGTATACTTCTCGTAAGGATTTTCCAGTTCCTTCGTTTACTACAGCCTGAAGCATGTGATTAATAATATCAGCATTTTTAGGCGTTAATACATATCTGGGTTCTTCTTGCTTGGAATTTAAATCAATAATAACATTCCCTTTTTTATCTTCAATTTTGCTTAAATAATAGGGATCAACATGAAGACCTCTATTTGCAAGTGTTGCATAAACTTGTATCATTTCCAGTAGGGAAATATTAGCTGTACCTAATGCAAGCGATGGAACTTTAGGTAAATGACTATCAAGACCCATTTCTTCAGCCAGGACAATGGCATCCCGAATTCCTGTTTCCAACAAAATATCAACCGCTATTGTATTTACCGATTCAGCCAATGCACCTTCCATACTATAGCTACCTTCATATAGATTATCAGCATTTCTTGGAGACCAATTGTCATACTCTTTGTAAATCTTTCTTTCGTTTTTATAATAATCGAAAGGAGATGAACCTTCTTCCAAAGCCGATGCGTAAATAATGGGTTTAAAAACTGAACCAACCTGTCGTTTGGCAGTTACATGATCGTATTTAAAATAGGAAAAATCGATTCCCCCAACCCATACTTTTATTTTACCAGTTTTAGGTTCCATGGCTAAAAAACCAGTGTTTAAAAGTTGAACGTAATGCTTGATAGAATCAAGAGGTGACATTTTCACTTGTTTTTCACCATTCCAGGTGAAAATTTTCATATTTATTTTTCTATTAAAATTCTGATTTATTTCTTTTTCTGTTTTCCCCTGTTTTTTAAGTTTTTTGTATCGAACAGATTTTTGTTTGGCATCACTGATTATATTTTTATTGTCATGCCAGGGATCGGTATTTCCCCAGTGCTTTTTAAAAAGAGTTTGTAGTCGCTTTAAATGTTCAGAAACAGATTGCTCAGCATAGTTCTGTAGACTATAATCCAACGTTGTTTTTATTCTTAAACCATCTCTATAGATATCATAAAAAGTACCATCATCTTTTGGATAATCTTTTAATATTTTATTGACTTCTAATCTTATTTTTTCTCTTAAGTATGGAGCAATTCCACTTCTCGACGATTGTTTGTTGTATTGAATTACAAGTGGGAGCTTTTTTAATTGTTCAGCTTTGTTATCCGATATAAAATCATATTTCGCCATTTGCGAAAGAACTGTGTTTCTTCTCTTTTTCGATCTCTCTGGATGCAAGCGGGGATTGTATGACGTTGGTGCTTTCAACATTCCTATAAGAACAGCGCATTCATGTGTTTTTAATGCAGATGCCGGTTTGCTAAAGAATTGACGTGAAGCACTTTCTATTCCAAATACATTCTCGCCAAAAGAGACAGTATTTAGATATAATTGCAGGATCTCTTTTTTTGAATAGATTTTTTCCAA
>Ga0209475_10001685_pt1 | contig 26182 bp, 18 predicted proteins | sample tdDd471_FD_187128 | JGI IMG/M metagenome (GOLD analysis project Ga0209475, IMG submission 187128) | Marine sediment microbial communities from the Atlantic coast under amendment with organic carbon and nitrate - tdDd47.1 (SPAdes)... | ecosystem: Environmental > Aquatic > Marine > Coastal >... | reverse complement strand
TATGGCACAAAAAACTGGAAGTTTGAGGATTTTGATTATCCCCGTCCAGGAAAATGTGCCGACCCTATTTTCTCAAATATATCACAGACGCTTTATGTGATTTGCAACACATATTCCGAGCCTTTTCCTGCCACAAATGTTTATATAACCTATGTTACAGCGATTTCTGCCAGTGGCCAGAAGAAATGGACAACGGTTGTGCCGGATGAACAGGTAGTACCAAATTTGGCAGTCGCGCTAAATCAGAGTGCTGATAATTTATCCGACATTCTTTATCTCGCTGCTAACTCCAATTATATAGAGGAGGAAATACCAAATACTGTTTATAAACTTACTCAAAATGGTAATATTACAAAAAGTTCCTATGAAAGTGATGAGCAACTAATTGGCTTGGCTTTCGGACCCTCAGATAATTTACACGTGTTAAAAATCAATGGAACCCTTGAAGTTTTAAATTCAGGCATGGGTTTGGTTTGGTCATACGTGCAAAAGACCGACACAACTTTACGGGGCTATATGGCCATTGATGAAGCTGGCAGAGTTTTTATCCCGTTAACCACACCAGCCGGTTTGCAGGCTTTGCAATTTGATGTAGACAGACCAAATCGCTTGCTCTGGACTTATACTACTGCGGATTATCCGGGGACACCAACTATAAATAGCAAAGGTCAAGTAAGCTTTATTGAGCGTGGTGTTGGTATCACTACCCATGAACCTGATAATGGAATTCCTGTCTGGGATGTTTCTCAGTATGCCTATACGGGCGTGCTTGGTATTGCTGCACTTGAAAATGGAACAATTATTGCCGAGATGGAAAATGCTCAGATTGTTGTATCATCTGACGGCGAACGATTACCCTGGGGTCCACCAGCCATTGTTACCAGTGTTGCGACAGTGGCTGAAGATGGAACTTTCTACATTTACGGTCGCAGGGATCACGACACAGTTTATTCAGATGCCATATACGCAATCTATGGCCCATCACCGATTTTGAATTCATGGACAAGACATAGAGGCGACAACGCTAATACAGCCAGACTGTTATCGGCACTTGAAGATTAATTCCAGATAGCATATAAAAACACCGAACCTCTTAAATGAGGTTCGGTGAGTTTGCTGACAAATCCCAGTTTTTCATTAAAACAGAATATTGGTATCCGTCATACCTGCGAAAGCAGGTATCCAGAATTTGGAATCAATGGCATTGGTTTGCCGGAGTTTTTGCAATTTTTTGGTTTGTATACGAAAATATATTATTAATCATTTCAATGGTATAGCCATGTGGATTCCCGCTTTCGCGGGAATGACGAAAAAGACTGTAGTGTATAAGTTGTAACCCATACACAGAGGTTGTACAGCAGAGGAATTAGAATTACTTCAAGTGATTTTACTTTGTCAACAGTCTGACCGAACCTCTTAAATGAGGTTCGGTGTTTTTTAACTTGTTTCAATATTGAAAATCATATTTCTCAATCATCTTGTTCATCAACATCGCCATCAGAAGCATCGCAGTTGCAGTCAACCTTCAGGGTGTATGCGCCAGAACTATCATTGTAGCCGTCAACTGCCAGAAAATACTTCTTGTTAGGTTCTGTATTATATAGAATCTGTTCTTTTTCCTGAATATCCAGCGGGGTCGAGGAAAAGGCTTGGCAGGCAAATGAATCACATGAGCTTAAGAGAAAAATATCCAGATCAGTTGAAAGATCATTTAGAGTTATCTCTACTTTACATCTGGTTTCAGTTGTGAAGGAATAAACCTTTTCGTTGCCACCTTCGCTTCTTGCTGAGCAGCTATAAGCACTCCAGTTGTTAGTCAAATCATCTGCGTTGGTATTGCCGTAGATCGTGTCGCCACAATTAAGTATGGTTGAGTTTGGGCAAACATTCTCATCGCCATCAGCAGTCTCAATATCGGTAATATCAGACTCTGTGGTGTCGATTTCATTTTCGTCGCCATCACCAGTTTCAGCGACTGTCATATCTGAATCTGTAGTGTCAATCTCGTTTTCAAGGTAATCGCCATCGGCAGGTGTTGTATCACCATTTGTTCCTACAGTGTCAGAGTTGCAGGCTGCAAAGCAAAGGAAAAAGAAAAGACAAAGCAGGCTTGAAATACGAAGAAAAAGACACATGATTGACCCTCATCTTTTGAAAAACTATAAATGATGCTAGTGATTATACATGGCTAATATTTTAATTGCCAGAATATTTTTTTACTGGGGATTTCTATTCGCTTTTTACCATGCAGGTTCGCTATGCTAAATTAAAAATTATATACTCAAATTATTTTCATCCAAAATATACTGCCAAACCGAAAAAGCAATTGCTATAAGTAATTATTACTGCTAATATTTCGCCTTAGAGAAAAGATTTGATTTGTATCGCAAATGTTGTGGGCTGCGTTCGGGACTACCTTTTGTAAGATGTGTTCCATGTGGAGAAAGTTTTTATATGAACATTAAATCCTGGTCAATTACAGACGTTGGAAAGAAACGTGACCACAATGAAGATAGCATTTTGTGTAATAATGATATTCAGTTGTATCTGGTTGCAGATGGTATGGGTGGACACACTGCCGGAGAGATGGCCAGCAAAACGGCAGTAGAATCAATTGAATCACGTGTTCTTGAAAACATTTCAGAGCTTACAACAGAAGAAAACAGTAACTCGAACAAAACTCAGATGCTATTTGCTGCCGGAAATAATTCCGTTATCAATATGCTTCAGGATGCTGTCAAATCTGCCTCGAAAGCCATTCTTGATAAAGTAGAGTCTGATAAAAAACTGCAGGGTATGGGTACCACTGCGGTTGGCTTGTTTTTCTACGATAACCAACTTTATTATGCTCATGTGGGTGATTCGCGTCTGTATCGAATTCGTGGTGATGAAATCAAGCAGATCACGGTTGATCATTCTCTGGTTCAGGAGCAGATAGATGCAGGAATAATCAGCAGGGAAGAAGCCGAAAACAGCAGATATAAAAATATTATTACCAGATCGGTGGGTTTTGAAGAAAACATTGATGTGGACTGTGAAGAGATTGAAGCCAAACCTGATGACTATTTCCTTCTGTGTTCAGATGGCTTGACCGGTTTGGTAACCGACAAGGAAATAAAAGATATTGTCAACCAGAAAATGCCAGAAACAGCCTTGCAGTTTTTCGTTAATCTTGCCAATTCAAGGGGTGGTGATGATAATATCAGTGTAATACTTGTGAAAGTTACAGGCTAGTTGAACTGCACATTATTTTTACCTCTAAACTTCTTAAAATAAGCCAAAACCAAAAAGAATCGGAATATTCATCTATTTGTTGCATTTTTACGGAATCTTCGAGTAGTATTTGCCTTCATTTTAGATTTAACACCATTTGATTCTTGTGAGAATCTGTTTAAAGGAGTGACGGATGAGCGATCAGGAAAAAGTGAAATTATCGGCTGTAGAAAGACTTGAAACGCTGTTTGACGAAGGCACCTTCCATGAAATAGATCGATATGTAACGCACCATATTACCGGATATGGAATGGAAGACAAGAAAGTGGCTGGCGATAGTGTTGTGACCGGCTTTGGCCTGGTTAATGGAAGGCCAGTCTATGCCTTTTCCCAGAATTCCGGTTTTATGGGTGGTTCGCTGGGTGAAGCCCATGCCCAGAAGGTTTGCAAGATTATGGATCTTGCCGTTAAGGAGATGGCACCAGTGGTTGGCTTTAACGATTCCGGTGGTGCCAGATTGCAGGAGGGCGTTATCTCTCTTGGTGGTTATGGTGATATCTTCTTCAGAAATGTCAGATCATCAGGCGTGATTCCTCAGCTTTCAGTTATTAATGGTCATTGTGCAGGTGGTGCGGTTTACTCACCAGCATTAACCGATTTTATTATGATGGTCGAAGATCAGAGCTTTATGTTTATCACAGGCCCACAGGTGGTAAAAGCTGTGACAGGAGAAGAGGTTAGTAAGTCAGACCTTGGTGGTGCTTTGGCACATGCCGGAAAATCGGGTGTTTGTCACAAAATCTGCTATGATGATCTGGAATCAATTGAAAATGTTCGCCAGATTCTCTCATATCTGCCACAGAATTCTCAGCAGCAACCTCCCAGGCTTGAACCGACAGACGATCCCAATCGTGTTTGTCCCATCTTGAATGATCTGGTTCCTTTAGATGGCAAACAGGGCTATGATGTCAGAGATGTTATCCGCGAGGTAATGGACGACGGAGAATTCTTCGAAATTCACGAAAACTTTGCCCAGAATATCGTGGTGGGTTATGCCCGTTTAAATGGTTATACCTTTGGTGTGGTGGCAAATCAGCCTGCATATATGGCGGGAACCCTGGATGTCAATGCCTCCAGAAAAGGTGCCAGATTTATTCGTACCTGCGATTCTTTCAATGTACCATTATTAACCTTTGTCGATGTCCCAGGATTTTTACCGGGAGTTAATCAGGAGCACAACGGAATCATCATGCATGGGGCAAAGATCTTATACGCTTTTGCCGAAGCAACAGTTCCCAAACTGACGGTGATTTTGCGCAAAGCCTTTGGTGGTGCCTATGATGTTATGAGTTCAAAACATGTTGGTGGCGATTTCAACTTTGCCTGGCCAAACTCGGAGATTGCCGTTATGGGAGCCGCCGGAGCCGTCTCAATCCTCAACCGTAAACAATTGAAAAAAGTCACGGAAGAAGAGGGCAAAGAAGCAGCAAATGAGTGTCGCCAGCAGTTGATCGAAGATTACGAAGGCGTATATCTTACCCCTTATATGGCTGCCGAATATGGCTATATAGACGATGTTATTGCACCGGATAGCACCAGACAGGTTTTGGTAAGGGCTTATAATTCGATTAAAAACAAGAAAGAAATGGATTTGCCGAGAAAGCATCGTAATGTGCCATTATAGAGACTACTGATAAATCTTTTGTCTGATAACTTCTGCGATTAGTAGAAATAGAACTACTATCAAAAGGGGACGTATTATGCGTTCCCTTTTTTTTAGGGCCAGTTTGGAGCCAAGAAGGTTTCCGGCTACTCCTCCTATTGCGGTGTATAGTGCCAGAGGAAATAATACCTTTGCATTGATCAGAAAGATTATCAGCGAGCCAAGATTGCTGGCGAGGTTGGTCATTCTGGCATTGGCAGAGGACGAAATCATATCCAGACGTAAAAAGCTGAAGAAGGCAATCGTCATAAATGCACCGGTTCCAGGGCCGAAAAAGCCATCGTAACAACCGATTACCATGCCAATTACAAAAGACTTACTGCCCTTAAAACTACTTTTTGAACTTTGGCCAGGTTTGGGCATAATTTTGTTTTGCAGCAGAAAAAATACTAATACTACCGGAACAAGCACAAGCATAATGGAGTTGATAATGCCTTCGGATACCAAAAGGGCTATTTTTGCTCCAATAGCAGAACCGATAATTGCGCCAATAGCGGCTAATATGCCCACTTTCAGATGAATTTTACCAGCCTTGAAATATCTGATAACAGAGGAAAAAGTTCCGATTGAACTGGAAAATTTGTTGGTTGCCAAAGCTGTGTGTGCCGGTAAACCAGCTGCGAAATAAGCGGGAAGTGAAATTAATCCACCTCCACCGGCGATGGAGTCAACAAATCCGGCCAGAAATATCAAGCCTACCAGTAAAATAGTCTGTGAAGTCGAGATGTCTAATGTTTCGAGCATATGTTTATATCCTGATTGATCTGCAAATTACTGCAAAAACAGACGTATTATAGACATAAAAGTCAGAATAATTCAAAAAAATGAAATATTGGTGTTATTTTTGTATTCATATTTATTATTAATGTGGTAATATAAGTGATATCTGTAAAGTGAACAATCGGTAAAGTTCTTCAATCTAGCGACATGTGGATTTTAATGTACGTTTGGTTGATGAATGAGTAGGGGGTTAGTTGTGGGCGATACATTGTGCTTTATAATGTATCCATTTTAAACTGTTGTATCTTTCAAAAAAGGGGAAATCCATTGAAAATCCTGTTTCCGTAGTGAGAAAAGCTACTTGCATACAAAAAATTGTTCTGTGAATACTTGACAAATTGCGTTAAACTTGTCAGAATATGTCACAGGGGTTAGGCGTGTTACTTATTTCCTTCACATATTAGACACAATTCGGAATTTAGTTGTAGTTGTAGGACGAGAATTTTTTCTCGTGGTTATTATGTAAGGCTGTTTCTTGCTCATGGTTAGTGACATAATATGGTTTTTTCTGGACAAATGACTGTCTTGTGAGTAGGATGACGCACTATGTTGTTGAAATGACTAGGTTTGTATTGTATTGAATACATACGTTTTACTATTACAAATAGGCTGTTTTGAAACAATCAAGGAGATTATTATGAACCAAAGTAAAATGCTCAACTATCTCTTGGGTACAACATCCAAGGTGGAGATTCTGAGAGTACTATTTAAATCAGATGATGCCATGACCGGTAGACGCATAGCGTCAACAGCAGGTATTTCGCCTCGCTCATGTCAGCTTTCTCTGGATAGTCTGGTAAAGAACAAAGCATTATTCCGCAAAGCAGTTGGAAGAGCGTATTCGTACACTTTGAACCGCGACCACAAAATGGTATGGGATCTTCTGGCACCGATCTTTGAAGATGAGAGAGGCATTCACAAGAAAGCTGGACAGCTTATCAACAAAGTTAGCCGTCCAAGCAGTGCTGACATCGTTTCCATCTTCTGGAACCTCACGATGACGAAAAAAAGCGAAAGCCTGAAATACGTTATCGTAGCCAAAAGCAAAAAAAGCTCAGTCAACAAAGAGCTGGTTACTAAAATCAATGAAGAAGTCGAAAAACAGTTCGGTTATGCTACCAAAGGCGAATTTGTTTCAGCACAGGAATTCTCTAAAAAATACTTCAGTTCCGAAGCTGCCAAAAAACGTTTCGACAAAGAATTTGATAAACTGAAAGGTGAAGCATTCGCAGATCTGGTCGGTTTAGGCAAAAAAGGTAAAAAATAATTCCTGTTTTAACAGTGGATTTTAATGGCGACGGATTCCGTCGCCATTTTTTGTTTGATATTCTTCTATCTATATGTAAACTCTTTCTACTAAAGTATTTTTGTAAGCAGGTTTCAGCAACGGGGAAGATATGAATCTTAATCCAGATGATATAAAAGTTATTGTAGCAACAGACTGTGGCAGCACCACTACCAAAGCTATTTTGTTTGAAAAAGTTGGTGAGGAGTATCGGCAAACATTCAGAGGCGAGGCACCTACCACCGTCGAGGCTCCGATTGAAGACGTTACCAGAGGCGTGGTCAATGCTTTGCAGGAATTGCAGGAGTTGTCCGGTAGAAAGCTTTTGGATACAGATAACCAGATAATCCGGCCTGCCAATGGCGTAGATGGTTGCGATGTATATATCTCGACCAGTTCTGCTGGTGGTGGTTTGCAGATGATGGTGGCAGGTGTGGTTCGCAGTATGACCGCCGAATCTGCCGAGCGAGCTGCCCTTGGTGCCGGTGCCATTGTAATGGACGTTATTGCCGCCAATGATAAACGTCTTCCGCACCAGCAGATTGAACGAATCAGGCATTTGCGTCCGGATATGATTGTGCTGGCCGGTTTAACCGATGATACCGAGAAGATCAATCATGTGGTTTCACTGGCAGAGCTTTTAGCTGCCGCCGATCCAAAACCCAGGCTTGGTTCTACCTACAAGCTTCCACTTATATATGCTGGAACCAAAGCTGCCCGTGAGGAAGTGCAGAATTCTCTCGGGGAAAGAACCGACCTTGATATTGTGGATAACCTGCGTCCGGTCTTGGAAGTGGAAAACCTCGGGCCGACCAGAGACAAGATTCACGATCAGTTCATGGAGCATGTAATGCAGCAGGCTCCCGGATATAAAAAGCTGATGGCTTGGACGGATGTCCCTATTATGCCTACTCCCGCTGCGGTTGGGCTGATTATTCAGCAGATTGCCAAGCAGAAAAACCTTAACGTGGTGGGTGTTGATATTGGTGGTGCCACTACTGATGTCTTTTCCGTCTTTTTCGGTGAATTCAATCGAACCGTTTCGGCAAACCTCGGCATGAGTTATTCGATTGCCAATGTTTTCAAAGAGGCCGGTTTGCAGAATGTTTTGCGCTGGGTGCCGTTTTCAATTGATGAGCGTGACTTGCGAAACGCCATTAAGAACAAGATGATCCGTCCTACCACCATTCCGCAACGACTGGCAGATTTGGTACTGGAGCAGGCGGTGGCCAAAGAAGCCTTGCGGCTGGCCTTTGTGCAGCATCGTGCATTTGCCTCGAAGCTTAAAGGTGTGCAGACCGAGCGCACCATTTCAGATGCCTTCGATCAGGGTCATGATGATTCTATCGTGGATATGATGGCACTGGATCTTATCGTCGGTTCCGGCGGAGTGCTTTCACATGCGCCCAGAAGAACCCAGACCGCCATGTCGCTGCTTGATGCCTACCAGCCCGAAGGAATAACCATGCTGGCGGTGGACTCGATTTTCATGATGCCACATCTGGGAGTTTTGTCGGAGTTGCATCCCAAAGCTGCCACCGAGGTCTTTGAAAAAGATTGCATGATATATCTCGGCCCCTGTATCGCACCCATTGGCAAGGGCAAAGAGGGCAAGCTGATTTTGACCACCACCTTGATCCGCGAAGATGGCAGCAAGGATAAATTCGAGCTTAATGCCGGTGACATCATGCTGGTTCCGCTTGCTACTGATGAAACTGCAAAAGTCATACTAGAACCCGCCCGAGGTTTCAACGTCGGTGCCGGTCGTGGCAAACGTCTGGAGCAAAGCATTCACGGCGGTGTGGTTGGTCTGATGCTCGATGGCCGTGGCCGACCTCTGGCCTTGCCGGACGACGAAGGCGCGCGCGCAGAGACCTTGAAAAAATGGATGAAAACCTTTGATGCCTATCCGGCGGATGAGCTTGAAAAACTATAGGTAATACCGAGGAGGAATTATGGCGCAGTCTTATACGCCCGGATTAAAAGTTGTCGAAAGTATGCTGGTTCAGAAAAAACGTCTGCTTCCCATCAAAGGCGATGTACTGGTTAAAGAAGGAGATATGGTGGAGGCGGATAAAATAGTGGCCTATACTGATCTTCCCGGCGATGTTTATCCGGTGAATATTGTCAATATGCTTGGAGTGGGGCCGAAGCTTGTGGCCGAATCCATGCTCAAACCGGTTGGTTCAATGGTTGAAGAAGGCGAAATTATTGCCCGCGCCACTTCCTTTTTTGGTCTTTTCAAAAACGAAGTAAAATCGCCTGTTACCGGTACCATTGAAAATGTTTCCTCGATTACCGGACAGGTGATACTCAGAGGAAAGCCACAACCGGTGCAGGTGCAAGCCTATTTACCCGGAAAAGTCTGCCAGTTGATACCGGAAGAGGGTGTCGAGGTTCAGTGCAGAGCCTCCTTTATTCAGGGCATTTTTGGCATTGGTGGCGAGTCTCTCGGCAAGCTGGTGATAGCCGTTAAATCACCCGATGAAGTTTTAAGCGAGGAGCTGATCAGCGAAGATTATAAAGGCAAGATTGTTGTCGGTGGTAGCCTGGTCACCGCAGAGGCACTGCGTAAGGCCGAACATGTTGGCGTGGCAGGAATCATTGTGGGTGGCTTTGATGATAGCGATCTGAAAAATTATCTGGGCTACGATTTAGGTGTTGCCATTACCGGCAATGAAGATATCGACATTACACTGATCGTTACCGAAGGTTTTGGTCAGATACGAATGGCCGAAAGTACCTTTAATCTGCTTAAGGCCAATCAGGGCAAGCATGTTTCCATAAATGGCGCAACACAGATCCGTGCCGGTGTTATCAGACCGGAAGTGGTTATCCCCCAGAATAGTTCCAGCAATAAAGAGGCTAAAAAAGCCGAAGAGGGCGGAGGGCTCGAGATCGGTTCCAGCATCCGCTGTATTCGCTCGCCATATTTCGGCAAGATCGGCAAGGTGGTGAATCTGCCCCACGAGTTGCATAAACTCGAAAGTGAAACCATGGTCAGAGTATTGGAACTGGAATTTCCCGACGGAGAAAGGGCCATCCTGCCCAGAGCAAACATCGAGGTTATCGAGCAGCAGTAATAGGTGTGTTCAAGTTGTGCTGATGTAGTTCTGTAGATCTGACAAGTTTCTAGTCAGACCTACCCGACTTTCAAACCTGACTATAAAGGTAAAATTTCAGGGGAGGGGGGTCAAGTGTCTGATGATTGGCCATCTTGTCATAAAGTAATAATGATAGATCTGTTAAAGGAGATGTTATGAAAATAAAGACAATAAGCCTGATTATCACTTTGATAATTCTGTTTCCGATTTTAACATCCTCCTGTCTGTTGGCGGACGACTCTTTTCAGAACGGCATGGCGGAACATTGGCAAAATCTGCATCAGAAATTGAGCGAGCTGACGACAATGCTCGACAAAGAGCGCGAAGCATCTGACTCATCTTTTTTATGGGTCTTTCCTTCTGAAAAAGAGAATGTTGAAAATGACATGGCGAGTCTGATAGATGAAGCCCTGGAAATTCTTAATCTCTCAGATCTCAAGAAATGCAAAGATGAACTGGACGAATGCAGAAAAGACATTCAAAAGTCGAAAGCTCAAATAGGCGATCTAAAAGGCAAAAAATCTATGGCTCCCAAGGAAGTTTCCGGTTGGAAGGTTTGGAAAAAAGACCAGGAAGACTTTGAAACAGAAATTGAGGAACTTCAAAATATAATCAAGGTGAAAGAGAAGCGCATCGAAGAACTTAGCCAACTTATGCTAGAAAAAATTCGGGAACAGGGTATTGATATTGATACTGAACATATAGAACACCTGATATTCAGTGTTACTGGAAACGATGACATAAATATGATTTCCGTCTTCAATAATATCAAGACCATAACCAACAGACTCCGCAGCATGACTGTCGAATCCGGGGAGGATATTGAGACGGCTCGCAAGTATTATGGCATGAACACAGTCTTGCTAAAGATTTTACTGCGCTTTCAACAGCTATACATTAACAAAGTGAAATATAATTATATTCCGAAGATTGACGGAATTATCGAGGAAAACCATAAATTGTACAGCGATACAAAGGGACAAATAACTCAGGAAGATGAAGCGCATCAGGAAATATATAGAAGCAATTTAAGAGCACAGAAATTGTCTATTAAATGTGCCGAGCAATATAGAAAATATCTGTTATTAAACATCGAACGGGTAAATGCCTTGTTGCAAAAGACTAAAAAAGAATACGAAGCCTCGGAAAACACCTACCGCACTGCAACTTCGGCCCATAACCTGATAGCGATGATTCACAATGCTGATAAAATGTTTAATTCTTTGTCGGAACTTCAGGTGCCTGAACTGTTGAAATTTGAAAATCTGGACATGAAGGTAGAATTTATTAAATTGACCGAAAAGCTTGAGAAAATTAAGCAGTAAACAAATTATGATTAGTTCTGTAGGGTGCATAACCAGTAACGATCCGATACCGCTACCCTCCACAGGACGTAAACTTTTGGGGATATTAATAGGTTTCTTGCGGAGATGTAAAAAAATGCGAAAAGTGAGTTTTATTTGGTGTATGGCTTTAGCTATACTTACATGTTGCGCTTGCACCTCGCACTATAGTAGCCCCATTCGTGCCTGTGGCTACGATTCCCCCGGTCGCACGGAAAAAGGTACCATGGACGCACAGATATCCAATGCTTCCGTGTTCGGTGGTTCGGCCTCGGTGGGATATGCACCACTGGATTGGCTGAAGGTTGAAGCTCAGGGTGAGTTTTACACTGGAAAATTTGCAAACGGCAATTTTGGTCTGCGTCTCTCTCCCTTGCCGGCTGTTCGTCAGAAATCCAAGGTACAATTTCTAACTGAGTTTGAACTGGGGCTTGGTTTTGGTGCAGGAGGCAAGAGTGATAGCAAAACCGACGATGACCCTGAATGGCACAAGCGTTTCACCTACGGTATGTATCTGGGGACTGGAATAGGACTGGGAGTGAGCTTTTTCGATAATGGCATACGCTTTCTGGATCTCGATTTATATGTCAGAATGCGCTACGAGCCGACCAAATCGGAATATGCCCCGATGACCCACTGGTTGATTTACGGGCCTGGTATCCAGCTAAGATTTGATCGCGTATTTAGAATTTACTATTTCTTGCCAATGTGGAACTACTGGAACGATATCGAAAGCACTCGAGGGGGCAGCTTTGGCGAAATCGGAATCGGCTTCGAGTTCGATTTACCGGCAGGTGGCACTCGCTGGAAGTATGACTAATACTGTTGGCTTTGTAGAATGGAAAAAAATATTAACCATCTTTTTTCTTGTGTTGCCGCGTTCCCTCATCTTGGACAAGTTTCTTTTACGAGACAAAAATGGCGTGTCAAAAATTGCCTAGTACATTTCAAACTCCAATAAAAATAAAACGAATTAAAAATAAAACAAATGTTTAAGTTCAAATAATTGAGAGCTGAATCAGGATTTTGTGGTACAATGCTGTAATTCATAACTATGGTTGAAAAACCAAAAGGGAACGCCAATGACTTATCCAAAGCACATCCTTTTTCTATGCACAGGCAATTCCTGCCGCTCGCAGATGGCTGAAGGTTTTGCCAGAAAATATGCTCCGCATGGAATCAATATCTATTCAGCAGGTGTCAGGGCAGACGGCATGAATCCCTATATGCAACGGGTGATGGCAGAGAAAAATATTGATATCAGCGGGCAGAGTTCGAAGACTGTTGACAGCCTGCCTAAAGATCAGATCGAGGCCGTCTTTACCTTGTGCGATCACGCTGCACAAAACTGTCCGGTCTTTCCGGGTGAAGTTATTCGCGAGCATTGGGGCTTTCCTGATCCAGCAGGAACCGAAGGCAGTGATGCAGAAATTATGACAGTTTATCGAAACGTCCGAGATGACATCGAAGTTAAACTAAAGTCATATTTTAATGTCGGCCATGAATAAAAAAAGTTTAACTTGGTAAAGTTGAATTTTTGTAAGGTGTAAAAAGAAAGCAAAAGGGTGTATTATGTGTCAAGAAAGTCTATCAGTTTTCCGCTGGTCTGGCGCAACCTCTGGCTGATAACCTTGGCTATTCTCATCATCAGATTCATGCCGAATTTTGGGTTTTCGTCGGCCAGCGAGAAGAATGAATCTTGAGTCACAATCAGCACCGTGCTTGGTTTTTCTGCAATAACGGAGGCCGAACGAACCTCCGAATCAATCATTGCCATTTCGCCGAAAGTTTTTCCCGGGCCAAGTTGAGCGACTGTGATATCTTCCTTTTTGCTGTCTTGTTTGACGATATTCACTCTTCCTTTGAGGATCAAACCCATGAAAGATTCTCGCACTCCTTCACGAACAACCGCTACTCCTTCCTCGGCTTTAAAGGCCGATGTGTGTCTGGCCAAAATCTTTATCTGGCTATAGTCGAAACCATCTGCCCAGCCACATTCATCAATCATATCAGCTACTTCCTCGTTTGAGTGATGCGTTGGAATAAGGCCGATAGCGGTCATTGAGTGGCGGGTTTTTTTAAGATGCTCCATGTTTTTCTCCGGTTATTACTGCTATCTAGTGATCCTCTTCAAGTCAGACTCAATCGCCGGAGCAAAAATTCCCGGCATGTCTTCAAGCCCTCTCTTAACTAAATCGGTAATATTTACGAAAACCATATCAGTATTTTCGTCCCAGTGTTCCGAGACAGAAACTAATGGCCAATGCGCCATCCTCACGAAAACATTGGTGTTTTCGATCTTCGGTGCCAGATCCAACGCCATTGAGAGGTTGCTCAGATCGTCGTCGGTGCAGAGAAAATAACTGCGGTTTTTGGTGGATTTAAAATCCAGATCGCGAATATCTTCCTGCACAAAACTGATTCTCGACTCCATATTGCGATCTTTTGCCATTCGCATGACAGGTTTTTCTCTGTCTTCGATATCAATCACTCGAATGTGGAAAGTTTCGTCATCTTCGATATTATCGCAGATTACCTCTAAAAGATCGCTGCCGAATTTGCCGTAACCCACGATATTTACTTGTGTTATGCCTTTGCGCTTCTCCAGTGGAAAATGTCGGTGAATCATTTTATTGGCGGCAATGCCAAAGGTGTCGAAGATGCGAATGCCGATTTTTCCTTCGGTTTTGACTGCTTCCTTGACAGTGGCTGCCAGTCTGTCGTTTGAAATATGAGTCCAGATAATTTTGTAGGCACCAGATTCCGTGTTCATTCTTTCGTAGCTATGTAGTGCCGCTTCAAGGTTGGCCAGATCGTCTCCGCTGGCAAAAACTACCGATCTTGCTCTTTGTACCCCGGCTTTTTTCAAGGTGGAAAATAGATGGAAGTCACCGAAAATAAAAGGGATATTATTATCTGTGGCCCATTCTTCAAATGCATCTGCCGGGCCTTGATCGACCCCTACAACCTTGGCTCCACTTTTGTGCAGGCACTGCGCCACCAGTTTTCCGGTGCGACCGACTCCGCAAACTATTATGTGATCGCGAATGAAGAGACAGCGTATTGCCGGTGAAAGTTTGAAGAAATAGCTGATGGTTTTTCCCAGTAATGTCAAGGTGATAAGCGGTGCGAGAAAGTAAATTGCAATCAGTGGCCAGGCTTTGGGAAAGGTATCTGTGTCGCGCTCGAAGACAAAAAGTCTCAGCGTGCTGTACAAAGATTCCCAGAAACCGGGCTGATTGGCTTCCTTGGGCATGTAGTAAACCCCGGTTAAAATTACGCCGACCACGGCCAGTATCCAGAGGTAGGTTTTGTAGTTGGTCAGAAAACCACGGTTCATCGTTAATGCTCATTTCTATAGTGTTATCAAGCCACTTAGGGACTGTTGGATAAATTAATCTTTAAAACAAGGATGCGTAAGGTTACAGAAATGAGTCGCTTCTGTCAAATTTTGTCTGTAGGTTTTTGGCTAGCCTTGTATATCAGCTGTTAGCTTTAACATAATATCGACGGTCAGCAAACATTATCCTGATAATGCAGATTTACATGAAATTTGTGGAGTAAATTCTCTGGAATTGAAACTTGAAGTATTCTTGTTGAGTCCCTATGTTTGATTGATAAAACAATATAAATAGTTGAAAATACGAGTGTTATCAGTCAGATTGCAAGTCCTTAAAGAATAAAGGCAGGTTCAGATCAGGAGATCTGAACCTGCCTTGTGTAATTTATTGAAATGTCCTTAATTCAAGATCTTACTGCAATTTCCGGTGCTGGTGGAGAGGCTGCCGTTGTCAGTTTCGGCTTTGGCTTCGAGGTTGATCGTACCGTTGGTGACGCTGCCCTCGATGGAAAGTTTGTAGTCTGCTTCGCCGGTGAATTGAACTTCCATCTCAAACGGTAAAGTAATAGTAGTTTCGGTATGTTCGCCTTCTTCGTCTGTCCAGAGGATGCTGTCTAGCTGGTATTCTCCGGTGGCTGTCACACGGTATGTTACCTTGGCTCCGGTCAAGGTGAATTCCGGGGTCAATTCGGTATCGCAGGAGATTGGGTCGTAGTATCCTTCCGGCAGACTGTCGTCGGCGCAGCCTGAAACTATGGAGAAGAGAAAGAGAATGGCGATTAAAAATAGCGAAAGGTGCTTGAAATGTTTCATGGTTTCATCCGTAGGTTAAAATAATAAAGCCTGACTCTCTTATCGGCAGAATTTTGTTGCAGCATTAGAGAAAAAATGTCATTTAAAACATATATAAGAGTAAATATAAGAGAGTACAAGGTCGGTTTTGCTAGTCTTTGGCAGGTTCAATTCTTCGAAAGAGCTTTTGATACAATTTTGCTTCACGATATCACTAAAGCTGAGCGGTTAGCATTGTCTCGCAATTAATCCCTGGATCAAGAACAAACCATGTAGTAGACACCATTTGAGCAGTTTTTTGCAACACTTTTAAAGATACATCGGCGTACATCAGAGTACATTAGCATACAGCAAGCTGCTTTCTGCATACATCGAGTAACATCAGAGTAAACCAGCCTACATGAGGCATCAGCAGACAACATCAGGCTACATCAGCGTACATCAAGCTACATTTTACGACTTTTCAAACTGCTGCGATGTTTGTAAGTCTTTGATATTGCTTGTAGAAAAGCCCGCCGGGTAATGGCGTTAAAAATAAAAGTGCTGTAAAATCAATAGCTTGGCAGGTAGGTGGAAATGTCTGGGGCTGCATCATCCGGCTCTATTAGAAGTAACAGAAGTTTTACGCGCCCGAATTTGGCGATATGGCAATTATTGAAAATCAAACCTAATGATATCAGTTGCTTACAGACAAATTTCAGGGCGTGAATCCGGCTGTTTCTGCAAAAGATGGCACTCGGTGTAATGTTATGACTAAAAAATACAACTTAAACGAAGCCAAATTTTGCTTCTTTGGTACAGGTTCTGAAATATAATTTTAGACTAAAATGTGCAAACTCCCTCGCAGGTGCAAACATCATCACAGAACCAGCTCACTTCTCCGGTGTCGAGAAAATGTTTTACCTGACTTACCACATCTGGAAGAGTGGGCAGTCTGTCATGGGTGCGGTTGTCTTGTGGTGCCGGAATATTTTCCTTTGGCGGAACATAACCCGCGATCTGATTTGCAAGATAGTACTGCACCATAACCGGCTCGCTACTTGGGGCATCTGTGGTGGTGAAACCGTAGGGCGTTGATTGTGTGGGCAACATCTGTTTGACACCAATGGCACGACCCAGCATTTCGGTGGTCATGTTCGGTACCAGACAATCTTCCATCGACTCTTGAATCATAATTGATCTGTTGGCAGGCGCATCATCAAGCGGAGTTTCGTACATCAGCTTGGTCAGGTTGATTGGGTCGGAGTGGTCGAAGCGGGCCTGCATGAAAGCAACGCCGATTTGCTGGATCAGCGGGTCGGGATAAAAGAGGTCGAAAAAATCTTTTATCTGAATCCATACATTGGATCTGGGCAGCATGTTGGACCAGACAGAGCCCGGAACAGCAAAGACCGCGCGGGTGATACGATTGGAGAGAGAGACAAAAGATGAGCCTTGAATTCCACCAAGACTGACGCCGTAGTAATAAATCTGGTTTGTATCAATTAACGCGTTTGTGGCTACTTGTAAATCTTCATCCTGGCCCAGTTTTCCCATGCCGAGTTCGGTTAGGATTAGATTGTTTACAAAAGATTGTTGCAGTCTGTCGGTGATGATGTTGATTCTGTTGATGTTGGGCAAAATCTCGTCGATAATCAGGTCCTGATCCGCCGAGGAAAGGCCGATCCAGTCTGTTGCCAGAATTATTATCTTGTTTTCGTTGGCCAGCCTTCTGATGGAACTCCAGCTCAGATATTGTCTGCCGCTACCGAAGATTCCATGGCCGAACATCAGTAGGGGCAAGGGTTCTGCCGAGTCTACTGCAACTTTGGGAATCAGCATGGTAAAGGGATAGCTGGCGTTTACGGCTTGTCTTACTGGGTGGTGGTTTTCGTCGTATTCGAAGGTATGTGAGTCTTCGTTGTCGTCGGTGTCCGGGATGAGGAAGTTCGGAACCTCGAAGGTGCCCTCGACCTGCATGTGGGTATTGCTGTCCGGATTGTTTTTAATATTGGTGATCGTATAGCTGAATTCTTCTGTTTTAATCGCGTTTAAAGTTTCGTTTCTGATCGAAATGGCTGAGCCTAAAAGCCAGTCATCACTGGCCACCATGAAATCCCAGCAAAGCATAATGTTTTCTCTGGAGTAGCCTTTGTCATCCAGAAAAGTAAAGATCTCTTCGAAGCGGACTCTTTTGTTTTCAATTGCTTCATTGGTGGTGTAGATGCCGTCGCGCAGAACTTCAAAGGCTTCCGGTGATTCAAACTCCTGGCCCTCGTCGTCGGTGATGCCCTGATTAAGAACTACCACATGACGATCTCCCATTTCCATCGGTTCCATGGGACGGATGATCATTGCAAAACGATCCTGATAATAATCTTCGTTGCCACGGTTCATATCCATTTCGCTCATGAACATAACTCGTTTTCCGGTCTCCAGGTTGAACAATGCCACCGGGCTGGTGATGGAAAGTGAGTCTTCCAGGTTTTCAATCGGGATCAGAAAATCGGGATCGACATCGGCTGCAAAGTGCAGCAGAATGGGGGTGGCCGGGGATGCGCCGTCGGCAAGGTTGGCAATGGAGATATCGAAATGAGTGCTGCCGCTTGGGTTGGGCAATAAATCTTCCGGGTAGTTTCCTCTTACGCCGGTGGGGCTTTGCGGATCTTCTTTTTCAAAAAAACTGGACGGATAGGGCAAAGCACAGGCATCGCTGGTGGCAAAAGGATTGCATCCTTCAATCAATTCCAGAGTTACTCTTTCTATTTCTTCTTCGTATTCTTCTTCAAGTTCATCCTCAAATTCTTGCTCGATTTCATCTTCAAGTATCTCGTTATCATTATCACCGTCAATGGCGCTTTCGCTATCTGATTCTTCTGTTTCGTGATCAGCCTCAAGGCTGTCAATGTCTCCATCTGAAACTTCCAGATCGTCTTCAATGGCATCGCCTTCAACGGTATCCGCAAGCTCTGCATCACCATCTATCAGGCCATAATCGTTTTCACCGCAGGATGTTGAACAAAGTGCGATCAGTGTTAGAATTACCAGCAACAGAGGTGATAACTTGTGATTTGAATACCGCATTTGAATACTCCAGAAAATTTTGGATGTTAGAATATATCCGTGGCGGAAAACAATATAGCAGTTGTGCGGAAATGTTCAAGTAAAATTGATATTTGGTTTTATGGGGGGCGTGAATTGTTTCATTGGGCAATATTATCGTACGCTCATCCTGATTGAAATTTCAGGTGATTTATCATATACAAATTTGTATCGAAGGATATATGGTTCGATACAATCGACTAAGAGTCGACCACTCACCATGAGCGGTTTTAGGTGGGTACGGAATATCTTGTGATGCACCCTTTAGGTGGGTACGGAACAATATGTTTTTTACTGTGTGCACTTGCCGTATTGATTGTCCCGATAGTAGAAGTACAGCGAGTGTTCAGGTGCTGGACATGTGGGCGATGATGAGAGCTTGTTAACTGTCCAATGTTGATCAGGGTTTACATAGCCTGCAATTTGCTTGATCTGTAAACTTGTGTCACCCCATCCCATGCGCCAGGGGAAGCCGTGATAGCCTATGGTGTTGATTTCTTTTTGTTGTTCCAGCAAAATATTTTGCTGAATGTATCTGCTTAATTCGCCTTCCATTTCCCATGCTTTAACAAGCGGAGATTCAAAGCGGCTGAACAGGCCAAACAAAATTACGGCAGCCAGCAATAACGAGTAGAGTCGGTAAACCAAAGGTGAGCTGCTTTGCAGTTTTGACAAGGGGTAGCATACTATTAAGGAAAGTGGAATTATCATGGTGATGCTGTATCTTGAAATTACTCCCCAGCGGAAAAACAGATAAGGAGCTGGTGCGACTACAAGCCAGAGCAACAAAAATTTCCAGTGTTTGGGCTTAAAGTAGCAGGTGGCAATAATTATTGCTAAACCAAGTATAATTCCCACAAATTCGGGAAGACTCCAGCCTACAAGATAAGGCACCAGACCCGCTTGGGTAATGGGGCAGCTTGCCGCTGCAAGATAGGAAAACCAGAGGGCTATGCTGTTGCTGATATCAAAGTGCATTTCGCCTGTTTTAAACAAGCTGGAACCAAGAGCCCGATTGATGCCTGAAATGCCGTATAGCAAAGCTGGAAGTAGAACTATGCTAATGTATATCAAAGCTCGCTTTGGGGCCTGACTGGAACTGATTCTGATTAGCATGGCAGCCGGTATCAGCATTGTGTAGATCAGCATTGATTCTTTGGTGAGTAATCCAAGAAAAACCAGAACGCAAGCCAAAATCCAGTTGCGCATTCTGTTTGCCGAATCTTTTGAAAAAATCAAACCGAGTGCCAAAATACCCAGAGCTTCTGTCAAAGGGCCGCTCATGGCGCAAATCCAGACGGTAGTTTCATAGCTTAGTGGATTTGTAGCTACAAGCAGCGAGGCCATGAATGCCGAAAATTTTGTAAAACCGATTTTTTGAGCAAAGAAGAAAACCGCCAAAACCAGTGCTATGTAAATTAAGGTTGATATTAAACGCGCTGTAAGTGGCAGACCATCGGCAGGTTGAGCCGCTGCCCAGAACAGTATGTCGAATATGGGGCGAATGAATTCAAAGCCTGTGCCCGGTGTGAAACTTGGGTCTAAAACTCTTGTCAAATGAGCATAATCATCCCTGATCCACCAGAATCCAAGGGAGGCGATAGAAACGGTGACGGACACCACAATCAAAATAAACGGTAGTGTGTGACTGGATTTGCTTGTTGTTTCTCTAGCGTTTGAGTTTGTCATTTTTCCATGTGTAACGAGTTTAAAAAAGTAGCTCAGGCTATCATAGCCCTGCAAGTTTTCCCAGATGTTTTTTGTGTCTTCAACATCAGGATATTTGCAGCTTTTTTACAAACGTGATAGATTTGTTCTATTCGCAGATTTGGCGGGTGGAAAAACTTAATCGTATAGGATGTAAGTATGCGACATTTTGTTTTTACAAAAATGATTTTGCTTTGTGCAATGATGGCGGGTTTGTGTACGCTTGCATGCAGGCAGGAACAAGGTTCGCTGTTTCAGTCTTGTCTTGATGACACTGATTGCACAAGTGTGGAAAGCTGCGTTAATGAAATCTGTCGGCAAATGTGTGTCATCAGTATCGACTGTGGCATGGATCAGTATTGCTATGAAGGTTCCTGCTATTATAATGATTCAGAAAAACCATACGACTCACTTCAATGCATTGACTATCTTGATTGTCGGTCGTCTCAGGTATGTATAGACAGTGTTTGCCATGATGGCTGTCTTGACAACAAGCACTGCGAAAAAGGGATGTATTGCACGGAAGATCCAGACCATGAACTGGGACAATGTTCCGAGTGTATCTCTGATGATCACTGCATGATTCATCATCTTTGCCGGGATAATTCATGTTTGCAAAAATGCTGGGTAGATGCTCATTGTGGGAACAGTGCCTACGGGCCAAACTGCGACTACGATACTGGATATTGTCAAGAGTGTGTGAACGGTGCAGACTGTAAAACGGATGAAAAGTGCGAGGAAAATGTTTGTGTCCAAATAGACCATAGATGCAAAAGCAGTGATGACTGTTCTGTGGAGATGCCGTTTTGTCAGCTTAATCTGGGAAAATGTGTGCAATGTCTGGAAAAATCGGACTGTAATGCCGGCTTTTACTGCATTGATAATGTTTGCGAGCATAAATGCAAAACTGACGATGATTGTTTTGGAGAAAGGTTTTGCCTGAGCAACGGCATTGGTTTTGGCGAATGTGTAGATTGCATTAAGGATGAACATTGCGCAGACAACTTTCATTGTTTCAATGGTGCCTGTTATCGAACCGAATGCGAATCGGATTTGAACTGTAGCTATTACGGATTTTGTCATCCCTTTGAGAAAATGTGCTACAGCTTTGAAAGTGGTGCCTGCAAAGATAATTGGGATTGTCCAAATGCAAGGATTGTCTGTGATCCTTATACCCACCAAAGATGCATGAGATCATGCACTCGTGGATGTTTGTACTCTGAAGAGCCCTACTGCGATGATACGATTCCCTTTCCTGCCTGCTACGAATGTCTGGAGGATAGTCACTGTGATACCAGGTGTGACAGGATGAATAATACCTGCGTAAAATGCAGCAATGAAGAACCCTGCGCTAAAGCAGGGCTGCATTGTAATGTAGATAATGGGGAGTGTCTGGCTTGTCTGGATGATAGCTATTGCAAAAATGGTTATCGTTGTAGCGAAACTGATATGGGTGTGCAATGTGTTGCCTGTATAGAGCACTCTGACTGTACAACCACAGAGCTACCAGCCTGTAATATTTACGATAATACCTGTGTGGAATGTACCAATGATTCGCACTGCAAGGAGGCAGGATTACTTGCTTGCAATACTTATAATAACACCTGCGTGGAATGCACTAATGATGATCACTGCACTGATGACTTAAAACCCAATTGTGGAGAAGAGCAACATTGTATCGACAAGTGTGAAGATCAATGTGTTCTCGATGAAATAAAGTGTATTCCGTCAATGCCCGGAGAGAGTTACTACTTTTACATTTGTGGTGACTATGATAATGATCGCTGCACCGAATGGTCTACTGGACAGTATAGATGTCCTTATGGGCAAAATTGTTTTTCGGGTGAGTGTAAGTGTCTCAACGAATGTGAACCGGATGTGGTTAAATGTGATCCGGCAGATAATACCAGCCTTTTGACCTGTATTCGATATGATGGTTGCTATAAGACCAGCAGATATCAATGTCTAGACGGTGAACTCTGTATTGATGACGAGTGCCAGATTCCAACCGATGGAGATGCAGAATCAGCGGAAAATATGGAATAATCAGGGAAATTTGCGTCTGATTAAAAAGAAAAAAATCAAAAAATATGATTTTCAGTATTGTACTGCCAATATAACTGCCATTAAGTGATTGTTCGGATACGAACAATCTGAAACCTTCTAAGTCCCGAGAAATAAAAGAATTATTATGGAATAAATAAATAATGGCTCAAGTTAAAGGAATTCAATGAATGCCTGTTTCATTGTAATTCTGTGAAAATATTATGAAATGCTTTTGAATTCCAGCTTGACAGCTTCTGAGAATTCAGTATTATGATATTCCTTGAATGAACGGTCATTCATCGTAGATTATTAGCTCAGGAAAAGATTCCTGAGATTTTGCTTTAGTCTCTTTTTGGAGAGATTTAAGTCCGGTTATCCATACAACGGAGGTTTCAATGGCAAGAGAAATCAAAAAAGTAGCAGTTGTTGGCGCCGGAATAATGGGCAGTGGGATTGCCGCTCACTTGGCTAACGCCGGTGTACCAAGCGTCCTGTTGGACATTGTTCCCCCCAACCTGAGTGATGATGAGAAAAAGATCAAAGCCAAACGCAATGCGTTTGCTGCTGGTGCCGTCATGAAGATGGTCAAGCAGAAAGGCCAGATCCAGCCCTTGATGAACAAGCGCGCTGCCTCATTGATCACTGTTGGTAACATCGAAGACGATCTCGGTCTCGTCGCTGATTGCGACTGGGTAGTCGAAGTTGTCCTCGAACAGTTAGATATCAAACGCACCTTGTTTGACAATCTGCAGAAAGTTATGAAACCTGGTACCATCGTTTCTTCCAATACCTCCGGTATTGCAATTAAAGACATGGTCGAAGGCTACCCGGAAGATTTCCAGAAAAACTTCCTCGTAACTCACTTCTTCAATCCCGTACGTTATATGCGTTTGCTCGAACTCGTAGCAGGCGAAAAAACCGATCCCGCAGTTGTCGAAATGATCGCCAACTTCGGTGAGACATATCTTGGAAAAGGTATTGTTTACGGTTATGACACCCCGAACTTTGTCGGAAACCGCATTGGTGTAGCCGCCATGATGAGCACCCTTTCTGCAATGGTCGAAGATGGTATGACCATCGAAGAAGTCGACGCAGTAACCGGTTCCGCAATGGCTCACAAAATGCCGACATTCAAAACCGCCGATCTGGTTGGTCTTGACACAATCGGTCACATCATCACCAACACCGCCGCTGCACTGCCGAACGACGAGTTGGCTGATGCCATGGTAATTCCTGAATACCTCAAAGCTCTTATTGATCAGGGCGCTCTTGGTAACAAAACCAGAGGCGGCTTCTACAAAAAGGGTATGATTGATGGCAAAAAAGCCAAAATGGTATTCGATTGGGAGAAAAAAGAATATCGTAAAGCCGAGAAAGTCCGTGCCGACAGCCTTAAAGCTGCCAAAAACACAGATGACTCCGGTGATCGCTACAAAGCTCTGGTAAATGCCGATGATAAATATGGTAAATTTGCCTGGAAACTGTTCTCACGCGGAAGCCTCTATGCAGCAAATCGCCTGTATGACATCTGCGATGACGTAGTTAACATTGATAACTCCATGAAATGGGGATATGCATGGGAACTCGGTCCCTTTGAAACATGGGATGCAGTTGGTGTAGTAGAATCCGTAGAACGCATGAAAGCCGACGGACTCGAAATTCCTGCCACCGTGCAGACAATGGTCGAAAAAAGCGAAGGCTCCTGGTACAAAGTCGCTGAAGGCGTAAAATACTTCTGGGACGTAAAAGACAACGCTTACAAACCCGTAGCTACCAAAGACAAATGGATCAACCTGCAACTGAAGAAAAACTTCAAACAGCCTTTGAAGAAAAACTCCAACGCCAGCTTAATTGATCTTGGTGACGGTGTTGCATGTGTCGAATTCCATTGCAAAATGAACGCCATTGACAGTGATCTTATCAACATGATCAATGATGGTATTGATTTGGTGGAAAGCTCTGACGATTGGGCCGGTCTGGTAATTACCAATGAAGGCGATAACTTCTCCGTTGGTGCCAACCTTGCCATGATCATGATGGGTGCCATGGGCAAACAGTTTGACATGATCGAAGAAGCCGTTGACGGTTTGCATAAAGCTGCCATGCGCATGCGTTATAGCAACAAACCTGTCGTAACAGCTCCCTTCGGTATGGCTCTTGGTGGTGGTTGCGAAGTTATTCTCGCTGCTGACGCTGTTGTTGCTCACTCCGAACTGTATGCCGGTCTCGTAGAACTCGGCGCTGGCCTCATTCCTGGTGGTGCCGGTAACAAAAACATGCTGATCCACTCTCTGGAAAACATTCCTGCTTCCAGCAAGATTGATCGTTTCCCGATCGTCCAGCAGGTTTTCGAACAGATCGCCATGGCAAAAGTAGGTCTCTCTGCTGCCGAAGCCAAGGACATGAAAGTCCTGCGCTACAGTGATCGCATTGTTCCTAACCGTGACGAAGTTACCTATGAAGCCAAACGTATGGTCAAAGGTATGTACGAAGGTGGATACACCCCACCAGCCAGACCTGACTTCCTGATCCTTCCTGGACAGCCTGGTATCGCTACATTTGAAACCGGTCTGTACAACATGGTACAGGGTGGCTACGTAACCGAATTCGAAGTCAAAATTGCAACTAAACTTGCAACAGTTCTCTGCGGTGGCGACATTGAGCCTAACACAGCCGTAACAGAAGAACGTTTGCTCGAACTCGAAAAAGAAGCATTCATGAGCTTGGTCGGTGAGCCAAAAGCCATCGAGAGAATGCAGTCCTTGTTAACAACCGGACGCCCACTGCGCAACTAAGTTGGTCGTTGACGACATATTTTGGTTATACCTTTTTGAAAAGGAGAAAATATTATGAACAGCATGAGAGAAGCTGTCATTGTTGCCGCCAAACGAACTCCGGTTGGTAGAGCAAACCGTGGTGTGCTGAAAAACACACGCGTAGAAAAACTCGGAAGCCTGGTTATTAATCAGATCCTTGAAGACACTGGCGTAAAAGGCGAAGACATTGACGATTTAGTCGTTGGTTGTGCTATGCCTGAAGCCGAACAGGGAATGAACATTGGCCGTATCGTCGGCTTGGCTGCTGGTCTTCCTGACAGCGTGCCTGCAGTTACAGTTAACCGTTTCTGTTCCTCCGGTATCGAAACAATCGCTATGGCATGTGCTCGTGTTATGGCTGGTTTCCAGGACATCGTTCTGGCTGGTGGTGTTGAAACCATGTCCATGATTCCCATGGGCGGAAATAAAATTGTTGGTAACCCCGAAACAGTACACGAACATGCTGTTGGCGCATATTGCTCCATGGGTAATACCGCTGAGAACGTAGTTGAACGTTATGGTGAAGAATACAATCTGACCCGTGAAGAACTCGACAAATTTGCTCTGCGTTCACAGGAAAATGCTGCTCGTGCAATCAAAGAAGGCGTTTTCAAAGATCAAATCGTTCCTGTTCCTTACACCATGTGGAAAAATGGTAAAAAGGTTGAAGGCGTTCTCGAAAACGATGAAGGTCCTCGTCCCACAACCATGGAGAGCCTTGGTAAACTGCGCCCTGTGTTCCGTGCCAAAAATGGTATCGTAACAGCCGGTAACTCCTCCCAGATGGATGACGCTGCATCCTTCGTGCTGATCATGTCACGCGAAGAAGCCGAAAAACGCGGTCTGAAAATTATGGGTATCTTCCGTAATTACCAGGTCATTGGCGTTGATCCTGAAGTCATGGGTGTCGGTCCTGCCGAAGCTATTCCACTGCTGAAAGAAAAAGCCGGTT
>Ga0209475_10001684_pt1 | contig 26184 bp, 19 predicted proteins | sample tdDd471_FD_187128 | JGI IMG/M metagenome (GOLD analysis project Ga0209475, IMG submission 187128) | Marine sediment microbial communities from the Atlantic coast under amendment with organic carbon and nitrate - tdDd47.1 (SPAdes)... | ecosystem: Environmental > Aquatic > Marine > Coastal >... | reverse complement strand
AAATGAGAGTGATTTTTCAACCCTTTATTTTTTTTCTTTGAAATGCAATTCTAACCACTGGTTTTAATAGCTCTTTTTTGTTATTTTGGATTTGACGCTAATATTCGAGATCAGGATGTCTGAAATTAGCAATGGTTTGCGAAGCATCCGCTGACAGGGCTGTCAGGCTGTCTTGCTGTGCACTCGTCGCACCCGCCTGACTGGCGGCATCGGCTATCACACTGGCAATGACCCCAGGGGCACTGAGGTCAATACTGCCCCCGCTGGTTTCAATGCTCTCGGCCAAGGCCGCATAAGCCGCTCCCAAGGTGGCCGCATCGGTGTCGCCAACACCAACGCCGGTCAGTAGCGCCGCCGTCTGGCTAAGCAGGGTATTTACCTGGACCGCGGCAACCTGAACCGCTAACGCAGTCTGGGTAGCCGTGGCAGAGGTATCGGTCCGCGAGGCTTCGGCAATCGGGTCATAGTTTAATAAATCAATCGTCGGGTCCAGACCGAGAGATTGCAACATCAGCGCCGTAGCCTGCTCAATCGTGGTCGCCGTTTCCGTACTATTGTTGGTTAAATGGGTGATGAGGGTGGTCAACGGATTCACCACACTCGACCCACTGGGAGCTGTCATCGTACCTTCAAACGCTTGGCCGGTAGAAATATCCCTTCCTCCAATCATCACCAGGGGGCCAAAGTCGGCATCTGCACCAAAGTCAAAGTTACCAAAAGCATCGGTAGTGGTCGAGGCTTCCCCTGCATTCAGCACCCCATCCCCATTGCTATCAATAAACACCGTGGCACCACTCACATAGCCATCAATCACTACTCCCTCATCGGTGAGATAAGGCACCGGCTCACCCGTGTAACCCGCCGCTGTATACAATTGGGTAATCAGTTGCTCCGGCTCATTCGCCGCAATCGCTGCGTCTATCTCCGCTTGGCTGGGTTGGGTTCCTAATATCCCATGGTATTTCAACAAAACCTGGATATCCGCACTTTTCGTCGCCGTAAACTCGGCGGACTGGGCAAAGCCGACTAATACCTCGGCCTGGATCATCCCCTCGGCCATGGCAGATAACCAATACTCTTTACCCGCATCATCGGGGCTGCGGTTAAACACATGCTTGTAGAGTAAATCTAAAAACCCGTTATTATCGGTCGTCGCACTAAAATTACTTTGAAATTCAGCCGATTGAATAAAACTTTTGCTAATGCTCGTTAGCGAGGCGCCATTTTGATAGGCATTGACCCAGTATTGCAAACCCGCCGCATCCGGTATCCGGCCCAAGGCGGCATAATACAATTGCGCAATCGGCGAGACCGTTTGACTAAACTCAGGACTGCTAATAAATAATTCGGTCACCTCAGATGCCGTTAGGCTCTGATTGTCAAGCTGGCTTTCCCAATAGGCCCGGCCCAATGCATCCGACGGACGACCTAAAAACTGTTGAAATAATTGTTCGACAAATGCCGCTGTACTCATAGTTTGCTCCTTTTCTTCCAAGCATGTCTTCCAAGCATGGTTGGATGTATTTTATTCTGCTTGTTTCCCCCCCGGGTTTTAATTGGCTGTTCTCGTTTTATCGAGGGACCGATTTAATTCTAATTACTGTTGTATCGGTTGCACTGAAATTGTGCCTGTATTAGAGTAATTACAACAGGGGAGGGTTCTACGCAAAATCGTCTAATTTCTACGCAAAATGATAATTAGTGGTTATTGCCAGTGTTTAATCGCAAATATATAAAAAATAGAGATTAAAAATATATGAAATCCGCCATTACCAAAGCCCAGATTCGCTGGTTAACCGATGTCGATATAGAGCCTTCTTATTATGAACCTCGCGAGGAATTCACGCATATGGATATTCCCATGAAGGAGGACGAAGGTAATGGTACGATTGATATTTTGAGCTTAAATTTGGCCATGGACATTTCCCGCGGATTTCATCATTTTACCCCTAAAATGCGAGGACAACTGTTCCCTTTTGCCGAGGTTCGCAGCGAGCTTTCTGAGCCTTTGCTGGTTGTGCAGTCGGCCATGACGGGACGCGTGGTATTAAGAGAAATGCGATTGGATAAGGAGCTTATCTTTTACCCCGGCAACGATCTTTTTCATCATGTTGATTATCTTCATTTCACCCCTCAATTGGATACAAACGAAGATATTACGGTAACCCTATTGAAGCTAGGAGAGTCGATTCTGGCAACTATATTAGGTGACGAGCTGGCCCAACAATTAATCGCTGGTTTAGGTTTAAAAAACACACCTTCTGCCTGTGTCACCCCTGTTCCCCTTCATATTTCTGAGATCCTGCATAGTAGTATGTCTGATCAGCTTCAAGGCGATCTACGTAAAATTCATGCCCAAGCAAAAATTTTAGACTATCTTTGTGCGTTGACTCAGCATGTCTCCCAGATCACGCTCACGCACGATACCCATAATCAACGCCAGGTAAAATTATTACATAAGGAATTAATCCATAAAGAAGGAAAAATACCCTCTTTGGATGAATTGGCTAAAGAATACGGGATGTCGGTCAAAACACTAAATGATAATTTTAAAGCCTTATTCGGTAAAACCATTAATCGATTTATTACCGAACACCGCATGAAACAAGCCCATGAAGCGATTAACAGCAGTGATGTGGCAATGAAAATTCTGGCGAGTAAATTAGGCTATTCCCATGTAAATCATTTTATTAATGCATTTAAAAAACAATTTGGTTATCCACCGGGTAGCTTACGAAAGTAATTGATCTGGCTAGTGAAAAAAAACTAGAAGACTCGGGGGCAGGTAAAATAATAACTATACTTTATTTATTAAACCTAAAAAACGCAGTTGCCATCTACTCGGCTTTGGCTCCTCCATCCATGGGGTCGTCGGCAATTGCTCCTGCATTGCCCTAACTACGTGCATGACCATCATGGATGGTGGAAATGCAGCGAGAGGCAGGAGCCGGAGTCGTCCATACACTAGGCCCCACCTAGTCGGCCACCATAAGCACTAAATCTTACGACTCCATGGATGGAGGAGCCAGAGCCGAAGGATTTTCTGGAACATTTTGGTTGGGGCCGCCCAGGGTGAACCTCGCTACGAAGTCAACTGCGTTTTTTAGGTTTAACTTATTTTAAGCACTTTTTATGGGGTGAGTAGTTACCATAAGAGAATTTTCGAGCGGTGTGGGTTTTATTGATAAATGAGCAACTAACTGAGCTGTTTTTTCACTTGTTCTTCAATCCATTCATAATCTTTTTTTAAACCCAGCTCCAATGGTTGAGTTGGTCTCCAATTAAGCTTTTCATAAATAAGATCATTATTTGAATTGCGCCCTTTGACACCTAAAGGCCCCTCAATATGCTTGATAGTTAAACTCTTTCCCGCAATTTTCATAATCATATTTGCTAATTGATTAATGCTAACCATCTCGTCGGAACCAATATTGACCGGTCCGCTCCAATTGGAACGCAATAACTTCTGCGATCCTTCCAAGCATTCGTCAATATATAAAAAAGAGCGTGTTTGTTCGCCGTTGCCCCAAATTTCTATTTCACCACCATCATCTGCTTCAGCAACTTTACGACATAAGGCTGCCGGCGATTTTTCTCTTCCATCATTCCACGATCCTTCAGGACCGAAAATATTATGATACCTTGCAATTCTTACGTCCATTCCATGATTTCTACCATAGGCTAAATATAATCTCTCGCTAAACAACTTTTCCCAGCCGTAATCACTATCTGGTTGAGCAGGATAAGCAGAATTTTCTCGTAAATTGGGATTATTAGGGTCGGTTTGATTATATTCGGGATAGATGCAAGCAGATGAGGAATAAAAAATCCGTTTGTTGTTTCGTTTACGACAAGCTTCTAACACATTTAAGTTAATTAAGGCTGAATTATGCATAATATCGGCGTCATTATCACCAATAAATACAAACCCGGCTCCACCCATATCTGCGGCTAACTGATATACTTCATCAAATTTTCTGTCAATCATATGGGCACAAAGATGAGGATCCCTTAAATCACCTATACAAAAATCATCTGCATGAGTTTCGGCAAACTCAGGATATTTAATATCAACACCTCTAACCCAAAATCCTTGTTGTTTTAATTTTTTAACCAAGTGACTACCGATAAAACCGCCAGCACCGCAAACCAAAGCTGTTTTCATTCATTTACTCCAAGCAAAATTATTTGCAATATAATGATTTTAATTGCATCCCTTAAAACAATATTAATTGAACTTAATAGTCAATTTTTCGATTTTTTTAATGCCAATTTTTAGCTGACAAATTCTAATTCATGTCCTTTTTTAATATTTCTTGATTGAGCTTTCACCAGCCATTATAAACCTAAAAAACGCAGTTGCCATCTACTACGGCTCCCTTAACCTAGAAAACGTAGTTGACTTCGTAGCGAGGTCAACTTAAGTGCTGAAGATTAAGGATTTTCTGGAACATTTTGGTTGGGGCTGCCCAGGCTGAACATCGCTACGAAGTCAACTGAGTTTTTTAGGTTAAAGCCAGGCTACTTGCGTAATTTCTTTCCAACTTATTATATCGTGCGGCTATTGACCTATATGGAAGCTTGGTAAAGACATTTTCAACTAATTAGCATATTTATACAAATACCAATCAATGTCTCCATTACCCATTGTCGCCGAAAAACTGGGGTATATCTCTTGATGGACAATTCACTCGTATTCGATAAAGAATTCCTTCAAGCGTGTTTTGGTTTGTTATACACTGAGCCGTTATTAAGCTTTATTTTCGATAGCTTTTTCGAGTATTCATCTGTTAACATGGTTCTTGGCATGGTAGTTTCGTGTCGTTGATTTTTCGCAGAACTAATTACATTAAGTTATTATATTACTCAAAAAAAACAACCTGCAAAAGATTGGCAGTCGCTGGAACAAATTAAAGAAATAATTAATAATAGATATGAAGTTATGTGCAATAGATTATGCTTTTGATTATAAGAATACAAACAATATTTTTGTAATTAAAATTGTAGTTTAAATAGAAAATATCCGAAAATACTGAGTAACTTAATGAGTACAATAATCGTTACCGGGCATGAATTCACTGATCCTGAAGCCATTTTTCAACTTTTAACCACTGCCGGAGTAAATCCTGAAAAACAAATGCTTTCCAGTAATATTCAAAACCTTTCTGATTGGCATGAGCATGTTTTTCAACAACAAAAAAATCATTTATCCAACCTGACGCCAGAACAGCCATGGATAGAAGCAGCTGATACTCTTTTTAAACTTAACGCTGATTCAAGTTTATGGGGCTGGGGAAATCACAAGTCAACCTGGCTATTAGATTATTGGTATTCGTTTTTTCCCTCCAACTTTTTTGTTTTGCTTTATTTACCGTTTCAAATTACTTTAGGTAAAGCTATTTATCAGAGTAAAATTACCGATCAACAATCCGTTCTGGAAATATTTAACGAGTGGAAACACTATAATCAAAGACTTCAGTCATTCCAGTACCTGCATCAGGAACGCTGTTTATTACTTAATAGTCAGCAAATTTTCAATAATAGTAGTGAATTTATATCACTCATTTCCGATAAATTTAATTTATCTTTAGATTCGTCAAATATAAGGATAAATACTGATAATGGTAGCAAAGACCAATTGGGCCAAATACTAGCCGAAATGATAATACAGCAACATATAGAGATGCATGATGCCGATAACGACATTGAAGCAAGCATATATCCCCTATCTTCAAATCATAATATTAATAACTCTGTATTTCCTGAAACAGCAATTATTGAACTACAAAACTATCAAAAAAATAATATCGATTTAAATTTTGCTCTACAAAAAAATCGTGAATTTGAGCAAATCCTGCAAAATAAAGATAAAACGCACATACAACTTATTCACGATAACGAGCAAAATATAAAACAGCTCCATGAAGAAAAAGAAATCGTACAGTTACAGTTTAATCAAGCCCGGGAAGAGTTAGAATATTACTTCCACGTCTATCAAGAAGAGAAAAAACGCGGTGATATATTAACAGAAACAGGTAAACAGATACCTCATATTCCCACCAAGCAAATTCATAATACCGATATTTGGCAATACCAACAGATTGAATTAAAAAATGAACAAACTAATCCAGATTATGAACACTTATGGTTTAATTGCAAAAATGCCAAATTTGCTGATAAAATCTGGCAAAACTTCGAGTTTAGGCTTGGCAACAATATAGTTTTAGATAATAAACAATTATCAGCAAATATAAAGCTTGAGTTCCCTAAACCCGAGTTACTCCCCTTTCAATTTGAAAACTGGTATGTCGAATCAAGAGATGACTATGGCGAAAAATTTGAACTACGGTTTAACACTAATGATAAAGCCATAGATCTCGCTGTCTGGAATAAATTGTCTTCCTGTGACCAAAAACAATTAATAGCAATAATCAATGATATACCTGCTTGTATCAATTATTTAATTAACAATAAAGTGAGAATATCCAGACCTTGGAATGACTGGAAAATTTTATCATTGCAATTAATAAAGCTCAGCCAAGAATTATTGGTTAATCGTTAATGAAACCACTTATATCTATAGTAATGCCTTCTTATAACCAAAGGAGGTTTATTGGAGAGTCAATAAATTCAATTCTCAATCAAGACTATAAGCGGATAGAGCTGATTATTGCTGACGGTGGCTCGAAAGATGGCACGATTGAATATTTACGACAGGTACAAAAACTTGATTCAAGACTTACTTGGTTTTCTGGCAAGGATAAAGGACCTGCAGATGCAGTCAACAATGCGCTGGATAAAACCCAAGGTACTATTATTGGTTGGTTAAATTCAGACGATTTGTATACACCAGGCGCAATTAGAGAAGTAGTTAAGGCCTTTGCGATTAATCCTGACAAAGTGATGATATACGGACACGGAATACATATTGATAAGCACGGAAACTTTATCAACTATTATCCAAGCAAACCACCTGAAATTAATTTCAATGAATTTGTCAATGGTTGCTTTATCTGTCAACCCAGTGTTTTTTTTAAAAGTACAGTAAAATTCTTAATAGGGAATCTCAATGACTCACTCGAAACCGCTTTTGATTTTGAGTATTGGCTACGTTTATTTGCAGCATTTCCTAATAGAATAGGCTTTATTGACAGAATCCAAGCAAAATCACGGTTACACGACCAATGTATCACAAAAAATCAGAAACGAAAAATAGCCATTGAAGGAATAAAAGTGTTATCCAAATACTTTTCACATGAATATGACCATTGGATTATTACCTATTTGCATGAACAGTTTCAGTCCAATGATAAAAACTGGGAAGAAAATCAACTAGTAAAACATATTAGTGAAACCATTCAGGAAGTTAGCACACAATTTAATGTACATAAACTTGAACAACTCCAAAAACAAGTTTTATTTGAAATTAAGCAACATTATAATTCTAATTAGAGTGTCGCATAATGCATTAAAAATATCATAAACATTTCAAGTACTTATGAATCTACGACTTATAAAAAACAGCATTGATACTGAAACACTTAATTATATTATTCATTTCGGTGCAGGTAAATGCTCTGAATTAGAGTTATATATCAATTCAGATGCCAAACATATTCTGCTTGTCGAAGCCAATAAAAGCTTTGGCCAATATCTCAATGATAGAGTCATCGATCTCGATCACATTCAAGTCGCTGTACAAGCAATTTCGAATAACCCAAGTAACAACGTTTTATTCCAATACAACAAATCTGATGCAAATAGTCTACATTCTGCAGCAGGATTAAAAGATATTTTTCCTGGCTTAAAACAACTTGCCAGCGAAGAAGTTGAGGTTGTCAGCCCTAGTGATTTAATCAAACCTTTCAATTTAAATATCAACCAAAAAAATATTCTTATCATTGATACTCCCGGTGAAGAAAATAATTTGATAACAAACCTCGCTGAAAATAAGCTGTTATTATATTTCACTGACATCATACTTCATTGTGGACGTCGAGCTTTATACACGGATAGCACACCTGCACCTGAGATTCTTGATTTTTTATTAACCCAAGGTTATGTCATCACTTGCGAAGATTCAAGTGAAGACATACATAGACCGACTTGGGGCTTATCACTAAATCCTGTTATTCAACAAACCTTATTAAAACTTAATATAGAAACTAAGCTATGCAATGAATATCAACATGAAAATGAACATCTCAAAACTACTTTGTCTCACATAACTGAAGATAGAAACCAATTAAAACAACGTCACAAAATCGAAGAAAAACAACTTTTACAATCCATAAATGAGCAACAACGAACCATTCAAATTCTGAGTCAAAATATAGATGAATTGGAACAAAATATTCCAGCACTTCAAGAACAACTTGAGCAACAAATTAAACTCGGCGAAGGGTATAGACAAGAAAAGGATAGCTGCTCTCTATCAAATGTAGAACTACAAAAATCCATTGATAATCTGAACCAAGAAAACATCCAACAAACGCAAACGATTAAAAATCTGCAGGAGCAATTACAACAACAAATTAAACTCAGCGAAGCAGATGTCCAAGAAAAAAATACCTATTCTCAGGCAAATACAAAACTACAAAAATCCATTGATAATCTGAACCAAGAAAGAAACCAACAAACGCAAACGATTAAAAATCTGCAGGAGCAATTACAACAACAAATTAAACTCAGCGAAGCAGATGTCCAAGAAAAAAACACCTATTCTCAGGCAAATACAAAACTACAAAAATCCATTGATAACCTGAACCAAGAAAGAAACCAACAAACCCAAACGATTAAAAATCTGCAAGAGCAATTACAACAACAAATTAAACTCAGCGAAGCAGATGCCCAAGAAAAAAATACCTATTCTCAGGCAAATACAAAACTACAAAAATCCATTGATAATCTGAACCTAGAAAACATCCAACAAACGCAAACCATTGAAAATCTGCAAGAGCAATTACAACAACAAGTTAAACTCATTGAAGCAAATGCCCAAGAAAAAAATACCTATTCTCAGGCAAATACAAAACTACAAAAATCCATTGATAATCTGAACCTAGAAAACATCCAACAAACGCAAACCATTGAAAATCTGCAAGAGCAAGTACAACAACAAATTAAACTCAGCGAGGCAGATGCCCAAGAAAAAAATACCTATTCTCAGGCAAATACAAAACTACAAAAATCCATTGATAATCTGAATCAAGAAAAAATCCAACAAGCGCAAAGCATTGAAAATCTGCAAGAGCAATTACAACAACAAATTAAACTCGTTGAAGCAGATGCCCAAGAAAAAAATACCTATTCTCAGGCAAATACAAAACTACAAGAATCCATTGATAATCTGAATCAAGAAAAAGCTCAACAGGCGCAAACAATAAAAAATTTGCAAGAGCAGTTACAACAAGAAAATCAAGAAACCTCTCAACGAAACTCTATTCTCAGCGAAGAATTAAAACAATTAAAGGAAAACTTAAGTTTAAGCTTATCATTACAAACACAAAAACAGGTCGAGCTGGAAGATTTAAGACTTCAATATAAACAAATATATGAGAACGAAAAAAACCAAAACGATATATTACAAAGGCTTAGGGAAAGGCTTTTACATGCTTCCCACTATTTTCATCACCTGAATGAAATCGAGAATGAGAGGAAATTAAACGCTGCTCTTCCTTGGTATAGGCGATTATTACAATCAAAAAAAGAACCAAATAAAATAGCAGAGCTACCCAATAGTTTTTTTGATTTGGATGAATAACATGAATGTTTACCTTTGTAAAATCAAGTTTAAATATGATGAATAAACTGATTACAAAACTCAGCAGGCTGGTGGATGAAAGCCTAGAAATTATCGATAAACCTGAGTCTGCCTACTTAAAGAAAATACCTAAAAGTTTGCAAGGTAACGATATACAAGAAATACATGGGACTCAACCTCATAGAGGTACCTATTATATTTTCTATTATGGCTTAGAAACAGACTCTCTTTTATTCTTGTACCTTAAAACCATAGTGAATATTGAGTTAGTACTAGGCATTCCTTCTACAGATGAATTGCATGACCTGCAAAAACAAAATTACCCGATTGGGAAAAGAATTCTAATTTGCGAAGATATCATAAATGCATCCATAAATAATAGCTATGAACAGGATAATATTACTCCTGTTATTATTGCCTATGATCCTATTAAAGCTTATTTACACTATAGTCATCATCTTGATAAGAATAGCAATGAAATCAACTTTAGCGGCTATTGTGAAAGCATTACTGAATTTATCGAGAAATTATCCCATTTTGATATTATCAAACTAGAAAATTACATTGATAATGAAGAAATGTTAATCGATAGAATCTGTAACACATTTAACTTGCGTCGACATAATAACAAAAACAAACATAATAAAAACTTAATTCCATTAAGCTATAGTAGCGATAATGTTGAAAAAATCGACGAGTCAGTGTCCTATTCGACACTTTGTAAAAAGATTGGCTATGAAAATAAATATGGGTTCATTTTTCTACAAAATAAAACCCAACTCATTAGCGAACAGGTTAATGAGTTGATTACCCAAAGTAAGCACCATCCAGCCTTTGATGTTTTGCAGGCCGAAATTGAGCAATTATCACATGAACTTACCACCTTAGCAAAAAGTGTAGATAGACCTATTTCTTACTCTCAATTAGGTCAGGATCTATGGGTACTAAAGCAACACCGTTTTAAGCGAGGGGGATTTTTCGTTGATTTTGGCGCAACAAATGGCATCCTATTAAGCAATAGTTATTTGCTGGAAAAATATTATGCTTGGACAGGATTATGTGCTGAGCCTAATCCAATATTTTTTGCAGAATTAAAACGCAATAGACAATGCACTATCAGTAATACCTGTATCGGGGGGAAAACGGGTGAAAAAGTTGAGTTTCTTTTTGCTGGTGTGTTAGGTGGTATGATGCAACATATCAATAATGATCACCTTGCCTCAACCAGAAAGAACTACGCAAGTAATCGACAATCAATTTCACAACTGGAAACGATCTCTTTACACGATTTTCTTAGGCAACATAATGCGCCTCAAAAGATAGATTATTTAAGTATCGATACCGAAGGTAGTGAACTTGAAATATTACAAGCGTTTCCTTTCGAACAATGGGATATTACCGTTCTTACTATTGAGCATAACTTTGTTGAACCAGAAAGAACAAAAGTCCGTGACTTGATGCATAAAAATGGATACTCTGTTGAAGAGCACGATTGGGATGATTGGTATTGGAAATAAGCAATGACGACATTGAGTAATCTATTTGAACAACTTATAGACGCAATAAAGAATCACGATGTAAAAAATATAGAGAAAACAGTCTCACACATAGAACAAAAAAAATTACCTCCTTTCTCGCAGCAATTATATAACAAATTAATTCAACAGATTGAAGATCATGGCATAAATTTCAATACGATTGTTGAGCAAATCAAAGCCGAAGAAAATAATAAATTTGAGCAAAAAACATTATCTGACTTAGAAAAAAGACAGGTATTGCCCGGCATTAGCCTAGTTAGTTGTAGCATGAACAGAAACGAAAACTTACTGACTTCTTTAGAGTCATGGTTACAGCTGAATGTTGATGAAATTATTATTATAGATTGGAGCTCTCAGGTTCCAGTGAGCGAAGCACTAAAACACATAAACGATGAACGTATAAAAATTATTCGGGTTAATGGTGAAAAACATTGGATACTCAGCTATGCATTTAATATTGGTTTAAGATTTGCGAAATACGAAAAAATTTACAAATTGGATGCTGATATCAAGGTTAAGCCAAACTTCCTTGAACAAAACCACATTGATAAAAATCAGTTTGTTCGTGGTAGCTGGAAAATAGCACTCGAACAAAACAATCCCAAACAAATCCATGTCAACGGTTCATTTGGTTGTCATAAAGTGCACTTACAAGAGATTGGCTATTTTAATGAGTACATTCGTACCTATGGCTGGGATGATTCAAACCTTTATCAACGGCTGGCTTATGACTGTGGTCTTGGTCAAAAATTTCTATCACCTGACTCCCTGGTACATATTGAACAAAAAAACTCTGATAGATTACTTCACCAGCAAATCAAAACCCATTTTTTTTTGGAACAAATTGATGCAACCGAATTTAATAACTTCACCAATATGTACATAGCCAATATTCTTGCATTTTGGCCCAAACAACTCCTGCAAGACTATCAAATAGAATTACAAAGTCAAAATATCTGGGAGTCGAAACGAATTACACAAGATATACCGATCCCTGCATATGTTATCAATGATGCTGAAAGCTATAGTGCTTTATTCTGGCTAAAATCCCACAAAAACGAATGGACTCAAAAAACCCAATATCATAAGGAGTTAGGATATATTTTTTACCAGGATTATAAATTTGATATTCCGTTAACAATCACCACACAAATGTTAGGACTCGAGGATGGCGTGTTCGTTATTTTTAATCAACCATTACTCTTATTATCTGACTTTTTAATTCAGCACTCTGATAAAACATACATTTTAATCCCTAGTAATCAATCCTATTTCCAAACCATCAATCATAATAATAAAATATTCTACCTAAGATTTGAAACGCTGGATAATATAAAAATCAGTTTAAAACTCCGCCATGATATTCTCAAGACTGAACTATCTCGTACTCAGTTAAAATCAATTAACAGTATGACGCCTGTTGCGTTTGATGAATTTGAACTGTCTAAATTTAATACCACACAAAGTCAAACAAAAAAACTATATATTGACGCTCAGCATGGTTTGGGAAACCGTCTTAGAGCAATTGCTTCAGCTTATTGTATTGCAAAAAAGAATGACATGGATTTAATCATCATATGGGAAGCTGACCACCATTGTGATTGTGAATTAACTGATCTGTTTGAGTATTCTGATGAACATCTTAATAAAAGTTTTATTTCCCAAATCAATAGCCAATCATTTGATACTTATAATTATATGGAAGCGGAAAAAAATTCAAATAAAGATCAAGAGATCATCCTGGGTGATAAGCACTTGTATATTCGTTCTGCCTACTCACTCAATCATCAAGATGTTCAATGGGACCAAGAAAATGAATTTATTCGCTCTTTAAAACCAGTACAAAAAATATTGGATTTGGTTGCAAATGTGGCAATAGATTCTGAAACAATTGCAGCACATATTCGTATGGAAGGTGGACAAGGCTTGGATAAACATAGCTATGAATCTGCGGATAATTGGTCAGAAGAAAGTCACATAGAACTCCAATATTGGAGAGGTATGAGCCATTACTCACATTTTATTAAACGAATCAATCAATTATTAACTGATAATAAGCAAAAATTATTTATTGCTACCGATATGCCAGAAACCTATCAGGAATTTAAAAATATTTATGGAACGCGACTCGTCTATTTAAAAAGAGATGTCTTTGATAGAAGTAAAGAGCAGTTACAATATGCTTTAGCAGATGTATTATTACTCAGCCGTTGTAAAAAGCTTCTTGGCAGCAGTTGGAGTTCCTTTAGTGAATTAGCGATGAGATTGTCAGAAACCTACTCGTCAATTGAGTTAAGTGGTAAAGACTTCTAAACGCACTGCTCTTGTCTAATTTAATCGTTGAGTCACCACAAGGAATATATATTCAAAATATCTCTCGCTATAACGGCTAATTTCAAAAATGACTTGTCTAAAAGAACTTGATAAAGCCTCATAGAGAAATAATGTGGAAAAGTTTATACTATGAAAATTAAACCCAGGTTCCTCAGTTAAGGTAACTGAATGATTGATAGCCCATATCCTTTATGTATTGTTTCAAGCTATGGCGGTTCTGGTTCAACATTTTTAATCGATAAAATAAAAGAACTGTGTCCTACTTTTAAGTTTTTCCACAACCATGCTCCACCAATAAATGGTATTTTAGGAGCTCCATTATTTAATCCTGTCACTGGTGGTGCCGAAGGTCCCTACTCACAATGGCTAGAGCTTCCCCGTGGAAGTAAAATAATTATTATATATAGAAAGCCAAGTGAAGCCTATTTATCCAGGGTCTGTTATGAGCACTTTAGTCATATCTGGTATGGCTCTCCTAATTACAAAAAAGTTTTAGGATCTGAATTTTTAGGGCTGAGCCATGATCAAAGAAACCAGCTTTTTACTCAAAAAAAAATAGAACATGAATCAAAAAGCCTTGATATATTAGGCTTAGAAGATTATTTTCAGAATTGGAAATCTTATGCAAAAAAAAAGCAAGTTGATATCGCTTTTGTAAAATATGAATCCTTAAATACATCATGGAACCAATTGCTTCACTTTCTCAATTCTCAAGATAAAGTAACAATGAATGACCTTAGTGATTTTGATGCTAAAACCAGAGAAGTCCCAGATAAGATACGCGCCATATTCCATAATTTTGAATATCAACTTAAGGATGACCCCAATTATATGGAGTCTCTAGCTGGACAAACCGTCAATAAGCCCCTTGAAAAAATAGCTATTGATGCGGTATTTACAGTTGAAAATTTAGGCGCAGGTTTTGGTGATAGTTTTTCAAGAATCAATGAAGCCTATAATTTTATTAAATACTTTACATCGATGAAATTTATTAGACCTGAATATTCAAACTATCACTGTAAAGAGTTGGACTTCATTGATTTGTTTAACATAAAAGGAGATCTTCCAAGAAGTGATGTTAACCACTATAAAGTTAACCACATCCGTTTTAGTGATTTTGTTTTCCAAGTTTTATATGACAGAAATTTTCTTCAGTCACAAACACTCTATTCTATCACTATCGATCTTTATCCCCATGACTTCAAAAGCAAATTTTACAAGCTATTGTTTGATATTCCAAACACCCTTTTAGAAACTGTTTCTTTAAAAGAATCTTTCGAGTACTCACCTAACTTTAGCCAAACTGATCATATATATAAAGTAGTATTCCATTTAAGACGTTCAGATATTATTAAAGATAAACTCATCAATATTGTCGACCCCAAGCTTCTATCTGGTATACATAGTCGAAAGCTTCTTACTATAAAAGAAGCATGTCATGTTTTATCTGAGTATCTATCAGAAAGAAATATTAAAAAGAAAGTGGAAATTATCGTAATATCAGACGGTGTTGATGACTTAATGTCAAAATTCACTGAAAATCCAGCAGCACTCAATGTGTTAAATGATATTAATCAAGAGCTCCATGAAGAAGTTTTAGAAAAAAACAATATGAAAATTATACAACGCATCATTGGCAAAGGCTCCATTAATACTTTAAAGTCTATATATGCTATTTATCACTCTAATTTGACCCTAAGTGCTTCCAGTTCTTTTCCTAATTTAATTTGCTACCTAGCAGGTAATGAATTAAAACATGTACCATAATCATGAGAAAGGCCGAAAAAAAACACCTTCAATCCGAGATATTTTATGAAAAACATTATTATCGACCTTGGTTTACATAATGGTCAAGATACTCGAATGTATTTGGCTCAAGGCTATTATGTCATCGGGATCGATGCCAATCCGAATATGATTAAAATAGCCAAGTCCTCGTTAACTGATGAACAATTAAATCATTGCCAACTTATTAATACCGGAATATCTTTTGAGGACTGCGCAGCTATCCCTTTTTATGTGAATAAAACCTGTGATAAATGGAGTTCATTTACTGAATATGGAAAGCTTGAAGGAAAATATGAAACAATCCAAATACCATGTATTTCATTCAGAACTTTATTGGAAACGTATTTTCCTAAATATTATGCAATCAAATATATTAAGATAGATATTGAATCCTATGATATCTTTGCTTTACGATCACTATTAACGACAAAAATCAGACCTGAATATATTTCCATAGAAAACGGCAATGGTGAAATATTAAATTTACTTGCAAGTAATGGTTATCAGTATTTTAAATATGTCAATCAACTACCTTTACCTAAGAATCAAGTCAGTTTAACGTGTTTAAATGGCCATAAAATAGACTATACCCTTGAAGATGGAGCTTCCGGTCCCTTTGGTGAAGATATTCAGGGTGATTGGCTAAGTAAAGATGAAGTTGGTCTTGAAATCCAGAAGGTATGGAATAGTGATGGTTCAAAAAATAGTGACCATCAAGACGCTGTCGACGGTTGGTTTGATTTACATGCGAAATATGCCTAGTCATTTATAAATATATTGAATTATGGTGAAAAAAACATTTATTAGCTTGGGAAGCTATTGTGAAGTTGCTTATCAAATAAGAAAACATACGGGTGTTAATCATTCCCACTATTTTGACTGGCTGGTCACGCCATTTAATGGCTTAATATATACCTTAATGTCAGATTTTAATTGCTTTAATAAACAAAACTTGATCTTATCAAACTGCAAAGCACATGTTATTGATACGGAAACAAACATCCGATATAACCATGCTTTTGATACTGATGGAGCAGGTCATATTCCCCCCGACTTTAAAAAACAGTATGCCGAAATTAAAGACAAGTTTAATTTTTTAAAACAACGTTTTATAGATACAATCAAGGATAAAAATAACCAAATTTATTTTGCTCGCCGTCAAATAAATTCAGTGGAAGCTAAATTATTAATTGACTTTTTTCAGGAAAAATACCCAAAGAATAATTTTCAATTCATTTTCATCAACAATTGTGAATTCAAGCTCCCTATCTATCAGGATAAGATCATCAGCCTGACCATTCCGACCGACAATGACTCACTAGGAGATTCAGAGATATGGGCCGATTTACTTATTAAAAATAATCTAATTGAAAGCGGCTTTCAACTCTCCAATGATCAAATAGTAAGGAAAAATAATTTAGGTGCTATTATCAATTAAAGCATCATCAAATACTGGCGTGGTCAAGTTTTTCTGACCAGCTCATTATTTACAATGAAACCTATGGGCCCATCGTTTGGAATAAACCTAAAAAAACTCCCTAAAAAATCCTGATACAGGTAAACAGGTAGCAACTGATTAATTTAGGTTTAGGCGGTTCTTATTCCTCGCTTTCTGCGAGTAAAGCAATACGCACCACATCGGATAAAGATTTTGCTTTAAGCTTTTCCATCAAACTAGCACGATGCAGCTCGACGGTACGACAACTGATACATAACTCATCGGCGACTTGTTTGTTACGCTGACCTGCCACCAGACCATGCATGACTTGCCATTCTCTAGGGGTTAAGTGTGATAGTCGTTCAAAAGCCATTTTACGCCATTCAATTGTGCTACGTTGCCTGGCTTCGCCGCTTAAGCAGCGTTGGATGCACTCTAATAATTTTTCGCCATCGAAGGGTTTTTCGATAAAATCACTGGCACCGTCTTTCATGGCTCTCACGGCGGTAGGCACATCGGCATGACCAGTGATTATAATGATTGGGATTTCTATTTTGCGATTATGGAGAATCTCCTGCAACTCCAGGCCACTCATATCGGGCATACAAACATCCGATAATAGACAGCCGGGGCCTATCTGATCCAATGAATCTAGAAAGGCTTGAGCACTTTCAAAACTTTCAGATTTAAGACCATCTGATCTGATAAGAAAGCGTAATGCTTTGCGCACAGGTTCTTCATCATCAACAATATAGACGGTTTGTTCAACGCTCATGATTTTATTTTTCTAATTTTTACTCATCAAACAGACTAGCTTGGACAGGATAAACAGTATATACGTAGAATTACGTGTTTCGTAAGGGATATGCTTTGGATAGTTAACTCTTGTTTTCAGAAAGTATGGCGATACGCACCACGTCAGAGAGTGATTTTGCTGCAAGCTTTTCCATAAGGTGGGCACGGTGTAATTCTACGGTACGAGTGCTAATGCATAGTTGATCAGCGATTTGTTTATTTAACTGACCGGTTACCATACCATGCATGACCTGACATTCTCTTGGGGTCAGATGGGATAAACGTTTATTGGCCTGTTTACGCCATTCTATACTACAACGCCGTTCTGCTTCGCCATCCAGACATTGTTGAATGCATTCTAAGAGTTTCTCGCCATCGAAGGGTTTTTCGATAAAATCGCTGGCACCTTGTTTCATTGCTTGTACTGCGGTGGGTACGTCGGCATGTCCGGTGATAATAATTATTGGGATTTCCGCGTTGTTTTGGTGTAATACTTCTTGCAGTTCGAGTCCATTCATATCAGGCATACACACATCCAAAAGTAAACAACCCGGCTTGAGATGAGGCAAGCAATCTAAAAAAAGTTGTGCCGATTCAAAACTTTGGCATTTTAAGCCTGCTGATTTACCCAGAAAACACAAAGATTTACGAACAGCTTCTTCATCATCTACAATATAAACAATTTGCTCAATATTCATGAACCGGCTCTGTATTTTCTGCGGGTAAAGTGAAACAAAAAGTCATCCCTTGTTGAGCATTACGCTTGGCCGAAAGACAACCATCATGAGCATCGATAATTGAACGGGTGATTGCCAGGCCCATGCCCATACCATCTGATTTGGTGGTAAAAAAGGGTTCAAATATTTGCTTAAGATTTTCTTCTTCGATACCGGGGCCGCTATCAACTACCTCAACTTTTAGTGTATTGAGTTCTGGTTGGGAGGTTCGAATAAATAGCTGGCGCTGGGTACTTTGTTGCATTGCCTCAATGGCATTTCGAATCAGGTTCATCACGACTTGTTCAATCAGTATACGATCACCCCGCGTGGTGGGTAATTGTTCATGTAGCTCGAGATTTACGACCAGATTATGCCAACGGGCTTCCACTTCAACCAAATGCACGACGGTTCGAATCAACTGGTTAAGCTCAAAACTAATACATTGCATTTCTTCGTAACGGACAAAATTGCGTAACCGCACCACAATTTCTCGAGCACGCTTGGATTGTTCGCTAATATCGCTCAGAGCCTCTTTTATTTCATCTGAATTTCCCATTTGTGAACTGAGCATTTTAAGGCACCCAGTACTGAGAGCCGCTATCGCCGATAAGGGTTGAGCCAGTTCATGCGCTACCTGGCTACTCATTTCGCCAATAGTGGTAACTCTTGAGGCATGGTATAACTCCATCATATGCTGCTTTTCATGTTCTTCAATCTGTTTTCGTTCAGTAATATCGGTAAACACACCTAAGCAACCGACGTAACCCATTTCTGGATCGAAAATTCGTTTTGGTGAGGTGAGGGTAAACACTTTATTGCCTGTTTTGGTCATCCAGGCAGTTTCAAAGCGCTCTATGGTATGGGGTTGTTGTGTTGGTTGTAACATGCGTTCTCGCATGATTTTTTGATCATCTTTATGGACAAAATCCAATAGCGGTTTGCCAATGACTTCATCACTGGAAAAAGCAAACATGCGGCAAAAACTATCATTAACATAGGTTATACGGTGTTGATTATCGGTTAATGCCAAGGCTTCACTCATGGTTTGCACCAACTCTCGATAGCGTCGTTCACTAATCCGTAATGCCTCTTCAGCCTTACTTCGTTCTTGTTCAGCCCGTACTCTCGCCGTTACATCTTGGAGGATTAACGTGGCACCTAATTGTCCAGAACGATCGACTAACGATGATGCCATGACTTCAACATATCGTACGGTACCAACGCTATCGCTAATATTAATTACTTCTGGTGAGCGCTGGCGGGCAGGGGCGACACATTGGGCAATCATATCGTGTAGAGTGGTGTATTCGGAACTAGGAACAAGACTCATTAGAGAATTTCCTAATGCCTCGCGTTCGGTACATTTAAGGATTTGACCGGCGCGACGATTCAGGCCTAATACCGAACCTTGTATATCAACATTTAGCACGCCAATTGGCGCGTGATCTAGCAGCCGATCGAGATAATGGGTGACTTGTGGTCGTTCGCGTTTCACACTACTCAAACATTTTTGGGCCGCCGCAATGGAGCCCCGATAGGTTCGCCTTTTTTGGGTTCGCTTAACCGTTTCGAGTAGGACTTCGGGTAATTGAGTCAGCGCGGTGGATTCTGTTGAACAAGGTATGACATCTTTGCCGAGAAACGGGGCAAACTTTAAAGCTTGTTTGAGTTGTTCGTGACGTTCGGGCTCAGTTAATATCAGCAATGGAATATCTTTACCCATGGAGTGAATACGTTGTGCAATACGTACCGGTTCCTCAAGTTGGACACCCAAAACCAGTGCATCTACCATATTATTCATTTGCTCTAGTTCAACATACATTTGCCTGACACTGGTCATTTCACAAAAACATAATACATGCTTGCCGCTACTCACTAGCAGATTACGCATTTTCAGATCAACATTTAATAAGATGACGTTGCTATTGCCTGGATCGCCATCAATAACGTTATTGTATTCACTCGTCATGGTGGTGTTTGGAGTAGCTTGGGTCAGTTTGTGAAAGGGTTTATCTATAGTCATCTTAGGTCCCTAGTATGGGTTGTCCCAACAAGGTACGTCCCGTCCATACCCGTAATAAGTCGGTTGTGGGGGCCATCACATGTGCAGCGCGGGCATCACGCAATAACTGATGTAATTTGGAACCCTCTCGATAGGCCATTCCACCCGTCAATGTCATCACTTCATTGACCATTTTTACGGCACATTCCGCCACCTCTGCTTTGGTGGTAAAAACGGCGGGTAGAGCATCTGGATCGCCTGCATCAAAACTGGCGGCTGAATGGTAGGCAAGCCGTCGAGTACGCTCCAGCATCCCCCAAAGTGTACCCAAACGATGTTGTAAAACCGTAACTTGGGCCAAGCTAGAGCCACTTTCTGAATAATGTCGTTTGATTAGATGATTGCGAGCGATTTCTAGGGCGGCACTGGCAATACCCAAATAGGTACCTGACATTGCCATTAGAAAGTAGGGGGTTACGACCTGAAAGACATACCAAATTTGGTCACCTTCTTCACCTAATAAATCATTTCTAGGCACCAAGACTTGGTTTAGATCCAGAGCTAGGGAAGAATTACCGCGCATACCAAGTCCTTCCCAAGGTGGTCCCCAATGTAAACCCGTCGCCTCATTACGAACCACAATGCAGGAAAACTGGCCTAATGGAGCATTAGGATCGGCTGCCACGGTTGAAATGACATAGGAGTCGGCATAACTACCATTGGTGACAAAGGTTTTATTGCCGGTGACTCGGAACATATCAGAAGAAACCGCCTCAAGTCGGGTATGGGGGATATAAAAGTGAGAACCTGTACCTGCCTCACTGAGCGACAATGTGGTGAGATGTTCGCCTTCGATAATTGGTTGCAAATAACGTTCGCGTTGGTCCGCTGTAGCCTTGGCTGAAAGCACTGCTGATCCCACACAATGCATACCAAAACACATGGCGGTAGAAGCACATTCCTGGCCTAATATTTCACACACTTGTGCCACACCAAAAGAGCCTTGCCCCAATCCACCTAATTCGCTGGGTATGGTCAAACCTCCCAGGCCAGCTTCTTGTAGCGCTCGAATTGCCTGTTCTGGCCAGATTGCATCCTGATCAATTACCTCGGCATTCGGGGCCAGGATATTTTGTGCAATATTCTGTACGCGTTCAAGGATAGATTCTAGATCCTGCGGATAATCATGACTTACTATTACCTTAGGATCATGGGAAAGCATATAGATTACTCCTGCCGGAAAGTTATATTCATTATTATAATAGAATGAATGTTCATTTATGGCAATGTCAAAATAATCGGTAATAGTTAGCTGTTCGGATATTCTGAATAGATAGGACTGGATCACGTATTACTACGTATTTTATAGCCTGATTTAAAACGTTAAGCTAGGGCCGAACAATTGAAAGGAGATGAGATATGCATAAACCACAGGGTAGATATAACGAAACGAGTGGATATCAAAAAACGAGTAGGTATCAAAAACAAGGTTGGGTTCAAATCATTGCTTTTATGGCCATCTTGTGGTCAGTTAAAAATATGGTCGTAAATAGTCAGTTAACTAGCCAGGCACTAAGCTCAAAATAAAAGACCATCATATCTAAAATCAACCACTTGAATAGGCGGTTTCAACTTTGTGACCGTCTTTTTTTTGGTAAAACTAAAATTAATTTATTCTTCAGATACGTCATCTGCCGAATGGACCAGAATATCTCCGGGCTGACAAGCCAATGCTTCGCAAATTTTATTTAAGGTGCTAAATCGAACAGCCTTGGCTTTGCCATTTTTTAGTATGGAAAGGTTTTGTTCCGTCACTCCTACAAGCTTTGCCAATTCCTTTAGGCGCATTTTTCTTTTGGCCATCATTACATCTAGGTCGATAGTTATACTCATAATTGTCCTTAAATGGTATGCATGTGTTCATCAGCGATTTTCTGAGCTTCTTTCATTACCCAAGAAATGATTAAAACAACAAAACCACAGAGTATAACCATCAAATCCATACTGCCAAAGCTAAGGGTTAACACTCGTTCACCGGGCGGATTATTAAATGATAATGCGACGGAAATTAAACCTCTGTAAATAAATGAAGCTAATGCCCAGTAAAAGAATACATAACCGAGTTTTTGATAATAGCTAACCGTTAATACTGAGAAAATGTCCGCTTGTTCATAACGTCTAAACAGTGCAATTAACTGATTCAAAGCGTACATTACAACGCCACAGGGTAAAAGGCTAGCTAGAAGCGCCCAGAGACGAGTTGATAGGGTAAGTGGTGCCTGGGTAAAAGCCTGAATTTGTTGACCAGGTTCAATTAAGCCGATTTGTATTAAAAAGTCGCTATCTGTTTGAATAGTTAGCCAGTAGTAAACCGTAGCAATAGGAATGATGATGAATAAGAATTGTAAAATGTGTCTTACCCGTCGACTGTATTTTTGAATTTTGTTCATTGCTGTTCTCCTATTGTTGATGTAAGAAATAATACGCTTTTTAAAATTGAAAAACAATTATTATTTAATGATAAACGATAATTAAATAATGAATAGCGATTATTGATTTGTAATCTTTTACTTAATAAATTGTCTATATTGAGGAAAATTTGCAAAAATCAGGCTAAAGACGAAATAGCGACTAAATTTATGGATATTGCGTATTATCGGTATACTCGGGCGAGTATTTAATCCCAATTAATCCATAATCTTCAGCACCTATGGGGGTTTTCCAGGCTGAACCTTGTTACGAAGTCAACTGCATTTTTTAGGTTGAGCATTTAGCTGCTGGTAAATCAATATTTGGGCTGCACTATTTGGTGTCATAGATTGAAAAAAATAACACTTATCTTTATTTTTTCAATCAATTTTTCCTTTATTGATATATTATAAAGTCACACTTATTTACCAGTAACATCCAGAACGTTTATCCCCGACTTTATTTTTTGTTATTTAAGGGCAGATGAGTTTGAAAAAAATTATGTATGCTAGGGATATGGAAATCCTATCTAAACAAACAGGACAACTTTATAGTTCGTTCAGATATTCTGCCGTGGGTACTTTGGTTGTGGCGATTGTCATGACTTTTATCTATGGTAATTTATCGGATACTAAAGTTATCTGGGGCTGGTTTGGTATTGTCATTGCAATTGTCATCTATCGTAGTATTTGTGCCATTTTCTATTTTCGTTCCAGTGAAACTAACAGAGCACTTTATAAATGGCGACTGCATTATATTATCGGGGCTTATCTGGCCGCATTTACGTGGGCGTCATCCATTTGGTTATTTTATCCCGTAGGACACCTAGAATATCAGGCATTAATGATTTTAAATCTGGCTGGAATTGCGGGTGGTGCTATTGCTAGTCAGTCTTATGACAAGTCAATTATCACTGGTTTTCAAGGCGTATTGTTTTTAGGAATCATGAGTCGCCTATTATGGGAGGGAGGACAGTTTTCCTATGAACTGGCCATATTGATTTTTCTATTTTTCCTCTTTCTTATCAAAGGAGGATGGGATATTGGGAAAAGTTATTTTGAATTATTGGTATTAAGACGTGACTCTGAGCAGCATAATCTCACCCTCTTATCGACAACAGAACAGGTAGCACACATCGGCTATTGGCAATGGGATATGCAATCGAATGAAATTGAAATATCAGAAAACCTTAGACTGATGGGTGGCTTTAATAACTTGTTTGTCGATATAAATATCTTTATGCAAAAGATTCATAGCGATGATCAATATCGGCTTCAAACTGAAATAGACAATGCCTGTCAGACTGGACAAGAGACTTCAGTTGAATTTCGCATGTGTGCTGGGGAGGATGGTCAATGGATAATCATGAACCAAGTCACCAAGCTTATTGATCAATCATCTGAAAAGCCGACACTTTTAGGAACTGTCCAAGACATCTCTTCGATAAAATCAGCCGAACAGAAAATTTTTGATATGGCTTATTATGATGAACTGACAGGTTTAGCTAATCGTGGACATTTCCATGAACATCTTCAAAAACAAATCAAACATGCTGCCAGAACTGGGAAAAAGTTGGCCGTTCTCTATCTCGATTTGGATGGATTTAAGGAACTTAATGATACACTCGGTCATGAAAAAGGCGATCATTTTTTAAAAGAATTTTCGCAACTTTTAAAACAGCAGGTTCGAACAGATGACTTTGTATCCCGCCTTGGGGGGGATGAATTTTGTTTGGTATTGAGTGATTTTGTTGATGGAAGTATGGCTGCGGTTTCAGCCAAACGCTGTCTGGCTTTAAGTAATCAGGCAATTCAGATCGATCATCAACAGTTTAAACCACATATGAGCATTGGAATTTCGATCTACCCATGTGATGGTAGCGATGTTGATACTTTACTTAGAGCAGCTGATACTGCGATGTACTATTCGAAACGAAATGGTAAACGGTGTTTTACCTTCTATGATGAGCAGATGACTAAGGATGCAATATCTCGTTTAGAATTGGAGGCAGATCTAAAACAGGCAATTGACAATAATGAGTTTTATCTCCTGTATCAGCCCAAAGTTTCTATGATTGATGGAAGTCTTACCAGCGTAGAGGCGCTAATACGTTGGCAGCACCCCAAGCGAGGATTTGTGCCTCCGAATAAGTTTATTGATACCGCCGAGCGTATTGGAATAATTAACCAAATCGGTGATTGGGTTCTTGAAACTGCATGTAAACAAATGCAACAGTGGAAATCAGTGGGATTAGATTTAACCATGGCGGTTAATATCTCGTCATCACACTTTGGTTCAGAGGGTTTTGCTGAAAGCGTCAACCAGGTAAAACAGCAATTTAATATCTCAGATGATGCGTTAGAGATTGAAATTACCGAAAGTGTGAGTCGTGATCCGCAAGATCAAAAGATGATCTGTCGGGAACTGCATAAAAAAAGTATTTGTGTCGCTATTGACGACTTTGGTACCGGGTACTCATCATTGTCTGTGCTAAAACAGTTAGAAGTTGATACTTTAAAGGTGGATAAAGCTTTTATCGATGGTTTACCTGATGACCCTTCATCGGTTGTCTTGGTTAGATCTATCGTTAAAATTGCACTAGGTCTTGGATTTGAGGTGGTGGCGGAAGGGGTTGAGACAAAAGAGCAAGCAGAGCTAATACGAAATTTGAAATTTACCTATATTCAAGGATATTATTTTAGCAAACCTGTTCCTCCTGAAGAGATTGTAATTATTGCTAAAACTCCTTTTTTACTTCCTTAAATTAAATAAATTGACCGCAAAAAGTTTGAGCAATTCCCGCAAAATATCGCGCTTACCCAGGGTAAAAAATGTAAATATGTCTGGCGAATTAACTTTTATTGTTTGCACTCATCGTTTTGATTCCAATGGTTTTGAAAAGTGTTGCCTTAAATTGATCATTGAATAGAGTGGAATATCCATCGCCACCGAGTTAAAAAACCATCTAAGAACTTCTCCGCCGGGTTCTGTATATAATTGATAGCGTACTCGACTTTTATTGTCTTCGAATGGGAAAATGCTCCATTCTGCCTCAAACTTGGGTAGACGAATATGTTTACCCTTGGGTTTCAGATGATTGTTTGCCCCCTGTAGTCGCATCTTTATCTGATCAGTTGCTGGTTCAATTATTAGCTCAACATAAGCAATTACATCCCGTGAACGTAATGGCCAGGGTGGCTTGCTGACAATATCAGACATCCTGATCTCGAATATTAGCGTCAAATCCAAAATAACAAAAAAGAGCTATTAAAACCAGTGGTTAGAATTGCATTTCAAAGAAAAAAAATAAAGGGTTGAAAAATCACTCTCATTTTGAA
>Ga0209475_10001680_pt1 | contig 26263 bp, 26 predicted proteins | sample tdDd471_FD_187128 | JGI IMG/M metagenome (GOLD analysis project Ga0209475, IMG submission 187128) | Marine sediment microbial communities from the Atlantic coast under amendment with organic carbon and nitrate - tdDd47.1 (SPAdes)... | ecosystem: Environmental > Aquatic > Marine > Coastal >... | reverse complement strand
CGCGACTCCGTTGCGCAGCCTGAGAACCGACGACATCGGGCCAGATTTCACGGACCTGGCCGATGGGATCCCTCTTGGCCGGCCGGATTCCGCGCATCACCGGCTTCAGGATGTCAGCCAGGGCCTCGGGCTCGCGATAGCGCCGCTTCGCCATGCCGTCAGTCGATCAGGACGGGCATGACGACGTAGACGAAGCCATTCTCGTCCTCAATCTTGGCGGCGGAATTCTGGCCGGTGACACTGAACCGAATCGACTCGTCGTCCACCACCTTGAGCGCGTCCAGCAGATAGGCCGGGTTGAATCCCACCTTCGTTTCAGGACCGTCGTAGTCGATCGCCAGCCGGGCGTCGCCACGACCATCCGAGCCCGCCGCAGACAGGGTCAGCTCGCCGGGCTGGAAGTTGAGCACGACCGCCTGGGACTGGACGCCGGTGAACTGCCCCACCTGACGCAGACGCGACGCGAGGAGCGAGACCGAAACCGTCGCCACGCCGGCAATCAGGTCATCCTTCGGGAGGATTTGGCCGTAGTCGGGGAATGTGCCCTCGAGGACGCGGGCGGTAACCACCGTGGAGCCAGACGCAGTGTCAGTGCGAACCGCAACGAAGCGATCGGTGATCGCCATTTCCACGGCGCCAACAGCCGCAGCACTGGCTCGCTCGAAGTGCTGAAGGCCCTTCACGCCAACGATGGAAACGTCCTGGCCGCCGCCAGTCCGCTCGAGCGGGCGCGCCAGGATCGCAAGACGTCGGCCATCACAGCCCACGAAGCGGAGAGCGCTCTCCTCCGCCGCGACGCGCACGCCGTTCAGGACGAAGCGCGCGGCCTCCTTGCCGGTCGCGAAGATCGTACGACGCACCAGCATCCGCAGATCCTCGGCCGCCACCTTGCCGGTCGCCTCCGCCGGGAACTCGGGGATCTCCGGGTACTGCGCCGGATCCTCGCACTCAAGCTCGAACCGACCGCCGTCGGCCTCGAGAGTGAGCTTCTGCTTCGCCATCGAGACGGTGACGCGCTCGTCCCCGATCTCGCGCAGCAGGCCCGCCAGGAGCGCAGCAGGCACGACTGCGGTGCCCGTCTCGGCGATCTCGAGGTTGACCGGGTCGTTCTCACCAGCGATCGGATTCAGCCGATGACGAACCGCAACCTCGAGATCCGTCCCCGCGATTTCGAGTCCGGTCTCGTTGGCGACCAGGCGCAGACACTCAAAAATCTTCTTCGTGCTCTTGCCGCTGACGGCCTGACCGACCAGAGCGGTGACCTCGGCGAGCTTGGGGCGGGAGCAGGTGAAACGCATACTCATACTCTCTCTATTTATCTATTTGATGTTCGTAACCGTATAGCTTGGTGACGATTGTGGACAACTCTGTCGCGCCGCGCGAAAGTCCGCTGTTGGCGGTCGGATCGAGCGAACGAGACTTTGCACCGAGCGCTGTTTCGACGGGGGATATCCCCTTCAAACCGGTGAGGGTTTCCACGAGCTCAGGGGTTCGTGCGGCCGGCGCCGAAGTTCGTCCCGAGCGCCCCCCGGGATTTCCCCAGCTTATCCACCTGAACCGACTCATCATTTCGCCCCTGTTTTGCTAGCGCGAAAGTTCGTTGATGAGGTTGTCGACCACCTGCGCGAGGTCCGAGTCCTTCTGGGTCTCGGTCTTGATGCGCTGGAAGCCGTGCATGACGGTTGTGTGGTCCCGTCCGCCCATATAGCCGCCGATCTCCTCAAGGGAGTGCTCGGTCAGCCTGCGCGCCAGGTACATGCTCACGTGGCGCGCACGGGCGACGTGGCGGTGGCGACGCTTGCCGGTGATGTCGCGGACGGAAAGGCCGAAGCGATCCGCCACGCAGCGCATGATGCCGTCGACGGAGACGCGGGTAGCCGCCGGGGGCACGAGGTCGCGGAGCGCCTCGCGCGCCATGTCCACATCGATCGGCTTGCCGGTGATGTGAGCCATGCTGACGAGCTTATTCACGGCACCTTCGAGCTCGCGAATGTTGCTGTGGACGTTTTCTCCGATGAACTTGACCACGTCGTCGGGGAAAACCATGCCATGCATCCGGATTTTGCGCGTGATGATGGCGATCCGGGTCTCGTAGTGCGGCGCGTCGATGCGAGCGACCACACCCCATTTGAAGCGGGAAACGAGGCGCTCTTCGAGGGTCGGGATTTCCGCAGGTGTGGAGTCCGAGGAGAGGATGATCTGCTTGTTCGCGTTGTAAAGCGTGTTGAACGTATGGAAGAACTCTTCCTGCGTTCGCTCGCGGTGCGCGAGGAAGTGGATGTCATCGATCAGTAGGACATCCACATGTCGGTAGCGGAACCGGAAGCTGTCCAGCTCGCCGTTGGCGACCGCGTTCACGAAGTGGTTCACGAACGTTTCGCACGACAGGTAGAGGATCCGCATGTCCGGCCGGCGCTCCATCATGCGATGGCAGACGCCCTGGAGCAGGTGGGTCTTGCCCAGCCCCACGGAACCGTGAAGGAATAGCGGGTTGTAAGTCTTTCCGGGGCCCTCGGCGACAGCCAGGGCGGCGGCGAGCGCGAAGTTGTTGCTGGGGCCGGGAACAAAGTTTTCGAAGACGTACTGCGCGTTCAGGACGATGTCGGACTCGCCGTAGGGCGTCGCGGGGACGGGCGTCGGCCGGCTTCCGGGTGCGGAACCGGCGGGAGATAGCGTGGAATGGGGATTTCGGCCGGGGTAAGAGCCGCCCGACTTGCCGGAATCCCGGCCGCTGAAGCCCGAATGGCCAAACGCCGCGTTCCCAAAGCCCGAATGGCCCACTCCTGAATGCCCGGCACCCGAGGGGTTGAGGTCCTGCCGACCGGTGGAGGTCAGCGCGGAGTTGGCCTGCGCGGCGTTATCCGCAGTTCCGCCCGAGAAACCAGCCGATAACCCACCCTGCGCGGCGGGATCGCCGTCGTCCGCGATGCGGACGTCGAGTTCCACCTCGCGGCCCAGCACTTCGCGCACGGCGTTCCGAAGAACTCCCGTGTACTTGCGCAGAATCCACTCGCGCAGAAAGTTGTTCGGCACCGTGAACAACGCGTGCTCGGGCGTCACCGCCGCGAGTCGCATGCCCCGGAACCATGTTTCGAACTGTTGCCGCGGGACCGACCGCCTAAGGATCGCCGCAACCTTTTCCCACGTCTGAATCGTGGGATTCGCATCGGACATCCGCAACCCCTACGCGCCTCATGGCACGAGAAATCTACCGACCAAACACCACCGAGCAGTGCGCGTGCACACCAACCCGGACGACGAGCGGGCACCTTGTGGAGTCGCTTTTTGATGCTCCGGAAAATGCTCTCCGGACTCCCAGCACTCCGCCAAGCGGACCGCTTCTCTCTTCGCTACGCGACCCTCACCGCGCAAGGCGCATCGTAGGCCAACGCCGAGGCAAGGTCAACCGCGCGAGCGTCCGCCAAAGTCAAACCGACAACGTGCGAAGTTTCTTGACTACGCGAGCGAGAGAGTCCACGGCGCGATCGACTTCTTCGCGCGTGGTTTGCGCGTGCATGCTGATGCGAATGCTGCTTTCCGCCTGTTCTCGCGACAGTCCCAGCGCGCGCAAAACGTGCGAAGGTTCTGCGGCGCCCGAAGAACACGCACTTCCGGTTGCGACGGCGATCCCTTCGAGGTCGAGTCCAAGAAGCACCGCCTCTCCCTCTACCCCTTGAAGCGTGACGCTCACCGTGTTCTGAATGCGGTCGCGTTCAGGGGAATTGATGCGCGCGTCCGAAATCTCGCTTTGAATGCGCCCCATCAAGTGCGCGGAAAGTGCGGACCACGTCTCCGCGCGGCGCTCCATCTCCTGGCTGGCAAGCTCGGCGGCGGCACCGAGCCCTACGATCGCGGCAACGTTCTCCGTTCCTGCCCGGAGCCCGCGCTCGTGTTCGCCTCCATGTGCGATGGGCTTGATCTTGGTTCCGGCGCGCACGTACAGCGCCCCGACACCTTTGGGTCCGCCCATCTTGTGCGCGGAAAGGCTCAACAGGTCGACTCCAAGATCGTGAACGTTGACCGGCATCTTTCCGCACGCCTGCACGGCGTCACAGTGGACGATGGCGTCCGTGCGCGCGGCGCACCTCGCCACCGGGAGGACCACTCCGGTTTCGTTGTTGGCGAGCATGATCGAAACGATCGCGGCGTCGTCGGGCAGCGGGACGTCGGAGGCGAGGCGCCCGTGTTCGTCGACGGCGAGTACATCGAGCTCGAGCGCCGGTCGAAGCGCTTCCAGCAGATGGAGTACGGCAGGGTGCTCGATGCTCGTGCACGCGGCCTTTGTGCCGCCCGTCGCGCGCAGGGTCCCGAGGAGCGCGATCGCGTTCGACTCGGTAGCGCCGGACGTAAAGATGACCTCGCGCGGTGTCGCGCCGATCAGCGCGGCGACCTTTTCGCGGGCGTCATCGATGGCGGCGCGGGCGTAGCGGCCCTCCGCGTGGGGCGACGAAGCGTTGCCGGCGTCGAGCCACGGAATCATGGCGTCCCGCACGCGGGAGTCGAGCGGCGTGGTGGCGTTGGCGTCGAGGTAGATGCGCTGCATACGGAGCGGGGCCTATGATACGCGCATCCCGTGCGCGTTCTTCTGATCGATAACTACGACAGTTTTGCCTACAACCTGGTCCAGGCGCTGCGGTTGTTGGGCGCCCAGGTCGACGTCGTGCGCAACGACGTGCAGTCCACCCGCGACGTTCTTGCGAGGCAGCACGACTGCATCGTTGTTTCACCCGGTCCGTGCACGCCCGCGGAAGCAGGCGTTTCTGTCGAGGTTTGCCGCGAGGCACGCAAGCCGCTGCTCGGCGTCTGCCTGGGACATCAGGGGCTCGTGGTGGCGTGCGGGGGAACAGTCGAGCGCGCCGCCCGCGTCCGCCACGGCAAGACTTCACCGATCGCGCACGACGGCACCGGCTTGTTCCGGGGCCTGCCCAGCCCTCTGGTGGCCGCTCGCTATCATTCGCTGGTCGCCACCGAGCTGCCCCCGGAACTTGTGGCCTGCGCGACGGCCCAAGACGACGGCACGTGCATGGCTGTTCGCCACCGAACCCGCCCGGCGTACGGGGTTCAGTTCCACCCGGAGTCGTTTCTTACCGCAGACGGGCCCGTCCTTTTGCGCAACTTCCTAGAATTGGCGCTATGACTTGGTCGCAACGCCTTCAGGAACGCGGCAGCGCGCTCTGCATCGGGCTCGATCCGGACGCAGCTCGGCTGCCCGCCGAGACCACGATTGCAGCTTTCTGCGAAGCCATCATCGACGCGACCGCGGAGTTCGCGGCCTGCTTCAAGCCCAACATCGCCTTCTTCGAGCGCCACGGCGTGTCCGGCCTGCAGGCGCTGGTCGAAACCGTGGCGGCTTGCCGGGAGCGCGAGGTCCCGGTGATCCTGGATGCGAAGCGTGGCGACATCGGCTCCACCGCCCGGATGTACGCCGAAGCCTATCTGCAGCCGGGCGACCTGGGCGCGGACGCGCTGACGGTCAACCCCAGCCTGGGGCTCGACACGCTGGCGCCGTTCCTGGAGCTTTGCCGCGAACACGACAACGGAATTTTCCTGCTGCTGCGCACCAGCAACGCGGGCGCGCATGTTTTTCAGGACGCGACGGAGCCGGGCCTGGTCGACTTCCTTCGCAGTGAGCCGCACGCCGGGGCCGTGGTCGGCGCGACCCATCCGGAAGACGGCGCTCGTCTGCGCGCCGCCTTGCCGGACACGCTCTTCCTTGTGCCCGGGTTCGGACAGCAGGGAGGAGCCGACCTCACGCCGTTCTTCGATGCGAAACGCGGCGGCGCGGTGGTCAACTCTTCCCGCGCCGTTCTCTACGCGGGAGAAGGCACGGACAACTGGAAGGGCGCGGCGCACGACGCGGCACGCGCCGCCCGCGACACCATTCAAAAGGCACGCACACGATGAACTGGTACGAGACAGCATTTCAACGCGAGTACCTCGACCTGTACTACAAGCGCGACGACAAGTCGGCCAAGGAGGAGGCGGAGTTCGCGGTGAACGTGCTCGGCCTCGCGCCGGAGTCCCGCATCCTCGACATCGCCTGCGGCGGCGGACGCCACGCACGGGCGCTGGAGGCGCTCGGGCATCAGGTCGTGGGGCTGGACCTGTCGAGCGACCTGCTCCAGGAGGCCGACGGCGTGACGCGCGTGCGCGGCGACATGCGCGCGCTTCCGTTCGTTGGGACGTTCGACGCCGCGACATCGTTCTTCACCTCGTTCGGCTACTTCGACGAGGACGGCAATCGCGATGTGCTGCGGACGGCCTCGGGCGCACTGCGCTCGGGCGGCGTCTACATGCTGGACTACCTCAACGCCATCGTGGTGCAGACGAAGCTGGTCCCCGAGGGCGAAGAGGTCAGAGACGGCACGACCTACAAGGTGCGTCGCCGCATCGAGGACGGGCGCGTTGTCAAGGACGTGACGATCCACCGCGACGACGAGACGTTGGAGTACACCGAATCGGTGCGGCTCTACATCCACAACGAACTGGTGGAGATGCTGGCGCAATCCGGGCTCGACGTCGTGGCGTCGTACGGGGACTTCGACGGCAGCGACTACACCACGGACGCGCCCCGCTGCATCCTCGTCGCACGGAAGCCGTAGTCGCAGTTGGACATCGCGACCCTTCCCTACAGCCGGCTTGACCCGGGCAACGCGTTGGCGCGCGATTACTGCGTTGATCCGGAGCGGGTGCTTGGACTGTTCGCCTGGGACTATCGCGACCCGGCCGCGTTCGCGCCGCTGGCGAAGATCCAGGACGCGTACGAGCGTCCGCAACTCGGACCCATGCTCGCGGAGTACAACCGTGGGGTCGGCGGTGACGCGGAGCGCGCCGCGAAGATCGACGAGTCGCTGTGCGTGATCAGCGGACAGCAGGTCGGGCTTCTGTTGGGGCCCGCCTATACGACCTACAAGCTGTTCACGGTCATCAACGCGGCACGGCGCCTTGAGCGTGAGTTGGGTCGGCCGGTGACGCCCGTGTTCTGGGTCGAGAGCGAAGATCACGACTGGGCGGAGGTCGACCGCTTTTTCTGGGGCGGGCGACGCTACCGCATTGAGTCGGACGTGCCCGTGGGAACGCCGGTGTGCGAGATCGATCTCGACCCGAGCGCGTTCCTGGACTCGGTGCGCGAGGTGCTGCCGCCGGACGGCGAAGCATGGAGCCTCGTCGAGCCGGAGTCGAACATCGCGCGATGGCACGTGCGTAATCTCGCGCGATTGGTCGCGGGCCATGGCGTGGTGTTCATGGAGCCTCGCCTGCTGCGCGAGCCGATGCGTCCGTTCGCCGAACGCATCGCGGCTTCGGCGGAGCAGATCGACGCGCAGTTGATGAGCGACACGGGCTACGAGCGCGCTCTCAGTGCGCCGGATGGCGCCTACCTGTTCGATGCCGGGGAGAGCCGCCGCCGACTCTCGCGCGGCGAAGATCTTCCGGCGGCGTGGTCGACCGACGTTGTCTCTCGCGTGCTCGTGCAGAACGCGGCGTTTCCTGCCCTCATGGCCGTGTGCGGGCCGTCGGAGATTCGCTACTGGTCGCAGTTGCGCGGCGTGCACGAACTTCTGGGCGTGCCGATGCCGGCGGTGCTGCCGCGCGATGCGGCGACGCTGATCGACAAGGGTGCGGCGCGCGACGCCGCGAAGCTCGGCCTCGATCTCGACGCTGTGGTGTGCGGGGAGGCGCAGCTTCCCGATGCGGAGCAGAGCGACCCGGTGGCCGCTCGCCTGCGCTCACTCGCGACGGAAGCGGCGCAGCTGTTCGGCGCCGTCGACGACGGCTCGCTCGATCTTCCGCCGAACACGGAAAAGAACTTCCGCCGTACCGTGGGCCGCCTCGAGGGTGACCTCGGCAAGCTCGCGCACCGGCTCGAGGATGCGCGCGCGGAAGCGGACGGCGCCGGCCGCAAGCGCTTCGACCGCGTCCTCGAGGCGCTTCGTCCGCGCGGCGGGCCGCAGGAGCGCACCTACTCCCTGTTTCCCTATCTGTTGTTCCACGGCCCCGAACTCGCCACCGAGTTGATGGAGGCGTTCGATCCTTTCGAGATCGGGCACTATCTTGTGCGGGTATGAGGGCTTGTCCGGGTATGAGGAGCGCGCAGTGAATCTCGTGGACGTGCTTGCGGTCGGTGCGCACCCCGACGACGTGGAACTTGGTTGCGCGGGGCTGCTGCTGCGCCTGAAGGCGCGCGGTTACCGCTTCGGGATCGTCGACCTGACGGCCGGGGAAATGGGTTCACGCGGCACGCGCGAGGAGCGCGCAGCAGAAGCGAAAGCCGCCGCCGAGACGTTGGGCGCGACCGCGCGCGAGTGTCTCGGGTTGCCCGACACGCGCGTCACGGAGTCGGACGGTGCCGTGAAGCTGATGGTCGAGGCCATCCGTAAATGGCGGCCGCGTCTCGTGGTCGCGCAGGACGCCGGGGACCAACATCCCGATCACGCGGCCGGTGCCCGCATTGTGCAGCGCGCCTGTTTCCTGGCCGCGCTCGCGCGCTACGAAGCAGAGGGCGCGCCCCATCGCGTGGGCCGCCTCATCCGCTATTCCCGCCATCCCTGGTTTCGCGCATCGTTCGTGGTCGACATCTCGGATCACGTCGAGGAAAAGCTCACCGCGATCCGTTGCTACGCAAGTCAGTTCACGCGCACCGAGCCCGGTGCGAAGACGCCCATTTCCGATCCGGGGTACGAAGACGACCTCAGGGCGTTCTGGCGTTTTCACGGGATGGGGGTCGGTGCGATCTACGCCGAACCGTTCGCGATGGACGGTGTCCCGCAGCTTGGCGATCCGATTCAGGACCTGTGCGCCGAGCGGCGCGACGTGGAGTAGTTGCACATGTCGATGAAGATCGCGATCGCCTGCTATCCGACCTACGGCGGCTCCGGCGTCATGGCCACCGAGCTGGGGTTGGCGCTGGCGGATCGTGGCCACCACGTCCACTTCCTTTCCTACGAGCCCCCCCACCGCCTCGGCGCTGCGGGCCGCGCGCACCCCAACGTGAGCTACCACGAGGTGCAGGTCGCCGCTTATCCGCTGTTTCGATATCCGCCCTACAGCCTCGCGCTCGCCTCGCGCATGGTCGAGGTCGTGGAGTCCCACGGCGTTGAGTTGCTGCACGCGCACTACGCCGTGCCCCACGCGATCTCCGCGGTTCTGGCGCGAGGGATGTCGGGCGGCCGCGTCAAGGTGCTGACCACGCTCCACGGCACGGACGTCACGCTCATCGGTCAGGACAAGAGCTACCTGCCGGCGACTCGGTACGGCATTGAGCAGTCGGACGGGATCACGGCGGTTTCCCAGAGCCTGAAGGAGGACACCCGACGCATCATCAAGTGCGACAGCCCCATCGAGGTGATCCATAACTTCGTGGACACGAACCTTTACCGCCCTGCACGCTGCGAGGAGATGGAGGCGCGCTATTGCCACGAAGGCGAGAAGGTGCTGCTGCACGTCAGCAACTATCGTCCGGTAAAGCGCCCGGACGAGGTCGTGCGGATTTTCGCTCGCGTGGCCAGCGCCATGCCCGCGCGACTCTTGCTGGTTGGCGATGGGCCGGAGCTGCCGCGGACCGAGAGCCTTGCGGTCGAACTTGGCGTTCGCGACCGGATCGAGCTCCTCGGGCAACGCGGCGAAATGGAACGGCTGCTGCCTTGCGCGGACATGCTGTTGCTCCCGTCGGAGAGCGAGAGCTTTGGCCTCGCGGCGCTGGAGGGAATGGCGTGCGGGGTGCCCCCTGCGGCGTCGCGCGTCGGCGGGTTGCCCGAAGTCGTGGAAGACGGGGTGAGCGGCCTGCTCGAGCCGCTCGGCTCGGAGGAGCGCTTGAGCGACCGCATCGTCGAACTCCTGAGTAATCCCGCCGCCCACGCGGCGATGAGCGCCGCCGCCCGTCGCCACGCCGTCGAGAAATTCGACGAGCCCATCGGCGTTTCCGCCTACGAAGACGCCTATTCCCGACTTTTGCGCCACGGATAGGGGATCCCGCTCAAGGCGATCGCGGTGCGCGCCGAAAAACTAGGAGCGCCCGGATGGTGGCCGGCTTCGCCGGGCCCACGTTCGAGGAGCGGGAGGATTGGATCATCGAGGGCCGCAGCACGCTCAATTCCTACTTGAAGGAGATCAACCGTGTCGATCTCCTCACCGCCGAGGGTGAGCAGAAGCTCGCGCGACGCATCCAGGAAGAGGGCGACCTGGAGGCTCGCGAGCAGATGATTCAGGCCAACCTGCGCTTGGTTGTCTCGATCGCCAAGCGCTACACCAATCGCGGCCTGTCTTTGATGGACCTCATCGAAGAGGGCAACATCGGCCTGATGCGCGCCGTCGAGAAGTTCGACCCGAACGAGGAGACGCGCTTCTCGACCTACGCGACCTGGTGGATCAAGCAGTCGGTACGCCGCGCGCTTGTCAACACCGTCAAGACGGTCCGCATTCCCTCCTACCTCGTCGAGGTGATCACGCGCATGCGGTACGCGCAGCGCGCCCTCGAACAGGATCTCGGCCGCGAGCCGACGGTTCCGGAGCTGGCCGAGGCGATGGAGATTCCCGAAGACAAGCTGCGCGTACTGCGCCGCGCGATCCGCGCCGAACGTGCCGGTTCGGGAACCGTAAGCCTCGACGCGCTCCCCACGGCCAACGACACGATCATCGACGAGGCGATGCAGCAGCCCGACGAGGTCTTCTTCCACAGCTACAACCTGGAGCGCATCGAGCAGTTGCTCGACAGCGTCTCCGATCGCGAGGCGCGCATTCTGCGCCTGCGCTTCGGGCTCGACCCCGAGCATCGCGAGCCGCTGACGCTGAAGGAGATCGGGAAGCGCATCGGCCTGACGCGCGAGCGCGTGCGGCAGATCGAAGCGGAAGCGCTTCAGCGCCTCAACCGCGTGATCAACTCCTCGACCTTCTAGGCCGCGGCTCCTGCCTACTTGGGCTCCGGGGGCGCCTTCGCCTTGGCGGGCGCGCCGTCCTGCCGGAAGATCACCTTCCCCTTGCCGGACTTGGCCCACACACCCGGCGGCCAGCGCCCGGATCTCTTCGCCACTTCGACTTGGTCCTGTGTCATCAGGGGCCCTGCGACTCCGCGTGCGTTCTTCCGTTCGGGGTCGAGCCGCAGCACCATCTTCGGTTCTTCGCCGTAGTCGATCTCGGAGCTGCCGCTGTAGAGGTGCACGGGGCCGCGCAGCGCGATGGGAATGTGAAGGGTAACCTCGCCCTCGATCGTCTCGCACGACAGGTTGGACTCGAGCGTCGTCTCCTTGAGCACGACCCTGACCTTGCCTTCCAGCGTCTTGAGGGAACCGCCGGCGGCCCAGAGGGGATCGGCAATGACGTCGCCGCTGGTGCAGATGGCTGTGGCGAGCCCGAACTTGCCTTCGAGTCGAATGCCGCCGTCCCGTACCCCAACGTCGACATTCACACCCTTCGGCAGGATCACGAGAATCTCCAGCCGCAGATTCGGCTCGTTGCGCCGGTGACGGAGCCGCAGCCGCTCCTTGGTGGCGCTGACGTTGAAGCGCTCCTTGGCACCGAGCGGCTTTGAGGTTCCCGTCTCCGTGACGCGCACGACGCATAGATCGGGCTTCTCGTCGCCCTGAGGGTTGCGGACCACGACGGACCCGTGGGTGATGCGCAGAATGAACTCCTTGAGTTCACCCCCCGCAAACGTCATTTCCGAGGTTTCCGTTCCGCCGCAAGCGGACGCGAGCAGGATGACCGGGACAAGGCAGCGCATGTCCGACGAGGTTACCCTGAGTCGCACGCCGTGACCGCAATCCTCACCACGCTTCTCCTGTTCGCCGCGCCCTTCGAGGCGTTCGACGCCCCGCTCAATCCGGTGCGCTGGTACGTGGGTGCCGTCAACAAGCCGAAGTCTGGTCGGCTCAAGATCGCCAAGGGCGGGTGGATCGCCACGCGGGAGTTGGGCGATATCGTCGTCCAGCGCTTCGAGATTCGCTTTCGTCATGCGGGCGGGGAGCTCGAAATCGCCTTCTGCAACCCGGGGGAGCCGCTGAGCCGGCCCGTCGGCGAGCCGATCGTGATCGCGAAGAAGAAGGGCGATCGCGTCTTCGTCATCTCCCCCATCGGCGTGCACGTGGATGGCGAACCGATTCACTGGAAGGGCCAACCGACGGGATGCTTTCGCCTCAAGGCGCTGCGCGGTTCCGTGGAGATCGATTCGATCTCGATCGCACCAGCTCCGGAGGTGCCTCCGGAGCCTTCGAGACTTGAGCGCGACACGCTGTTCTTGATGGGACTTCCGCCGGCCTTGCACGCCGACGGCCAGGTGTTTCGCCGTGTCACGCTCACGCTGTGGGACGCGGAGGTCGCGTTCTTGTTTCGGCGCGGTGCCGCGTCGGGTTCGGTCGAGCCGTTCGCTGCTGCGGTCAAGGGCGCGCCGCTCCTGGGACATCGGGTTGTCGTGTCGGACGGCAAGGCGTGGACCGCCAGGGCCGCGACGCACGAGCTTGCGATGGCGGACTGGGGCGACGAGCGAACGAACCTCTCCGGTGCCGAATATCAACGCTATCTCAACGAGGAGTACGCGCGGTTCGAACTGCTGATGGCGGCGCAACATGTGATGCTGCAGGCACTTCCGGAGAAGCGACGCAAGGCGTGCGAACCGCTGAGCGCACTGGCCGCCATTCGCCACTCCGCGAACAGTCGCGCTGCGTTGGCCCTTGCGGAAACGCTCGGACGCAAGAAGGCGGTGGCGGCCGTGCGCAAGGAGCTCGGGGCGAACGCGGGGAGGCGCCGGGTGTCGAGTGACGACGTGCGGAACGCCGCGGCCAAGGCCGCGCGACGGATTCTCGGCGACGCGCCCCCCGAATGGCCGGGCTTCGCCTTCGATCCGCAAAGCCGCGTAGTCACGCTGGAGCAGACGCGGGAGATCCTGCGTTGAACGACGACGTGTCGAGAGATCCTGCGGTCTACGTCCACATCCCGTTCTGCGAAACGAAGTGTCCGTACTGCGACTTCAACTCGTTCGCGGTTGCGGGTTGTGACGTCGACTCGTACCTCGACGCACTGAGTCGGGAAATGGACGCGCGTGGAGTTCCGAAGAACCCGTCCACATTGTTTATCGGCGGCGGCACACCCACCGTCGTAGAGCCGGCGCAACTCGATCGGTATCTCACGGATCTTTTGCAGCGCATCGATCCCGACCCTGAGCGCGAGTTCACCGTCGAGGCCAACCCCGGATCGCTGACGCGCGAGAAGGTCGCCGTACTCAAGGCGCACGGCGTCAATCGCGTGAGCCTGGGTGCGCAGGCGTTGCAGCCCCACCACCTCGAGACGCTCGGCCGCGTGCACGGCGTGGACGATGTCAAAGAAGCGCTCGACTTCGTACGCGAAGGCGGCATCCCGCGCACCAGTCTCGACTTCATCTATGCCATCCCCGGGATGACGAAGCGCGAATGGGTCGAGACGCTGGAGCGTGCCATCGAATGGGATCCCGGCCACCTGAGCTGCTACGCCCTGATCTTCGAGCCGGGAACCGAGTTCACGTTGCGGCGCCGCCAAGGCTCAATGCGTCCCATTGACGAGGAGGATGAGCTCTTTCTCTTCCGCTGGACCGAGCGACGGCTCCGTGCCGCGGGCTATCGACGCTACGAGATCTCCAACTTCGCACGTCCCGGGCAGGAGTCGCAGCACAACGTAAACTATTGGCGTAACCGCAGTTATGCAGGTTATGGAGCGGGAGCCCACAGCTTTATGGACGGCCTGCGCAGCGCCAACGAGCGGCGCCTGGATCGCTATGCGCAGCTGGTCCTGCGCGACGGAGCCGCCATGGTGTCTTCCGAGCGTCTCGAGGCCGAGGCGGCCGCCCGCGAGACCGTTGCGATGGGATTGCGGATGGAAGAAGGAGTGGATCTGGGCGAGGTCGGCCGCGCCCACGGACTGGACGCTCCCGCGCTCTTCTCCGCGATCGCAGCGCCGATGGCCCGGGAAGGGCTGGTTCGGATCGATCCGCGGCTTCGGCTGGGTCGCCGCGGCTGGCGCCTGGCCGATGCCATTGCAAGTGAATTTCTATAGGCGCCCAACGGCGCCGCGGCATCACTTGCCTAAACGCAGGCGCTCGCCCAGGATGCGCGGAAGTTCGTTTTCCTCGATGGCGCGGATGGCCGCCTCGACATCGTAGGGAACCCGCCGAATCTCGGCGGTGCCCGCCTCGGTGTCATAGAGCCCGTAGGCCGCATCCGGATTCTCGTCGCGCGGCTGTCCGACGCTTCCGACGTTCACCAGGGCCTTTTCGCAGCCTTCCAGCTCCAATGCGGGCTCCATCGTCCAATTGACCGCCCCATCCTTCAGGTAGAACGCGATCGGGATGTGCGAGTGCCCCACGAAGCCGCAGGTGGTTGAAAGTTCCTGCAGGCTGAGGTGCGCGTCGTATTGGGTCTGGATGTAATCGAACGCGTGCGGATCGTAGATGGTCGCGTGCGAAACGGTCGTGTCCTCGTCTACCACCGCCGTTAGTTGCAAGTGGCGCAGGTAGTCGAGCTCTTCCTCGTTGAGTTGCTCGCGTGTCCAGAGCACGGCCGTCTTCGCGTAGGAGTTGAAGAAGTCGAGCGCGAGCTTGCCGCACACCGCGAAGTCGTGGTTGCCGGCGACGACTTCCTGGGAGACCTCCCGGACGCGCGCGATGCACTCACTCGGAAACGCTCCGTAGCCCACGAGATCGCCGGTGCATAGGTAGGCATCGATCTGCTGGCTCTTGCAGTCCTCCAACACGGCCTCAAGGGCGTGGAGGTTTCCGTGGATGTCTCCGAAGATGCAGTAGCGCACGCAGCAATCAACCCGAGCGGGAACGCTGGGTCCTCAAAGCGAGGAATATATAGGCGGCGACTAGGAAGAGGGAGGAAAAAACAAGCGCGTACAGCAAGGTCGAGACAGTCGGAGGTGTTGCATTGGCGTCGAGCGAAAAGAGCCCGAAGTCCGGAAGCGCGAAGCCCCACGCTGTTCCGCCCAGGAGGCTGCCTGCGAGGAAGAGCGCCAGGAGGATGAGTGGGGCGGCCGTTCGGGAGGCGATCGTCGAGATGGCGAGGGCCGCGGCGTTCAGCACGAGGAGCGGCGGCGCAGCACGCGCCGATGCGGCCAGAACATCGCCCCACCCCAGTTCGGGGCCCTGCGAGAACGGGATGAGCACGAAGCAGGCGGCGCTGCCCACGGCGACGAGGCCTCCGACAAGTAAGGATGCGCCCGTCAGGCCTAGGATTCTGCCCAACAGGTACTGGGCTGGCGTGGTCGGCTTGGTCAGCAGCCATCCGAAGGTCCCTCGTTCGAAATCCCGCCTGATGAGCGCACTTCCCTGAAATGCAGCGACCAGAAAACCCGCCATAAATACGCCAGAGATGACGATGTTCACCGATTCCGCGTGCGCTTGGCCGAAGACGAAGTTCAGGAAAAGGCGCGAGGTCAGGACCATCAACACCAGCCCGGCAGCGACCACGTAAGGAAACGAGCGGCGCGCGCATTCGAGGAACGTGAGGCGTGCGAGAGCAAAGATCATGGGGGGGCTTGGGGGTTCGGGGGCCGGCAGTAGGCTGGACAGCGTAGTCGCCTCCCGGCATTGTTTCACGTGAAACATTCGCACGCAGTTCGAAGGGCGGAATCCTCAATATAGTAGGATAACCGGCCATCGAGCCCTATCCATAGTGTCATGGGAGGGCAGGAGGACGTCATGGCGGAAAGAAAACTGGGACGCGGGCTCGACTCGCTGTTGGGCGGAATACCTGCTGTACAGGGCGAAGAGGTGCGGATGCTGGCGCTGGACGAGCTGCGTGCGGGTCCGCACCAGCCGCGTCAGGAGTTCGACGAATCGAAGTTGGTCGAGCTGGCCAACTCCATTCGGGAAAGCGGCGTCCTGCAGCCGGTCATCGTTCGATCCGCAGGCGCTGGCTACGAAATCGTGGCGGGTGAACGCCGCGTGCGCGCCGCGCGCATGGCGGGACGTTCCGACCTGCCCGCCATCATCCGCAATTACAGCGACGAGGAGGTGCTCGTGCTCAGCCTCGTCGAGAACGTGCAGCGGCACGACCTGAATCCGATCGACAAGGCGCAGGCCTATAGGCGCCTCACCGCGCGTTTCAGCACAACCCAGGAAGAGGTTGCCAAGCGCCTCGGCCTCGACCGCTCGTCGGTCGCGAACATGGTGCGGCTGCTCGACCTGCCCGACGAAATCCAGGATCTCGTGCGCGGAGGATCGATGGGCATGGGGCACGCCCGGGCGCTGTTGCCGCTCGGCGACGATGCTGCTCAGCTGACGCTCGCGGAGCGCATCGTGCGCGAGGGGTTGTCGGTGCGCGCCGTCGAGGAGACCGTGCGCAACGGCCGCGACCCCCGCAAGACGCCGCAGCGCCGCTCGCAACCCCGCAAGACGCCGCAAGTTCGGGCGCTTGAAGACGAGCTGCGCGGCCTCCTCGGGACGAAGGTCTCGATCCAGGATAGCCGCGGCAAGGGCAAGATCGTGATCGAGTACTACTCCGCAGATGACTTCGAGGGAGTACTGGAGCGACTGCGCGGCGCGCGTGGCGGATTCTCGCGCACGTAGCAGTGAGCCGACGAAAAAGGGGAGCCCCCGACGGGGCTCCCCTTTTTTATTGGGTGAATGACGTTCGGGTCTTAGCCGTCGTCCTTCGGGTCGTCTTCGCCCTTGGCGTCCGTATCCTCGTCGTCCTTCGGCTTGTCGCCATCGCCGTCCTTGACCGAGTTGCCCGGAGTCGCATTGCCGGGCGCGATGTCCTCGAGCACGCGGCGATCGCCGTCGGCGGTCGCGTCGGAGAAATCCGTGATGTCGTCGGGGTAGGGGAAATCGAGCCCCGCCCGGAACTCCTCGCCGGAAGCGGCGTCACGCAACTTCCTTCCTGCGCCGAGCTTATCGCCCGTCAGCGGATTCACGGTCGAGCCCTTGACCGACTCGAGGGAGGCCTCTTCACCCTCCAGCGGGAACGCGTGGTCGAGCGCCTTGCCGTCCGGGCCGTAGATGATGACCTTTTCGATCCAGACCGGCTCGACGAGCAGTCCGCTTCGATCCAGGCGCTGAAAAAGCGGATCATCGCGATAGGGGCCGTGCTCGCCGGCCGTCTTGCGCGCGGCGATCTTCTCGACGACGTCCATGCCTTCAACCACCTGGGCGAAGGGGCTGTAGACGCGATCGAGCGTGGAGTCGGTGGTCATCAGGATCTGGAACTGAGTTCCGTTGTCCCAGTCGGCATTCTGGCGTCGCTGAGCGGTCACGATGCCGGGCGCATGCGAAATGCGGAAGCGTGACTCCTCCGGCGGGAGGTTGTAGCCCGCACCGCCCGCACCCCAACGCAGGATGTGATCCTTCTTCAGCGGGTCGTTATAGAAGTAGGTGAACGGGTCGCCGGCAATGACGCCCTTCTTGGGGTCGCCATCGCGCACGAAGTGGAACGCAGTTCCGTTGTAACTACCTTTAGTGGCGAGGCTTACAAAGTTGTCGCGATGCTTGGGGGCAAGCGCGCCGAAGAAGCGCAGATGAATGTCGCCGAGGCTGGTCCGCAGCACGGCGGTGGGGGCCTCGTCTGCAGTCGGCTGCGTCTGCTCGTTCTTGTTCAGCCACTCCAGGTCTTCCGTCACACGCTGGAGCAGTTGGTCCACGGGAGGTGTGCCCGCCGTGGTGTACCAATGGGTGAGCGCCGGCAGGAAGTAGTCGAACTTCTCGTCGGACAGCTCTTTCAGGTGCCCCTGGGCGCCCTCGAGCAGCGGCTTGCGCTCCGCCGAAGTGAGCTTGTCCTGCGTGAAAGCCGACGCGTACTTGCCGATCGCCGCGAGCCAAAGCGCCGAGGCTTCGGCGTCCGTGCCGCGGGCCTTCGCGAGCTGTTCGTCGAGACGGGCGAGCTGCTCTTCCGCCGGCTGGTTGCTCTGCACGCGGCCGCGCACGCCCTCATAGGCGTCCCAGACCGGCGAGAAGTTGTCGACGCGGTCGTCGGCCTTTCCATCGATCATCAGGAGGGCGACGAACAGGATCACGAAGATCCCGACGAAGCCGCCGATGTACAGGCCACGCTTGGCCTGAAACTCGTAGACCAACCGATCGACGAAGCCGGGCGTCGGCTCGGTGTCGGTCGGGGCGTTCCGCTGTGTTGTGTCGGACATAAGTTTGCTACCTACTGGTAATTAACGCGAATTGTAATGAGCGCGAGGGGCGCCTGGCCGGAGCCGGACGCCTGCTTGCGGATGTCGACCGTGCAGTATTCCTCGCCCTTGCGGAAATCCATCCGCGCATGGTCCGCCGGCATTTCGGACTCGGTCCCGAGTTGCCAGCTATAGGGCGGCTTCACCATGACTTCGTGAAAGAAGGCGACCGCTTCGTCGACCTTGCCTTCAAACTTGTAGACGTATTTGGCGCAGCGAAACGACTCGCTGTGATAGGCGAAAGAGACCGCATTGTCGGTTTGCACCCGCGCGGTGGCGGGAGCGGGGATGTCCTCGAAGATCTCGGTCGAGAACAAGGGGTTCGGCTCCGGCGCGGTTTGGCAACTGCACAGAATTAGCGTCAGAACGGCCCAAGAAGCCGTTCGGCGCATGTTCAGGGTGATACCGGAACCGCGGCGGGGCACTAGCGAAGCGCCTCCGGCACCGGGATGTACTCCTTGAGGTGACTGTGCTCGGCGGCTTCCTTGATGATGTTGCGCGCGATCACGAGTCGCTGGATCTGATTGGTGCCCTCGTAGATCTGGGTGATCTTCGCGTCCCGCATGTACTTCTCGACGGGGTAGTTGCGCATGTAGCCGTTGCCGCCGAAAATCTGCACGGCGGCGGTCGTGACCTCCATGGCCACGTCGGTCGCGTACGTCTTGCACATGGCGGCCATCTTGGTCAGATTCGAGGCGCCGGCATCGACCGCGCGGGCGGATGTGTAGATCAGTGCGCGGGCCGCCTCGACCTTGATTGCCATGTCCGCCAACATCTGTTGCACCATTTGGAACGACGAGATCGGCTTGCCGAACTGATGCCGCTCGGTGGCGTAGACGGTCGCGAAGTCGAGCGCGCCCTGGGCGAGCCCGAGCGCCTGCGCCGCGACGCCGGGCCGCGCGCGATCGAGCGTCATCATCGCGTGCTTGAACCCGAGGCCCGGCTTCCCGCCGAGCAGATGGTCGTTCGAGACGCGGCAGTCGGTGAGATCGAGCTCCCCGACCGGCACGCAGCGGATGCCCATCTTGTCCTCGACGTAGCCCACCTGGTATCCGTCCATCTCCTTTTCGAGGAGAAACGCGGACAGTCGGCGGCTTTTGCTGTCGGGGTCCGTCACGGCGAAAATCGTGTTCAGATCCGCTGCGGGGCCGTTGGTGTTCCACTTTTTGGAGCCGTTGAGGACCCAGTCCTCGCCGTCAGCCTTGGCCGCGCACTGGATGCCGCTGGCATCGGATCCGGCGTTGATTTCCGAGAGTCCAAAGGCGATCAACTTCTCGCCGCTGGCGATATGCGGCAGGTATTTCTGTTTCTGCTCATCCGTCCCGCACAAAAGAATCGGGAAAGATCCGAGCGCGTTGACAGCGAATAAAACGCCGGTGCCGCCGCAGCAGCGCGACAATTCTTCGACCACAAGACACAGGTCGAGGACCCCGCCACCCGCTCCCCCGTACTCCTTGGGGATCCAGACACTCATGAGCCCCGCTTCCGCCAGAGCGTTCTTGATCTCCCACGGATATTCCTGAAGACGGTCGTATTTCCACGCGTTGGGCAGAACCGTGGAACGGGCTACCTCGCGCGCGCGATCACGCCACTCGATGTTTTGAGGAGTCAGCTGTTGGTCCAAGGATGCCTCCATCCGCCATCCGAATTGGTCGCGGAATTCTCTGGGGGTGCAATGTGGAGAATCGCTAATTCTAGGTCCGTTGTGCCCGCTGTGCCAGCGCTGGCAGCGCCCTCCCGGATTCCGTCGCTGGCATGCGGTTGGAGCGGGCCCTATAATCCCCGGCTTGGTAGCAAGGAGGGTAACCGCCTTGCCCGGGATGGCGTCGCCTCTCAGATTCCGCGGACCGGTTTTGCGGGAGTGTGTGGGTGCGTCAGCCCTAGAGTGCATTTTTGATGGACCAGCCGGATAGGACCGGCGGGGCAGCAACGCTCCGCTTAGACGACAACCGCGTGAAGGAGCAGATCAAGCGGATCCAAGAGTATGTCTGGGCACGTCATGTCGACGGCTCGGACGACTACGATCATTCGATCGACGAGACGGAGGCGATCCAGACCCTGGACGCTTTCTATACCGGCATCGGGAACAGGAACAGCCCCGATCAGGTCTACTTGGGGATCTTGCTGTTCGAGAGCGCGTTCGAGCTTCCTGACGAAGAGCAGGAAGCCACGTTCGCTCGTGCGAAGCGAATCTTCGACTTCTACAAGAAGGTGACGGGCGAGGACGACTGGCCCGCCGTCGAAGACCGGCTTGAGGACATCGATGCCTACTTCGTGGACAAGCGCGGCGATGAGCCGGTTGCTGTCGACGAGGCGGGTGCGGAAGCGGACACCGGGTCGGACGCTGCAGCAGAGGTTGGAGCGGACAGCGGACCGGACACTGGCGAAGCGACGCCCGCGACGGAAGCTGCGGAAGCTGCGGAAGCTGCCACGCAAGTCGCCGAAGAGCCGGCCGAGCCCGTCGTCGAGGCGCCTCCGGCACCTGTCGTTGAGGTGGCCCGCGCGACCGAAACTTCGGTTGTAGAAGACGAGCCGCACGACGACGGAGACGACGAACAGCCCGAAGGCGTGTCCGTCGGACCGATGGTCGAGGCTCCCAAGGCGCCCAAAGCGTCGAAGAAGTCCAAGCCCGTCGAAGAGCCGGTAGCCGCGCCTGTGGACGAACCGGCTGGCGACGCTGTCGAAGCCTTGGACTCCGCAGCCGAAGAAGAGGAACGCCGCGTTGCCGAGGAGCACGCAGCGCGCCGCGAGGCAACCGAAGCGTTCGTTGCCGACCTTGAGGTCGTCGACGGGATGCAGCTGGTTCCGGCCGGCACCTTCCTCTACGGCCCCGAGCCGCGCGAGATTTTCCTCGATTCCTTCTACGTGGACAAGGTCCCGGTGACCAATGCGGAGTATCAGCGCTTCGTGTTGGAGACCGGCTACCGGACCCCGCGTTTTGAGAACGACCCGCGCTTCAAGGACCCGCAGCAACCCGTCGTCGGCGTTTCACTCGGCGATGCGCGGCAGTTCGCGCGTTGGGCGGGCAAGGAACTGCCCAGCGAGCAGCAGTGGGAGAAGGCCGCGCGAGGCACCGACGGACGCGTCTATCCGTGGGGCAACGACCCGCCGGGCACTTCCGATGCGTCGTTCGGACAGGATCCCACCGAGGGCGGCCCGGCGAAGGTTGGTGCGAGCCTGCGCAACGTCTCTCCGTTCGGTGCCTGCGACATGGCGGGCGGCGCGTGGGAGTGGACATCGTCGCGCTTCGAGCACGAGTCTGATTTCCAGTGCGTGCGCGGCGGAAGCTACAACGACCCCGCGGAAATGCTGGAGGTGAGCTATCGCCTCGAGGTGCATCCGAAGGACAAGAGCGAAGCGATCGGATTCCGCTGCGTCCGGAACATCCACCACTAGTTGGTGTCTGAACGCGCGGTGGACGCCAACTGCTTGAATTCAGCTAGTCATGAGCGGATACGTCTTCGTTGATCGGATCGTGGAGAACCAACCCGGGGAACGGGTGGTCGCGTTGAAGGCACTGGCCTTCAACGAGGAGTTTTTTCGCGACCACTTTCCCGGCATGCCGGTCCTGCCCGGGGCCATGATCCTCGAGGGATTCGTGCAGGCGGCACGCGAGTGCCTCGCCGCGCGCGAGGGCGGCCACGACCGCTGGACGCTGGATGAAGTCGCCGGCATGCGGTTCAATCGATTCGCCGCTCCTGGCGAGGTCCTGCAACTTGAAGCGGACCTCGACAAGGAAGAAGATGGCGTGATCTGGTTCAAAGGCAAAGCGAGCGTTGACGGCACAGGGGTCTGCCGCCTGCGATTCGCTCTAAAGGTTTACGACCCCAACGAGCGGGCTGCGTCCTGACGCGGCGAAACACCATGGAAGAGCAGGAAATCATCGCCAAGGTCCGGAAGTGCGTCGCCACGGCTCTCGGCCGCGACGAGGACGAGGTGCAGCTCGAGAGTGTTCTCTCGCGGGACCTCGAAGCCGAGTCCATCGACTATCTCGACATTACGTTCCAGCTCGAGCGCGAGTTCGGCATCAGCATCCAGAAGGACGAGCTCTTCCCGCAGAAGATCTTCCAGGACGAAACGCTCGTCAAGGACGGGGTCGTCACCGAGAAGGGTCTCGAGTACCTGCAGGAGAAGATGCCGTACGTGGAGCTCGACAGCTTCCGCGAGGACCCGAAGGTCACCAAGGTGCCGGAGCTGTTCACGGTCAACCTGCTGGTGAACTTCGTCAAGTCCAAGGTGGCCGCGTAGCGCGCCGCCTTCGAGTTGCCGAGCGCCACGCTATAGCGGGACGGATGGAGGCACGCTCATGCGGTACGTTCTGGTCGATCGCTTCCTCGAAATCGAGGCTGGAAGCCGCGCGCGCGCGGTGAAGTGCGTCACGCGCGGAGAGGAATTCCTCGGCGACCTCCCGCACTACCCGTCCGCACTGGTGCTTGAATCGCTGCTCCAGACCGGAGGCGCGCTCACGCGTGCGGGAGCGGGGCCGCGCCGGATGAGCGTTCTCGGCAAGGTCAACCGTGCCTCGTTCGCCGGTCACGCCCAGCCCGGGGACCGGATCGACCTTGAGGTCTCCGTCGCGTTGTCGCGACCGGAGGGCACACTGTGCGAAGGCGTGGCGACGGTCGAAGGCCGCGAAGTGGGCCGCGCGGAGTTCATGATCGTGCTTTTGCCTCCGGAAATGACGCCGCCGCCCGACGCGGAACGCGACGCATACCGGGGCCTGCTTGCGCGCGCACTCGGACTTGAATCCGCACTCGATAATGGACACGGGGGCCTCGGCAGTGGGGCGTTGCCGGAGGAGAACGCATGACACGTCGCGTAGTGGTGACCGGAATCGGGGTGATCTCGCCCAACGGAACCGGCACGGAAGCGTTCTGGAGCGCCACCAAGGCGGGCCAGTCAGGCATCGCGCCGATCGAGGCCTTCGATACCGAAGGGTTCGAGGTGCGTTCGGCCGGCGAAGTCACCGACTTTCGTGCGCAGGACTACGTCAAGAACCGCAAGTCGCTCAAGATCATGGGGCGCAACATCCGGTTCGGGGTGGCGGCGGCTCGCCTCGCGGTCGAGTCGTCCGGACTCGACGAAACCCCCCCGGACCCGACGCGCTATGGCGTGGTGATGGGATCGGGCATCGTCCCGACCGACGTTGTCGAGGTGGGCGCTGCGGTCATCGAGAGCCTCGATGAAGACCGCAACTTCGACATGCGCAAGTTCGGCCAGTCGGGTCAGAAGCTGCTGCACCCGCTCTGGCTGCTCAAGCACCTGCCGAACATGGTCGCCGCGCACATCTCGATTCAGCAGGGCGCGCAAGGACCGAACAACACGATCGTTACGGCGTGCAGCGCCTCGACGCAGGCCATCGGGGAAGCGGCTCGCCTGATCGAGCGCGGCGACGCCGACGTCATGATCGCGGGCGGCGCGGACTCGCGCATCGACCCGCTTTCGCTCGTCGCGTACACGCTGCTGGGCGCGGTGACCACGGCGGACCGTCCGCCCGAAGAGCTGAGCCGCCCGTTCGATCGTGACCGCGACGGGTTCGTTCTCGGTGAAGGCGCTGCGTGCGTGATCCTGGAAGACGAGGAGTACGCCAAGAAGCGCGGCGCTACGATCTACGCGGAGCTCTCCGGTTACGGCAGCAGCTTTGACGCGGAGGGCGTGACCCGCCCCTCGATGGACGGCGCCCACGCGGCGCGTGCCATGACGCTGGCACTCAAGGACGCCGGTATCGCGCCCGACGAGATCGACTACGTTTCGGCGCACGGCACATCCACGCGCCTGAACGACCTGATGGAAACCAATGCGGTCAAGCTGGCGCTGGGCGACCACGCGCGCAAGGTGCCGCTCAGTTCGATCAAGTCGATGATCGGTCACCTGATCGGCGCCGCCGGAGCGATGGAGGTCGCGACGTCGGTGCTGGCGCTGCGCGACGGCGTCATTCCGCCCACGATCAACCTGCACACTCCGGACCCCGAGTGTGACCTTGACTACGTGCCCAACGAGGCGCGCGAGCTCAAGCTCAAGACGGTGCTCACCAGTAACTTCGGGTTCGGCGGACAGAACGCCGCGCTCGTGCTCAGGAAGTACGACTCGTAATGGATCGCCGCGTCGTCGTCACCGGCATGGGGGCGGTTTCGCCGCTGGGCACCGGCCACGCTCACAACTGGGAGCAGATGAAGGCGGGCGCCTCCGGCGTGGGGCCGATTACGCGCTTCGATGCGTCCACGTTCGACGTCCGCATCGCCGCCGAGGTCGACCCGCTGCCGCAGGTTCCCGAGGACGCGCTGACCGACGAACTCGGCATTCACTCGCGGTTCGCGCTGGTCGCGGCGCGCGAGGCGTGGGCCGACGCGGGACTCGAGGGCGCCGGCGTACCGTCCGATCGCGTGGGCGTGTTCATGGGTTCGGGCAAGGGCATCCTTCATATCGAGCGGCTGGCCCCCGGCATGAAGGCCGCTCTCGTGACGAGAGATTTCGATTACGCCGCGTTCTTGAACCGCGCGGTCGAAACGCTGTCGGCCGAACCGCGCAAGCAGGAGCGCTACCACCAGACCGGTACGCACGTTGCGCGTGCGATCGGCGCCAGTGGCCCGAACTGGGTCTGCATCACCGCCTGCGCCGCCGGCAATCACGCCGTTGGCGAAGGCTATTGGACCGTGCGGCGTGGCGACGCCGACGTCCTGCTTGCGGGCGGCTCGCACAGCCAGATCGATCCGATGAGCCTCGGCGGATACTCGACGCTCGGTGCGCTGTGCGAACGCAACGACGAACCGGAGCGTGCCTCCCGGCCGTTCGATCGCAAGCGCACCGGGTTCGTCCTCGGCGAAGGCTCCGGCGTGCTCGTGCTCGAGGAGTTGGAGCATGCGCTGGCGCGCGGCGCGACCATCTACGGCGAGGTGATCGGGTACGGCAACTCCGCCGACTCGTATCGCGTGACCGATCCGCATCCGGAAGGCACGGGCGCCGAGCTCGCGATGCGCAGTGCGTTGCGCAGTGCCGGCCTCCAGCCCGACGACATCGATTACATCAACGCGCACGGCACCTCGACCTCGCAAAACGACCGCGGCGAGGCCCAGGCCATCGGCCGCATCTTCGGCCCGAAGGGCGAGTCGCCGCCGGTCTCCTCGATCAAGTCGATGATGGGGCACCTGATCGCCGCAGCGGGCGCGATCGAATCGATCGCCTGCATCCACGCCCTGCACGACGGCGTTCTGCCCCCGACGATCAACTACGAGAACCCCGACCCGGAATGCGACATCGACGTCGTGCCCAACGAAGCGCGTGAAGTTCCGATCCGCTACGCCATGAACAACTCGTTCGGGTTCGGCGGCCAGAATATCGTCACGGTCTTCCGCAAATACGAGGGCTAAAGCGCTTCCCGGCGACGGCGCCTGCTGTCTGGCGCGGGGTATGCTTGATCGACGAGTGTCCATAGGGTTCGTCGACGGATTGGCTCCAAACGTGGCCAATTTCTGCGCCGGCTGACCCCGAATGAGGACATCGAAAGGAAAAGGAGCTTCTCCATGCGGAATGCCGCTTTATTGATCGCACTCGTTTTCGTCGTGATCGGCTGCAAGCAGACCAAGACGAAGCGCACCGGAATCGGGGACGACTCCGAAGTCATGGGAACAGGCATCGAGTCGGCGGATGTCGAGGCGATGTCCAAGCTCGCGCAGTCGATGCTCGAGGTGCCCGAACTGACCAGCCCGCACCTGGAGACGGTGCCGATGGTCGCGATCTACCCGATTCGCAACGAGACCCGGCACGACTTCGACGCCGAGCTGCTGGTCAAGCGCCTGCAGGCCGAGCTGGTCGAGAAGTCCAACGGCAAGGTGCGCTTCGTGGTGCGCAACAAGCAGGACCTCGCCGTTCTCGAGGAAGAACGCTCCGCCAAGCGTTCGGGCGAAGTCACGTCGAACAAGCAGGTGGTGCGCAAGGGCGCGGACTACTACCTGACCGGCAGTGCCAACGCCATCAGCCAGACCTCGGGCAAGCTGGAGCAGGACGCGATCTATGTCTTCTTCGAGCTGCGTGACCCTGAGACCTCCGAGATCATCTGGGGTCGCAAGTACGCGACGAAGAAGGTCGGCAAGGCCGGCGTCATCTATCGGTGAGGCGCGGACTCCTT
>Ga0209475_10001678_pt1 | contig 26315 bp, 23 predicted proteins | sample tdDd471_FD_187128 | JGI IMG/M metagenome (GOLD analysis project Ga0209475, IMG submission 187128) | Marine sediment microbial communities from the Atlantic coast under amendment with organic carbon and nitrate - tdDd47.1 (SPAdes)... | ecosystem: Environmental > Aquatic > Marine > Coastal >... | reverse complement strand
CCCCGTCAGGATCCACTTCATGGTCCCGCCCCATGATGCCCTTGTCGTGCAGGTAATCGACGCCGGCGCCGACCAGCCGTTCTGCGATCCGGTCGTGTTCCTCCGGCTTCCCCGGCCAGCCTTGCAGGATGCGCTGATACCGGACGTTCTTGTAGGAGTCGACCTGCTCCTCCGTGAAGGAAGCAGCATCCCCCGGATAAAGCATTGAGTGGCCGAGATCGATGTTCAGATTGCCGGAGTCTCTGTTTCCGACAACCCGGGAATACGGTTGCATCGCCCCGGCGAAACGCGGCGCCAAATGCGGTTGAAAATTCCGCATCGCTTCCAAATTCCGTTCAAAGAGCCCTTCGGCCATATCGATACGCCTTGTATTTCCGAACGAATTCAAACAGTAACGAGAATCAGGAAAACATCCCCGCGACTTTCCTTAATGCGTCGACGAATGTGCCCGATAGCTCCTTCGACTTTTCAGGCGACAGGGCTTCCCGGACTTTCGCATCCATTTCCTCTTTTGCGGCATTGAGAGACTCTATCCCGCCGGCCCATTCTGTCGCCTTGGAGAGCATCGCGTCGAAATCGGTCACCGCCATAGCGCCCAGGCCGATCTGCCGAAGCAGGGCCGGCGAAACATGATTTGCGGGAACGCCCACCGACCGGATCAGAATGGGCAGGGAATTGGTGATCGCCTCCCAGGCCAGGTTGAGATCTCCGTCAGGCCCGGGGTCGAGAACGAAATCCACATTGCCGATGAAACTGTCGATCAGCTTCGCGGAATTCTCGGCCGGTTCGCTGTAGTCGAGCCGATCGAGTATCCCGGCCTTGTCCAACCTGGGTTCGATCACGTCCAAACCGGGCGATCCGCCGATCGCGATCGGGTTCAGAACGATCCGGGTCGTCGGGTTCGTTTTGCACAGCTGTGCAAGCATTGCGATGAAATCATCGCTCATCTTTCGCGGCGGAGCGGAAATGCCGACGCGGATCGGCATCCACGGCAAGGCCTTGCGAACGGGCGGCACGGTCACGTCCGGTTCGAAGGCGAACGGCCGGCAGGCGATGCGTTCCCCGCGGTTCAGAAGAATCCCGTCTCCGTCGATCGATCCCTCGTGGATGACCGCGTCCGGATCGGCAATCCCGAACCAGGACAGAACCACCGGCGCAGGCTTTGCCCCGACCGCGCCCAGACGCCCAGTCGCCCCGTGACCGTCCAAATCGATCAGGACGTCGATCCGGTCATTCCGAATAATCCGCGCAACGGTGGCGTCATCAACCCGACCGATATCGGTCCAGTCGGCGACACTGCCCCGGATCTTCCGGCTCAAGGCGTCGTCCCGCACATTGTTGCTGTAGACATGAACCCTGACATTGGTTTTCCCGTGCGCCGTGAGCGCCGGCCAGAAAGCCTCCATCCCCTGCCCACCGCGAAGACGCCCCCCGACAAGTCCGATACGCAATATGTCATCTTCGATCGGCGCCGTTCGCGGCAACGGGCGTTCCCGCGCCGGTTTGAAGCTGATCTCCCACAACCGCTCGGACTTGCGAATGTCGTCTGGATCGATTTCCGGCAAAACATACAAGTCCCTGATCAGGGCGGATCTGACGCTGGGGGAACTCGGCAGTTCCTGAACCGCCTTTATGTGGCAGGATTGCGCCTCGTCGAAACGGCCGATGCTGGTGAGTATCCCCGCGACGGCGGACATATCGTCGAAACTGGACTTGCGGATCGAGGAAAGCGCCTGACTGGCGAGAAGCGCCTCATAGGGTTGTCCCATCTGGACAAGACAGTCCCGCAACCCCCGCCATCCGCGGTCATCCGAGGACTTCGTCTCGACCCCCGCACGGAATTCGACCGCCGCCTCGGCATACCGGCCTTCGCGCAAAAGGTTGAGTCCGGCATCCACTTTATCGCTGCGGTCCATGGCCCGCATGGCGTCTTCGTAGGAACCGAGCCACGCCGGCAGCAAGCCGGGTATGTCGGATGCACGCGGCAGCGAAGGGGACAGTTTTCCATAGAAGAGCGCGTCGTTCAGGCGCGCCAATTTGGCGCTGACGATCGCCAGCGCTTCGCAATGTTCACGGATATCGGGGGCGGCATCATGCGCGATGCGGAGCAGTTCTTCCGCCCGAAGTGCGGAATCCATGCGCATTGCGGAGAGACCCAGAACATGAATTGCCGCGCCGTAGCCGGGCGCGATCTTGATCGCCTCCCCGGTCGCCTCGACCGCCGCCTCGGTATCGCCAGCCTCCAGGGAAGCAAGCGCCTTCGCCAAAAGGACGTTGGCCTTTTCGCGATCTCCCGACATGCGCAAATGCCCTTCTATAAGCGATTCAACGGGCAACTTTTACACAACACCCGTCAGGTGCTGCCATACTTATCTTGATTCCATCGGGAACAAGGAATGCAGCAGCCGCCACGCCAAGCCGGGCCCGGACGCGCCAGGCCCGAAGGCCGCCGCGGAGGCGCCCGAAGAGAAAGGGCACCCCCGCCGGCGGCTTTATCCTTACTGGAGCAGCGCCAGAATGGCCTGCTGCTGCTGACCGGAGATCGACAGCGCCTGGATACCCAGCTGCTGCCTGGTCTGAAGGGCCACGAGGTTGGCACCTTCTTCGTTCAGGTCCGCCAAGGTGAGCTTGTCGGCGCCGACCGAAAGTTCGTTCACGTATTCCTGCGTGAAGTCCAGCCGGGTCTGCAGAATGGCGACGTTCGAGCCGAGCGACTGGGCGAGACCGCGCAAGCGGCCGATACCCGCATCCAGGACGCGAACGGCGTTCGTGGCGGTCGTGACGCTGGAGTTGTCCAGACCGAAGGAGGTGAACGACCCGCCCGAGACGCCGAAGTTCGACAACGTGAAGGTCGAGTTGTTGGAGGCGAAAGCGGCGATGGAGAAAATCCCGAACGACGTGTCCGCCTGCGTCGTGTTCAGGTTGAGGCCCTGGACCTGCAACCGTGAAGACGTCCGCACACCGAACGCCACATCAAGGGTGGAGTTGGTGGAGGTCAGCAGGTTGAGACCCTGATAAGCCGTGTCTTCCACGAGTTCGAAGATCTGCTTGCCCACTTCGACGAACTGGGACGAGGCCGCCTGCCGTTCCTGGGTCGACTGCGACCGGGCGGCTTCGACGATACCTTTGAGCTGGTTCAGCAGCGTGTCGATCGCTTCGATCGCGTTCAGCGACGTGTTCAGCGCGCTGATCCCCTGATCGATATCGTCCTTGCGAAGCTGGAAGTCGCTGGCGCGGTCGGAAAGCGTCCGCGCACGGAAGAAGTTCACCGCATCGTCGACAACCTCGTTGATCTTACGACCCGTCGACAGGCGGGTCTGCGTGCGGTCACTCAAAACCTGCGTGCGCTGCAGAGACAGCAGCGACGAGCGTTGGGCGGCTGTAAGCGCGATATCGTTGGTCATGATCTCTCTACCTTTCTGGCTGACGGATTCTCCGCCGCTCCTTCTCTCTCAATCGTTCTCTCGATCCGTCGTCGTGCTGAAAGAGCGCACAGCGCCATGGCGCGACAAACCGTCGGGAATACATCAATTTCCGTGCCAAATTTTGACATCCTATTGATATAAAACGCTTTTTCGTGATTTTGAGGGGATCAGCCAGGGATCAGACCCGCATCAGTGCGGTACCGCGGCAGATTCCTCCTATCGTGCGATAGGCCTTGCTGGGCAAGAATCGACACTGCGGAACGACCGAGGCTGCGAATTGATCAACTCTGCGGGATGGCGAGCCGCCGCGAGGCGATACCGGGCAACGCGAAACGGGACAGAACGGCTGCGGCCCAAACGGCGGCAAGACAATACCGGAAAAGAAAAAGGGCCCCGCGAACGGGGCCCTTCAGGAGATCGATGCGATCGAGAGAGAGATAAGAGAGATCGATCGATTTGTACGCTAGTCCTTAGTTCAGAAGCGCCAGGATGGACTGCTGCTGCTGCCCGGAAATCGCCAGGGACTGAATCCCCAACTGCTGCCGGGTCTGCAACGCCACCAGGTTCGCGCCTTCTTCGTTCAGATCCGCCAAGGTCAACTTGTCGGACCCGACCTGCAACTCGTTCACATAGTTGTCGGTGAAGTCCAAACGGGTCTGCAGAATAGCGACGTTGGCACCCAGCGACGCGCCACGAGCGCGAAGGTTGGAAATACCCGTCGAAATCCGCTGCACCGCCGTCGTGGCGAAGGAGACGTTGGAGTTGTCCGCCCCGAAGGAGGTGAAGGAACCGGAAGAAACACCGAAGTTGGAAATCGTGAAGGTCGAGTTGTTGGCGGTGAACGCCGCGACAGTGAAGATACCGGTCGTCGCATCGGCCGCGGTCGTGTTCAGGTTGAAGCCTGTGACCTGAAGGCGGGATGACGTCCGGACACCGAAGGAGACGTCCAAGGTGGAGTTCGTGGAGTTCAGCAGGTTCAAGCCGGCGAAGGACGCGTCCTCGATCAACTCGGAAATCTGCTTACCAACTTCGATGAACTGGGTCGTCGCCGACTGACGTTCCGCGGTGGACTGGGAACGCGCCGCTTCAACGATACCTTGAAGCTGGTTGAGAAGGTTGTCGACCGACTCGACGGCTTGCAAGGCCGTGCTGAGGGAGCTGATCCCCTGGTCGATTTCGTCCCGGCGCAGCGCGAAGTCAGTGCCACGATCGGACAGTGCCTGAGCCCGGAAGAAGTTGACCGCATCATCGACAACACTGTTGACCGACTTACCGGTGGTAAGACGGGTCTGGGTGCGATCGCTGAGGGTCTGGGTTTGTTGCAGGGAAAGCAGCGACGAACGTTGTGCCGCTGTAAGGGCGATATCAGCCATAGTACAAATCCTTTCTGGATCGATATGTATCCGGACTTCTGTCCGGGAGCTTCCTTCTGAAGCGTTTATTAGCTAGCCGAAATGCAGAATTGAAGTCAAGAGAAATTTACCGACCGCCTCGCCTTGGCAGATTATGCAGACAGAACAGCACCTTATCAGAAAAAACCGCACGCCCGTTCCTTTGGCTGGGAATCATTTTCCCGGGGGCGATCAACCGCTCAACCGCGCCTGCGTGGTCAAATACCGCAGAGGCCTCCGCCCGGTTTCCGCGCCCTCCTTGAAGGTGGCACGGCGATTGCTTTCCGGTTTGGTGGAGTATTGCGCCATGCGGTTCGCCGCCTTGGCTTCATTGGAAAGGTCTCGGATCAACCATGGTTTCACGGGTCAGCACATTCGGCGCCTTGCAGGCGGATCTTTTCCTGATCCGCCGGCAGAACCTGAATTTCGACCGGCTCAACTTCCAGGTTGCGACGGGCGAGAAGTTCGCGGAGTTGAAGAACTACGGCACCCAGGCGCCCCGCATTCTGGCCCTGCAGTCGGAAATCGACAGGCGGGATGGATACGTGAATTCCCTGGGCCTCGCCGAATTGAACCTGCAGTCCTACGACACGACGCTGGAGCGGTTGAGTCAGATCCTGGATGACGTCGTCAAAGCCTCTGAGCCGCTCTCGACCCAGGATCCGAACTTCGCGAGTACGACGGATGTCCTGTCCACCAACCTGCTGATCGAAGTCGAAGCCAACCTGAATCTGGAAATCGGCGACCGGTTCCTTTTCGCCGGAAGCCGTTTCGATGTCGCTCCGGTCGTCGATCTGCGTACCCTGCCCATCTACACGACGAACGATCTTGGGGTCGCGAACACGGTTGAAACGGCGAACGACATACCGACCTACACGGTCGACAGCGGCGGCGCGAATACGGCTGTCTCCTATCACACCCAGGGGCCCAACACGCAGGATCCCCGCTCGTACAATCAGGTTTCCCTGACAGTGGCGGACGGCGCCGTCCTGACCTACGGGATCACGGCGACCGACCCGGCCTTCCAGAACTTGATCGAATCCATCGTCCGCCTCCGGTCCTCCGCCCAGGCCGGCTTGACCGAGGCCGAGCGGGAACAATTCCTGGCCGAAGCATCGACCGCGGCGCAGACCGCCCGCGATCAGATTCGCCAATTACAGGCCAAGAACGGCCTGAACTTGAGCCGCCTTCAGGATCAGCGCGAAAACCACAAGAATTTCATCAATATCAGCAAGATCGCCCTGGACGATATCAAGCTTGTCGATGATGCGACGGCCGCCGCCGAAATTTCGGCGCTTTCGGCGCAGGTTCAGGCATCGTTCACGGTAATTTCAACCCGGCGCCAGTTGTCCCTGGTCAACTTCCTTTAATGTTGAAACAAACGAACAAATGGAATGAACAGACGATCGGGGACTTGCCGGAATCCATGGACAGGTTAACGTGCTCTTTACGAAGTTTGCTGTAGACTTGCACTGTTACTGTAGAATATTCAGGGGTTTCAGTCCCTTAGGGAACAATCCCTTATGGGGGCCTGTGGTAGACAGTCCCATCGTGTATGATCGACTGGCATATGATCGGTTGGCACAGACGAAACGCACTAACCACCGCAACAGCGGCATCGGCCGCGGGACAAGGTTTTGATGAGTAATCCCTACGCTTCGCAGCAACGGTCGCAGCTGGAACACGCCGCACCGCAAGCCGCTGAGGGTTGGGCGCTTGTTGAGACGGCGCGCCGATTGGAAGCGACGAAACGCAACCCGGACGACACGAACGCCATACTGGCGGCGGTGCGTGTGAATTGGCGTATATGGACCATCATCCAGTCCTCGCTGGTCGACCCGGAATGCCCGCTGCCGCAGGATATTCGAGAAAACCTCCTGAACCTGAGCCGTTTTATCGACCGGCGTTCGGCCGAATTGATCGCCTCGCCCCAGGACGTCCATAAACTGGATGTTCTGATCAATATCGATCGGCAGATCGGTGCCGGCCTGCTCGGCAACCCGGCGGATGGCGATGATGCCCAACAAGGCCAAGTATCGGCCGACGAAACCAAAAGCGACGCTCAGCCCTCCGCACCGGCCAAGCCGGGCGGTGGCGCGCACAGCCTGTTATCTGTTCAGGAATCGGCGTCGTCGCAACCCGCGCCCAGCGCCCGCGGCAGCGTGACCTCGACCGAAACCTGATTCCGGCAACCTCCGGTGTCGGCTCCCCCTGCGACGTCATCCCCCACCCTGCTTCTGCTGATGAAACAGATGGAAGCGGATTTCTTCCGCGACTTCGCGGGAAGGTTAGCGCCAACCGTCCGCGCGTTCCACGTCGACAGTCTGGACGCACTTGAAAAGGCGGTCCCGGGGCCCTGCCCCCACACCAGGCTGTTCGCTTTCAGCACCAGCATCATCGTGCCGCCGCCTATCCTCGTCCGCATCGGCTACAACGCCGTCAATTTTCATCCGGGTCCGCCGGAATATCCCGGCTACCGCCCAACGGGCTTCGCCTTGTACGAGGGCGCCCGCACCTATGGCGTCACGGCTCATTACATGACCGACAAGGTGGACGAAGGCCCAATCATCGGCATGGAGAGATTCCCCGTCGCGGAGGGCGCGGTGCTGATCGATGTTGTGAAGGAGTCGTATCAGCGGCTCGCCAAGCTGGCCCTTGCCCTATTGCCCGCCCTGCTGCGTGTGGACGAGGATATCCCCCCCTCCGGCGACCGCTGGCAGCCGCGCAAGACCACCAAAACGCAATACGACGCCATGCGCCGTATTGCGCGCGACATGCCTGCCGAGGAAATCGTCAAACGGTTCAGGTGTTTCGACGGCGTCTATTCGCCGCTGGATGCCGACTACTTCGCGGAAGCCTGACCGGAAAAAGCGCCGGACAGGCGATCAGCCGCCCTTGGCCCCGACGGATTCGAGACGCTCGGTCTCATGGTCGATCAATTCCTGGGTCTTGCGCAGGGCGTCATAATAGCGCTCTCCCGCGACGAGGGTCCGGATTTCCGACAGAATTTCGGCGCCGCTGGGTGCTGCCTGGATGTAGTCCTGCTCGAACTGACGGTACATATCCAGATACTGGGCCCGGTCGGTATCGAACAGATAGGCGCATTGCAGGGCGTAATAGACGCGGCGGGCCGGCGTCGTCGCCTCCGCCTCGCTCATCACTTCCTTGCGGCGCAGAATGTCGACACGGTTGTGCAGGATGATCGTCGTCGCCTCGCCACCGTTTTCGATGACCGCACCGTTGATAATGATCTTTTCCTTCGACGGAAGCTTGATGCGAAGTGGCATGGCTGGATTGTCCTTCTACGATCCGTGGCATTGCCCCTGACCCGGGGCCTCTATTTGGTCGAACGCCTGCCCCTAGACTAGGGGGCCGATCCCGCCTTGTGCAAGGACCGGGGCGCCTATCCGGTCAGGAATGCAGATTCTTTGCCAGTTTCGCCCATTTTTCGGACAACAAGCGGGTTTTGAGGACCTAATTGGCCGCCGGAAAGCAAACGGCGCGGGATATTTCGCCCGCGCCGTCGCCGCATCCGTCACCTTGGAAGGAATCGGGTCATTTGGTTATGATCTCCGGCCCCATCATGGTTGTTGGCAGGTAGGTCGAGATCCAGGGCACATAGGTCACCAGGATCAGGAAGATGAACATGATGCCGACGAAGGGCAAAGCCGCCCTGACGACCTGCATCACGGACATCTGCGCGACCCCCGCCGTAACGAACAGGTTCAGCCCCACCGGCGGCGTGATCATGCCGATTTCCATGTTCACGACCATGATGATACCGAGATGGATCGGATCGATGCCGAGTTCGATGGCGATCGGGAAGACGAGCGGCGCCACGATCACCAGCAGGCCCGACGGTTCCATGAACTGACCGCCGATCAGCAGGATGACGTTGACGACCACCAGGAATAGGATCGGTCCGAAACCGGCGTTCAACATGGCTTCGGTGATCATCTGCGGGATGCGTTCCTCGGTCAGCACATGCTTCAGGATCAACGCGTTCGCGATGATGAACATCAGCATGATGGTGAGCTTGCCGGCTTCGAACAGCGCCTTCTTTGTGTCGGGGTGCCAGAGGATGGACAGGACACGCAGTACAAATGCACCCTTGCGGCGTCCGGTTTCGCTGAACGGGCCCATATCGCGATAGACGAAGTTGGCGATGATGAAGGCGTAGACCGCCGAAACCGCCGCCGCTTCCGTCGGGGTGAAGATGCCGCCATAGATCCCGCCCAGGATGATGACGATCAACATCAACCCCCAGAGCGCGTCCTTGGCGGAAGAGAAGACCTCGCCCCAGCCGGCCCAGTCCTGGGACGGCAGCCCCTTCCATTTCGCCGCAATGAAGATGCCGACCATCAGCATCAATCCGGCGATAAGCCCCGGCAGAACGCCGCCAAGGAACATACGCCCGACCGAAACATCCGTCGCCGCCGCATAGACCACCATGACGATGGAAGGCGGAATCAGAATGCCCAACGTGCCCGCATTGCAGATCACGCCGGCAGCGAAGTCCTTCGTATAGCCGACCTGCCGCATGCCGGCGATGACGATGCTGCCGACGGCGACGACCGTCGCGGGCGAAGACCCGGACAATGCCGCGAACATCATGCAGGCGAAGACCGACGCGATGGCCAGCCCCCCCTGGAAATGCCCGACGACGGAAATCGCGAAACGGATGATGCGCCGGGCCACCCCGCCGGTCGACATGAAGGTCGACGCGAGGATGAAGAAGGGAATGGCGAGCAGCGTGTAGTGGCCGTGAAAGGCAGAGAACAGCGTCTGCGCCACCGAGGCCAGCGAGCCGTCGGAATAGAGGAACAGGAAGATGATGCTGGCCAGACCGAGGCCGATGGCGATCGGCACGCCCAGGAAGAGCAGGCCGATGACGAGCGCGAAGAGGAGAAGGACGGACATGGATCAACCCTCCTTGCCGGCATTGGCGGCGGCGGCATCCATGTCGGATTCCTCCACCTCGTGACTTGCGATGATCAGATCCTCGCTGCCCAGGGCGACCCGGACGGCCGCTTGAATGAAACGAAAAGTCAGCAAAGCCATGCCGAGAGGCAGCGCGAAATACGGAATGAAGCGGGGAAGTTTCTCGTAGGCCTCCCCCTCGTTCAGCCAGCCCGCCAGGAACTGCAGGAAGAAGGGTATCGGCACATCCTCCGTCTCCATGAAGGCGCGGGTCGTGACGAAGGGATACCAGTAGTCCCAGCTTCCCTTCAGCAGCGCCAAACTAAAGGCAATGCAGAGCAAGGCCGCCAGAAGCGTGACGTAGCGCCGCGTCGGCTGGGGCATCATGTTGACCAATACGTCGACGCCCAGATGCAGGTTCTTTTTGACGCAATAGGAAACCCCGATCAGCACCAGCCAGGCGAACAGGAAGACGGTGACTTCCAGGGCCCACAGAATGTTGCTGTTGAAGATGTAACGGGCGACAACGTTCACGAAGGTGATGACCGTCATCAAGCCCAGAACGACGGCGATGAAGGTTTCCTCGATCGTGTCTATCCGTTGACCGAAAGTCGGCCGCGGTCGGTCGTTCATGATTTCCTCCCCAATTCGCCCTTTGGGCCTGCCCGGAACGGCGCCCGTCTCTGCGGGCATACGCGGTCCGGGCCGGAAGCCGTCGCCGTCATCCGGCGCGCCGGTCAAGGGCGCTGTTCTTTTCGTGCGGGTCCGCCGGCCGGAATATCCGGCCGGCGGCGTCGCGTCTCGGTTACGCTTAGTTCCCGACGTTTGCTGCCTGGGCGGCGGCGATCAGATCGGCGCCGATCTCGTCCTGGAACTTTGCCCAGACGGGTTTCAGGGCTTCGACCCAAAGCTGGCGCTGTTCCGCGGTCAGGGTGCGGATGACGCCGCCGGCATCCAGGATGCGCTGACGATTGGCCAGATCGACCTTGTCGGATTCGGCGTTCCGAACTTCCGTCACTTCCTTGATGATCGTATCAAGCTGGCTGCGGACGTCTTCGGGCAGGCCGTCCCACCATTCCGCGGAGGTCACGACCAGATAGTCGATGATCCCGTGATTGGTCTCGGTGGTGCCGTCCTGAACTTCGAAGAACTTCTTGCCGTAGATGTTCGACCAGGTGTTTTCCTGACCATCGATGACCTTCGTCTGCAAGCCGCCGTAGACTTCGCTGAACGCCATCTTCTGTGGGTTCGCGCCGAGCGCTTCGAACTGCGCGACCAGCACGTCGGAGGTCTGAACGCGGAATTTCAAACCCGCGGCGTCTTCCGGAACGATCAGCGGCTTGGTCGCCGACATCTGCTTCATGCCGTTGTGCCAGAAGGCGAGGCCTTTCAAACCTTTGCGGCGCATGGAGTTCTTGAGATTCTCCCCGTCTTCCGAATTCTGGAACCGGTCGACTGCGGCGATGTTCTCGAACATGAACGGCAGGTCGAAAAGCCGGAACTTCTTGGTGAACTGCTCGAACTTCGACAGCGACGGCGCGGCCAGCTGGACATCGCCGTTCAGCATGGCTTCAAGGACCTTGTCGTCGTCGTACAATGTCGAGTTCGGGAAGACCTCCATACAGGCCTTGCCGTTCATTTCATCGTTCACACGCTGGGACAGCAGCGAAGCGGCAATGCCCTTCGGGTGCTTGTCTTCGTTGGTGACGTGGCTGAACTTGATCTTGATCTCGCCGTCTTCGCAGGAGGCGAGCGCCTGGCTGGAGACGGAGGAGGCAAGAAGGGCGGCGCCCACGGCCGCCGCCGTGAAGATTTTACGCATCAGTTTCTCTCCCGAGTAGGATATTTCACCGGCCGGCTGTTTCCGGACCGACGTTTCACGCCTCTCCAAGGGCAATGCCCGTACCAATTGCGCGGCGCGATCCGAACCGGGCGCAAAACTCTCTATAATATATTGATTGTAATAATTTAATTGGATATTACCCTTGACCGGTACCGATGGGAAATTCCGGCCGGATGGGTAACTGTCAACACATCCATTGTAGATTGTGTGTAACGCCTCACCCATTTTCAGAAAGATTTTGTAACAAAATTACTCTGTGCTGGGTCCGCGATCCACGGTAATGCCGTATCTCCGCATCTTGTCGTAGAGTGTCTTCCGCGAGATTCCGAGGGCCTCATAGGTGTCCTTCAGGCTGTTCCCGTTCTTTTCAAGGGCATTTTCGATCAGCCGTCTTTCCACCGCTTCCATTTGTTCGACCAGGCCGACCGCCGTTTCTTCCGCGCCGTCCTCGGCCGCCTTGTCGCCCAGCGCGCCAAGCCCCGCGCCGAGGGCGAAACGCATCGCCGCATTCTGCAGCTCCCGGACATTGCCGGGCCAATCGTGAAGCAGCAAAGCGGAAACAACCTTCGGCGTTACCGCAACGGCAGGCTTGTTGTATTTCTCACACGCCTGGCTCACGAAATGCTGGAAGAGCAGCGGGATGTCGTCCTTCCGGTCGCGCAAGGGCGGTATCACAACGGAGAGCACGTCCAGTCGATAGAACAAATCCTCCCTGAATTGCCCTTGATCGGAAAGCGATCGCAAATCCTCCTTGGTCGCGGCCAGAACCCTTACATCGACCGGCACCTCGTCATTCCCGCCCAGAGGGATGACGGCGCGGTCTTGCAGCACCCGGAGCAGTTTGATCTGCAGGTCCATCGGCATGCTTTCGATTTCGTCGAGAAAAAGCGTCCCGCCATCGGCATGCTCGATACGCCCCACCCGCTTTTTCGCGGCGCCGGTGAATGCGCCCGGCTTGTGTCCGAACAATTCGCTCTCGATCAGGTTTTCCGGCAAGGCGCCGCAGTTGATCGCAACGAAACGATTGGCCCGCCGCGGGCTTCCTTCGTGCAGGCTGCGCGCGACCATCTCCTTGCCGGCGCCTGTTTCGCCATGGATCAGAACATCTGCATCCGTCGCGGCGTAGTCCGTTATCCGTTTCCGCAAACGCGCCATCTCAGGCGTCTTGCCGAGAAGCCGCTGTTCAAGCGCGGCCCCTTCCCCGACGGCCATTCGCAATTGCCGGTTTTCCAGGACCAGCGTGCGTTTTTCCAGGGCGCGCCGCACCGCGTCGACCAGCAGGTCAGAGGCGAAGGGCTTTTCCAGGAAGTCGTAGGCGCCTTCACGCATGGCCCGCACCGCCATCGGAACGTCGCCGTGCCCTGTAATCAGGACGACGGGGAGGTCGGGATCGACAGCCAGGACCGACGCCATCAATTCCAAACCGCTCGTGCCCGGCATCTTGATATCGGTCACCAGCACACCGGGCCAGGACTGGCCGATCCGATCCACCACCCCGTCCGCAGACGCATATGCCTCTACGTCGATACCGGCTAGATCCAGCGCCTGCATGCAGGCCGTGCGCAAATGTTCCTCATCATCGACGAGAATGACGAAACCGGTCATGCGGCGGCTCCGACATCGCCGCCGGCGCTGCGCAGGCGTATCGTGAACACGGCCCCGCCCCCGGGCGCGTTCGCGGCTTCAATCGAACCGCCGAATTGATTGACCAGACCGAAGGTGATCGAAAGTCCCAGCCCCATCCCCTTGCCCACTTCCTTCGTCGAATAAAACGGGTCGAAAACATTGGAGATGGAATCCGCGCTGATCCCCGGGCCGGTATCGCGGATCCGGATTGTAATCTCCGGACCATCGGCGTCGACTTCGATCAGAATGGACTTTTCCATCTGCTCGTGCATGGCGTCCAGCGCATTGGCGAGCAGGTTCAAAAATACTTGCTGCAGCCGAACCGCGCCGGCCAGGACCTCCGGGTCCCGATCCGGCATTCGGATATCGATCCGCACTCCTTCAGCATCGATCCGCGACTGCAGCAAGGTGATGCTTTCCGCGATCACCTCGCCAAGCGGCGTCGGCCGCAGGTCCAGCGGTTCCTCCCGCGCATAGGTCCGCAGGTTGCGTATGATCCGCGCCATGCGTTCGGTCAGTTCGGCGATCCCTTCGAGGTTCCTGCTTGCGGTTTCCGTCCGGCCCCGGTCGAGAAAACTTCGCGCATTGTCGGCATAGGACCTGATCGCCGCCAGCGGCTGGTTCAATTCATGGCTCAATCCGGCGGACATTTGCCCCAATGCCGCCAGTTTCGTCGCCTGGACGAGGCCCGCCTGGGCATTCTGCGCTTCTTTCTGCGCTTTTTCCCGCTCCCTGATTTCCCGCTGTAGTTCTAGGTTCGCCTCCGTCAGTTCGTTGGTTCGTGCGCGAACCCTTTGCTCCAACTCGACATTGGCCAGTTCCTGCAGGGCGATCCGCTCCGACACGCGCCGCCGGCGCTGGTATACCGCCGTCGCGCCCAGAACCACGCTGGCAAGGCACACCGCCGCCGCCGCAAGCCCAAAGCGCACTTGCGTCCGCACGTGGTCTGTTCGCGCCAGCAGCAGCACCCGCCAGCCGGCTTCGGTCATGTCGACCTCCTGCATCAGGAAATCCTCTCTGACCCGGCTTTGGGAACCCGCCGGCGCGGCGACCGTCACAGGGGTGCCATTGCCGCCCGCCAGGCCTTCCGTCCGCAGCCCCAAGGGAGAAAGATCCTGCCCGACATAACGGCGGACATTTTCCAAGGTGACCCTTGCTTCCTGCGAAAGAGGCGCAAGGGTCGTGAACCGCCAATCCGCATTGCTGCTCAGGAAGACGACTCCCTGATCGTCGGCAACGATGATCTCGTGGTCACGCGCCCGCCAACCGAGTTCGTGACGGCCGATATCCAGTTTAACGACGAGCGCCCCGGCGATCTCTTCCCCGTCACGGATCGGATAGGCGAAATAGTAGCCGCGTTCGCCGGATGTGGTGCCGAGCGCGAAGTAGCGGCCCAGGCTTCCCTGCATGGCGGTCTTGAAATACGGGCGGTAGGAAAAATTGTTGCCCACGAACGGCTTGTCCGAGGCCCAATTGCTCGCCGCTATGGTCAGCCCCGACCTGTCCATCAGGTAGGTATCGAGCGCGCCCGATATCGCGTTGATCCGCTCCAGCTCGAAATTGGCGGGCGCGATATCTTCAGGCCGCCGCTCTCCGGCAAGCACGGACCGAAAGAGCGGGTTCGCCGCCAGTACTTGAGGCAGATAGCGGTATTTGTCCAAATCCCCGCGCAGGTTTTCGACGATCAGGTTCAGGGTATTCCGGCTTTGCTCGCCGACCTGATCGAGGCTGAAATGGCGGACCCAGAAGGCAGTTTGCCACATGACAAGCACGGCTATACCGCCCAGGAAGAACAGCAGCGCCAGCCTCACCTTTGTGGATCGCGATGCACCTTTCGCAACGCCGGCGGAGGATGTCCGGCCAAGCCCAACCGCCATGCCTATTCCCCTGAACGACCCTGACGGGCCGCATTCCATCATTTTCTTGATGACGATGATAACCGGATACGCGCGCCAGGCAATCGAACAGGCAATCGAACCGGTTCGCGCGCGCATCCGCCGGCCGAAAAAAGTATCGGAATCGGGGTCCGGCAGGGCGCCGCCGGATCAATCCGCAGTCGGGTCTATGCCGTCGCCGAATTCACCGTTGCGGATCTTCTCCGGCAGGCGCTCGACCAACAGCGCCGCGCCGTCGCGCCCGAGCAGGCCCACGAAAACGCTTATCGACAGCGCCAACAGGGATTCATGAACCACACGGCTCGGCACGCCCTGTTTCTCGCTTGTTTGGATGGCTTCCATGAGCCGCACGATGGTGTCCCGGCGTCCCTGGGCCAAATCGGCGTCTGAACCGCCGCCAGCCTCCGAAGAGGCTTTGCCCGTGCCCGTATCCTGATTGTCACTCATCTGCGATGCTCCATTGTCGATCCCGTCCCGGGCATGGAGCGAATTCTCATTTGCCGGCGTATCCGCCATAACGATCCTTAAAGGTTCCATACCGTCACTCTGCGGCCAGACCAGTCCGACCGCAGGTCAACGCTATCGCACACGGCCAAACTTGGCCAGAATGAACGGACCCGCGAAGTTACCAGAAGAATCCTGATGTCTTCATGAATCCTTGAATTTCCGCGTTTTATAAGCTATTTTGCAGGAAGAGATGGGAAATTTTCGCGGTAGAATACCTTCCGCTCGTCTTGGGACGGTCGGGTCAGTTCGGAAAATACCATCTGTAGGGCAGCGGCGCCGGGCGCCGGTTTAGCCTTGTATCACGGAGTATGGCAGAAGCTTTCCGGAGGTAGAAATGGAAGTTTCCCTTAACACAACCCCCGTTCCGTTGCCGCAGCAGCAGCAATCGAACACCCCGCCGACGCCGGCCGCCGATGCCGGTGCCGTGCCGACCCTGCAATCGACGCCGGACAACGTCGTGACCGCGGCCGTATCGCCGTCGGAAACGAACGTCCGTGACGACGACGCCTTGCGGCGCCAAGGCGGCGGTGGCCGCGATGGGGCCGTCGCATCCTTGCAGGATCTGCAGATCAACGGCCTTCGGACTCGCGTCGGTTTCGATGCCGAGAACGAAACGGTGTTCCTGGAAATTCTGCAGCCGCAAACGGACGAAGTGATCCAGCGGATTCCTTCCGAAGGGTTGGTGCAGTTCCTGAACGAGCAGTTCGATCAGTTGGTGGCAAACAGCTCCTCGGATTCGACCGCGGTAGACACCTCGGCCTAACCGTCTTCGCTGCAGCGGCACTTCCGCCCACCGGCCGAACGAATTTGCCGGGCGGGTTTTCGTGTGTCCACGCCCCGCTTCCGCCCCTTTCTCTTCCTACCCTTTCGATCCCCGGGCCGACACCGCAGGGGTCAGGATGGCACCCGCCGGTTCGCCGCCGGGGCAGTTTTTTCCTTACCCGGCACAAAACGGCAGAAAAGACGCCCCCTTTCCTGCCGCCATGCCCGACGACACGTCCATCACTGCACCGGCCAATTGCCAATGATCTGATTTAAAACAGCTTTTTCCTGACCGTGAAACTGGCCCGCCATTTGCTGATAAGGGGTCGGAATAAACCGTCAGGAGTTTGTGATGAGCACCGGGGCTGTAGATCGGGTCAATGATGCCGCCGCAACCGCGCAGCAGCAGAAGACCAAGAAACAGGGCCAATCTTCCAGCAAGTCGGATCTTTTCGCGACGCTGGTAAAGGGCCAGGTTCCCAGCAACATCGTCTTTACGCGCGTGGACAAGCATCTTGATGTCCCGCAGACCGCGAAGACGAACGACGACTCCGTTCCGGTCACACCGGCGCGCGACGAGCGCGCCGCTTCCGAGACCGATCCTGTCGAGACCTATGAAACCAGCGCCGCCCATGATGCGGCCGCGCCGAAGCGCGATGACGCCGCGACCAAGAAGGCGGACGGCGGCGGAGATGTCAGCCGGCCGGAAGCGTCGTCGGATTCCACCGCTGCGGCGCCGGACGCCGCCGAGACGGCATCCAAAGAACCGGCTGCGGCGCCCGACGCGTCGAAAGCCGCCGCGGCGCAGAACGGACAAGTAACAAGCGACGCGACGGATACCGTCGCGAAAGCGGTGGTCGCCGACCCCTCGGCCGCGAAGCAACAGGCCGCGAACACGAATGCCGCCAACAAGCCGCAAGACGCCGCCACGGATGTGAAAGGGCAAAGCGCCCTCGCCGGGCAGGATACGGATCTGGCCCAGAAGGCCGCGAATGCCGCCAAGGGCAAGGTCGGCAAGACCGAGCAGGCCGTCGCCAAGCCGAATACCGGTCTCGCGTCGGAAACGACCGTGACAGCGCAATCGGCCGCCGCCACTCAATCCGCCAGACCGGCGCAGGCCGGGGCGGACCGCCCGACGGCGACGCAGCTGGCCAATGCGGCGAGCGACAGCGAAAGCCCCGCGCCGTCTGCGAACGGTTTGGCACGCGCCAACGCCAATGGCGCGGCCACGAAGGGCGCCGAGAAATCCGGCGCCAACAATCAGGCCGGCGCCAATCAAAACGCCAATTCCGCCGCATCCCAGAACCCAGCCGCCGCGGCATTCGATCAATTGGTGGCGAACGCGGCAGCCCAGACCTCGACCGGTTCGCAAGCCACCAACGCCACGGTCCAGAATGTTGGCGCAACCTCGTCCGACCCGGTAACCGGCGCCGGCACCATACAGAACGCCCAGACCAATTCGGCGGCCCGCGCCGCCGCCCAAACAGCGGCCGCTGCGAAACCGAAGGTGCCGCCGCAAGTCGTCACCGAGCAGGTCGCCGTCAACATCAACCGCGCCGCGGGACAGGGATTGGATCGCATTTCCATACAGATGCGCCCGTCAGAACTGGGCAAGGTCGACGTGAAAATGGAAGTCGCCCATGACGGCCGGGTCACCGCCGTCATCACGGTCGAACGGCAGGAAACCTTCGACATGCTGCGCGGCGACTCCAGGGCCCTGACCCAGGCATTGCAGGATGCAGGTCTGCAGGCGGACCAGAACAGCTTGAGCTTCAACCTGCAGGGCCAGGGCAGCGGAAATACGCAAGACGGTCCGAATTCGTCGGGTAGCGGCCTTGCCGGCGACAGCTTGGCCGAAGGCGAGGAAGTCGGCGACGGCATACTCGCCATGGGCGAAACCGCCCAGGCCGACGCTGAAGGACATTACGACGTGCGCGTCTAACCGGGCCGGGACGGTTTCGGGGACAGTGTTAACGGAAAGCTTTTATTATGTCAGATCTTGAAGCAGTCACATCGCTCAACACGGATAAGACGACATCCGCACAATCGCGCTCAAGCATTAGCGCGGATTTCAACAACTTCCTGCTGATCCTGACGACGCAGCTGCAGAACCAGGATCCATTGTCTCCGACCGACACCCACGAATTCACCAACCAGTTGGTGCTGTTCGCCGGCGTCGAACAGGAAATCCAGCAGAACGGCAATCTGGAAGAGTTGATCGGTCTGCAATCAGCCAACCAGGCGATCGGCGCGCTGAGCTATATCGGCCAGGAAGTGGAAGCCGAGGGGCAGATCTTCAACATCGAAGAGGGGCAACCCGCGACGCTTGGGTTCGAGCTTTCCGACACGCCCGACGCGGCATCGATCACGGTGACGGATATCGCCGGCAATATTGCGTTCATCGCGTCCCTTGAGGATGTCGATTTCGGCTACAACACGTTCGAATGGGACGGCAAGGACATTACCGGCCAGCAAGTGCCGGCAGGCATCTACTCCTTCCAGATCAATGCCGTCAACGAGGACGACCAGCCGATCGATGTCGAACATTCGACCTCGGCGGTCGTCGACGGCGTCGAGTCCGATGACGAAGGAACCTTCGTCACGAGCGGAGCCTTGAGCATCGCCCTGGACAAGATTTTTGCGGTTCGGCCGGCCCCCGTAGTCACGCCGGACGATGGGGCATGACCCTGACCCTTATAGTCCGGGGAGAACCTCGGCGGTGTTTCAGCAGAAGCAATTTCGTTTACCCGAAGCTTACTTCCGAAGGCGCGCACCAACCAACAAGAGCACCGGTGCCCCCCTTTGAACGCCGCTTAGACGGAGGACAGATAAAATGAGTATTTTCGGCGCATTGCGATCGGGTGTTTCCGGTCTATTCGCCCAGAGTCAGTCTCTGGCCACGACTGCCGACAACATCGCGAACGTCAACACGACGGGATACAAGGTCAATCGTATCCAGTTCAACACGCTGGTCACGAACTCCTCTTCGCAGACGCTGTTCTCTTCCGGCGGCGTGCAGAGCAGAGTCGCGCGCGACAACGACATCCAGGGTCTGCTGGCAGCCTCCGCCAATGCGACGGATCTCGCCGTTGTCGGCCAAGGTTTCTTCACCGTGACCGATGAGGTGACGTTCAACGAAACCAGCGGCCGCTTCGAGCCTACCGGCAACATCTTCTTCACCCGCGCCGGGGAGTTTCGTCCGGACAAGGACGGCAACCTCGTAAACGCCGGGGGATTCTTCCTGACGGGCTGGCCGAAGAACGCGGCCGGCACCGGGTTCGAGGTCACCACGGTTCCGAACGCCTTCTCGGCGGTGAACACCTCGGCCGCATCCGCGGTGGCGACACCGACGACCGAAGTCGAAATCGGCGCGAACCTGCCTGCCGCGTCGGCCACCGGCGACTCTTTCGACGTCGCCCTGCAGGTCTTCAACCGGCAAGGCGGACAGCGTACCCTTACCGTCACCTTCACGAAGAATTCGGCTGTTGACGTCTGGGACGTCTCCGCGGAGCTGGTCGGCGGCGGACGTTTCGTCGACATCGATGTGGACGACGACGGTACGACCCAGTCGGCCCTGTTCGACACGACCGGCGACGGTGTCCTGGACGACGACGAACGCGCCGCGGTTCCCGATGTCGGGGCGGCGGGATCGAACGCATCCTATGCGGCTGCGGATATCGATCTCGAAGCTCTCGTCGGCACGCGGTCGATCGCCACATTGGGCCAGGTGACGTTCAACGCGGACGGCTCGATCGCGAGCACCACATTCGACAGCACCGCGGGGGATGTCGGTTTCGGCAACGCCACGACGTCCGACATGAACTTCCTGATCGACTTCGACGCCAACTCCGCGACGGACGACGATCTCACCCCCATCACATTGAACCTCGGCACGCTTGGCGGCACGGACGGTTTGACGCAGTTCGACGGCGCCAACGTGATCAACAACCTCGACCAGAACGGTCGGCAGTTCGGTTCCCTGACCGGGGTGACGGTTTCCGACGACGGCATCGTCACCGCGCTGTTCGACAACGGCGTGACCCGTGAAATCTTCCAGGTTCCGATCACGACCTTCAACAATCCGAACGCCCTGACGCCCCTGTCCGGCAACGTCTTCATCCAGACCGACGCCAGTGGACAGCCGGTGCCGCGCGTCGCCGGGACCGGCGGTTCGGGGGCCATTTCCCCCTCGTCTCTCGAACAGTCGACCGTCGATATCGCGGACGAGTTCACGAAACTGATCATCACGCAGCGGGCTTTCTCCGCGAATACGCGCACGATCACAACGGCGGACGAACTGCTGGATGAGTTGATCAGGACGATCCGGTAAAACCGGGTAGACACTTAACCGCGCCGGTTCCTCGAGAACCGCGCGGTCGGATACGAAGCCGGCCCCGCGAGGGGCCGGTTTTCTTTTGGCGGCCCCTATCCGCAGCTTCCCCGCGCACAAGGTTAACGAAATCGTCCGATTGCTTTGCAGGCGCGATCCAGAGAGAATTCGCTACCAAGGTACCGTTATTTTAACTCTATGTTTTTATTAGTTTTTGTATCTATTCTCAGCAGTATGATAGAATTTAGATAAAATTTTAGATAATTTATACTTTGTTAACCATTGCACCATATCATGATCACTGTCAGGCAAGAGTAAGCCAGCGACGATGAGAGACTGAGAGAAAAATCACGGGACCAGGAGGGCTGACATGACCAGCCATTTCAGAATGGACCGCGATGAAGAAGAAGCCCAAACAAAGGCAGACACATCCGTCGTTCAATTTCCCGGCGCGGGGAGCGCCGATCGAAACCACTCCCAAAGCCAAGCCAGGACTCAAAGTCCGGGTCTGCCACCCCCTAACCTGAGACGGTGGACGTCGCAGTACAAGCAAGCCGTGGTGCTTGCCGTGCATGGCGGTTTCCTGACCCGGGCAGAAGCCTGCAACAGGTATCGGTTGTCTTCCGAAGAGTTTCAGGATTGGCAGGATGCGCTGACACGGCATGGAGCGGCCGGCCTCAAGGTCACCCGCCTCAGCGGCCTGCGGCGGGTGGACCGGCAGAAGGCCAGCTGATCGGCCCGGCGCCCCCGACTTCCGAACAATCCTGCGTGCATTCCGCCCATAGGCCGGGCCGTACGCTTCGATTCACCGTCACGCGACATCCCTAGAGAGGCGCGGAAACATGACCGGTATATCTTTTTACTTAAACGGACACTCCACACGCATTACCTCCCAAAAACTAGGGAAGTATTCAAAAGTAAAACTAGGCTATTTTTGCCTATTTTCTACTTTGATACCTTTCGCAAATCACTTATCGTTATTTCGGGAGATCGTACAGGAGAGGCGAATCGGCACCGTTTTGGGGGCCTTCGCGAATAAATACATCAATACCTCGGGCAGCCGGGGGTGGGGTGTCTTGATCGCGCGGGCAGTCATCGCCGATTCAGCGAACGCGGCAAGCGTTCAGGGAGAGGTATCGTGAACGGTTTAGTGCAGGTTTTTCAGAATTTAGGCCCGACGCGGGTTGCCGCGATCGGTGGTGTCGCCGTTTTGCTGATGGCGTTTTTCATATTCATGATGACCCGCCTGACCTCTCCGGACATGCGGTTGCTCTACGGCGACCTGGACCAGACCGACGCCAACCAGATCATCACCCAGCTGACGGCACAGAGCGTGCCCTTCGAGCTGCGCAATCAGGGATCCGAAGTCCTGGTGCCGGCTGATCAGGTCGCCCCGCTGCGCCTGAGCATGGCGGAAATGGGGTTCGGCGGCCGCGTCCTGGGCAACGAGCTGTTCGATCGCGAGCAAAGTTTCGGAACGTCGAGTTACATGCAGCAGATCACCAGCCAACGCGCCTTGGAGGGCGAGTTGGCGCGCACGATTTCGTCCTTCACCACCGTCAAGTCCGCGCGCGTGCATCTGGTGCTTCCGCAGCGGGAACTGTTCACCCGCGAGGTCCGGGAACCCAGCGCATCGGTAATCCTGCGGATGCGCGGAGGCCAGCGGCTGGACAAGCAGCAGGTTCTCTCCATCCAGCACCTGATCGCGACGGCGGTGGATCGCCTGAAACCCAACAACATCACCATCGCCGACGACCGCGGCACCCTGCTTGCGCGCGGCGGCGACGAAGAAGGCCTCGCCTCGGCCCAGGCCGACGAGTTGCGCAGCGGCTATGAAACCCGCCTCGCCCGCCGGATCGAAGAACTGGTCGAACGCACCGTCGGCCTCGGAAAGGTCCGGGTTCAGGTTCAGGCCGAAATGGATATGAGCCAGGTCGTCCAGAACATCGAGACCTATGACCCGGAAGGCCAGGTCCTGCGGTCGACGGAATCCATCGAGGAAGCCAACAATCTTTCGGAAGCCGGCGAGGACGCCGTCTCGGTCGGCAACAACCTGCCGGACGCCGGCGGCGCGTTCGGCGCCGGAGCGGGCGTCTCCGAAAATTCCAGCCGGACCGAAGAGCGGTCCAATTTCGAAATCTCCAAATCCATCACCAATACCGTCCGCGCCCCGGGTGAAGTGGAGCGCGTGTCGGTCGCCGTGCTGGTCGACGGAACCTACAACGTAACGCCGGCCGAGGGCGACGGAGAGCCGACCCGCGCCTATGTCGCGCGCACCGAAGCCGAGATGGAGCAGATCGAAGTTCTGGTCAAAACCGCGATCGGCTTCGAGGACGGCGTGGATTCCGTCGAGATCGTGAACATGCCCTTCGCCGACCCGATCGACCTGGACGCCGGTGCCGCCGAAACCTTCTTCGGCCTGACCGGACCGGATATCCAGCGGATCATCGAAGTGATCGTCCTGGGCGGCGTCGGCTTGCTGATCGCCCTTCTGGTGATCCGTCCGCTGGTATCGAAGATCTTCGAAACCTCGGCCGTTTCCTTGACCATGGAGGATGACGAACCGGCGCCGGCGCTGATCACCGATCAGTCCGGCGCGCTGATCCCTGCCCCGGCGGGCATGGGTGGGGCGATGGTGCCGGGCGGCGGCGACGATGACGATGCGGAATCGATGATCGACATCGCCCATATCGAGGGCCGGGTAAAGGCCTCGTCCATGAAGAAGATCGGGGAGATTATAGACAAACACCCCGAAGAGGCCGTGGCGATCCTTCGCAACTGGATGTATCAGGAAAGCAGCTGAGCGCTTTCCGCCAAGGGACGAGGCCCGGAATAACAAGCGGATGACAGGCGGAACGAGGCGAATGAGATGCGACACCCCCTTTCCAATCGACAGAGAGTCGGGGACTGTGGCGATTGCGTCGTTGGCCCGGCCGGCGCGGCATCGGCTTTGCGGGCTACATGAACCACATAGGACCCTCTTCAGGTATCTGACATGCGGGTAAGAGAAGACTATCGGGGTCTATCGGGACCGGAAAAGGCCGCCATCATGATGTTGGCGATCGGGGAGGACTATGCCGCCCGCCTGTTCGGTATCATGGACGATGAGGAAATCCGCGAAATTTCCTCCTCGATGGCCAATCTGGGCACCGTCAGTTCGAACGTCGTCGAGCGCCTGTTCGTGGAATTCGCGGAACAGATCTCGTCGACCGGCAGCCTTGTCGGTTCCTACGAGAGCACCGAGCGTCTGCTCGGCAAGGTGCTGGACGCCGACCGCGTCACCGCGATCATGGAGGAAATCCGTGGTCCCGCCGGGCGAACCATGTGGGACAAGCTGGCGAATGTGAACGAGGTCGTCCTCGCCAACTACCTGAAGAACGAATACCCGCAGACCGTCGCGGTGGTGCTTTCGAAAATCAAGGCGGATCACGGGTCCCGCGTATTGGCCGCCCTTCCCGAAAGTTTCGCGATGGAAGTCATCATGCGCATGTTGCGGATGGAAGCGGTGCAAAAGGAAGTGCTGGACGACGTGGAGCGCACGTTGCGCAACGAGTTCATGACCAACCTGGCCCGCACCGCGCGCCGCGACAGCCATGAAATGATGGCGGAAATATTCAACAGCCTGGACCGGAACACGGAAAACCGGTTCATGACGCTGCTGGAAGAACGCAACCGCGACAGCGCCGAACGGATCAAGGCGCTGATGTTCACGTTCGAGGATCTGCAGAAACTGGACCCGTCGGGCGTCCAGACCCTGCTTCGGAACGTAGACAAGGACAAGCTGGGCATCGCGCTCAAGGGCTCTTCCGATCAGATCAAGGAACTGTTCTTCGGCAACATGTCGGAACGCGCGGCGAAAATCCTGCGCGAGGACATGGCGGCACTTGGCCCCGTTCGGCTTCGCGACGTCGACGATGCTCAAATGGAAATGGTCAATCTGGCCAAGGACCTCGCGGCGCGCGGCGAAATCGTCATTTCCGAAGGCAGTGCCGAGGACGAGTTGATCTATTAAGGAAACGCGATCCCGCCCGACCGGCAGGGATCGATTTGAGGCAAAATGAAACCCGCGACGGCGAAACCATTTCTGTTCGAGCAGTCCTTCGACGAGGAAGCGATGCAGCGCGCCCGCGAGCGGAAGCGGCGTGAGGCGGCGGAAGCGAAGCTGGCCGCCGAACAGGCGGAACTGGACAAGACCCCGCCCCCGCCGACATTCTCGGAAGAGGAACTGCAAGCCGCCCAGGCCGCGGCATGGCAGGAAGGGCACCAGACCGGCTTGGCGGATGCCCAGAAACAGAATGAAGCCCACGTGCTCGCCCTGCTGGAAAACCTCGGCGCCCAAATCAGCGGCATGCATGTACATCAGGACCTTGCGAACGAACGCATCGCCGCGGAGTTGACCGGTTTCGCGTTGGAAATCTGCCGGCGCATTCTGCCGACCTTCATCGACAGCCATGGCGGCGACGAGGTCCGGGCCCTTCTCGGCGAGTGTTTGGAGAAGATCACCCCGGCCAGCCGCATCCTGATCACCGTTTCGCCCGACACGGCGACGCTGTTGGAGCCACAAATGGACGCCCTGGCCGCGCGCAGCGGTTTCGAAGGGCGCATGAAGTTGATTGCAGACCCGACGATCGGTTCTTCCGACATCGTCGCGGCATGGGATGGCGGCAATCTGGAACGGCTGGAAAAGGATCTTTGGCGGAGCATAGAAGCGGTCGTCGACCGCACGCGCGCCGCCGCCCCGCCGGCGCCGGATCTGCCCCAGCCTCCCGAACAGCCCCCAAAACAGACAGTCGAGCAGACATCTCACGAAGACCAACCGGCAATGCAGGAAGCACCATCGTCGGATCTGCCGGAACTGATCGACGAAATGCCCGCTTCCGACCCAGTTGCCCAGGACACCGCCGCATTGGCGGAAGACACAACGGAAACCGCCGTTTCCGAGGAGGATCGAAATGTCTAACGAGTCGCAAGAATTTAACCTCAACGAGTTGGAGGAAGGCGAACAGAGCGGCGATCCGCTCGACCCGCGTGCCGCCGAACTCGTCGCCCCGACCGGCGCCCGGGACCTGGAAGCCGTCTATGAAATTCCGGTCCAGGTTTCCGCCGTTCTCGGCAAGGCGCATATGCAGGTCAGCCAATTGCTGAAACTGGGGCGCGGCGCGGTGGTCGAACTGGACCGCAAGGTCGGGGAGGCCATCGACATCTACGTCAACAATCGCCTCGTCGCCCGCGGCGAAGTCGTGGTGGTCGATGACAAGCTGGGCGTCACCATGACGGAAATCATCAAGTCGGATAAGACGGGCGGATAATGGCGACCGACCTTGAGCGCAGTGCGGAACGTGGATTGAGCCAGCCGACGGCGGGGCGAAGCGCGGTCGATCTAGCGACCGTGCTGGGCATCCTTGCGGCCGTCGCGCTGGTTGCCGCCGCCATTGTGCTCGGTGGATCGCCAAGCGCCTTCGCGGACGGACCGTCCGTCCTGATCGTCTTTGGGGGAACCTTCGGCGTCACGACCGCCTGCTTCTCCGTCTCCGACATGATCAGCGCCATGAAGGATGTGACTCGAACCGTCTTCCGGACACATCACGACGTGCGCGCTGTCGCCATCCAAATGCT
>Ga0209475_10001676_pt1 | contig 26348 bp, 8 predicted proteins | sample tdDd471_FD_187128 | JGI IMG/M metagenome (GOLD analysis project Ga0209475, IMG submission 187128) | Marine sediment microbial communities from the Atlantic coast under amendment with organic carbon and nitrate - tdDd47.1 (SPAdes)... | ecosystem: Environmental > Aquatic > Marine > Coastal >... | reverse complement strand
AAGACTAATTACTTTACGAAAGCAAAAAGGTTTTACCCAGCAAAAGATGGCTGACACCATTGGTATCCATGTTTCACAAATCAAACGCTATGAGTACGGCACAACACAGCCTTCATTGGAAGTATTACGCAAAATCGCTGTTGCTCTAAACATTAGCGCGGACGTGCTGCTTTTTGACAATCATGAACGTGATCCTGATACTGAATTTAAACTACAGTTTGAAGCAATTTCTAAGATGCCGGCTGAGGACAAACAAATAATAAAGGCATTACTAGAAGGAATGATCGTGAAGTATGAAACCAAAAAAATGGTGGGTAATTTAAGCAGCTAAAGTAAAACATTTTAATATAACAGACGCTGAGCCAATGGGTCGCACCCCAAAAGCTCAGCTAATCACAACCAATACTAAAAAGGAGTATTGAGCATGACTAAGACCCATTCTACGCTATCGCGTAAAGTAATTAAATCGCAAGCGTGTCTACAGAAATGGATTAAAGTAAATATTGTTCCCGTTCCACCGACTAAAAAATTAAAAGATAAATATCCCTGTGTTGGCAGTCAGCCCGCTCCTTCGATTAGTATGCAGGGAAAATGGTTAGACCAAGCCGGGTTCCCGATTGATCAACCGGTTAAGGTCCGCGTCATGGATGGCTGTATTGTGTTGACTGCGGAAACACCGCCACACACGGAGCCGATTGCTGACGGAGCTTGAGATAATTCGAGGGCAGTTTTTAAGTAAACTGACATTCGGACTAGACTAATCAAGCCCTGGGCCTTTATCCCGGCCCCGCCGGGATAAAGGCCCAGGGGTATTCTTTTTAGCTCTTAAAGGTAAACAAGGTTTTAGTGTTTACGGTGAAGGAGCTATGACACCCGAGCGGCAATGCGCATAAGCGGCCAGATGACCAGCGGCATGGACGGGTAAAAACGTCAACCCGGATAAACGGCCTAAAAATAAGGGCAGGCGCATTGGTGGGCGGGGGAGGAGCGGGAGAGGTAGAGCTGTGGCTTGAGCCTGAGACTGGCTGGCACTGGGTTTGCCAGGAACGGGAAAGATGGGAGGCAAGACAGAGGAGTAAACCCAACTACCCTACCCGCTATTTTTGCACCAAAACCTGCAAACCCTGTGACAGACAGGCTTAGGTGATAAACCAACTGCCTTATTTGCCTGTGAGGAGGAATACGAAATGGGAGAGCTGGCGCGAGAATCATTTAGAAATGCCAGTTTCTGCGATGCTCTAACTCGGTTACCGCGTAAAACGTGGAAACCAGTCAAATTACCAACTTAGTACAACATGACATCTAACTATATTTTTTATTTTCGCTTAAAAAAAACATGCAGATTTTTTTCTACTAACTGATATTCTACGTTATATCCTCCTAACGTATATGCTTTGCCATATACAGCTAAAAAATCCATTAACATTAACTGCCTAAAAAAAATTTTAAAGATTCCATTTCTTTCATAAGAATCATCTAATAAAAGAGGAAGATGATCCATTAGCATTTTTATTTTTTTCTTGTTTTCAACTACAATTTCAACATCTTTTTTCTCTTCCATACATTGTATAGATTTATGTAAAAAGTCCTTAGATGGATAATAAAATAACATTATAAATCTCACAAATCTGAAGCATCCCACCGACACGCCGCCCAAACTCCTGAACAAAATACAGCACAACCAGCTTTTAGTGCTTTTCCTATTACTGGAATTTTACATACTTTTTTTGACATACACCTAGTTAAACATATAGTAAAGATTACTTCACAGCTAGGTTTTGGTTTTGGCTTAATTATCGGGGGTGGCACTTCAATGGTTGGTATTCCAGGTGGTTTACCTGAGCCTGAACTTTTCGATATTTTACCAGTTTCATCATATAAGCTAATAGGATCTCCAGATGAATACAAGAACTCATTCAGCCCACCAGCTAATCTAATTGGATCAGAGGTAATATACCGCCCTGTTGTGGAGTCATAATACCGCCAGAAGTTGTAATGCAGCCCCGATTCACCATCAAAATACTGCCCCGGAAACCGTAATGGATTAGGATATTCATCCTTGACCAAAGCCGTATCCCCAAATGCCTCGGCCTCCCCAAACCAAACAATCCGCCCGGTATTGGTAATCACTTTTTTCGGCGTTCCCAGGTGATCATTAATATAATACACATAACCACCGGAATCCGCAAAGTCGGGACGGTGACTATATAGGGGATTGGTGGTAAAAGCACTATTAGGTGCATAACCATAGCTTTGAATTAACTCGCCGCTTTCATTATATTCAGCAATGAGTCCTTCGTCACTATAAAGATAATAAACCGTAGATTGGGCAATATTATCTTGATAAATTGTTTTACTGATTCGTCGCCCAAAGGGGTCATAGGTATAGGCAGCAATGAGGTTTTGATTGCTATCTTTAATGGCTTGTAATCGCCCGTCGCTATTGTAATCATAATAGGTGGCCGTGCCATTAACTGTTTTTTGCGTCATCTGGCCATTGGCATTGTATTGAAAGTCGTGGTTTTGTCCCTGTTGAGTGAATTGTAAGAGTTCATTATTATCGTTATAACTCCAGTTATTGTCGGTGTTATGGCTGGAAAGTCTGTTACCGACCGGGTCATAGCTGTACTGCTCATTCTCCGGTGGATGGGTGGTATTGTGGTTATAGTCGGCTTCCAAGTCAGTATGGGGAAGATAATTGACCACGCTTAAACGATCCAGATTATTATATTGGTAGCCCAGGGTACCTTCGCGAATCAGTTGCTGGACAATATTGTTGGCTTTGTCATATTGGTAATCGCGGCTGTCCAAGACCGATTGGGAGATATCCTGTACTAAAATCCCTTCCGGACGTTCCAGGGCATCGTAACGCCAGTACTGATTGGCATTTCCGGGAAAGCTGATTTGCTCCACTTGACCGTTACTATAGGCATAGGTGATATAGCCAATATTAGGGAGTTGGACCTGATAAATTTGGTCGTTGTCGTTATAGCTGTAGTTGACGGTGAAATTTTCCCCGTTGGTAAAACTGCTTTTTTTACCAGTGGCATTGTAGCTGTAGCTATGGGTTTTACTAAAGGAACCATAGTTGACCGTTTCAGACACTTTTTGATTATTTTGATTGTAGCTATAAGTAGCTGAAGTCGTACCATCGTTATAGCTTTCCAATAATCCCTGAACATTATAGCCAAAGGTAATGGTTTTATTGGGGGAAGGCGCAGAACCATTATCAAAGCGCTGAATTTGGGTGAGTTGGCCGTTGTTATTGTAACTATAGCGGGAGACCTGACCTAAAGCATCGGTACTGCGTTCCAATAATCCCAAGCTATTATAGGATTGGCTATCTTGCTGGCCCAAGGCTTTAGTCTCCGTAATATTCTGATTATTGGCGTCATAAGAGTAACGACGAATAATATGACCATTGGCATCAGTGACCGAAAGTAGGTTGTCGCGATTATCATAGGCGTATTGGGTGGTTTTACCCTGATTATCCGTGCTGACCAATAAACGGTTGAGAGCATCATAGCTATAGGTGGTGGTACGGCCTTTAGCATCCTGTGTAGCAGTGCGATTACCCCGATTGTCATAGCTATAGGTCGTGGTTTGAGCGGTACTGGCGGCTGATTCGGGTAGTTTGCTTTGGATTTGCTTTTGGGTCATTTGTCCCCGTAAATCATATTGCAGGCTTTCCGAATAGGTAGGGTAATCAATTTGAGTGACCAAGCCTGCTTGTTGCGTGCCACCTGCCCCGTATACCCAGGAAGTTTTATAGCCGCCAGCATCAATGCTATCAGTTTTGCGGTTAAACAGGTCGTAGAGAAAGGTCTGGCTATGACCCTTAGCATCGGTAATCGCAGTCAGATTATCACGCTGGTCATAGGCGTAGGTGGTGGGGTTACCTAAACTATCGGTTTGACTGATAAGATTATTGCGATGGTCATAAGTAAAAGTTTGTTGGCCGGTTAATGTGCCATTGCTGCCATAATTACTTTGCCGGGTGAGATTGCCATTATTATCGTATTGGTAGACCGTACGTTGACCCAAGGGATCGGTTTTTTCCAATAATTGTCCGGCCGCATCATAGCTATAGGTGGTGGTAATGGGCTGGTTGGACTCATTGTATTGAGTTTGGCTAATGCGATTGCCGTAGCTGTTATAGGCATAGTCTGTCGTCCGTCCCAATGGATCAATCATTTTAACCAAATTACCGATAGTATTGTATTGGTATTGATTGGTGCTTTCCGCTGTGACGCTATCGCCAATTCGTTTGATCTGAGTAAATTGTCCAAAATCATTGGTTTGGTATTCGGTGCGGCGTTCTTGGACCGTACCCACTGCCTCTATCATGGTACTTAAATAACCTAAAGCATTATATTCGTAACGAGTGACAATACCCGATTCGTCGGTTTTTTGGGTAATATTGGAAAATTCCGGATCCACCTGTTGGGCGGTAGTGGTGCCGTCCGGATAGGTAGTTTTGATCAGGTTGCGATAGGCGTCGTATTCTTTTATGGTGATGAGGCCGCGATGATTGGTTATGGTATCCTTTCGGTTATAAGGCCCGTATTGTATAGTTTGAACAGTTTCACCATTCTCATCTTTTCGAAGTAGCCGGGCCGTTTTATCATACCAAGTTTCTATAGTACGGCCTGAAGTATGGGTTTGGCGGATATAAAATTCTTTTTTAACTTTGTCGTAGTCATATATATAGGTCCAGCCGATGCCTTGTTTATCCAATACGGATTTAACCCGGTTATTAAGATAATATTCCACTGTGGTCTGGTTATTATTGGCATCGCTATGACTGGTTAAATGGTTACCGGAATAGCCATAAAAACGGCTGCGCCCCAAAACATCAGTGGCTTCAACCAGTTGATCGCTACTATAACGATAACTGGTCTGACGACCGGTATTACTATCGACAACGCTTGTCACTTGGCCGTCAGCATTGTAACTATAAGTCACTATGGGATTACCCTGGGCATTATTTAAGGCAATTACTCGACCATTGGTATCTCGGGCTAATATTCCCTGGACAATATTTCGATTACCAAAGTCAACCACCTGACCGTTATTATCATAGTTAATCCAGTCACCGTCCCGGTTTTGCCAGCGATAACCCGTGTCGGTAGTAATAATTTGCTTTCGTTCATCATAAACAAAAATACCATTACCACGATTGGTGTATTTATATCGCCCCCTGGATAAACTAATTAAACGTTCTGTAGCAAAGCGCTTATTTTTAGCCCTGTTTTGACTACTTACTCCGGCTGGCGGAGCACTGTATTCCGGCACCAGATTTTGCCAATCCATATTGAAATGCCATTGGCCACCATACCAGGTGCGGGTGACACTAAAATCAATTTCAGCGGTTTTAATGGTCATTTCCGTTTTGCTGAGGTGAAATTGACCATCGGGTAATTCCACCTTCGCCTGCAACGATGATGAGATAAATCCGAATAGAAAGCTCATCCAAATTATTTTTTTCATACCAATGTCCTATTTTCTTTTCTCATCATTACCATTATTTAAAAGTACCAAAGGTCGGCCCTATTCCAGTAGGGCCATCGGAAGGGGAAGGCCCATTGCCTCCACTACCTCCATCACTGCCGCCACCGCCACTATTGCCGGGCGAACAACAGGATTTATCACATCCGCCATCACCGATACACTTAGCCCCCTCCAAAGAAGAATTACCTCCCCCACCACCTTCGTAGGAATAGCCTCCAGCACCGCCTCCGCGAATATCCTTGTTTATAATTTCATTGCCGTCGGTACCACTGCTATAGACCTGTTGGGAGCTTTCACAACTGCCGTAGACCTGCGAGGTACAGTGGCGGGTACCGCCTTTGGTTTGAGTACCGTTAGCACAGTCATAGGAGTATTCCACACCGGTACAGCGTCCGTATGAGCTGCATCCCCCTCCGGTAGCATTGCCATCCGCGTCAACCAGTTTTTGCAATGAGGTGATGCGATAAGGAATAGTGATGGTTTGCTGCGCCCCGATTGAGGTGGGGATGTTTTGCATCAATTCATAATTAAAGTAGGCATCATCTTCCGGCAAGGTAATGGCCAGGTTATCGGCCCGAATCAAACCATGATTGGTGAGTTTAAATTCACCATTATAGATCTGCCCGGGTTCCATCTCCGGCAGGGTAACACTACCCGGCGAGGCAACGACTACCGCAGCGGGGACATTAACCTCGTATTCCGTATGCAGGACGATTTCATAACGGTCTTCGAGGGTGATTTCATTGACTTCCCACTGTACCGAAATCAAGTTGTAGTCCATAAACACATCTTGGTTGAGGGTGATGCCCGGTTTAATACTGACGCGTCCCGAGGTTTCGCTATGGTTGGTGGCTGTGGCTCGATAGCGATAGAAGCCGGGTGGGATTTCGGTAAACCAGGCTTCACCCAGTTCGTCGCTGGTGAGACTGTATTCGATACCGGGCACCAGTTCATTCTGGATATGGATGCGCGCGCCTTGCAGACCAGGAATGGGCTGATTGTTTTCATTCAGGGTAGCGGTATAGATATCGCTGATCTTAAACAGCACCTGACCGTCGCCGGATTGGGTGACGGAGACAAAGATATTAATATCCCGCGTTGGATGGTTGGCACTTTGCACTCGTAGTTTGAAGGAGTATACCCCATCGACAATATTAGTACCGGGATTAATGCCTAAGCGTACGGCACTGCTTTGGCCCGGTTGCAATTGGTTGATTAAACGCGGGGTAATAATATTGATCCAGCTATTACCCAGTGTTTGTTCCTGCTCATTGAGCAGGCTGAGGTGGATTTCATCCATACTGCCCAGACCGCGATTTTCCAGGGTAATGGTTTCGGTGATCAATTGCTCCTGGGCCAAGCCCGTTTCCAGATAGTTGGGACTGAAATAGAGACTGGGTAAGGATTCCACCAATTGATAATTTAGGGTGAATAGACCGATACTTTGCGGATTATCCGGGTTATCCGGGTTATATTCATCACTATTGATGCGTAACACCAGGGTACCGCTTTGTGGCGCTTCACCACTGGCGCTAAAGGTCACGGCGAGATTGGCACTGCTACCGGCACTAATATTGGTGGGTGACGGTAAAGTCAGACCAATACCGGCTGGTTTGGCGGCCGGTTGATCGGCATCCAAGTATTCCAGGCGCAGACTGGAGGTATCCAATGCTTTGCCGGGATCGACCTTAATATACAGGGTATAGGGCTTATTACGGGGCAAACTCAGGTTATAAATACTGGGACTGAAATTGACCTGTTGAATGGTAAATTCACCATGAACCGGACGGCTGTGTTCGGCCGGATGGAGTACGCTAACACTATATTGTCCCGATTCGCCCGGCAATGGCGTAAAGGTATAGCTGAACAGGCCACTGCTGTCGGAGAGGATTTCATTGCTGCGTTCAAAACCGTTATTGCGGATATACAATACCAGGGTAACATTGGCCTGGGGACTATTGTCGCTGCGCTTAAAGGCCTGACCGCTAATGACAATATCTTCATCGCCATGAGATAAGGACGGGGTAATACTATCGATTTGAGCATAATAAGGCGATTGTTGCAACGAGGCGGTTTGGGAGCGACTCATACCGTTGATTTGTACCGCATCGTGTTGTCCGTAATGATAATGGAACTTATCGATAGTCAGGGTAATCCTACCTTCATCAATACTGGTATCGGGAACATCGATGGTATAAGGCGCACTGGTGACACTTTCGTGCGGTGCAATCCGTAATACGGAGGTTCCGTTACTGAGTGTGACCACATGGTTGCCAACGGTCTGACGGAACGGATAGTCGGCCAGTAGATTATTATCCTGGTCGTGGAATTGGATATGGATCTCATCGGAGTCACGGCTGTTATTGCGTTTCGCCACCACCATTTCGATTTCACTATCGCTATTGTTTTCCAGGGTAAAGCTGACTTCACCGGTGGCACCGCGAGTCATATTGACCGCTTCAACACTTAAGGCCATCGCGGCATTAGTGACCGAAACGGTTTGGTGTTGAGTGATGATAATACTCTCACCGGAATTGGGCTCCAGAATGATTGAATGTTTCAGGTCAACACTATTAGCCAGATCGGCATAGCCGCCGATAACCACCGGAATAGTCACGGAGGCACCGCTATCCAGATTAACGGCCTGATTGCTATGATGCTCGATGCCGTTGACTTCGGTCATAACGCGCAATTGCTCGACCGGATAGTCGGAACGGTTTTCGATCTGCAATTCAACAATATTCATTACAGCGCGTTTCAGGCTATTGGTTAGCGGCGTAATTTGCAGTTCCGGCAGAAGAATACGTCTTGCAATGGAGCGTTCGTCCTGAGCATCCACGGCAATTATCTGGTAGTAACGGCTTTGCCCCATATACTGGCTATCGGTAAAGTTATCCCCAACCAGCAATCCTCCATGTAAGGCTTCAGTAATATCATTGCCATCCACTACACTAAGTAGGGCCAACTCAAAACCAACGATATCGGCACCGTGATGGACCCAGTTAAGTTGCGGCGGCGTTCCCTCTTCCTGCAATACATGGAATTCGCTAACCGGCAAGAGTCCGAAGTTTTTATATTCGGTATTGGAAGGCGGCGATTCATTACCGACCTGATCCACTGCGGTCACCACATAGGCATGTTCGATATCTGAAGGATTGGAGTCAATAAACAGGCCGTCCCCCAGATGCTCGTAGATCGGTGTCAAGGTCGATACATCGCTAATGGGTTGTTGGACCGCTCGATAGACCCGATAGGTAACTGGCTCACTGTCCGGTTGGGCTTCGGCGAGTGTGGTCCACTCCCCCTTAATACCTTGTGGGATTAAGGTTACCAGCAGGTCTTGCGGCGCAGGCGGTACGGTGGCGTCAGTAGTAACACTGACCGTCTCGGATACGGCGCTCTCGCCTTCCTGTTGATTGGCCTGGCGGATACTGCTGATAGCGTAAAGATATTCGCCATCGGCCGGGGCGGTATCGACCCAACCCAGATCGGCGGTGCGATGGAGTGGTAGCAGTTCAGCCGGAGGTTCTCCTTCGGCAGCCGGATCTTGACGATAAATCTGATATTCGGCGGCATCTTCTACCACTTCCCAACTCAATTGCACCTGTCCGGCCGGTAGCGCTTGGGCAGCCAGGTATTTCGGGATTTCCAGCGGCGGTAAATCGCCTTGGTAGATCTGGAAATTATTGGGAACCTTAATGTGCTCGGCAGGATTATCCAAACTGTCAATGGCGGTGAGCTGGAATGATAAACCTTCCACTTCCGTCAAACCAGCATCAGTGGGTAGTTCAAAACTGCCGGAGTAATGGGTATCATCTTCAGCCACCAGATTGGTGATTTCGGTTAATCCCCGTCCCGGACCCGACAATAGATAGTGTAGTTGCGCACTTGTACCTACTTTTATGGGATCTTCCAGAGTAAAGTTAACTACCACGGTATTGGCTGGCGGTGCACCTTCTCCGCTGGGCGGATCATTGTTTATAGGCGCTTCCGGTGTAATGCTTAAGGCCACTACGGTGGGTCCATCAGCATCGATCTTAATGCTGCTGCCCTCGACGATCTCAGTACCGCGATTACCCAAAACATCTCGGGCCGAGAAGATAGCATAGGCGATTCCACTGGCAGTATCAGAGGTAATCTCAAACTGACCTTGATACAAAGTTGTATTTATCTTGCTTAAGACAATAATTTTCGGTACGCCATATTCTGGAGTCAGGCTAAAGAACGGCGTGGTTAACAACGGCTCACTGACATGCACTTTTACGCTAATATGCCCGGCCGCCATGGCACCGGTTTCCGGATCGACCAGGCCGTCAGAAATATATTCCACCAGAGAGGCCTGTGGTGCGGTACTATCGGAAGTGGCATTGACTTGACTGGAGAGTTCACTTTCAGTACCCAATTGGTTTTCACTGCTAATGCGATAGTAATAGGTGGCATCCAGAAGCGGCAGATCGTCAAATTGGGTAACGCTTAATAGTTCGTTATTGATTTTTTGTGCATCGGCAATTTGACTAAAGGCACTATCACTACGATAAATATTGTAACCGGCCACGGAGTTATCATTAACCGTCTGCCAACTAATTTCCACCACACCATCAGTCAAGGCTTTGGCGATTACTCCGCTGGGTGCGGCGGGGATAGCATCGTCATAGGTGATAATAATGGGATCACTCTGGTCACTACTGCCGCCACGATTGACCGCGCTGGCAGTATATTGGTTCTCACCAACCAGTAAGGTTACCGGGGTAGTCAGTTGGCCATTAACATCGGCCTGCAATAAAGAACCGAATATTTCGCCATTGCGATACAGTTGTATCTGTCCGTTGGGGGTGGTCAACAGTTCGACATTCACCTGTTCCTTATTGGTCGCTTGTCCGGCGGAGTCTGAGCTGATCTGCGGCACTTCAGTCGGGGCGGCCATGGCCACTTCGATATTCAGGCTAATTTCGGTCTGATTGGACAAGCTGTCATAAACTACAATTTTTAATTGGTGCGCACCGTCACTGGTATCGGCAATGTCCCAGTATAGACTGGCCCCTTGATTATTCAGGGTACCGTTACCCAATAGTTGATCATCCAGATAGTATTGAACATTGCTCAGGCCGGTTTTATGGCTTGCCGACACGCTCAGTGTACCGGAGTGGGTGATAACACTATTGTCCACCAATGTTAACGAATCCATATTGACCGAGCTGATCTCCGGTCCCTGAACTTGTATCACCGTAGAGATCATAACCGTATTGATTGCGGTGTTATGGGAATCGGAAATATTGACGGTGGTTACGGCAAAATAGTAGTCCTGATTATTTTTTAATCCGGCAATTATGGCTGAGGTTTCACTGCCATAGATGGTGGCGCGGGGAGTCATTCCATCCAAGGTACTGAATTCACTTTCACTGACATAGATAATGTAGTTGGCAATAATGGCTGAGTCGGCCGGAGGGGTCCAACTGAGTATGACATTGCCGTTTTCCACCTCACCGCTGACATCGTTAGGGTTATCTACCGTTGTGGCTGCCGCAAGGCTAACGGCATTACTCTGGTTATCACTTCCATCAACGGCAATCAGATTGATCGTATAAGCGGTGGATGAGGTTAAACCATTAAAGGTATGGGTGAGAGTTCCTGCTGGTATCGTGACCGTGCTCTGACCATTTAAATCCAGTGAGTAATGGGATAGATCGGCGGCCGGGGTTTCATCCGTCCAGGAAATGATTAGACTGTCCGAATAGGATTGCAGTGAAATCTCCGAGACCAACTCAGGCGCTATAATATCGCTTATAGTTACCGCTGTTGAACTAACTTGTGTTTCGGCATTATCCAGATTATCCACCGCCACAACAGCAATATAATAGCTGCTGCCAAGGGTAAGGCTTTCGATGGCCAATTCCTGTTCACCCGCATTTGTAGTATAGGAAGGTGTTAAGGAGGCTACCGACGTAAAGGATGAATCACTGATATAGATATCATAACGGGCAATATCGGCGCCATTATTAAATTCATCATAACTGCTCCAATCCAATAGAATGCGACTACCGTTATCGGCACCATTCGCTGAAACACTGACCGGTCCTGGCGCAACATTGTCGAAAGTTACGCTTACCGTCGCTTCTGGGCTGATATTACCGGAACTGTCGCGCTGGCTAAAGCTAAGGGTATTTTCACCAGGTTCGAGAGTCACGGTATGACTCCATTGATTGCCGCTATCGCTATAGACCACTTCACCCTCAAAGAGAATCACCGCATCGGTCTCTTTGTTTCCGGTTATTTGTAGGCTTTGGATTTGAGTAATAGTCGGTACACTATCCAATTGTGGTGCATCGGGTTCTTGGGTATCGACAATTACCTCGGCGTTAACGATTTCACTACGATTACCATGCGTATCTCGTAAACGTAGCGATAAATCATAGCTGTCGTCATTTAAAGGTGAATCAAACAATATGACAAAATGGTCACCATTATCAGTTAAGGTATAGCTTACGGCATTTGCTTGACTATCAGTAACTAAAATCTCACTGCCGTCCCAGTCTATTTCCGAGTCTTCTTCGGTGTATTCAATATTCATTTGTTCGACAGCATCGGCCTGATATCCGGTCGGCGATATAGCCCCAACAATAGGAGCAACGGAATCTACCGATAGTATTACATCGTAGGGCAGAGAGCGGTTACCGACTCCATCCTCGGCAAATACAGTCAAAGTGTTAAGTCCTTCATTTAAGGGGTAATCACTAATACTCCACTCACCGCTGCCGAGGCTTATTATTTCGACATCATTGATGTAGATTGCGGTGTTATCTTCCCGTGCTCCGCTTAGCTCAATCGTATTGATGTTTATGCGATTTATTTGTGGGGACAAGCCATACGCATTTATCGACGGTTGAAGCGGATTTTCATTATCAATGGTAAAACTGATTTGATAGGAATCATCAGCTTCTCCAGGCTGACGATTACCGTTTTGGTCCATTATATTAGCGCTACCATCTTCAATATTCGGTCCAATGGTCAGGATATAGGTTCCCGTATCCAAAGCTTCATTAAAATGTATAGTAAAGGAACTGGCACTGACCTGTTCAATGGATGCAATCAAAGGACTGGTCGGACCGGTAATGGAAATATCATCTGCAGTAAATGTAGCAGGATTGATATTTAAGGAAAAATAGACATTTATATCGTCAATGGCCGCTAATGGCGATTGTTCCACATCACTTTGGTCAATACTCAGCGGTAGGTATGGAACTAAAAGTTCAGTTCCATAATTTATGCCGTAGTTTTCAGTCGCCGTAAGGACGAAATCGGATAATTTAAGAGAATAACTTGAAGAGTAAACACTTAAGCTTTCACTTAGTTCTGAATTAACCAGGTATAAATTATCAGCATGAAGATTAGTAAAAGTTGCATAACCTCTAAACAGATAACTATTAACCACATAGGTTATAGCTCCGCTCCCGGTATCATTTTCCGGTCCCGCCATCGTGTAACTATTTCCATTGCTGGTCTCTAACATCATTTTAGAGACAACTACCGGCGCATGAGTATTGACTATCTTTAAGGCTTGATGCCAGGAATGGGATGGGTTGGATTTAATGGTAAATCCTTCCAGAATAATTGGGGTATTCTTATCTGGCAATGCTTCGCTTAAGTTAATTTCCAGAGAACCTGCATGTTCGCCATAGGCACCGTCTATATAGGTGAGAACCACATTGGCCGGATCATCACTATTGCCTTTTAAGTGAACCAGCTTATTAACGGTTACCGGTTCATTATATTCGCCTTCTTCAATTAGAATCAGATCGCCTATCTGGGCGGCATCGATAGCACTTTGAATGGTACTGTGTTCATAGCTTGCACCGACTCGAACAATATTTTGATAAGGGTATTGTTCTAAATAGTAGATACCAAAGTTATCCTGAGCCTGATTGCCATCTTCATCCTGCAATAAGATGTCCACCAGATATTCACCCGGTGATAAATCTGATGGCAAATCCAGTTCAAATTTATTATCGACAACGACTCCGCCACTGGCAATCACGGTATTGTTGTATGATACGGATATGCCGGACTGAGATTCGTCAAAATTCTCCTCTTCAAACGCCACGGTAATTTTTTGTGGCATCTGATTAAATACACCTAGTGGAGCAAAGGCGGTAATAACTGGTGGTACCAGATCGGGATCTCTGGCGTTGATCTGTAATTCGATTATATCCGATTGATTACCAGCCTCATCTTCCAGCACTATCTGTAAAATATTTAATCCTTCCTGGAGTGCATAATCGGTTAACACCCAGTCTCCAGTTCCCATCGCAACTACTTCTTCACCATTAATTAGTACCCTTGTATCGTCTTCACGGCTACCGCTAATGGTGGTGACGAAAATTGGAGTATTAATGACTTCTCCAACAACATGGGAAGAGATAACGGCCGTTACCGGTTTAATGGTGTCAACAGTAAAAGATGAGTGGAACTTGTCTTCATCCGGTTCTAAATTAGTACCATCATCATCCTGATCCATTCCATAGCCAAATCGACTGAAAATATTGGGACCGATATAGATATCATAGTCTCCGTCAGCAAGCGGCTCGGTTAGGTTGATTTGGAATTGAGTGGCGTCAACTGGTACGATTTCCTGAATAGCAATGGTTTGTAAATCACGTTGAAGAAGTATGTCATCAATAGTGAAGCTATCCAGAGCTATTTGGTTAATAAAACTAACCGTAAATGAAGTTTGCTGTTGATTATAAAAACCGCTTGCAGTGCTGTCGGCTACGGCCGTTTTGAAATCGATCTGTTGATGGTGGACCGTTCCCGCATCCGCTGTGTTGCCACCGGCAGCCGAGGTATATTTGCTTAAATCGGTGACATCATCTTTGTTACCGTAGTAGATGGCGATCCTTCCGCCGCCGCCATGATTGATATCTTCACTAACTCCGCCATTGGAAAAAACCAGGCCGGTTCCGGTTAGGTTTTTGGCAGTTATATAGATAGAGCCGCCACTACCGGCACCAGTTTGAGTACCACTGGCATTTTCACCATTACTGATTATTTGTCCGTGAAGGTCCAGAGTTTCGGTTTTAAGATAAATGACTCCACCGCCACGGGTAGCCGGATTATCTTCTAGCTCTTTTCCGCCGGTTCCATAATCAAGCGGTTCATATTGATCGCCATATACCGGATTACTAAGACCATAGCCTGAACCACCATAACTGCCTCCGGAAAAGTTACCGGCATTTTCATCAAAGAGATACCCCTTGGCAGTTAGATCAATTTTGGAAGTATCATCAATAATTATGTATTCAGCTAGCCATTGAATTCCGTTTAGTCCTATTGCATCGCGATCAGCCAGTTGATGACTTAATAAACTATTTTCTTCAAGATTAATGCTGTTCCACTCTCGGACTTGATTGTTTTGCAATGGAACATGCAGTTCACTATTAATCAGGCTTAAATCGCGCTGGAAAGGATGAATCCATTCTCCTTGAATATCCAGAACAGTAAATTCCAGCTCCAAATCTTCATCTTGATTCGTCATCCATTTACCCTGAGTGGTGATATGACTGTTCTGGTAGGTGAAGTATTCGGCGGTTAAATCATTTTCAAATACCAGTTGCGCGTCGTTATCCGGATATATTTCTATGGCATCCACTGTGTCCTGGAAAATAGCCGTGGATTCATCTACTTCGATATAGTCACTATTAACAGGCAGTTCAAAAAATGCCTTTGCACTGCTCACTACCATAATCGTAGCGGAACATTGTTCTGTGACGACGGCATTCGCTTCGTCAATAAATAGCAAGGTATTTTCATCTAATGGCTTATCAACAATGACTGCCTCGGTATCTACGCTTTCACCGACCACTAAAAAGTGTTGCTCCAAGGTATCTTTATTTTTTATATAGGTCGTGCCAGGGGAGGCGTTTTCTCCTCCGGAGCGCGTTGAATAGTCGGTGATATCGTCGTTTTCTTCAACTGAATTAAAATAAACGGCTATGCGGCCACCGCCACCATGAATATCGTTGTCACTACCCGCACCCTCAGCATATATTCCACCGTCACCAACTAGGCGGTCAACATTAATATAAACTGATCCACCACTTCCACCACCGAGGTTTTCACCCTCTTCATGTTCACCATTGGCATTAATTTCGCCTCTAAGCTCTAATAAATTGGCAGTCAGGTTTACTACACCTCCGCCACGTGTATAATTGGAACCATCACTGCCCATACCACCGGTTCCATAATCGGACGGGATGAAGGCGTCACCATAAGTGGTGTTGGAATTTCCAGAACCTTTTCCGGCATGGCTGCCGCCTGAAATCAGCTCAGCTAATTCATGATTGGGATAACCTTTGCCATTGACATTGATTTCAGAATCCTCATCAATATGTATCTCATTGGCTTGCCAAGTCAAACCACTTATACCGGGATAGTCAAATTCCGCACTGTCATGGCTTAAAATACTATCGTCTTCAAGATAGATATTATTCCAGAGCCGTTCCGAGTTATTATCTAAGCCGACAATCAACTCGGAATTAATCAGTCTTAAGTCTCGATTTGAAGGATGTGTCCACTCGCCATTGATTTCAACGAAACTATCTTCAAATTCCAAATCCTGATCTTGAGCAACTGTCCAGGATTCCTCAAATATCACTTCACTATCATCGATGGAAATATAGTCAGCTGTTACTGTTTCATCAAAAACAACTTGTGAGGATTCTATGACTATTTCATCACTGGAGACAGGTTCTTCAAAGAAAACTTCAGCATTTGAAAGGACTTCAATACGACCGCTGACTTCGCTACCGACAATAACATTGACTTCATCCAGGTATAAATTGGTATTTTCGTCAATGCCTTCATCAATATAAATGGGATCAGTGTCGGTTCCTTCACCGTTAAAGCGAATATCTGTTTGCAGGGTATTTTTGTTTTTAATATAAGTGGTACCGGGAGTTGCATTGCTGCCACCACTTCGGGCAGAAATATCGTTAAAATCAAGTACGTCACCTTCGTTAATCGCACTATAATAAACTGCAATTCTTCCACCAGCACCATCAATACCATCATCACTTGAACCACCCTGGGCAGAAATCTCACCAAAGCCGTTCAATTGCCCTACATCAATATAGATTGATCCCCCACTACCACCACCAAGTTCTGGCTCATCAGCGGACTCTCCATCAGCCAGGATGCTTCCATTTAAAACCAAACTATTGGCCACTAGATGAAATACGCCACCACCACGGGTAGACTGAGCATCATCATTCCCTCGACCGCCGGTTCCATAATCAACCGGATCAAATAAATTACCATAGGCATTGTTACTATCACCGGCTCCAATTCCCCCATAGCTACCACCAGAAATTAAACCTGCACTTTCATTAAACAAAATACCATCATCGCTGATATCTATTTGAGAGCTTGCATCGATATAAACACTATTGGCTACCCAATGAATTCCTTTTAATCCGACACTATCACTATAGCCATCCTGATGATCTACATTACTGCCATTTCGTAAATCAATATTATTCCAGTGACGTTCATAATTATTGACTAATGTAATTTTTAAGTTGCTTCCATCTAAATATAAATTTTGGTTTTCCGGAGAAATCCATTCTCCCTGAATATCTAAATTTGTATGCCATAATCGCAGTTCTTCATTCGCGGTAATGGTCCATTTACTTTCGAAAGTTATGTCACTGGCTTCAATATCTAACTTATTCGTAACAACCTCATTTTCAAATGTTACAGTTGAATTTTTAATACGAATATCGGTATTCGAAACAGGTTGAGCAAATTCAAGAAAAGAATTATCAATATCTAAAACTAAAGAGGGATCAATATTTTCATCGACTAAAAAAGGTTGAGTTTCCGAGCCATAATTATGTAGCTTGTAAACACCATCATCAGATAAAAAATTTTTTAAATAAATCGTTCCCTGACCAGCCCCATCTCCTCCACCTGAAACATCTATACTAATTGGTAATATTGGGACGGGATTATTTTCACGTTCATGATGGATAGCGACTCTTCCCCCTCCTCCATGGTTATCAAGGTCTCCAGTTCCTCCTTTTGCCGAAATATGCCCTTTTCCTTCGGAGACAGTTCTTGTATAAATTAGTACGGAACCACCAGAACCACCACCAATTCCGCCGCTATGAAGAGAGTCACCATCTGCGATAATTTGTCCGTACAAGTCAAAATCTGGAGCTCTAATTATAATAGCCCCTCCTCCACGACTGGTCTGACTTTGACTATTTCCGCGACCACCAGTCCCTAGATCAACAGGTTCACTTTCGCTTCCATAAGTATCATTACTATTTGCCTCTAGATATCCACTTCCTTTCCCCCCATAACTTCCACCAGTAATCAAATCAGCATCAGAATTAAAAGTATTTCCTTTACCTGAAATATCAATTTTTGCATCAGCCCTAATCTGAAACCCCTCTGCAAGATCTAAATCTAGTTGATGAGGGCTACCCTCTGAATGCGTTAAAACAGAATCATTTGTCAGAATCATCCAATCGAAGTGATGCGTACCATCTATTGTCAATACCCCCGATTCAACTCTTATCGCATTACCGTCATAATCAAAGTTATCATGTGCTATATATGTGTCTTCAGTGAACACAACTGCATAGGAATCGGACGGATTAAAAATTATGCTGATAAACCCCAGCAACAGCGAATTGATAAATTGTTTTAATACTAAATTTTTCATTGTTTTATCCTATCCACTATCTAATTATGGTTTCACGCTAAAGCTAAGGGTCTTGGTTCTAAGCACCGTATCCGTCCCCACTTGTCGAATACTGACTTCAATTCGATGCCATCCCTGATAAGCGCTGGAGTCCCAAATATATTGGGCATTAGCTGTCCAGTCTTGTAATACAATAAAGGTGTCATTGGTGGTCTTGCCGATCATGCGGAAGCGATATTCGTAGTCAGCCATACCACTTAGGATTTGGGTATCCAGGGTAACGACTTGTCCCAGAGGGATGACTTTTTCCGTATCGCGCAGTAGATCGATTTTTGGTTTTTGGACACTAAAGCCAAGCTTACTTTCCGATAAGATCTCTGTTTTACCGGTTTCACGCAGTTGTACTCGAAGCACGTGATAGCCTATATAATTGGCGCTATTCCAGGTAAAGTTCGTGTCACTTGACCATTCACGTATTACTATCGGATCACCTTCGATAGTTTTGCCACTCACCAGATAGCGATACTCGTAACTTCCATAACCAAGAATAGCTGTGGCTTGTAAATTAACGCTCTGGCCATGCTGGATCTGTTTTTCTGTATCACGAGTCAGTTCTACTTTTGGTTTTTTCACATTAAAACCAAGGCTATCTTTGGAGACTGCCTCTTGAGTACCTAGCGGTCTCATTTCTATTGTTATGGTATGAGAGCCGATATAATTAGAGCTATTCCAGACCAAAGCACTACTGTTTGACCAGTCTCGGATAACTACATCCAGCTTATCGGTGGTTTTTCCTCGAACGAGGTAACGGTATTCATAACTTCCTAATCCCGTTGTCACTAGAGCATCCAGATTAACGCTTTGGGCATGTTGTATGATTTTTTCCGTATCACGAATTAACTCCGATTTGGGTGTCCCAACCACAAATCCTAATTTGGCCGTTTTTAATACTTGTGTGGTTCCTGGGGTCCGAGCGGAAACAGTGATGGAATGGCTGCCTATATAATTGGTACTGTCCCAGCTAAATTGATGATTGTCGGACCAGTCCTGAAGTACTACAATTTGACCGTCTGTTGTTTTGCCTTTAATGCTAAAACTGTATTCATAGCTGGTTGCTCCGGAAATAATGTTAGCCGATAAATTGACGACTTGGGCATGTTCTATGCGCTTTTCCGTATCACGAGTAAACTCCAATTCAGGTTTTTGAACATTAAAGGTAAGGGATTTGGTTTTTAAAACCAGCTCAGGATCTTGATCCGTATCAGCTCCCTGTTCTCTTACCCAAACGGATACGGTGTGTGACCCTACAAATCCGGTACTGTTCCAACTAAAGTCTGGATTGTCGGACCAACTTCGCAATACCTGATATTCTTCAGTTACTGTCTTACCTTTTATGACATACTGATATTCATAATTACCGGTATCGGCAATATAGAGGGCATGGAAATCGACAATTTGACCGTCCTCGATGACCTTATCGGTATTCCGACTGAGGTTGAGTACATCCCAGCGGTAGGTAATTTCGTATGGCAGTGTGAAAGTCCCTAAGATCTCCTCTTCTCCGGTAATGCGCGCATCCACTCTTAAGCTATAATTTCCAGGATATTTATTGGTATTCCATAAATAACCGTTTAGATCCGACCATTCCTGTAAGATCACCCATTCATCAAAGGTACTATCTCCTTTGACCATAAAACGATACTCATAAGAATTTTCATTGTCGTAGCTGGCCGATAACTGAATTTTTTTGCCTTGTCTTTGCGGCGAAGCAAGGTCGGTTTGCAGTAATAACGGCGAGGGTTTTATCAGTTTACCCGGGGCTATTTCCACCACCGTGATATCAGCATTACTAATGGCCCCCATAATATAGTACTCACCGGGGGTTAGACTGCGGATATCCCAACGATAACTATCCGCCTCTCCATCATTGTTTTCGATTAAATTGCCGACAATTTTTACCGCATCATCAAATAGCGGTGTTTCACTATAGTACAAGTCTATAGATGCATTGCTATCCGGATCCTGGTCGTCCCAACGGATGGTAAAATAGCGACTTGCTTCAGTATCTTCAGCCGGTGTTAAGATTGAAATTTTTGGTATATCAACAGTATTATCATTAACGATAAAGTGGTACGTTTCACTCCAGTCACTTTGGCCGCCTTGATTATCCTGCGCTCGGACACGCCAATAATAGTCCTGATCAATATTCAGACTTTCAGTCAAGGTAAAGTTTAATTGCGAGGTTTCTCCACTTTTCACCAATGAGGTCAATGCATCATCACCATAAACTTCAAATAGATAGCTAATGGGATCACCATCCGGGTCGATAGCGGGAGCGACCTGTAGAACAGGTGTTTGAGTTGTCAGCCAGGTACTTTGACCGGGGTTGATAATTACCGGAACATCGGGTAGATCATTTTGGGTATTGATGGTAAAGCTGGAATATACCCAATCACTGGTGGTTTTGCCATCATAGGCTCTAATCCGTAGGTAATAATCACTATTGTCATTCAGCTCACCAACTTGCCAAGTCAGTGATGGTAGGTCATCACTCAGGGTATGAGTCAGTTTGTCCTGGCTATTAAACAATGCGCTGTTGTCCAGTTCCAGTTCATATTCCAGGGGCTCGTTATCCGGATCCCCGGTGGCCATAATATTAACCGTCACACTGGTTTGAGTAATTTGTTGATTATTAAATGGTTCGACAATCACCGGAGGGCTAGGGACTTGGTTGATTAAATCAAAACTCAGGTAATGTAATGGTGTTTGACTACTTTCACCTTGACTATCGGTTACCACTGCTTGCCAATAAAATTCCTGGAGAGGGATTAAATCCTGTCCCAATTGCCACTGTATAAATTTTTGACCGTCGGTATAGATAATTTCACTGCTTAAAAGAGGGATGGAAGCGGCTTCATCTTCATAAAAAAGGAATTGGTACGAGAGTTCATCACCGTCACTGTCATGGCTTTGACCCACTTCAAACCGCGGTGTTATGGTACCGACCTGAGAGTCTTCCCGTGGAGTAGAAACTAATGGTTGTGATGGAGTATCATTAGCGCTATTGACAAAAAAGTACCCCATCACCCATTGACTAAAATTGATCCCGTTAAAGCTTCTGACCCGCCAGGTGTACCAATGATTGTCTTCAAGGGGAATAGCACTGCCCCATTGGGTTTGAGTAATATCTTCGGGGATCAGATCGGAACTATCGAGTAATTCACCTAAGGAGGCATCTGCATAGATTTCAAATTGATAGTGAATGGCACTGCGATCGGCTAAATCAGCATCACTATTTGTCACGCTTAATAGCGGAGAGAAGTTGTCAACCGTATCTCCCATTTTTGGAGACTCAATTTGCGGCAAACCGGTAACAAAAAATTCTTTAGGATCACTTTGCTGTTCGTATTCTTCCCGGTCACTAACACCGTCGTTATCATAATCACCACTACCGTCTCGATCCAAGGTAGCAAATTGGGTCAGTTCCCAATTATCATCCATTTGATCGGCGTCGGTATCGACAATTTCCGGGACCAAAACACTGATCTGAATAGTTCGACGAGCATTCAACGTACCATCACTCGCTTCGACAATCAGTTCGTGGATCCCAATATCAGCAAACTCCGGTGTCCATTGAAAGACCGCCGTACCATCCCCCTGATCTTGAAACACCCCGGCCTCGGGAGCGGTTATTAGGGTAAATACCGGAATGGTATTATCAGAATCGGATGCATTAATGGAAATTTGAATACTTTCATCGGCAAACACTTCTTGTTGGGCAATAAAATCTATACTGGGTCCGCTATTACCGGTAGTAATTGGCGTAGCATTTAAAACCAATTCGTAACTACCAGGTGTTTGATAATCAAATAGATGGATGTAGTATTGTTTCTCTTCCTGGGTAATCCCTTCTGAAGTCATCCAGCTGTTTAAATCAGGAATTGACGTATTATCTGAACGGGTAATCTGCTGAATGTGCCCGCTTCCACTGCTGGGATCGGTTATTTTGGTGTAAATAAATCCACTGGATTCCGGTAGAACCAGATCATAATAGGCCAGTTCCCCTTCTTGACGATTAAATGTCAGGCTAGCCTGACTACTCATATCATTTACCGAACTGTCATCGCTATTGGATTCAAAAAGTTTTAGCGCATTGCCTTCCAAGGCTAAGAAGTCATCTATCGAATCTCGTCCTGGTAAATTAACTTCAACATCATGCACTAAAAAATAGCTGTTGATTCCCTCTAAAATGGAGGTTAATTGTCCTCCCAATTCATCTGCATGGGAGTAGCTGGCACTAAATTCGGTAAATTGACCGGACAGATTGGTTTGCATTTGCCAACGTCCCACTTTAGCCGATTGGCCCGGAATATCACCGAAATCCAATAAGAGATCGGGCACACTGGATTGACCATCTATAGAACTACTAATAATATAAAAATTGATCAATAATCCCTGTTGATTATCAACGATTTTGGGCTGGGCAGAGTCAATTTTAAAATTCTTTGCTGTGGCATCGCCATTATTTCTAACCCGAACTCCCAGGGTAAAAGGCTGTGGCGGTTCCACTCCGACGGTAAAGGGATCATCAGCTACGACATCTTTAGTTAAAAAATAATCCAAAGAAATTTGTGGTAATGGCTTCACATAGATGGTATCCGGGATCACTTCAATTGAGTGTTCGTCACTACCCAAGTTATAATCCAGGGTTGCTCCCACGTTATAGGCTTTACCACTGGGGACACTGCCGCCGGAACCCGGTGCCGGGATAATCAGCCAATGAATTTCGGCAGTGGTGTTCGGCAACACTTCACCGTTTCCACCTACATCGGATATTGCTTCCATGGTATCGATACGAATATAAAATTGCGCATTGGTATCATCAGGGTTACTACTGGCTAAAACAACATTTCCCAAGTCATCTGTAAAATTCACATTAATACTGACATTCGATAGGGAAACATTTTCCAAGCCGTTATTGATCCGCATGACTGCGTCAAATGCCTGCCTTTCCAAAGAGGCTTGCTGCCGTATTTCCATTTGCACCTGAGCACAAACGCTTTCCTCAGCCAAAACCGAATGAAAAACAATAGAAGTTAAAATAAAAATACTTAACAAAACATAGTATTTATTAATTATCATTTTCTTTTGTATTTTCATTTGCCTATCCAATTGTCTTTTTATGATTTTTTAGTTCATGGAAATCCGTAATCGCTGATCGGTGGCATGATAGCGATGATAATTGTTGAGCGGACTTTGGGGATCATTGCCATAATGCCGGAAAGCGATATAGTTTCCGGCATTTTTATTGAGTATTTTATTTTGTGGATCGGATAAGTACCAGGTATCATCCAGGTGATATTCGGCCCAGTTGTGGTAATCCTCAGCCTGTAAGACCTTATTATACCTGACAACATATCCTCCGATTTCTCTGGTAGGAATTCCTTTGCTTCGACTTAAGGCAGTAAACACATGCATATAATCAGTACAGTCTCCGGCCAGGGTTCGTAAAGTTTCCAAAACTGGTTTTTCGCTACTTTCGTAGCCACCATAACGAATACTCCGCATGGTCCACTGGAAAATCTCTTCAACTAATTTGTATTGATTGGGCTGCTCAAATTCAGCGGCCAGATTTATCACCGGCGTTTTATCCAAATTTAACAAAGCCGTGTTTTCCAGGTAGCTGTCTCTATTTTTAACCTCTTCATGGTTGGCTTTATCTGCCGTCATTAAAGCGACTTTTAATTTAATGATTTTGCTGGCATATGGGGCAATAGCAGCTACTTTAAAATGGATGATTTGATTACCGAATTTATCTCGAAGCAGTTGATAAGCTTGGTTACTTTGCAGATTTTCCAGCTGTTGAAAGGGGGTTCTTGGTATAGGCGTATAGGCATAAAAATCTGCCGTTTCTACCTGCTCCGGGCTGCTATTGGTTAAACGATAGGTATAACTAATATTTTTTCTTAGAGGATAATCTGGTTTTGATTCGGTTAGCCTATTTTGTGTTTTATCCGGTTCCTCAGTTTTTCTGTCCGGCATCAGCAAAAAGCCGGTCAGTCCTGCTCCAATCATTGCTACTGTAACAACCACCGTAGTTATTTTCACTTTCTATCCCCTGCAACTGAGAAAATGATTGGTGGTACTTTTTTGCTTTTTAAGCAGTGCCAGGCGCATCCTGTCAAATTGTTGAAAAGCCTGATAACCGCCAGCTAGATAAAATACCGATGGTTGTAGGTTACTTTGGAGAAGTTTTTTGATTTTTGAATATGACTTGCCGTTATCGTCGTAAATAAATAAGCGTTCGGCCAATGGATAGCTTTTTAATATTCTTTTTATATTTTTAACCAGGGCTAAAGGATTGCCGTCAAACTTTATCAACTCATGGGGAATGAAATTTTTTATTGTCTCTTGTTTGGACAAAATATTCTGTTTTTCCGATCCGATATTAATCAGCAGTATATCGCCTGGTCGCCGGTTAAAATAAAAATGTTCTGGCCCCAATTCATCCACTGTACGGATATGTTCTAATTGCCCTAGCAGATTTTTATTTACTTTGCGCCAGGCATTGATTCCTCCTTGTACATAAGAAACATCGAACCCTCTCTGCTTCAAGTGTTGGCATACGAGCGCGATATTGATAATTTGTCCGCCTTCATCAATTAAAAACAATCGCTTATTTTTTAATGCGCTTTTGGTTTTTAAGGCATGCCAAGGAATATTAATACTTTCGGGAATTGAAACTTTCTGATATTGATTAGCAGGACGAATATCAACAAGAAGAGCAGAATAATTTTTTAATGCTTTGAATGTGCTAAAAGCATCAATTTGACAGGATAAGTCGATATCTGAGCTAAATGGCAAATAATTATTGCCACATGCCAAAGGTTGACTATCCGTTTCTATAACACTTGCATTAGCGAAGTGTATAACAGATAAAGCCAAAACGATCCCGGTATGATATTGAAACCAACTAGCAAGCATTTACCTATCCATCAATATGTTTGTCAATTTATTATGGAGCAAACATTATAAATGGATGTTTCTGTAAAGTATGTAGGATTTTTCCTACAAAATTAATATTTTTTATCAGGTTAAACTTAACAAGTTGTTTTTAAATGTTATTTTTTTTGAAAAAGATTAAATCTTTCTTTCAGGAAAGTCATGCAATAGTTTTCAGAAAAAATTAAAGTGTCTTCTTGTTACAATTTCTATGCACTTTCCTTTTTTAAGACTTTTTTAACTTTCGGCCAAATAAGCTCATCAACCATTTTCTGTTCTTTCAATAGATGTTCCATATGTAGTGGATAGAATAAGGGATAAGGCTGTTGTAGCTGCTGTTGGGCAACAATAGGAATTTCATATTCATTGGCTAAAGTAGTGTACATGTTTTTAAATTCAAGGACGTATCGACTGCCATAATGTAAAGGTAATTGGTTAGCTACTAATATAACTGTCGCATCCGTATTTTTTGCCATCTGGATAACCGTAGATAGGTACATTTTTATATCATTGACTGCTTTTCCATACAAACCGTCATTTTCACCCAAGGCGACAATCACAATTTGCGGATGGTATTTATCAAATAATTTTTTACTACTTTCCAAAGCATTACTACTGGCCGTTTCCTGAATTTCGGTCGATACTACTTTAAACACTGGAAAATCTTGTTTAATTTTGTTTTCCAAAGCCTGTGACCAAAATTGATCACCTGGAATATAAGCATTGGCAGGGTGGAGTTTAAAATGAATGCCTGAAAATTCTTTTAGGATTAAAACACTGTCTTGTATTTCCTCCTCATTATTTTGATCATTTATAAATTGTTGCCCTTCAGTTTTTAATTCTATCTTCGGATAAACAACCGGTGCCGCAGTAGCGACCGAACTAAAAGCCCAACATAGCATCAAAAATGATAAAAAAGGATTCATACTTTTATCCACAACATAACTCCAAAATAAAAAAATATTTTTAAATATTAGAACATTATTAAAAACCAATCAAGTTTCAATACAGCAAAAACCGGTAAGCCCCATTTTTTCTCAAAAAATAGCTAAACACTAAAAATTTTCCGTTCTTATCCAACTGTGACCACCTTTCTTATAAAATCCCTGTAAATTGCGTGCAGGGGTCGAGCTAC
>Ga0209475_10001672_pt1 | contig 26493 bp, 25 predicted proteins | sample tdDd471_FD_187128 | JGI IMG/M metagenome (GOLD analysis project Ga0209475, IMG submission 187128) | Marine sediment microbial communities from the Atlantic coast under amendment with organic carbon and nitrate - tdDd47.1 (SPAdes)... | ecosystem: Environmental > Aquatic > Marine > Coastal >... | reverse complement strand
TTTTCTCTCGTTTGTCATTTTCGTGACATTGGAGTTTATGGCCTCTATATGTCCAGAGATTTCTTCAATCAAGGTCATTTGTTGTTTTGCAAATTTCTTGAAATCCTTACCATAAATTTCCTTTAAGCCTTTTACGTTTTCTATTAACATGTTTTGATATCTAACAGCAGTTGGAACCACATGGTTTCTGGCAATATCGCCCAACACACGTCCTTCAATTTGAATATGCAAAACATATTCTTCCATCTCGATCTCGTATCTTGAAAGGGATTCTACCTTGTTCAGCACACCCAAATCTTCAAAAATCTTGATTGTTTTTTTGGAAACTTTGGCTTTTAAGGCTTCTGGTGTGGTTTTATGGTTGCTTAAGCCTCTTTTCTTGGCTTCTTTTTCCCAAGCCTCACCATAACCGTTGCCTTCAAACAAAATGTTTTTGGACTTTTTAATATACTCCCTTAAAATGTTAAAAATAGCTTCGTCTTTCTTTAGGCCTTTTGTGTCTATCAAGTTATCCACTTCTTTTTTGAACTCAATTAACTGGTTTGCCACAATGGTATTTAAAACGGTCATTGGATTAGCACAGTTTGCCGTAGAACCTACTGCCCTGAATTCAAATTTGTTACCTGTAAATGCAAAAGGCGAGGTTCTATTTCTATCAGTATTATCCAATAGAATCTCAGGGATTTTGCCAACCACATTCAGTTTTAAATCTGTTTTCTCTTCTGGGGACAATTTCCCATTGGTAACGTTTTGCAATTCGTCCAGCACATTGGTCAATTGTTCGCCAATAAAAACTGAAATGATAGCTGGAGGCGCCTCATTTGCCCCCAATCGATGGTCGTTACTAGCAGATGCTATGGAAGCCCTTACCAATTCTTCGTTATCATGAACAGCCTTAATGGTGTTTATGAAAAAGGTTAAAAACTGAAGGTTGCTCATAGGCGTTTTTCCAGGACCCAACAAGTTAACACCTGTATTGGTGCTCAAACTCCAATTGTTGTGTTTTCCCGAACCGTTTACACCAGCAAAAGGCTTTTCGTGGAACAAGACTTTGAAATCGTGGCGTTCTGCCACTTTATCCATCACATCCATCAATAAGGAGTTGTGGTCAACAGCCAAGTTAGCTTCATCATAAACTGGAGCCAACTCAAACTGATTTGGCGCTACTTCATTATGTCTGGTTTTAACTGGAATTCCAAGCAACATACATTCTGTTTCAAGATCTCTCATATACTGCATGGCCCTATTAGGAATGGTACCAAAATAATGATCGTCCAACTGTTGTCCTTTTGCCGAAGAGTGTCCCAACAAGGTTCTGCCCGTTAATTGAATATCTGGTCTTGAAGCAGCCAATCCTCTGTCTATTAGAAAATATTCCTGTTCCCATCCTAATGAGGCATTGACCTTTTTAACATTTTTATCGAAATACTTACATACCTCAACAGCTGCATTATCTATAGCTTGTAAAGCACGCAGCAAAGGGGTTTTGTAATCCAAAGCTTCTCCTGTATAAGCAACAAACACAGTTGGAATACATAAAGTGGTTCCATAAACAAAGGCTGGGGATGTAGGGTCCCAAGCTGTATAGCCACGCGCTTCAAAGGTGTTTCTAATACCTCCATTAGGAAAACTGGAAGCATCCGGTTCTTGTTGCACCAACTGGCCTCCACCAAACTTTTCAATGGCACGTCCATTACCTATAGGTTCAAAAAAAGCATCATGTTTTTCTGCAGTTGCTCCCGTTAAAGGTTGAAACCAGTGTGTATAATGTGTAACCCCTTTGGAAATAGCCCATTCTTTCATCCCTGTTGAAATATGATCTGCCACAACCCTATCTATTTTGGTGCCATTGACAATGGCATCCATAACACTTACAAATGCTTCTTTGGTAAGGTATTGACGCATTTTATCTTCATTAAAAACATTGGCACAAAAGATATTGGAACGTCGTTCTTTTTCTTCTATTTTAATGGGCTTCTTATTAAGGGACTTCTTAATAGCGTGAAATCTTAAAGTTGACATAATTTGTTTGTTAGTTTTGAATATTTGAGGGCAAAGTTATAAAAAAAATGCTTTTACAAATAAATAACCCCTAAAAAATTAGGGGTCAACTATAATAATTATATAAAACTCAACCTTAAACCCTATTATTCGCCTGTAAAGGTCAAATAAATAAAAACCAAATAAGCTCCGAAAATAAAAAACCCTTTAAGCCTTCCTATTTCAAATTTTTTAGGCAATAACATAAAAGGAATTAAAATAGCTGCAAATCCAATCATCCAGAAAATATCGTTAGTCAATAGTTTCTGACTGTCTAAAGCAATTGGATGGATCATGGCCGTTAGGCCCAAAACAGATGCTATATTAAAAATGTTTGATCCAATTAAATTCCCAAGAGAAATGGCTTTTTCCTGTTTTACTGCAGCTATTACCGATGCTGCGAGTTCAGGAACGCTGGTACCTATGGCTACCATGGTTACAGAGATTACACGTTCGCTCACTCCAAAAGACAAAGCCAAGTCCTTGGCTCCTAAGACCAACCATTCACTTCCAAAATAAAGTGCAAAACCACCAATTAACAACCAAACTATTATTTTAAAATTGGATGTTTTTTGCAAGGCATCGTCTACTTCTTCAATGTCCACTGTATCTTTTTCCTTGGAGCGTTTGATCAATATATAAAGGAACACGATAAGAGACACAAACAACAACAAACCTTCAGTAAAATTGATAATCAATCCACTTTTCAAAATAAAATATAGTGCAATGGACAGGAGCATCATCATGGGCCAATTCAATTTATAAAAATCCTCGCTTATGGACAAAGGGGAAATAATAGCCGTAATCCCCAAAACCAGACCAATGTTGGCAATGTTGGACCCAATAACATTTCCCAAAGCTATATCTGGAGAACCATCCAAAGCTGCCTGTAAGCTTACCAAAAGTTCTGGTGCAGAAGTTGCAAAGGATACAACCGTCATACCTATAACCAACTTTGAGATGTTGAATTTAAATGAGAGCGATACAGAAGACCGTACTAAAAACTCCCCTCCAACAACCAATAAAACCAACCCAAGCACTATCCAAACTAAACTCATAAACTAAATTTTTCGCGAAGATAACATTTCCTACGAAAAGTTAATGAAAACTAAAAATTTCGTTAAATAACTATATCAATAGTTGTATAACTATAAAAATAGTTATAAGTTTGGAACATCAATCAAAAATCATATCTTATTATGAAATCATATACAGTTATACTTCTTTTATCTTTAATGTTAATAGGTTGCAAAAACAAAGAAAACAAACAGGAATTAGCAAATAAGGAAGACTCCGCAGAACTATCAAAAAACATAGAAGCTGTTGTTCAAGACTATATAGACTTAGGAATTTTTTCAGGCATCATATTAGTTGCTGAAAAAGGAAACATACAATTTCATAAAGCCTATGGTTTAGCAAACAGGGAAACTAAAGCACCAAACACTATTAATACGCTATTTGATATTGGCTCCATGAATAAAACCTTCACCTCTATTGTAGTAAAACAATTGGTTGCAGAAGGCAAGCTTAATTTAGATGACAAGCTCACTCAATATATTCCTGGATTTAAAGATCCAAATGCCAATAAGATTACTATTAATCATTTACTCAACCATGAATCAGGCTTTGCAGATTATCACACTCGCAATTATTTTGATTTACCACTAAATGAGCGAAAACTTAATGCTATTGTTGAACGCGCTAAATCATACGACTTAAATTTTGAACCTGGAACAGAACAAGATTACTCAAACTTAGGCTATGTTATATTAGGTGCTGTCATTGAAAAAGTATCTGGCAAATCCTATTTTGATAATGTAAACGAACGCATCGTTAAACCTCTAAATTTAAAAAACACCTATTTAAATGACTTTAGTGGTTTAGAAAATAGGATTGCTCATGGTTATTATTACACACCACTTGGCGAATTGGATGAATCTGCTCCTTTGCAAGATATTCCAAATCCTGATGGTGGGTTTTTATCAACCACTGAAGACATCATGACATTTTACAGATCTTACTATTATGATGATTTGCTTTTGAGTGAAGAAGCAAAATCTAACGATTCTTTTTTCAACTATTTAAAAGAGTTACCTGATGGTAAAGCAACAGGATCAGCTGGTGGTTTTGAAGGTTTTAATACAGCGCTTTATCAAGTTGTAAGCAACGACTTCACAATTATTGTATTTGCCAATATGGATGAACCAGTAGCAGAACATATAGCATTGGATATTTTAGCTTTAACAAGAGGAGAAACACCAAATAAACCTCAAGCACCAGCCATACAAAATGTTAGAGAGGCTTTCAATAAAAATGGTGCTGAATTTATAAAAGCAAATTTTGAAGAGCTCACTATAAACTTCCATCCTAAAGACCCAAAAGATATTATTATAAATGCTTTAGGCTACGCCTATTTATATGAAGCCAATGATGTTGACAAAGCGATTAAATTATTTAAGTTGAATACACAACTATTTCCTGACATAGCTAATTGTTGGGACAGTTATGGCGAAGCACTTGCAGAGTCAGGTAAGAAAGAGGAAGCTATTACAATAAGACCAAATTTAGAATCAGCAAAAAACGCATTAAAAGACCTTAAAAAATAATCATGCAGAAACTCACAAACAAAGAAGAAGAAATCATGCACATTTTATGGAAGCTGGAAAAAGCTTTCGTAAAAGATGTTCTTGCAGAAATAAAAGATAACAAGCCACATTACAACACGCTTTCAACCATTATTAGAAACTTGGAAGAAAAAGGCTTTGTGGCATACAAAGCGTATGGAAAGACACATCAATATTACCCCTTAATCAGTAAGGAGGCATACAAAAAACGCTTTATGAGTACTGCCATTGAAAATTACTTTAACAGTTCTTATAAAAATGTGGTATCCTTTTTTGCCAAAGAAGAAAAAATTAGTGTCAAGGAACTTAAGGAAATTATAGCTTTAATTGAGAAAAACCCAAACCATAAAAAATAAAACCATGGAATATTTCATTAAAGCTTCAGCTGTTTTGTGCATATTTTATGTTTGTTACAAATGGTTTTTGGAAAAAGAAACATTTTTCAATGCCAACAGATGGTTTTTATTGTCTGGATTGGTAATGGCCAGTCTTTTACCTTTCATGGTTATTCCTGTGTATGTGGAATATATGCCTATGGCTTTTTCAGAAAATGTTTTGATGGTAGAAACCAACCCTCAAAACACAAGCAATCTATTTAACATTTCTAAAATCATTACATGGTTGTATGTTATGGGATTGGCATTTTTTTTAGGAAAATTGATTGTGGAATTCACCTCGTTATTTTCCTTGATAAGAACTCATAAACAGAAAAAAGAAAACGGTTTCACCTTTGTTGAGACCACCAACAACATGGCTCCCTTTTCATTCTTTAAGTGGATAGTATTCAACCCAAATCAATTTCGGGAAGAAGAATTATCACATATTATTTCCCATGAAAAAGCACATGCCAAGGAATATCATTCCATAGATGTTTTACTTGCCCAAATAAGCTGTGTGGTGTTCTGGTTTAATCCCATTTGTTGGCTGTACAAAAAAGAAATACAGCAAAACCAGGAATTTATAGCAGATTTTAAGGCTCAAAAACAATCCCAATGCAAAAAAAGCTATCAGCGTTTATTACTTAAAGCGTCCATCACAAATCATCCATTGGTTGTTACCAATAATTTTTATAATTCATTAATCAAAAAACGAATCGTTATGTTACACAAATCAAAATCAAACAGATCAAACACCTGGAAATTAGGCATCGTCCTTCCCCTATTGGCTTTATTTTTAATGAGCTTCAACACAAAAAAAGTGTTTGTAAATGCCACGCAAAATCACACTTTAAACACTTTAGACTACACAACCAAACCAACACAGGAAGGGGTTGTAATTACCAAGGATTTTACTGATTCCGACTTGGAAGAGATTAAAAATCAACTTTCAAAAAAAGGATTGATTTTAAAATTTAAAGGCGTAAAACGCAATACCTCTGGAGAGATTATCGCCATAAAAATAGATGTGAAATCCAATAATTCCAATGCCAAGTACAACCTAAATGGAGAAAAAGCCATTGCTCCTATTCAAATTAGTTTTGAAAAAAATGGCGATCATATTGCCATTGGCAATGCATCTTCAAACTCTAAGGAGCAAAAAATGGTTTTTATCTCCAAAGATGGCAAAATCACCGAAATAGATACCGAAAAGGGCAGTGAAAATGTGTTTGTTTACAAAACAAAAGATGGCCTTGAAAAAGAAGTGGAATTAGAAGTGGAGCAAGATGGAAACGTAATGTCTATTAACGATGACGCCAAAGTTAAAACCCTTAAAAAAGACAATAGAACCATTGAGATAGTTACGCTTTCTGATGATGAGGATGTGATTGAACTTGAAACCGACGGAAGCTTAACAAGTAAATCCATCTGGGTTACAAAAGAAGATTCCGAAGTAAATTGGACCTCAGGTGAAAATGGCAACAAAGAGCGAACCTATAAAGTAAAAATAACAAGTTCTGATGAAGGTGTGGACAACCTGAAAATTACCTCAGATGATCCAAGTGCGAATCAAAAAGTAAAGGTTTTGAAACTGAAAGAAAAAGAAGGTTTTTTTATTTCCAGTGACAACGGAACACCTCTTTTTATTCTTGATGGAAAAGAAATAACCAAAGATGAAATGGAAAAAATAAACCCAAATATCATTGCCCGTGTAAATGTGTTAAAAGGCGATAAAGCCATAGAAGCTTATGGGGAAAAAGCCAAAGATGGTGTGGTTGAGATAACCACCAAAAAGTAAAACAAAAAATAAATGTATAAAAAAATCCCAAGCTTAGGTTTGGGATTTTTTTGTCTTCTCAATCAGTTTATTTTATCAAGACCTTTTTAACAACTGTTTTTCCTTCTGAAGCCATTTTCAATAGGTATAAGCCACTTGAAAAATCTAAATCAATATAAGTATTGCCCGAAATGTCTTTAGTCATTAATTGTCTGCCATCCACTGAAAATATCTCTATGGTTGTTTCTTGGACAACGCCACTAATATAGAGCTTACCTTGAGTTGGGTTTGGATAAACGCTAATTTTTAATTCTTGTGTCTCTTCTACGCTTAAATTCTGTTCCCAAGTTTCACCAACCATATTCCCCCAAATATATTCCACCAAATCCGGCTGATCTATAAAAGGGTTTCTGTTAAATTGCCAATTATAAATGACATTGTTCCTGTTCATCTCAAAATCGTCTGGAGGATCATTCCTATGCCAATCCAATAAGAGCTGTAAATCGCCAAACTGTCCTACCATGCCTTCTGGATAGCCATTAACAATTTCCAATCCGTTATATCGTACTGCCAAATAAAACACACCTCTAGCCACATCGCCTTTAAAACTACCTAGCGTTCCAGTTGGTCCATTATATTGTCCATAAAACTGATTGCCACGACTGCTGTTTTCAGGTCCATCAACGGCTCGAATACCATGTGCATCGGAATTGCCATGACGTAAGGAATCTGCTTTGGTTTCCCAAAACACATCCACACCATCGGCAATTTCATCTTCTTCAATACTGTAATATCCAGCTCGGGACCTGGGAAAGGTATGCTCCCTATTCCAAGTTCCTGTATTATCAGAAGTGACTTGAAAATCCAATTTTGGTCTTCCTTGTTCCAAATAAACCAACCATACCTGATTGCTGTTTGCTGGGTTTTGGTCTGCTTCTTTTAAAATATCAATAACATCGGCATAAGTTTGAGCCCTAACTACATTTGGATTGGCTACAATATCTTGCAATGCTTGACGCAAAGCCACATCGGAAAACCCATCCAAACTACTGTAATAGTCATTGGGTTGTGTGCTGGAAACATTGCCATAAGTTGGATTTATAGGTGTCCCAAAAGGTGCAACCGTAAAATCGTTATCCACCACCCGAAGCTTTAAAAAATTGTTGTACGGAATGTATGGCCACTGTAAACTTGAAAACTTTACAAGTGCTTCTTCATCACCTTCATCAATTGTATCGTCAATTAAAGTAATAGTGGTAGTCACCGAATTTTGTCCAGTTGGAATGGTAAGTGTGGTGTTTCCAGTAAAATCGGATGTATTGAACCCAAAATAATCCAAAGTAATGCTAAAGACAACATCTGAGGTCACGTTTTGTTGAGCTGTAAACACGATATCAAAAACGTCGCCTTCGTTATATTGTGATTGGGATGTACTTATGGAAATAGCATTATAAACCTCTCCACTCCCATCGTTTAACAATCTTGGAGTTGGTGTTCCCACAAAATAGCTGCCGTCGTTATTTCGCTGTATGGAGTTGGTATTGTTGCCTGGACCTTCGTTTATTTGTTCTGAAACGCCCAAAAGCGCCATAAGTTCGGTATCATCAGAATCGTTAGTTCCATAAACCAAGGCATCTATTAAATTTGCCTGTGTGGCTAAGGTGCCTTCAGGAAAATCTGTGTCATCCCCAGTGTAAAGAGCCACAGCATCTGCTCCATTTTGAATGACATTAGCTGCAATAAGCAATTGCGGAAAAGGAGTTACAGTATCGCTTCCTATTAAAAGAAGTCCATTATTATCTGTTGTATATCCATCTAAATCGATGGTAAAATAACTGGAGTCTGCTCCGGAAGTAGACCCGTTAAAAAACACAAGTACATAACCATCCAATGAGGCATTTGGTGCATCAGATTTTAATTCAACAAATTCTTGATCGTCAATTCCAGGGGTATCACAATCCAGTTCGTTAATGACCACTTGTGCATAGGTTAGGTGTGAAAAACACAGGAATCCTAGTAAAGTAATTAATTGTTTCATGTAGGGAAAATTTTAGCAAATGTAAAGAACTCTTTGCCCATATATTGTTTTCTAAATTATTAATTGGTTAATTTTAACATTTTTAGGATAAAAAATAGGAATGTATCTTTGTACCATTATGAAAAAGAAATTCTTTAAACTTTTAGCAAAACTGAATAAAATCTTACTTCCAAGTTTCACGAAACAAGGTTTGGATTTAAGCAAAGCAAGCAAATTCCAGATGGCCATTTTTGGCTGGAAATTATATGTGACCAAAAACGCATTGGATTAATTCAAGTTTTTTTTGAGGTTTAACTAAAAAAGGAATATATTTGCATCCTCAAAAACGGCCTCGTGGCGCAACTGAATAGCGCATCTGATTACGGCTCAGAAGGTTACAGGTTTGAATCCTGTCGAGGTCACTAATTTGAATTACAAAAAATGACAAAACCACGTTAACCATAGGAATAGCGTGGTTTTTCAAGTTTTTAGACGTTCATTAAATTTGGTTTGTTTTAGTTTAACCTGTCAGTTATACGTCAGTTATTTTTTCAATCTGTCAGTTAACTGACAGATTCAACTTTTTGGGATAACCATCAGGTACTGTGGATTTTGACTTTCGTCGAACAATGTTTAACCATTTAAGACGAATATTATGCGCACCAAAAACACCTTCTCAATTTCGTTCTGGGCAGATTTAAAAAATGCAAAAAACGAAAAAGCACTTCTCTATGCCAGAATTACTGTTAATTCCAAAAGAGTAAACATAAGCCTCAAAAGAAAAGTTTACATCAATGACTGGGATTCCAAAAAAAGTAAAGTCAAAGGAACTTCACAACAAGCAAGACAAACAAATTTGTATCTTGATCAGGTACACTCCCGGTTATTTCAGATTTTTCAGGATTTTAAGTTCAAGGGAAAATTCATAACAGCTCAATTAGTCAAAGCAGCCTATTTAGGTGAATCGATTTCAGACAAAACGTTACTCAACATTTTTGACTATCACAGAAAGAAAATCGAAAACACTCTTGCTGTAGGTACCATTAGGAACTTTGAAGTTTCCACTGGTTACGTCCTTAGATACCTAAATGAGGTTATAAAAACTTCAGATATTTATCTCAAGCAGCTGGACTACAAATTCATTAGCGACTTCGAAACCTTTCTACACAATTATTATCCAAAAAACCATCCCAAAGCATTGGGACATAATACAGTGATGAAGCACATTCAAAGACTTAGAAAAATTATAACCCTTGCTTATCACATTGAGTGGATAGACAAAGATCCGTTTGTAAGATGGAAACCCACCTATGAGAAAAGGGAACGTCAATTCCTTACAGAGAACGAACTCGCCAACATTGAAAATTATTACTTCCCCATCGAGAGGCTTGACCGTGTTAGGGATCTCTTCGTTTTTAGTTGCTATACTGGTATCAGTTATAGTGATATCATACGATTGACACCTGAAAACATTGTCATGGACATCGACGGCCACAATTGGATTTACACCAAAAGAAAAAAAACAAAAACCCTGGTAAAAATTCCCATTCTGGAGAAAGCAGAATATATTATCGACAAATATTGTGGCCACCCTATCACACAAGTAAGTGGCACACTACTTCCGGTACTTACAAACGAAAAACTAAATCTATATTTAAAAGAAGTGGCTGATGCCTGTGGCATATCCAAGAACCTCACTTTTCACATGGCGAGGCACACTTTTGCAACTACCGTAACCCTCACAAACGGTGTTCCGATTGAAACTGTTTCAAAGCTTCTTGGCCACACGAAAATAACAACAACACAAATTTATGCGAGAATCATAGATAGAAAAATTTCAGAAGATATGAGTAGTTTAAAGAATGTTCTCAAATCAAAAAAAATTATTACTAGAAAATTTAATACAAAAAAATAAATGTAGCCTAAATATTAACAATGATGTGTTATTTAAAAATTAGTGTCTATAAATAATTAATCTATAATAAATTCTTCTACTAATTCTTTTTTAATTCCAGTGAATATAGCGAATTCCTCTATGGTTACGAATTGGTGTGGTTCTTTATCTAAATACTCTCTGATTTTAGATAAAAGGTTTCGGGAATGTCTTTCACTTTTGCCAGTGATACGTTGAATATCTTTTGGATAAATACATATTCTTTTCGGCTTCCCCATACTCTATCTATACTTTGTCTCGGCAGTTAACATACTTCAAATGTATTATTAATTGTACTTAAAACCAATGTTTTAAAGATGCATTTTGAAGTTTTATATTAACTTCATAAAGTCTGGTTTTATTTGGTTTGAATTGGTGATTTAGGCAAAAAAGGTATAAATAGGAAAAAGAGGTTTTTATCGGAAAGGGGATTCTTTGGAAATGCTAATGAGACTATAGATTTAATGATTATTAATCAAAAAACGTATAGTTATGGCAAGACAAACCGGAATTATCAGGTTGAAAGGCACCATTGGAGGTGTTACCTTTTACAAGACCACCGACGGGCATTTGGCACGAGAGAAAGGTGGCGTGGACAAAAACCGAATTGCCAATGACCCGGCGTTTCAAAGAACCCGTGAAAATGGGGCTGAGTTTGGACGTGCCGGTTCTGGTGGTAAATTGGTAAGAAAGGCCATTCGTTTGCTTTTACAGAATGCAAAGGACAAGCGAGTGACCAGCAGATTGACTCAATCGCTCATGAGAGTCATCAAGACGGACTCAACCAATGAGCGTGGATTGAGAACCATTCCAGATGGGAATATGGTATTGATCAATGGGTTTGAGTTTAATATCAAAGGGAAGTTGAGCACAGTAATGTTTGCTCCCTACACTCCTACTTTGGATCGGGTTGCAGGGACATTGGACGTAGAAATCCCTGTGTTTACACCCAATGCAAGTATTGATGCCCCTACAGGAACAACCCACTTTAAAATTGTAAGTGGATTGGCAGAAGTTGACTTCATAAACGAGACGTTTGTTTTTGACAGTCAGGAGACTGCTATTTTACCTTGGGATGCCCAAGCGACAACACTCATCAATCTTATCTCCACTGTAACCGCTAACTCTACCCTGCCTTTGTTGCAACTGCTAGGAGTGAGCTTTTACCAAGAAGTAAACGGAGATATGTATCCATTAAAAAACGGGGCATATAACTCCCTTAGTGTGATTGGCGTGGATCAAGTGTAATTGTAACTTCATGGAGTGATGGAATTGCAATTGTTAAGGAATCAGTTTGAAGGGGGCACAAATGGTGCCCTCTTCTATCAAAGGAAATTTATCTGTTTTATGATTGAGTTGCCTTGGAAGGAAAATGCACAAAATATTTCGTGTATTCCTGACGGACGATATGAGCTGGCACTTTGGTTTACAAGCCGTTTTAAACACCATTTGGTGGTTAAGAATGTTCCAGGACGTTCGGGGATTTTGGTGCATGCTGCCAATAATGCTGCAAAAGAGCTTCGTGGCTGTTTGGCTCCAGTAACACATTTAACGGGGATTGGGACAGGAATACTTTCCCGTAAAGCTTTAGATAAACTCTTGTTGATTTTTGAACGATGTCGAAAGAAGAAAGAACCTATGATATTGACTATCACCTCAGCCGTGTTTTGCAACGGTGATGGAAATTATTAGCTAATTTAATTTTGTTTTAAATTATGAATTTAAAAGAACGTTACACAAAGCCAACTCCTAAATTTTTTAAGATTTTGCGAAATATAGGGATTGCTCTAACTGCTGCAGGTGGTGCGATACTGGCTGCTCCAGTTTCGATACCAGCCACCATAATAACTGCTGCTACGTATATGACAGTTGCCGGCACGGTAGCATCAGTAGTGAGTCAGGCGGTTGTTAAGGATGGAGACGATGACGAACCAAAGGATTTTGATAATCCTGCCTTGATAGAATAAAATGGAATCACAATTTTTTCATCGGGTTAGTTTTTGGGGTGGCACTGCTTTTGGTGTGTTGCCCAATTTGCCAGTTGAAGATGTTATTATTACCATTATCATGGCTGTTATTGGTGCTGTGGCAAGTTTTTCTGTATCTGTTGTGTTAAAATACTTTTCCCGAAAGCACGGGAAAAAGTAGTTTGGTTCGGTGATAAAGCCCGGCGTTGGTGTCCGGGCTTTTTTATGTCTTGAACTGAAATTCCTCATTGGTTCACTGTGAATGGTATGACCTCAACATCAATATTCTAAAGTCTTTGAGGTTTAAAGCTTGTCGGTTGTCTCTTCTGCTTCTTTTAGCTTTTTGAGCACTTGAAATCGTTCGTCCCTATGTCGGCCATCGTATTTAACACAACTTTTCATGATTCGTTTTCTGACATCATAAATAGTAATAAATGGGATGACCGAGCCTTTGATATAAGGCATAAATTGCTATCCAACATCTAAGCCGGCACATATCCAGTATAATTTTTGGAGTTCCTTAGGTTTATTGCAAAAAACGACAAAAGCGTTTCTGTATGGCTCGAACGAAGGCTTATCTTCGTTTTTTTCCTTTATTTAGGATATAGAAATGACTTAGGTTGTAGAATCGTTTGAAATTGTGGGTTTTAATTTTGAAATTAAGCAAGATATAAGATTTAAAAAATTAATTATGCTTTCGCTCGCTACGCTTCGCGACAATAACTTTTCAAAAGAAAAAACAAAAAAAAAGAAAGCTATAACTACTTGTGGCGGGGATAAGGCTGTCAAGGTTTTTGGAAAAAATACTACCCGGATTTAGTGAACAGTTTACATGAGCGGTATTTAGTTACTGTGTTTCATAAATATACAATATCTGGGCGCCAGCTGACACGTTCACTAAAAATGACTACTAGATATTTTATTAACGTACCGACCGGGTGGAGATTTTTTTCAAAACCCATCGGGCTTGACCTTTATAGCCTTACGCATTGGCATAAGGAAGCCACATATATTTGCTTGCTTTTTATATTATTTTTTTATAAAACTTAATTCACTTTTTTGGGGTATATACTCTTAAAAAAATAGGTTTTTGCGAGGTTGAGCATTGGAAGAAGCGATTGTATGTGTAGCATGTTTAAATAGTTGTTTGATAAAACAGCATTTAAACACGCTACTTATACAGGACTTATAGACCATAGCTTTTTGTTTTTTAACACTTTCGGTTGATGTGCAGGGGCAGGGTTAAAAAACAATATGCTATGGCGTTTTACTATATTTTAAAAACCTATTTTTTTATAACCGCTGACTTGGGTGGTGGGGAAAAGTGGCAAAGTTGTGTGTACTACACTTTAATCCAAGTTAGGAATAGAGCGTGGGATAGCGACTATGTAGTTCGCGTTATTTCTATTGTTTTAGAGGTGCTCATGAATAGCCTTATTTTAATTTGGAGCACGATTTGAGCGTTTGGAAGGTGGCTATTTAGTTCGCAACGCTTCTATTGTTTTAGAGGTGCTCATGAATAGCCTTATTTTAATTTGGAGCACGAATTGAGCGTTGGGAAGGTGGCTATTTACTCGCTTCATTTTTATTGTTTTTAATGGTGCTCGTGAATAGCGGCGAATTTTAATTTTAGACGGAACCAAAGCAGGGGCTGCGCCGCTATTTTACATAATGGCGTTATGGTACAATTTGGGTGCGAAGCTGGGTCCCGGATTGCTACCATAACTACCCGTTATGTAAACATAGCTTTGGGTAGTTTTTGGTATGCGTTTTGGAAACAGCTCTTTGCTTTTTTGTTTAACCTATTTTCTACAAATAATTCCTTTAAACAAAACAAGCAATGTGCTGTGTGAGGGATGGCAGTCAAAAACTACAAGAGCGTTGGCGCGCCCCTGGGCTTTGCCCGGGATAAACTCCACAAACCAAAAGATATTTCGACTTCGCTCAATACAGACTACGGGTTTTGAATGAATATGCCCCTACGCCAGCTGGCTCATTCACTAAAAATATCCACCGGATGTTTTCTTAACGTTCTGCCCGGGTTTTGGTTTGTGGGGATATTGTTTCTATAACTCAATATCTGTAATGTTATATTTGTTAAGTAAAAACTTATTGATAGAACTTTTTCTTTTCAATTTCATAAAGTATGCCCTTTCTGGTGCTGTAAATTCTGGAACACTAAAATTTTTGATATAATTCTTTGCAAGAGCATAATAGTTACTTGAGTATGGCTTACTTGTATTCTTTATATAATACCAAAACACATCTGTTTTAAGTATTTTCTGAATAAATTTCAAATCATCTTCAGAATCAGATACTACTGCATAACCATTGTAGAATAATAAGTCTTCATTATCTGTATAGACAAAATAAGGTTGGTCTGAAATATAAGGAAAAAGCAATTTTAGACCAGGAATATTTAAAGCTTGACTTCTTCCATAAGCAAACCATGTTTCATACTCTCTTTGACCTTTATCTCTTTTAGCTAACTCTTCCCTATAGCTATAGAGATAATCATATGCATTTGGAAAATTACGTTCAAAAATATCAGGATCAAGTACACGAATCAATCGATTAGATTGTTGTTCAAATAAATCGTCATTAGTCTGTTCTATAACTTGATAAGGAAAAATGAGTTTTTCATTAAATACTTCCAAGTCTGATTCGTCTTTTAAGATGTTAGGTTTAATTGCATTTCTACAAATAGCCCTTTCAACCTTAAATCTTTTTGAATCTTTTTCAAAATAATAAAAATCTTCATCTTGATCTATGGGTTTGAACAAGTATATTTTATTTCGAAGTGTCGCAAAGCCATTCCTAATATTAAATAACTCCCCTAATTTTTTTCCAGAATTTTCTAATCTTTTCAAAGCTAATTGCGTTTTTGCATCATCTAATTGCCAGCCATCAAAATCATTTAAACTTGAGTATTCAAAATCTATAAAATCAGAATTGGTTAATGCCTCTATTTTTTGAGGTGTAGAACTTGTATATGATAGGCTTCCAGTAGATTTTGTAATTTGACAGATACATGTGTATGTTAATCTTGATTTAAAGACTTGCTCACTTCCAAAGTCAATAAGCTTGAATTTAAAACCATTATTTGAAAAATAAGCACGCAATGCTCTTCCATTTAAGCTCCTATAGAAATTGTTTACCGTAATATAACCTAAAACCCCTTCTTCCTTTAACCATTTAATAGCAATCTCAAAAAATGGAATATATAAATCTAACTTACCAGTTGAAGCCACTGACCAATTTTTCATTAGTTTTTTTGTTTCTTCATCTAAATTAGAAGAGCCTACATAAGGTGGATTACTAAATACATAATCAAATCCTTGGTTAGCCTCAATTACTTGGGAATTTTCAAACCAGTCAAATTCAAGAGAATCCCCCACAAAAAGGTTAAAATTTATTTCTTCTTGATCTTCATTATTAGCTAATGCAAGCAGCGATAATAATATTTTTGTTCTCTCTATACTATATTCAGTAATATCAATACCAAATAAATTTTCTTCTATAATTTGAATAAAACTTTTATTTGTCTTGTCTTTGAGTTTTAAGGCATATTCATATAAGAAACCACCACAACCACAAGCCACATCACATGCTGTCTTAAGTTCTAAATCGCTATTTGCATTAATAGCGTTAGACACTATATAATCTCTAATATATTTAGGAGTATAAACAGCTCCATTAACAATTTTATCACTTGGTGAAATCACAAATTCAAAAAGCTCTATTAATTCTTCTAGTGAAAAAGAATTCTCTTTAAAAAAATCAAGAAATTCATTTAAATAAATAAGCTCACTATCTTTTTGGATTATATAATTATTAATAAGTTTATTATTAACTGTTTTAATATTATTTATACTTAAAAAAGAAGATACTAATAGACGATTGATGTCTTTAGTATCATATGAATACTGTCGTAGATATTTTAATATATTTTGATTCATACTCTAGTTTAAGTACAGTGGAAATATTTTGTTGATAGTGAAGTCTTGATGAGTATTTGTTGAATCAAAAGCTTTAAAATAAGGGGTCCATAATCTTTTTTGAGCTCTTTTTATAATTACCTGATATTCATAATTTTCTTTTAACTCTTTAACAAAAGGATATTCTTTAGAACTATAAAAGTTTGAAATTATAAAATGAAATCCAAGAAAAAAATCCATTGGAGGATGTGGTAGTCTTGGGTTAGAAAAAATTGAAATATCTCCCGTATCCAAACCGTTTAAATATTCTCCCCCAAAGTGGAAATGATATGTAGGGTGTGTGTATTTTGGCTCTGAACTCTCAATATGCTTATCTAAATGCCAACAGTTTTTGTAACACTTGTCATCACCATTTTCAGTACTTATATATGAATCAATATTCAATTCAAACTTATAAGACTTTATAAAGTCTTTTTTTGGATCAAATGTTTTTTCAACAATTATCGTGTTTTCAAAAAAAATCTGATATTTATTTAACTCGTTAGGTATTGTTCCTGCTATACGCTTATCTATATAAAACACTACATTACTTAGTTCATACTCTAATCCATCTAATGAATCCACCTTACCTAGCAAGTCATATAATTGGCTGAAATCACCAATTTGATATTCATTGATTAATTCTAATAGCTTGCTTAAGTCTTGTCGCAAATATCGTAAACTCCAACTATCCATTCGACCTTTCCTTTTTTACTATTTCACGGATTGCCTTTTTATCAATCTCACTTATTTGATTTTTGTATACATCTATTTTACCTGCCAAAGCTGACTCTATTGATAAATATTCCTTTTCCTGCCAAGGCAAATAATTCTTTAATAATTCTATACCATCAAAGGGGTCTAGAGGAGCTCCTGAATCTTTGCATATTGTCCAAAAATTAGAACTATGTGAATATTTTGTTTTAGTCAATGGAATCAAGTTTTCTAATCCCAATTTTGTCTTTAATAAATCAACTCTTTGTTTGGCATTTAATCTTCTTAATGGTACTTCCGAACTAATTGTTTCATTCCACCAATTATTAATCTTATCCATCCACCATCTTTTTAAATAATCAGAAAAGACCCCCTTGTAAACAGATGAGTCAATCAATTTTAAAAGTGCCTCCCAATCTTTAGATTCTTTTGAAACTCCCAGTCTTGCAGAAAGAACATCCTCTCCTATTAAAACTCCTATTGGCCTAACCACATCGTAATAAATAAAACTACTTAGTGAAAATAAATTCTTGTTTATAGAAGCTGCATCTAATTTAATTCTAGAGTGTAGTGTATAATTTTCATCGAAATCAATTATTTTACTTAAATCAAATTTATGCTTAACAATAATTTCATAGGATTTAATAAAAGAATCTAACTTCTTTTTAAAATTAGATTTGTCATTTGAAAACTCTTGTTTAGTTAATACAAAATCAAATAAATCTTGACTAGTTAAATCCTTATCAAATTCTTTAACTTTAATGCTTTCATTTGACATTAAAATCAAAGGAAAATCCTTTAAATCATTTTTATGCTTCGTTCTGAGTGTTTGTGCAATAGTAGGTGCATCAAAGCAAGCATTATTTTTTCCTTTAGTAAGCCTATAATCAAGCACACAAGCTTTTGTATCAACTTCTAATGACTGAAATAGATCCGATATATCAGAAGTAGGATTATAAAGTTTTACTTCGTATCCTAAATTTTGGATGTCTTTTTCGCGACTTTTCGTTTCTAAGTCATCAATATATAATATTTTATAAACCATAATCATCTAATTCTTTATCGGTTGCTTGTGGTATGTCGATTCTAATACAGGTATTAAACCCTTCTTTTGGTGATACTACTTGTATACTCCCTCTATAATTTGATACAATATCTTTTACAATTTTCAAGCCTAAACCTGTGCCAGTTATTTCATTACTCTCATCAATTTCCTCAAAAGTATTGGGGGATGTAGTGGTGAAAAACTCTTCAAATATTTTTTCTTCATTTTCTTCAGAAATTCCATCTCCGGTATCTGAAAACTCTAAATATATGTTGTTATTTTCTAAACCACATTCGATTTTTATTTCCCCAGGATTTTTTGTCCTTTTTATTGCCTTTTTTGCATTTGTATAAAGATTAAATAAAATAGAAGACCATTCTGAAGGATGCATAGGTCTTGTATACAAATAAACTCCATTCCTAATTGGCATGTTAAATTTTATACCACTTTTTACAGCATCACTATGTATTGATTTCCAAAAATATTCTGCTCTATTTTGAATTTCAATAGGTATTAATTCTCTAACGACGTTTTGAGAAATAACATTATCAAAATAAGATGTGTAGCTTTTAAATGTTGTTATGTTTTTATCCAAAATCAACAATCTTTCCGTTAAAACAGTATCCGAACGCAATTTTTCAAGTAAAAATTTCACATCTGATTCCATACTACTTACATAATCTCGCACTTCATGTATAAATTGCCCAATAGTAATGCCCACACTACTTAATACTCGAAGCATTGATTTTTCCTTGAGCATTTTGCTTGTTTCTTCCTTTTGTAACTCTGCAACTTCTTTAATATCTTTTTGAAGTTTTTTTAATCGTTTTTTCCTCCTTTTTTTAACTTGAATATTTCCTTCTTCCTTTTCTAATTCAAGGTCTAAAGCCTCAAGAGTGTGTGCTATATCTTTAATGCGAACCTCTATTTTCTCATATAGTTTTCCTTCCTTTTGTTGGCCTGAAACTATTTTTACATTTCTTTCTTCTGCTATTTTTATTACTCCGGATAAAAGAGTACGATAAACAAAATTTTGTAATTGAATTAAAGCTTCATTTTCTAACAAACCTTCCCTACTGGATGTTTCATTGAACCTTCCTTCTTTATCCGTTAACTCTACAAATCCAAAAAAGTTTTGATTATTATGAACAGGAAGTATAGACCTCCTAGTTACAGATTTATCTAATTTTAACCAATCATCTCCTGGCTCTCCATAAGGAAGCACTCTAAATCCATTCCTATATAATCTAATGCCTCCTGAGGTCTTTGCTAATTTCTTAATGCTTGTTTCATGCATTTTGGGAATTAAACCCGCATTATAAATATAATAATACGCCTTAAAACGAACTTTTTTCAATTCAGAAAATGGCACAGACATATCATCTGGATCACTACCTATTTCACCATATTCTTCTAAACCTAATTTGTCACTTGTTATAGAATAAATCCCTAAACCTTTGCCGTCTATCCATCCTTCGATTTCAGCTAATGCATGGTCATAAATCATTTTAGATTCATCTGCAATTATTATAGACCTATCGTTCTCAATTTTTTTAAATATTGTTTTAAACCCTGGATCAACAATATCTTCTTCATTGCTAGTATTCTCCTCTTGTTCTGATAATGGAAATGGTTGTATGATATCACTAACATATCTATATATACGCTTTATCGCTGCTTGTGACCATCTATCTTTTAGTCCTTCAATTTTTAAAGTTGTTCCTTCTTCTTTTCGCTTGGGTACACTTATAATTTTATTTGTTATGTTGGCAAGGTCTTTATCTCCTTGATATTTATTCCAATCTATCGTTAACACTAAAGCAAAATCATCGTTTAAGGTTTGTGTAGTAATTGTTAGTTTTTCTCCCAATCGCTGAACAGCAAACCTTCCGATTCCTTTTTGTCCAGCTCGTTTTCGGTTATATCTTTCGGAAAGTGGGTTTCGGAGTTTATCAGTAGAAGAAATTCTCATAAACCCATTTATGAGTTGATCTTTTGTCATTCCTAATCCATCGTCTTCGATAAACAATGTCCCACCAACAGTATCAGAATCTTCAAATTTCAAAGTAACTTTTACAGCATCAGCATCATATGAATTTTTTACTAATTCAGAAACGGCAGTTTCTTGTCTCGCAACCAATTCTGTTCCAAGTCTATCAATAACACCTGCATCAACAGAAAAACGCACATTATCTTTGTCAAAACTCGCTAGTTTTGATGAAAGCTCTAATATTTTATCGTAATTACTTGGATCGTTAGCCAATACTTTGGCTAATTCACTTCGCACCTTGATTTCATCCATAATTCTATGGTTTTAAATTTCATTTAAATGTAAGCCTACCTGATTTGCCCTTATTCTAATAAGCTCTAATAATGTTTCTTTTGACCCATTGCTTAAAAAACTACCACTTATTATTTCTTGCCAATTTAGCATACCTTTTTCAATCCTGTTCCACAGGTTTTCTATTGCCTTCTCCGGGATATGTGCTTTGGTCATTGCCTCATTAAAATCTTTTCGTTTCAACCTTCTTTTTTTACCATTCAAATTTAAAGCTAATTCTTCTAGGTCATCTGGTATCACTAATTTAACAGCTACCATATCGTAGGCTGGTGCCAACTGATATTGGTTATTCTTAAATGCTATTAATGAAAAGTTTTTTAAATGCATATCGTTATTTCCGATAAGAAAGGACACGATTACTTGCTGGTAAAACTTTACTACTTCCAACAGCGGATTTTGTGCATAGGTTATTATTCCTTTTGCTATCTGCTCATACGAGCCACGGTATTTGTGTTCTGTTAAGCGCTCTGTAAATTGACATGCATCTTCCATTGGATATTTTTCATCTTTAGTTGTACGGTCTATACGCTTTGTTAAGTATGCCAACTCTCCACTTTTCATTGGTATTAATAAAAATGGTACTGTATCAATACCGCACGCCTGTGTTAGTAACATTGATAATGCTTCTATCTCTGGCATTTGCGGATATAATTCAAAAGGTGGTTTTAGAATGTATCTACCATTTAATGCTCCCACAATGGTTAATCTATTCTTTTCTTCCTCTCCAGTAAACCCTAATGATAATTTTGGCTGTACTCCAGTTACTATAACCCGTTGTGCTATATTTTCTCTGGCCAGCTCATCTATTTTGGCCAGCTCATAATCTAACTCTAGGACAGGGGTGTCTTCTTGCCAAAATGCCTTTAGACAACCGTCATGATATTTTGCATCACCCTCTAACGCTTTATTACAGGCTAAACAGTAGTTCATATACTTCTTACACTTATATTACCTATACAATCCCGACAGGTTGTTAGTAACAACCCCATACGGTCCCTGGGATTTATTTTCCAATTTTTATGTACTACATCCAACAACCATCCTTCCGGTATTAGACCATCAAAAAACGGAAACAAATTTTCTGAATGGAATGAATCTTTTTGTAATGGTAAGGTTAACGACACCGGTAACGCTTTTTCTTGTTCTAAATACTCTTTCTGGTACTTAAAGTGATAACCGTTATCATCTTCAGTCAATACTCCTGCCAGTTGATTATTCACCCAAATTTCTCCTTGTCTCATCACTTATAGGTGTTGGTGTTAATGTATGCCCAAAAAACAGCAATATTTGGTTGATTTTGTCTGTCATTAAATTGGGTTTTCCTTGTTCTAACTCGCGTACAAAACGTATCCCAACACCTGTCATATCTGCTAATTCTATTTGGGTGAGGTCTGATTTTTTACGCCTGTTACGTACAAAGTTTGCTATTGCGTTATGTCTATTCCACTCTTGCATAGTTATACCTTTATGGGTACAATATAGTAAATCTATATTAATATTATACCTTTTTGGGTATAATTTATATTAAAAATACAATTTTATACCCTTTTGAGTGTAATTTTGTTTTAGTATTAAGCTAAATATTAAATGCTTTAGACATTAAATTTTGCTCTTTGTTAGAAATACCAATTTCTTTAGACACCTTTTGCCAAGTTTCCACCACAGTCAATACTTCTTGAATAATTTTATCCATTCGTTTATTATCCAAGCGGAAAAACTCGCCTACACTTTTTGCTAAATCATAGTCTAGTGCATTATTATCCATATCGATATTAAGTGCCAAACCGTCTTTATCTATAGAAGGATTCAAATCATAGGCTGGGGATAATATCCAACCTTGATTGGTTAAAATAAAGCCATGGTTACGTAAATGGTCGTCTGTATTTGAAATGGCAATATTAAATACAATTCTACGCCATAGCTGCTCTAAATTGTCATTTACCATAGCCCCATTATTTTGGATGAATTCTGCCAATTCCAAATAGCTTGCAGGATTATCTCTTATGGTGTCTTCGTTATTTCCTGTCATGGTCATAGCAGAAGCGAAATGAAGTCTGCATCCTTCTTCACGGTCAAACCTTTTGGTAAAAAAGGTGTGATAGTTGCCAGAGATCTTTTCAATTTTAGATGGTGCCATATGGATGCCTGCTTTTATTGCTAATTGATATGCTAGGTATTCCCAAGCTGCTTTATCTATAGTATCATTTTTCGAGGGGAACTTTGCAATCCACAATTCTTTATTTTCATCTAGTATATTGGCTTTGGGTCTTGCTCCACCCAAAGAGGAACCTGGTGCCATTAAAACTGCTAACCATTTTCTTACTTCATCATTATCATCTTCATTCTCAAAATTCTTTGCCGCTTCTTGCAATTCTCTAATGGATGACCATGGTGGTGTTGGGTTTTGGTTGTTATTATCTAAAAAGGGGCCTTTGGGGTCTAATTTAAATCGTAATGCACCCATTCGGCTTTCGTCATACACTCCTAACAAAAAATCTATTTCGTAAAGCGTTTTCGGTTTCTCACCTTTCTCATTGGCCAGTTGTGCTTCCCGACGTTTCATTAAGGTTCGACCCCAAGTATCTGGAATGCTATCTAAAAAGACACCGAAGTTTTCTTTATTGTTTGGGTATTGTGGGCCACTATAGAACTGGATGTCCGGATCTAGTAGCATTTGCTGTTTGGATTTTAACCAATCTTTATCATATTCAAAACTGAATGCTTTCTTCCCTTTTGCATACAATGCAGAAAGGACTCCCATTAATTGCGGTTCTTCCAAGCCTTTCCAGTGTGCGTATATGTATATATAGGTTTTTTTAGACAATTTTTTATTTCTTATTCGTTAAATTTAGGTTTGTATGTCAAACTTTAATTCTACCTGACTGCCACCGGCAGTCCTCCTCTTAATATCAAATCCAATGAGCGTATATGTATATTTCTTGTTTTCCAGTAGCCATTTTATTTCCTTCTATAAACAATGAGATTCCTGCCTTCGCAGGAATGACAGTTTATTTTAAATTAAATCGAGGTCTTGTAGCTTTCTTCCGAACTCGTCATCTGCAGCAAGTTTGAGAAAATCATCTTGTAACCCAAGCACACGTAATACATTAAAATAAGAACCTATTGCCACACTTGGGTTTCCAGACTCTATAAGGTATAAGGTACTCCTTACAATATCTGCCCTTTCAGCCACTTGTTCTTGTGTGAGTTTCCTTCTTTTACGGGCCAATTTTATATTCTCTCCCATTTGTTTAAGTACCTCTTTATGCTTCGGAAACAGTATTTGCTTTTTCTTACCCATTTTGATATGATTGTTATTTCAAACAAATATAGCTATTTTGATTGAAATAACAAGTGTTTTACTGTTTAGATGTATTGAATTGATTGATTTTACACATAGCAAAAACAACAAGCAAGAGAAGAAAAGTTACTAATCAAAGTTTTAATAACTGCCCAGTATGTTCCTTTAGATGTTAACATACAATTATTTCAGCCAAGTGTTTTATGATAATGCAATGAAAGAGTCATTTTCCTCGCTAATTATTGATCTTATTGACAAATAGCAGCTGACATTAGACCTAAGATCCTAGAAGTCTTAAATAAAAAGAATTGCTTCAAATCTCAATAAGCCTCTATTTGATCCATAAAACCCAATATTGGTGCCCTTTTATTTTAGTGCGCTAGGCCATGAAACGGATTCGAGAGATTATTGATTATTATGAACCAAAGGTCGTGGTAGTTGAGGACTTTAGTTGTATTGGCTCCCGAAAATCAAAACGGATTCAAAAACTCATTGCACTTATTGAAAAATATGTGGAGGGATCAAATCTGAAAGTTTCAAAATATTCACGAAACAACATCCGATTTGTATTTAATACTTTTGGAGCGACTTCAAAATATGAGATTGCAAAAGTGATTACAGAGTATATTCAATATCAGCTCATTACACTTCCCATTAAACGTAAGTCCCATGAACCTGAACATTACTCGATGAACATCTTTGATGCCATTTCACTTGGTGTTACGCATTACTATATGGAAAAGTAAAAACACCTAATGGTGTTTTTTACTTTTGTCATTTTTAAAAAGATCATGAAACACCGCCAATCTTGGGACACATCCGTTAAACATTTAGCAACGGCGAAGCTTACAAAGTAAAGCCCTTCGGGGTTATGAAACTTATAATTGCGGCTCATATTCTAAAGATAGTCATTTTTTAGAATCTTTAGAATAGAAGACCCTAGATACTGAGGGTCTTATATTCTTCGAGAAACCGTGGTAGATACCGAATGAAATAAAGTTGGTTTATTTTGAAAGTGGCATTCAAATCTAGGAAACAACGCGATAGAAACGCTGGTATTTTTGAGGTAAATTTAGGTAGATGTATGTTTCTTTTGAGGTTTGCCACACGATGCAATCGTGCGGCAGCGGGGGTTTATTTCATCTTGACTTGACCTGTCAATTGTTCCATCATCATTAAATTTATAGACTCCTTGGTTTTGGTCTATGCCTGTAAATGTTTCGTCAATATACTCTCCTTTGATTCCTGATTTATTAAATTCCTCTTCAGTTGTTGCTTGGTCTGTATGTTGAACAGCACCTTCTTCATCTCTGTACCAGCTATCTGGTGCCATCCCATCAGGGTCGATAAAGAATACTGGGTTGTTAAAAGCATAATTATATGGACTATGCCTTCTCATCAATTCAGCCAACGGGTCAATATTCATCTAACGTCCTAAAACTGGGTCATAATTACGAGCTGTAATATCTATCCAATTCAAACCTAACTCATTCTGTTCCTTTTTGCCTACGAACCCGTAAGGATGGTCAGTACCATTTATCACATTATTGTATCCTTTATGTTCAAGTCCAAAAAGTAATACCATGCTATTAAAAAAGAGCTTTATCTTACTCTCATATTTTTACCTATACCTTATATATAAGCAACTATTTTAAAGAACGTAGGAGCAAGTTATAATTAATAATATTTCTTTCCTACTGTTTTTTATTCTTTGTTAATGCTTCAATTGCTTTTGTAATTGGTAGCACACTCAATACTTTTTTAATGAAGTTACCAAAATTATTCAGGCGTTTTTCAGATAGTTGAGATAAGTAAATTATCAATGCCAACCCAGAAATTAATTTCATAAGTAAGTTTATATCCATGACGATTCTTTTTTACAATAAGTTTTCATTATCTAATTTATTCAGCAAAGTTTGACTATAAAACCCGAAAAGCTTAAGACATGAACTTTTACCATTATCAATGCAAGGTATTTACTAGGTTTATATTAAAATAGGACAAGTAATATCTTGCATTAAGTTGCAAGTTATCATGGATAATTCGATATTGCTGTGACACGGTAGGTATTAGACTTAGCTTAACGTTTATGGATATTAGAATTATAAATTTTTGAATGCAGAATCAGTTATTAAAAGGAATCTGTATTTTTACTTTATAATAAAGTGCTCAAAACAATATCAATGGAAAACAAAAACTTAATTACTAATGAAATTGCAATTAAATCGATAAAAGAAGATTTACTAAATTATCATCCATTTGCAAATAAAGCCCAAAAGATAATCCAAGGATATTCAAATAATCCTGAACCGCTCACAATTGGAATATATGGAAAGTGGGGTTCAGGAAAAAGCTCACTATTAAATCTTATTGAAAGAAA
>Ga0209475_10001670_pt1 | contig 26565 bp, 24 predicted proteins | sample tdDd471_FD_187128 | JGI IMG/M metagenome (GOLD analysis project Ga0209475, IMG submission 187128) | Marine sediment microbial communities from the Atlantic coast under amendment with organic carbon and nitrate - tdDd47.1 (SPAdes)... | ecosystem: Environmental > Aquatic > Marine > Coastal >... | reverse complement strand
CCTGTGTCGTATTCTTTGAGAATCTTTATTATCTGACTCTCCCTAAATCTAACTTTTTTCATAGTAACAGTATAAAATTATAAATTTTATCTAATTCTAAACTGTCCTATTTATAGGGAAGGCTACAAAAGGGGGAAGGCTACAATACTTCATAAATGATTTTAAATTCTTTATGTGTTTATCAATAGAATTATCCATTAATTTTTTTTCATATAGAAATAGTATAAATTCATCATAAAAATCTGAATTGATAGTTTCGTAATCAACAAGATAGTTTTTTTCTTTCTGAAAATCTTTCAATTTATTGAGAGTAGTAATATAAGTTTGGTATGTAGCATAAGTTATTATCTGGTGTTCTTTCCTGTAATCAGCATATTTTTGATAATCTGTAAGAAACTTTCTTTCAATTGTTTTTTTATTATTTGGGATTACAGAACCTTCAGGAGATTTCCAATACCTCTGTTTTACATTAAATAAGGTAGGTTCAATATCTTCTGATATTAATTGAAGACATATTTTTTCAATTTCTAATTCCTTTTTTCTTAATATTTGGTTCTTAATCTCATAATTTGGAGATTTTTTTACTCGTCCTGTTGATATGGTGAACTGAAAAGGTTTCACATATATTTTAGTTCTCAATAAAATATACTTCCTATTATAAGTATATCTTATATAAACAAGACATTCATTATTCTTGTTCTTGGCATTCTTTTTTATGGCCGACTTTATATTTTTCATAGAATTAGTATAACAGACAAACAAATGTAGTAAAACTTTATAATGTTTGTCTAATATATGGTATAAATGTTTGTCTGTAAGGGGTAAGAAAAAACCCTAACAGACTATTAAACAATCTGTTAGGGTAGTAATTGGGGTGGACCCACCAGGACTTGAACCTGGGACAACCTGATTATGAGTCAGGGACTCTAACCAACTGAGCTATAGGTCCCAATGCCTTCATTAAATGTTAGCATTCCGAATTCATAATTAAATTCGGGCTGCAAAAATAGGAAAATTTATTTATTTGTCAATCGTTTTAGTCATAGAAACAAAACAAAACCTAATATTAACCCTTTGTTTTTATAACTTTGTGTTTAAAAACTGGTAACAATGTATTTGAAACTTTTAATTCTCAGTGTTATCATCATTATACTGAACATCCCATTCGGATACTGGAGAAGTAATGTTAAAAGGTTCACACTGCAGTGGATACTGGCAGTTCATATTCCTGTAATTATAGTAATTGCTCTCAGATTTCTTGTACACGTTGGTTTTGCCTGGTACACATTTGTCTTTCTGATTACTGCCTTCTTCCTGGGGCAAAATATTGGTGCATATATCCATAATCATAAAGCACAACACTGTGATGAAATATCATCATGCCTGTTTATGGATATTTTCCGAAAAAACTGCTGATGGAACTTCCTATCTGCGACAAGTACCCTTGGAACTTCCACCAAAGAAAATGGATACTCCAAAAATAAATCCAAAGTTATACCATCCCCCATTATTGCTTACTTCATAAATGTTAACGTTCTCGTTGAACAAGCTGATTATAAACGTAAAAAGTGATATAAATCCATGCCAGAGCCCCATCCAAAATCCGGCAGGTTCCAGAACAAACTCCTCATTTCCGGGAGCGCAGGATGTGAATACTAATAATACCATCGCAAGTAGAAGTAGGTTTTTTTTAGAAATTTTTGAAGTGGTTTTCATTGTTGTCATCGTTATAAAGGTTTTCATTGCTGTGTGAATAGTTAATTGCAAATAGCTATAAGCCAATTGCCAATAACCGTTTCAAATCACAACTTTTTGTTAACAATGCTAAAATAAAGAAATTAATTTTATTTTTCATATATGTTTGCATCATGCGAAATATATGGATTTTGGTTCTTGTTATTATAATGATGACCTCATGTAATGGACAAAACACAACTTCCATAAAAAGTGATACTATGAATAAGCTAAAATTTTCTTCCAGTCCATATCTACAACAACATGCCAAAAATCCTGTTCACTGGCAGGAATGGGGCGAAGAAGCTCTCAGTATGGCAAAAGAACTCAATAAGCCTTTGATAATAAGTATAGGCTATGCTGCCTGCCATTGGTGTCATGTTATGGAGCATGAAAGCTTCTCGGATGAAGACGTAGCTGAATTTATGAATGAGAATTTTATCTGTATCAAAGTCGACAGGGAAGAACGTCCTGATATTGACCAGATATACATGGATGCTGTTCACTTAATTAAAGGTCAGGGGGGATGGCCACTAAATGCCTTTGCTTTACCCGATGGCAGACCATTTTTTGCAGGTACATATTTTAATAAGAATCGATGGATGGGTGTACTTGAACAAATTGTAAATCTTTACAAAAATGAACCTTCCAAAGTTGAGGAATATGCTGACGAACTAACAGATGGCATTAATAAAAGCCCACTAAATATTAATACTAATGAGAGTTCTGCCGTATTCACTAAAGAAGAATATAAGAACCTTATAGATCAATGGTTGTCACAAATCGATCATAAGCTTGGAGGTTTTAGCAGGGCTCCAAAATTTCCACTCCCGTCAGCCTGGGAGTTCCTATTGCAATATTATTATGTGACCGATGATAAAGCGGCGCTACAAGCCGTTGAACATACGCTCGATGAAATGGCAAAGGGCGGAATATATGATCAGATTGGTGGTGGTTTTGCCAGATATTCGGTAGATGCCGAATGGAAGGTTCCGCACTTTGAGAAAATGTTATATGATAATGCTCAGCTTGTAAGCCTGTATTCTCATGCTTATCAAATAACTAATAAGAGAAGGTACAAAGAAATAATCGAAGAAACGCTGGAGTTTATTGATCGTGAAATGACCGACAAATATCGTGGATGTTATTCTTCTCTAAATGCAGATAGCGAAGGAGTTGAAGGAAAGTTCTATGTATGGACTAAAGATGAGTTTACAGATGCCATCAACAACAGTGATATTAGTTCCCTTGTTGAATATTATCAGATAACGAAAACCGGTAACTGGGAACATGGAAATAATATATTGTTGCCAGTATCATCAAAGGAAGAGTTTGCTACAAATAATGATATTGATGTAAAGCACTTCAATAAACTTGTTAAAGAAGCAAATAACAGCTTATTAAAAAAGCGAGAAATCAGAGAGCGACCAAGCACGGATGACAAAATTCTGACAGCATGGAATGGATTAATGATTATCGGATATATTGATGCATACAAGGCTTTGGGAAATCAAGAATATATCGATAAGGCTATACTTATTGCAAAATTTATTGAAAACAATATGCTAAATGATGATGGAAGTATCTTTAGAAATTATATGAATGGAAAAGCTTCAATTTCAGGTTTTCATGATGATTATGCAATCTTAGCCGAAGCGTGTATTGAATTGTATTCAGTAACTCTCGATATGCATTGGCTAGACCTGTCGGTTACTTTAACAAATTACTGTATCAATCATTTTTATGATGATAAAAACGGGATGTTCTTCTATACTTCTGATGAAAATGAAAGTCTTATCGCGCGTAAATATGAGCTCAGTGATAATGTTATCCCATCATCAAACTCAGTTATGGCAAAAGTCCTCTTAAAGCTAAGTCATTATTTTGATGCTCCCAAGTATAATGAAATAGTTTCCCATATGATTAATCATGAAATTGAAAATGTAAAAACATCCGGGATATGGTATTCGAATTGGGCATCAGTACTTGGATTAATAACTAGCTCTTTAACAGAGGTTGCAATTGTTGGACCGAATGCTAATCTGTTTACTAATACTTTGCATAAGAACTATCTTCCACTTAGTTTATTCCTTGGCGGAGAAAATGAAAACCTTCCATTATTGGAAGGCAAACTAGTAGATGGCAAAACCATGATTTATGTTTGTAAGGATAAGACATGTGATTTGCCTGTGGAATCTCCGGAAGAAGCATTGCAGCAGATTAGTTTACATAAAACCCGGTACCAATAAAGTAATTCGTTTCGGGAATAAGCATCACATATGTACTTTTAATTTCGTTTTGACCGGTTACAGGATTATTCCAGAAATAATCTACAACACCTGAGCCATTATCATTAACGATATTAATCATTTCCTTTATGAAATATGTTCCCTGCGTATCCTGAAGGTCAATAATACTTTGTCCTTCATCTTGTGGTCTGGCACCTTGGGCGATACAGACTCCATCCAGATCAACAATAAAAAAATACCCTGATCCATCGTCGAAAAACCTTATGTGATCAATAAATGATCTACAGAAGTCGATTCTTTCAGCTTCCGACGTATAAATATCTTTCATTACTCCACCTATTCCATCTGCCATGGTACGTGTGGCTTCCATAATTATTAAACTATTAGCTTCGTATTTATAATAATAGAATTCCTCAGGATCACCGTAAAACCCTGTTCCAATAAACCATTGTGGTGATGGTATAGAGGTGACAAAACTTATTTTTCGTTCAATTACGGATGTAGATGGGTTTTTTCTGAAATATTCAACATATCCATAACCTGAGAAGCTAACAGTTTGAACCATCTCTTGTATAAAATAATTTCCATTTTCATCCTGAACATCAATACGTGATGTACCAATTATATCATGATTAATATGAGCAACAACCCAAGCACTATCAAGTGTTTCTATAAAAAAGTATCCCGATTTATCGTCGTAAAAGCGTGCATTATCAACAAAAGTTTGGCAAAGCTGAGCCCTTTGTGTACTATCGGAGATATCCTCTGAAAATATTGTTTCTAAACCTGTTGAAACATTAGTTGTGTTTATCTCAACAATCATCTTATCAAGTTGATATTGACTTGTTAATGGTTCCTGTGGTTCAGGACAATCACAATCCATAAAAGGGCAACCATAAAGGCTTAATAAAATTGCGAAGCTGAAGGAAAGCTTTATTATTGTTTTCATTTTATCTCAGGTTAATTAGTCAATATAAATTCCACTACCTATTAGATAATCAATTCCGGGAAGCTTGTAAACAAAGGCAAGCTTCAATTCTTCACTACCTGTAACAGGGTTATTCCAATAATATTCGTAATAACCTACCCCAAGGTTCTTAGCTATTTCCACCAAATCTCTAATCACATAATTACCCTTCGAGTCCTGATAGTCGTAAAGATTTTGTCCTTGTAGGTTTTTTTGTGTTCCGTGGGCAACATTTATACAGTTAAAATCATAGATAAAGAAATATCCTGAGTGATTATCAAAAAATCGAATATTATCAATAAAATCACGACAAAATATAACACCCTCTAACGAGTCGGGTATCACTTCCAGTCCACCGCTAAGACCCTGTGCCATCGACTTGGTTACATTTTCAACTATTGCAATAGCAGCATCATTATTAGTAAAATACCATTCACCGCTTCCATAAAACCCTGTTCCAATGAAAAAACCAGGATAAGGGATCTCTTTTACAAATGATAGTTTTTTCAAAGGATTACCTGTTGCGGGATCATCAAAGTAATAATCTACAAAACCATATCCTTTGTAAGTTATGGTTTCTACCATATCGCGAACATAGTATTTACCATTGATATCAGTTATATCATAACGGTAGGTACCAACCAAATCAGGTTTTGTGGCATGTGCAACCATCCAGGCTTTATTGCTTTCAATAAAAAAGTAACCCGATTCATCGCCAAAATATCGAACAGGATTTATAACAGCCTGGCAAAATTGAGCCATGTAAGCGCTGTCGTAAACATTTGCATTACGTTCCGGTTTACTAAAATAGGTTTCAAACCCGGTGGCAAAGTTTACAGTATTAACTTCCGTAATGGATTTCATTAGGTCATATTCCGAAATCATATCAACTCCGGGACCAGGATAGCAATCGCATTTGGTTGTACACGACAGCGGAATAGCCACAATAGTTATCAAAATCAGATTTAGAAGTGGATGTTTCATCATTTTTATAAGGTTAATCAGGTTTGCTAAATTAACGAATCATCATTATATTGACAAATTATATATGTATAAATTGATGAGAATTCTTGTGGCTTTAATTAAATTGTTATTTTTATTCACTATAGAAAAATAAGAGATGAAAATTAAGAACATAATATTTGACTTCGGTGGCGTGATACTTGATATTGACCCGCAGTTAACAGTAAATGAATTTGTTAAATTAGGCTTTTCAAATTTTGAAAAACTAATGACACCTGCTTTTTCAGAAGAAATAATTGGAAAGTTTGAAAGAGGAATACTCACTCCTGAGCTATTTCGTAGCAAACTTAAGAACTTTTTGGAGCTAGATGTTACTGATCAGGAAGTAGATGACGCATGGAATTCATTATTGTATGACATACCACGTGAACGAATTGAGGTTATCGAGCAGGTTAAGGAAAACTATAATACATTTCTATTAAGTAATTCCAATGAAATTCATTACGATCTGTTTGTACGTGATTTGCAGCTGAGATTTGGATATCGTGAGTTCGATGAGCTGTTCCACAAGGCATATTTTTCATTCGATCTCCATCTGTTAAAACCGAACCCTGAGATTTACGAATTCGTGATGAATCAGCATAATCTTGTTCCTGAAGAAACTCTTTTCATTGATGATAAGGAAGAGAACTTAAAAGCTGCACATAACCTTGGTATGAGGACTTTCTGCATGAAGAAACCGAAACGAATCAGAGATATTTTTAAGGACGGCAAACTAATTGAAGGCATTGAAATTAACTAATTTTGTTGCCACGAATTTAAGTTAGATAACAACTTGTTGATTCGTGGCAAACTTCTATTCCTATCTATAATATTCCCTAATTTCTTCTAAAGTATCTAATAATTCTTGGTAGGATAATGTTTGCATTAGCCTTATTCTGAACCGCTTAAAGTTGGGGTATCCTTTGAAATATCCGGCCCAGTGTTTTCTTATCTCCAGCACACCGGTTCTTTCACCTTTCCATTCAACAGACCTTTGTAACTGAATCATTATTATTTTAATTCGTTCCTCAATATCGGGTAAAGGCAGTTCTTCACCTGTATTTAAGTAGTGCTTAATATCTCTAAAAATCCATGGATTACCATAAACTCCTCTAGCAACCATTAGTCCATCAACAGCAAAGTTATCCTTAAAATATTTTGCTGATTTGGCATCCATCACATCACCATTACCAAAAACAGGAATATGCATTCTGGGATTATTTTTCACATCACCAATCAATGTCCAGTCAGAAGGTACTCTTGGTTTCTGTGTTCGGGTTCTGCCGTGAATAGTAATTGCTTTAATACCAACATCCTGAACGCGCTCTGCTATATCAACAATTTCTTTATGTTCATCATCATATCCAAGTCTGGTTTTTACCGTTACCGGAAGCTTTACCGATTTCACAACTGCCTCAGTCATTCTAACCATCTTTGGGATATCGTTCAGAATACCTGAACCGGCACCTCTTGCCACAACTTTCTTTACCGGACAACCATAATTAATATCAATAACATCCGGATTTGCGGTTTCAGCATATTGTGCTGCCCTTATCATTGAGTCAATATCATGACCGAAAATTTGAATACCTATAGGTCTTTCAAACTCCTCAAAATCAAGTTTTTTCACACTCTTTTCCGCATCACGGATTAATCCTTCAGAAGAAATGAATTCAGTATACATCATGTCGGCACCAAACATTTTACAAACATGTCGGAAAGGAGGATCTGTCACATCTTCCATGGGTGCTAGAAGTATGGGGAATTCCCCAAGTTCTATATCGCCAATTTTAATCAATTACCTATATTTAGTTTAACTATTTTGAGTTGCAAAAATATTAATTTTGCAATTCTTTGAAAATCATGCTAAAACTATGAAAAGAATTTCATTCCTGGGGAGCATATCACCAATGGGTAAGTTGCTGTTACTTTTGGGTATAATATTGATAATGACTATTGTTAGTGCCCTAGGAGGGATGGTTGCAGGATCGTTTCTGTTTGATGCCTCTCTTTCTGAACTGGCCACATTTATTTCAAATCCTACTGGCAGTAAGGCTATTGGATTTTTAAAGTTCTATCAGGTGGTTAACCAAATAGGGATGTTTGTAGTACCAGCATTGTTGTTTGCATTTTTTGTTAGTGATGATTCCATAAAATACCTATATCTGAAAACTGCTCCAAGATTGATAAGTATGCTTGTTGGAGGACTGGTAATATATACAGTATTGCCGTTTAACGGATTTGTTCAGGAGTTTAACACCAATATGAATTTACCTGAATTCATGTCGGGAATTGAAGAATGGATGCGAGCAAAAGAGGAACAAGCAAAGATACTTACAGAAGCTTTTCTGGTAACAGATTCAATTACCGGGCTTTTAGTTAATTTGATTATAGTAGCTGTTATACCTGCCATAGGTGAGGAATTGATTTTCAGAGGGATACTCATAAAATTACTTAATCAGCTTGTGAAAAACATACATCTTGCTGTGTTACTATCAGCTATTATCTTCAGTGCTATTCATCTTCAATTTTACGGATTCTTCCCACGAATTATACTTGGAATGTTGTTGGGATATATGTTTGTTTATACAAGAAACCTTTGGGTTCCCATATTCGTACATTTCATAAACAATGCTTCTTCTGCTATTATTTATTATCTCCATGAAAATGGGCATATTAAAATTGCAATGGAAGATTTCGGAACAACCCAAAACGTAGTTTATATAATAGGTAGTTTACTAATTTCACTATGGCTCATGTCAATTATTTATCAGAAGGAAGGTGCCGACAGATTAAAATGTAGTGATCTAAAATAACCCCTTACCACTAATATTTCCTACTAAAGAGCAACACTTTATGATAGTGCTTCATAATCTTTGAGCGAAGATGTTCATAGCGATGGAGAGTGTACAATTAAACCGTTTTTACCATAAACAAAAAAGGCTGCTTCCGAAGAAACAGCCTTTATATCATTAAAGTAAATTAAAAACTATTTGTCTCTACCTTTACGAGTAGAGTAGTTTATTTTAAGTGCACCAGCTTTACGCAGTTCTTGTTTTACATCAGTCACAACACCCATTTTAGTGATGCCATCAACTTTTAACGATGTAGTAATAAACTTCTTATCAGCTTCATCACGTTCTTCTCTCTCTTTAGCTACGAACTCTTGAATATCATCAACATTAGCAAATGTATCGTTTAACTGGATTCGTGAGTTTGTACCATATAGTTTTGATTTAACTGGAGGTCCAATATAAATATAACTAACCAGAGATTTCTTTTCAAGTTTCTGTACTTCCGTTGCTTGAGGTAATTTAAGTTTTACTTTCAAACTAACTTCACGCATTACTGTTGTCACCATAAAGAAGAACAACAACATAAAGATAATATCAGGAAGTGATGAAGTATTTAGAGCCGGAAGCCCTTTCTCCTTTTTTGATTTAAATCTTGACATATTAATTTCCTCCTATATCTTCTGGTTCAGCTTCGGAAATACGAACAGGCAAAGCCTTGTTTATACCATTTATCTTCCTCTCATCAATGAGCTGATTGTATTTAAGACCATACAGCTGCAATGATAGTTCATCCTTCATTTCATTAAATGCTGCAGCAAGTTCATTTTGAACATGAATATACATTTCATATGAAGTACCGCGGTCGTTTTTCAATGAAATAATACCCTTCGACATATCCCTTTCCATACCGAGTTCTTCGATAAATTTAGGTTCGTATTCAGGATAAGATTCATCACCGGGATGAATTGACATAAAATCAATAGCTTTTCTTTTAAGTGTACTTACATCACCTGGTTTACCATCGATAAGTAAACGGTCGTGACTATTAATAAGCACTTTAAGAACGTTTCTGTCTTTTACATCAATGTCCTCATCGTTATTTTCAACAGGTGGTGGCAATTTACGGGTAATACCGGTATCCACATCCATCGTTGTAGTAACAAGGAAGAAGATAAGCAGCAAAAAAGCAATGTCTGCCATCGATCCTGCATTTATTTCAGGGGCTGCTCTCTTAGCCATAACTTAACTATTTAAAAAGTTTAATAATTGATGAATACAGAATAGCTACAACAGTCAGGCCAAATGTAATATAAGTTACAAACATTCCCATTCCAACAAGGCGGGAAATTTCGGTTGTTGTTTTTAATTCTTCAAGTCTGTAATCTGAGAAATCGTTACCTGCTAATGAATAAGCAAGTACGACAATCACAACCATCAAAGCAATGCTAATAAGCATTTTTACAATGTTTTGAGGGTTTGTGATAAATCCGTATAAAGGTGATATAACCATTACTGCTACACCAACAATCAGCATAATATATGCAGTGTTGATGAACATTTCAGTAGAGAATACTCCGGAAAAGAATAATACTCCAGGAATCACTGAAAATGCCAGCAAGACGTATAATACCCACCTTGTAATATTGGCAATACTATCTTTCATGATTCTTATTTTTTACTGAATTGGTTTAGTACATCGATAAATGCGATTGAGCTGTCTTCCATGTCGTTTACAAGACTCTCAATTTTTGATACAATAACGTTATAGAAAATTTGCAGGATAATAGCTACAATAAGTCCGAATACTGTTGTTAGAAGCGCAACTTTAATACCGTCGGCAACAACTGTAGGTGAAATGTCACCAGCTGCAGCGATATCATCAAACGCTTTAATCATACCAATTACAGTACCCATAAACCCAAGCATAGGAGCAAGAGCAATAAACAATGAAATCCAGCTTACGCCAGCTTCAAGTCTACCAGTTACAACACTACCGTAGGCAATAATAGCTTTTTCAACTTCACCAAGTCCATCATCGTAACGATTTAAACCTTCACCAAAAATACTGGCAACAGGCCCTTTTGTTCCACGAACAATTTCTTTAGCTTTATCAATACCACCGTCATTAAGTGCAGCATCAACATTCTTAAGAAGTTTCTTAGTGTTGATAGTAGCCATACTAAGGTAGATAATACGCTCAATACTAATAGCTAATCCAAAGATTAGAGCTAGAAGAACGATTCCCATAAATCCAGGACCACCTTCGATGAATTTTTCTTTTAGGGTCTGGTGAAATGACTGAGGTGCTTCTTCAGCTTCAGCTGGAGTGTCAACAGCAACGTCATCAGCAATTTCCTGTGCTGTAGTAATAGAATCTCCAGCAATTGCTTCAGCAACTACAGTGTCAGTAGTTGTTTCATCTTGTGCAAAAGTATAAGTTGAAAACCCAGCGGTCATCAAAATTACTAATGAAAATAAGGCAATAAATTTTCTCATGATTGTAAAAATTATTTTCAGTTTTTATTTTACTTTACAAAAGAACAAAGGTATAAATATATTTTAAAGCATACTAATACCTAGTATTCATAATTAACAAACGGCAAATATAGAAATATATGATTGTATCTAATGAAATAAATTGAAAATAAGAATCATTCTAAACAAGCTAAACTAGCTAACAACCACTGATATAGTGGTAATTGACCATTGATTTATGGATAATATTTAGTATAGATTAATCACTAATAACACTCCTCTTCCCAGGAATGATATAAGTATTTTCACTAAAAACGAAGTTCTTTCTTACAATAGAGAGGAAAAGAGTAGTCAATAAAAATGGTTTTGGAGAATCAACCAATAAATGGAATATTAAATAACCTAGTTTGGTTAATGCTAAAAAGCCAGCCTTCGTCCCGAAAGAATCGGGACTTCGGATTGAGCTATACTAACCTCTTTTTCAGAAACGCTCTACCTGAACCGCTTTTAAGGTATTTTTCAAAGGCAATAGCTTTGTATTTATCAGTGAAAGCTAAAAATGTGATTAGCTCTACGGGTCTAATGTCTTTAGTTGCCGGTACATAACCTTTGTTATGTCTGGTCAACCTTTCGTTAAGATTAGTTGTGTAGCCTGTATAGGTTCTGTTATTACTACACTTTAGGATATATACAAATAGTGGTGTGATGTTTGAGCGGACCTGTCCGCCGAAGCCTGCAGTTTCCATTTGGTTAATGTTTTGGGTCAATAATTAAGAAGCCAGCCTTCGTCCCGAATGAATCGGGACTTCGGATTGAGCTATACTAACCTCTTTTTCAGAAACGCTCTACCTGAACCGCTTTTAAGGTATTTTTCAAAGGCAATAGCTTTGTATTTATCAGTGAAAGCTAAAAATGTGATTAGCTCTACGGGTCTAATGTCTTTAGTTGCCGGTACATAACCTTTGTTATGTCTGGTCAACCTTTCGTTAAGATTAGTTGTGTAGCCTGTATAGGTTCTGTTATTACTACACTTTAGGATATATACAAATAGTGGTGTGATGTCTGAGCGGACCTGTCCGCCGAAGCCTGCAGTTTCCATTTGGTTAATGTTTTGGGTCAATAATTAAGAAGCCAGCCTTCGTCCCGAATGAATCGGGACTTCGGCAGGCGGAGGCGGAGAGAGCGGGATTCGAACCCGCGGTACACTTTTGGCGTACACACGCTTTCCAAGCGTGCTCCTTAAGCCACTCGGACACCTCTCCGGTTATCCTCTGAACATTGATAACGTTCATTGGGGATGCAAAAGTAAAAAATTATTGATTAATAGGATTATTATTTATAGATCCCGCTTAAAACAAAAAAGCCATCCCGAAAGATAGCTTTAATATTATTTATCCTTATATAAGTTGCTTACTAGCTACACTTTGTATGTCCGCAGGATTTGCAAATCAAGCAACCATCTTCATACACAAGAGTTTCTTCATCGCACGCTGGACAAACCTTTTCAGTAGCCACAGTTCCATCTGGCACATAGCGTTTAAGAGCACGAACAACACCATTTTTCCATGTGTTAATATTGTCCTCAGGGAAATTAAGGTTTGAAATAAGATCGATAACGTAGGTAATGGGCATCCCATGACGTAGTACTCCGGAAATTAATTTTGCATAATTCCAAAATTCCTGTTCGAATGATCTAGACAAGGCAGGCCATGTAATTCTGTAACCATCTTTATCATCAAATTCAAAGTCGTAACGAGTGCGTTCGCCTTTCTTTTTAACTTTTGTTACCCAACCTGTTTCAACATATGGAGGAAGATAAAAGTCTTCAGCCTTTCCGGTAAATACTTCGTAAGGTTTATTGTTGATTTTACCGATTACAGCAATCCACTTTTCGTAATTGTTCTGGAATCTGATAATATCAGCTTCAATGGTCTTTGGTCTTGAAGGAGCTTTTGAATCCTGGAAATCTCCTTTTTCTTTATCTTCTTTATCACCCTTTACCAATACTCCGGATCTTGATCCATCACGGTAAATGGTCATACCTTTACATCCGCTTTCCCAAGCTGTAAGATAAATATCACTAACCAGTTCTTCGGTAGCACTTTCAGGGATATTCACGGTTACACTAATCGAGTGGTCTACCCATTTCTGAATATCCCCCTGCATTTTCACTTTACTAACCCAGTTAATATCGTTTGAAGTGGCATTGTAATATGGCGACTTCTCAATTATTTTGTTCAGTTCAGTATCGTTCTTTTCCTTAACCTTATCAATATCATAGCCATTGATCTTCAGCCATGTTTCAAATTTCGGATGGAATACATTGTACTCTTCCCATGAATCTCCAACCTCATCAACAAAGCTTACGGTAACGTTTTTGTCGTTAGGGTTAACCTTACGGCGACGTTTGTAACTTACCATAAATACAGGTTCAATACCCGATGTTGTTTGTGTACAAATACTAATACTTCCTGTTGGTGCAATTGTTAACATTGCAATATTTCTACGGCCAACTTTAATCATCTTATCATAAACACGAGGTGCATGTTTTTTGATTCGTTGGATAAAGGGATTATTTATTTCTCTTGTTGCATCGAATACTTCAAAAGCACCACGATCTTCTGCCAGATCAACAGATGCGCGATATACTTCAATGGCAAGTAATTTATGTACTTCTGTTGAGAATGTAATAGCATCATCCGAGCCATATTGTAATCCAAGAGCTGCAAGCATATCACCTTCAGCGGTTATACCAATGCCTGTTCTTCTTCCCTGTATTGATTTTTCCTTGATCTTTTCCCAAAGTCTTCTTTCTGTCCCTTTTATATCAATAGACTCAGGATCAGCATCGATTTTATCTAGGATTAAATCAACCTTTTCTATTTCCAAATCAATGATATCATCCATTATGCGTTGAGCAATACGAGCGTGCTTGGTGAACAGATCTCCGTTAAAAAATGCTTCCTTGGTAAAAGGATTCTCAACATAACTGTAAAGGTTTAATGCCAATAGTCTGCAACTGTCATATGGACATAATGGTATCTCCCCACATGGGTTTGTTGAAACCGTTTTGAATCCATAATCAGCATAGTTGTCAGGAATTGATTCTTTGATCACGGTGTCCCAGAAAAGTATTCCAGGTTCAGCTGATGACCATGCATTATGAACGATTTTATTCCATAGCTCACGAGCATTTATTTCTTTCTTATACTTAGGTTCGGAAGAGTCAATGGGATATTGCTGTTTGTATGGAGTGTCGTTCTTAACGGCATTCATGAATTCATCATCAAGCTTAACGCTTATGTTGGCTCCGGTTACTTTGCCTTGTTCCATTTTTGCATCAATAAAATCTTCGGCGTCTGGATGCTTTATCCCAATGCTTAACATCAAAGCACCTCTTCTGCCATCCTGTGCAACTTCTCTGGTGGAATTGGAATATCTATCCATAAAAGGTACAACTCCCGTTGATGTAAGTGCTGTGTTTTTCACAGGACTTCCTTTTGGGCGAATATGAGTAAGGTCATGCCCTACTCCACCTCTTCGTTTCATCAACTGAACCTGTTCCTGGTCAATTTTCATGATTCCTCCATAAGAGTCAGAATCACCGTCATTTCCAATTACAAAACAGTTTGATAATGATGAAACCTGATTATCGTTTCCGATACCGGCCATAGGACTTCCTGCTGGTATTATGTATTTAAAATCTTTAAGAACATCAAGCACATCCTTTTCACTCATTGGATTAGGATATTTCTTTTCAATTCTGACAATTTCACGAGCCAGTCGTTTATGCATTTCGTCAGGTGTCAATTCATAGAATTTATCATCACTATCCTTCAATGCATATTTATTCATCCACACATTTGCGGCGAGAGTATCACCACCAAAATATTTAGTAGCAGAGGCGAAGACCTGTTCGTGATTATAATATTCTTTCACAACAGGTTGTTCTCTAGGTTCTGCAGATTCTTTGGTAATTTTTAATTTGTTTTCAGCTACAGGTACTGCAGCGGTTTCTGTCTTTTCCAATCTTGTTCTTTCTTCTAAAACTTTGTCATAAAAACTTTTCTCTTCCTTTTTTTGTATCCCTTGCTGGTCTTTGTTTTCGTCTGTTTTTTCCTCGAACTTTAAGTATAAATTATTTTCCATTAGTTATACCCTGGTTTTAAAATTGTCTATATTAAACTGTTGTAAATGAGTTTCTTGCGAAAAAGAAAAAGTCTTCTCTAATTGGATGCAATATACAACAGATATGCAACAGGTACCCAATAATGCATACTAATATTTATTAACAAATTCTGTGGAAAAAAAATAAATTACGGGAAACTAAGTTGTTAGATTGAAAATTCAACATTAAAAAAAAAATCTTCCTTTTTGGCATAGTTTTATTAGTAAAAAATGACTATGATTAATTTTATAATTCTTAACCATTGCTATTGTTGGATTACAGAAAAAAAACTAAAAATCAAACGCTGCAATTAGCAGAATATCAAAACTTCTTCAGTTTACAAGAAAAAAAATAGTAAGAATTAAAAATCTAAACTTAATGATAAATAATAAACAGGTTTTTTAACAGAATAATCATCAACACCCCAGCTAACATCTCCGCGAATAAAGTACCCCATAATTATAGCACGGGCTCCTATTCCAAATCCTCCGACGATTGGTTCTTTTTGAACATTTACTGTTATATGCATCGGACCACTGTCGATATATTTAGTGTATAATGAATTATTTGAGGAATATGGGCTTATTCCTGTCCATGCTGTTCCTATATCACCAAATCCCACAAACTGAAAGCTTCGTAGGAATCCTGAACTAAGAGGGGTTTTAGAAAAATACTGGAATATTGGGAACCGAAGCTCTGAATTTATCACAACAAAACTGTTACCGTTTCTGATATTTTGGTTAAACCCTCTCATATTTGTTGCCAGCGTTTGGTAAGAATAATTCTGAGAGTAATCGATGGGAGTATCCAGATTAAATTTAGGGAATAACCAGTTATCAACCCCTCCCATATAATAGATCAGTCGGTCACTTCCAAATGATGTACTTCCTGCTATTCGGTTTGCCCATATAAATGTTCGGTGTATTTTATGATAATTCCTAAAATCGAAACCAAGAACAACTAAATTATTACTACTGTTTTTAATTAGTTGATGATACTCGGCGAATATCTTATACCTGGTTCCGGAATATAGATTTATTCCCAAATCGCGTGTGTTATCAAACACAAGTTCACCCTTTATTCCAGCCCAGTTGTTATATACATTTGGCGTTTCAAGATTTATCTGATCAGTTGCCAGAGTAACATACATATCATTACGGAGAATTCCTGTTCCGCGTAAGCTTAATGCCTCATTAAAAGGCCATTTGAGTATATAAAATATCTCATGAGAATGTACACGCATTATTGTATATCCCACAAATCCTTCCAATGTATTACGATGGAAAACTATCTCTTTATCAAGTCGCTTTTTTAGGTTTGCATAGCTGAATATATACTCGTTATTTATAAGATTTAGATTTAGTCGCACACCACCAACAATACGGTGATCCTCCATAAGGTCGTTTACACCTACCTGAAAGAAAAGGTTAAATCCTGGATTGAGATATATTGGCCCGCCACCTCCCGTAAAAGGTTGGTAACTGTAATTAATATAATTGAAATCTACCTGTGAAACAAGATCGTTAATAAAGTAACTTACATTGTAATTCAACCTTTTGGGAATGGTGATTTTTTCTTCGTTCTTTACTGTAACAATGCCATCTTTACTATAGATGAATCTACTATTTCCCGATCCGTCATCAGCCTCTGAACCAAACACCTCTTCTCCATTGGCATTCTTATATACCATGACAAACTTCTTAAGTCTTGGTTTTGGAACAACCGGTTTTTCATCCTTAGGCTTTGTCTCTGAGGATGGTGCTGTTTTCTTCTTCTTTAAGGATGCTTTCTTTTTCTGATACTTCTTTAATTGTTGAAGCATATAGTTAGTAGTATCCGGAATAATATTAGGAAAAGAAGAATAAGGCGGAGTATCTTCTATGTATATTCTATAGAAATCATCCGCAAAGATTACAGATGTCTTTTTTCCGGCTTTACTACTGATATTCTGATAAAGAATATTATGTGAATAATTCGTAATCATCTTACTATTAATGAAATACCTGTAGTGTATTGTGGTATCGACAGAACTCACCGAGCTGTCGATTGTTGCAAGATATGAATTATAGATACCGTTTTCATCACTAAGATAACTTATGGTATTAAACCCATATGAACTCGGATTCTTTTCTGATGCAAGTGGTGTATTTGTTATGCGCTTTAGTACTTCCTTACGGTTAGCATAATCGTAAACAAATAGATCGAAATTTTCGGGAACGCCTACAATTAGTTCAGGCTCTTTGCCAATGGTGTCATTCTCACGGTTTGAACTGAAAACTATTTGGGATGAATTATTTATAAATGTTGGATTCATCTCCGAATACACATCATCAGTGATCTTGAAAAATGAACTTGCCGCAATACTGAAAACAAACAAATCCGATTGTCCGTTCTGAATAGCCGACATAACCAATAACTGACCATTATCAGAAAAACTAAAATCAGTGATTTTTTGCACGCCGTATATTATTTGCTTGGTAAATTCCTTTTCCTCCAGATTGTATCTGTAAAGCCATGGCATTCCTTTGTCTTCAATTATGAAAGCAAGTAATTTACCTGTTGGATGCCATGCTAGAAGTGGATATGAAAAGTCTGTTTTTGTATCGATAGATACTCCGCGCTTGAATATTTTTTTCTTTTTTCCGGTTTCAAAATTGTACATGAAAATCTTGTATTTACCATACTCATTAGAAGTGTAGGCCATATACTTTCCAAACGGACTAATGGTTGGCTCACCGTATCGAATGTCAGTCTTATATTTGATGTTCAATGAATTATCTGGAAAAATGTCATTCTCCCTGAACATCGAATATTCCTCAACATAATATTCTTGCCACTCAGCAGTTAATTGTTTAAATGGCAAACCGGTAACGTATAGAAATCCTTTATTGATACTATTACTCATATTAGTCATATGAATAATATTACTAACCATTGACTTTCCATAACGCTGTTCAATAAATCTCCATAAGGAATGGCCCGCATAAACAGCATCATCACCGGTAAGGTTATTTACCTTTTCATATCTTCCGGAAAGGATTCCATCCCTGACTCGGTTATCAAATTCAACATTCCAATCGGTTCCCAACCATGAAATAATACCAACTTTGAACCAATCGGGTAATGAAAAAAATGTTGAGTTTTTTACCTGTTTCCCAACACTTCCGCCAAACATCATCTGGTTAAATAATACCTCAGCTATACCATCTCTAATCTGTTTCTCAAAATTCACATGATTTCCATCAAAATACAGAAACACCTTCGATCCAATAATATGAGTAATCCCTCCAACATTATAATCTTCATTGGTCATTAACCCTATATTACTCTGTTTGAGATCAGTAAGATTGTTAAAGATTATAAATTGAATTTTCTTATCGAGAAGACTGCCAAGCTTTGTTTCAATAACAGGAATCTGCTTTTTCGCATATCGTGCGGTGTACTGGGCCAGCTCTTTTCCGTTCAGATAGAAATAAGTATCAATGTCGTTGAATTTGTAGTAAGTCCAAAGAAAGTTATTATACTGAACACGGTTTTTACCAAAAGTTTGATTTGATCCGTTATAGAATTGGGAAAACATCCTTGCTGGTGAAAAAATCAGCAAAAACAGTATACACGACATCAATATATTTAATCGTACTTTCCTAGTCAAAACCTTCAATAATTATCTTTATTTGAAACGCTAAATTATAACAAATTCTAAGCCATTTTATTATTTAAGGAACAATGGAAGAAACTTTATTATCGTATTTTTGAGCAGAATTTGAATTTTAAACTAAGAAAACAAACTCTGGGAAGATGATTAAACTTAAAAGATTTGCATTTAATCCATTTCAGGTTAATACTTATATACTATCGGATGAAACTGGTGAATGTATAATTATTGATGCAGGCATGCAAAGCAACGCAGAAGAATCAATGATTGCTGATTACATTGCTAGTAAGGGCCTCAAGCCTGTTATGCTATTGCTTACTCATGCTCATATCGATCATATACTTGGTAATGACTTCATCGCTGATAAATATGATTTAAAATTATATGCACATAAGGATGGTATTCCATTTCTGGCAAATGCAATTGCTCATGCTTCTTCTTTCGGACTAAGCATTGATAAAGTTAAGGAGATTGATGAGTTTATTGATGAAAGTAAGGATGTCAGATTTGGAAATTCAAAACTTAATGTGCTTTACACACCTGGTCATGCAAATGGAAGTGTATGCTTTTATTCACCTAAAGACAAATTTGTGATTACAGGAGATGTGCTTTTTAATCAAAGTATCGGACGTACAGATTTACCAACCGGTGACTATGAATTGCTTCAAAACAGTATTTGGGATAAGCTATTTACACTACCCGATGAAACAGTTGCCTATCCGGGTCACGGACCGGAAACAACAATCGGTTCCGAAAAGGTGAGTAACCCATTTGTTGCCATTGGGAGGTAGGTTAATAAATGATGGAATACTAAAATATTGGGTAGTTTAAATCTTAACCTCAATCTTTTACTACCCCTTTACCATAAAATCATTAACTTTCTCAATAATTGCATCCACATCCTGATCCATCATACATCGGAAGTGTTTTTTTGGACATTTTGAATAACCAAGTTTGCTGCATGGACGGCATTTTAATCCTGAAACTTCTGAAATTACAACCTTTTCTTCTTCACCCGGCATATATGGATACATTCCGAAACCGGGAACAGTATTACCCCATATGCTAATGGTTTTCTTATGAAAGGCTGCTGCAATATGCATTAAGCCTGTGTCGTTGGCAATTACCACTTCCGATGATCTTAAAAGTGAGGCAGACTGGTTAAGATTAAGTTCACCACAGGTATTGATAATATCTGAATCCTGCCCTAGTTTTATTATTTCATCACCTCTTACTCGATCTTCTTTACCACCAAGCAAAACAATAGGATTATTTATTCTGGAGATAATTTCAGCCACTTTTTCAGGAGGCATGATTTTGGTACTATGCTGACCACCAATTACAATACTAATATATCTTTCCTTTAACCGGTTGTCAATATTTTCTGGAGCAACCTCATCTTCAGCCGGAATATAATACTCAAGCCCCTGGTTGTCGTTTACAACTCCAATGCTTTTAACTGCTTCGAAGTATCTGTCAACAATGTGAATATCAGGCAATCTGTCGATTTTGAAATTCACCAATAACCATTTCTCAATATTGATCTTTGGGAATGTGTTACTTGGGATCTTTAGCTTTCTCTTTACTTTGTGAGACCGAATGCTCTTTTGTAAATCAATTACTCTATCAAACTCCTCCTTTATCAAATCCGGCAAACATTCAATAACAGATTTGTCAAACGAATGAACTTTCTTTATCCTGGGGTTAGAACCGTAAATTCCACCATAGGCTTTTTTCGTTAAAACATGAATCTCATAATCAGTTTGTTCACTTATTGCCCTAATAACAGGAGTTGTGAGCACAATATCACCAATGGAACTAAATCGTATTATGAGGATCTTTTTCAACAGAGTTTAATTTATTGCAAATATAATCGATTTGCGATGAAGCAGAATTACATTGTTCGATAACTAAACAAACATTAAATTTGCTTAAAAAAGAAACTATGTCACTAACACCAACAAAGCCTATTGCAATGGGTTTCGATATGCCTGAATTTAACCTTGTGGATGCCATAACAAATCGTATGGTTTCATCAAAAGATATCACAGGAGAAAGAGGAACACTTGTTATTTTTATGTGTAACCATTGTCCCTATGTGCTACATGTAATTCACGAACTTATTAAAATTGGCTATGATTATATTCCAAAAGGAATAGGTGTAGTCGCGATTAACTCAAACGATGTTGTTAATTATCCCGATGATCACCCTGACAGAATGAGAGAGCTAGCCCTTTCATTGAAATTTCCTTACCCTTATTTATTTGATGAAACTCAGGAAATTGCAAAGGCATATGATGCAGCATGCACTCCCGATTTCAATCTTTTTAATGCTGAAGGGAAATGTGTTTATCGTGGACAATTAGATAGCTCACGCCCGGGAAATGATAATCCTGTTAATGGAAAAGATCTTAGAACAGCTCTTAATCTGGTAGTTGATGGTAAACCGGTTTCTGAAAAACAGATTCCAAGTACGGGGTGTAATATTAAATGGAAAGAATAATTATCTAATTTTATAATACATCGATAATACCAAGGAGTCGTTGTATCTTCCTGCATCAAAAAAGCGTTTGAAATCACCGTTTTGTGGCTCAGAATAAACATTCAATAAAGAGTTATTTGTTCTGAAATCAACACCAATTTTTGAGGATAAGGCAAATCGAAACCCAAGATTAATCTGTAAAGTTACTCTCGCTGGTTTAATATAACCGGGTTGATCGCTGATAACTGTTAGATAAGTATCTCTTTCATAATATCCAATTAGGAAACCTGCTGAAGGACCTGCGAATATTGTGAACCGGCCAGCAATATATTGATAAAAAACAGGCATCTCAATATAATTAAGTCTTAACAAATATGACTCATAACCATTCTTTTCTGTAGGGTTCAAACGACTCCCTTTCTGAAAATATGTAAGCTCCATCCTAAATGAAGACTTCTCGTTTGCGTTAATACTAACAAATCCGCCAGCAAAAATCCCCGCTTTGTTGAATCCTGAGATCTTATCACCGGCAACCTGTGTACCGGCTAATCCAGCTATAATACCACCATGAAATTGTTGAGCAAATGTGCTAATACTAAAAAGTAAAATTACTATGAATGTAGAAAAAAATCTTATCATTGTCTATTGGTTATTACAGACCGTAAAAATAATAAGTATCTTCAATAATACCCATAAGTTTTAACTTTGTAACTTAAAAGTTTTAACGAAGTAAATGATAGTTATGTCGTTAGTTAAACTCAAAAACCTGCTAATTTTAGTTTTGATATTATTAATAAATGATGTTGTTATATCTCAAGACACAGTTTTCATAAGCCAAAATAACAGCATGAATATTGGCATTGAAAACAGGTTTGTAAAAACAGTTTCTTTTGGTTTACAAAGAATGATTTCGAGCAGAGATTTTATTATCGTAAACGCAGCAATTCAGTCCAAATCACCATATAATTCTTATAATCACGAACAAATAGGACCATTTTTTGTTGTTTTTAATAAGAACAAGGTGTTTACAAGTAAATCGATTTCTGTTGGGTACGGGCGTTTCATAATACCAAAATCAGGATTGTATTTATCTGGAGAATTTAGGTATCAGAATAGGTACTTTGATAACGTGTATTTTTATCAATGTACAGGAATGAGTTCCGACTCTGAGGTGAGTTTACTCTCCGAACATCATAACAACATTGGAATTACTCCGGTTGTGGGTTACAGACTTGTTTTAGTAAAAGGGAAAAAATTGTCATTTATTTCCGACTTTAATTATGGTCAATCTATTGGAATAAGTATTCAGGAAAACCTTATTCATGGTGAAGCCAAAGGGTCATGTAATCCAAATAGTGAGTATATGAAATACTATCCAACCCCAATAGTTAATAACAAAACCGTGGCTTGGTTTCATTCCGTCATCAGAATAAAAGTTGGAATTATTTTTTAAAAAAACTTGACAAATAAAAATATTGTATTACTTTTGACCAATTGATTTAACCAAATAGTTAAATTAGATGGTTAAGAGAACTGAAAATACAGAACAGAAAATAATTGAAGCCGCACGCAAGGTATTTATCAAAAAAGGATTCGATGGTGCAAGAATGCAAGAGATTGCAGATGAGGCCGGTATAAACAAATCATTGCTTCATTACTATTTCAGATCTAAGGATAAATTGTTTGAAAGGGTGTTTACCGATGCATTTGGAAGTGTTCTTGAAACTATAAATAACGTGTTTTTAATTTCGGATACGCTAGAATCATTTATTGAAAACTTTGTTGTAGGGTATAATTCTGTGCTTCGTGAAAAACCATATATGCCAAATTTTGTGCTTCATGAGTTAACCAGAAATCCGGAGCGCGTTATGAAGCATATAAGTTCAACAAATTTTGACAAGAAACGAATTGTGACTTTGATTGCATCTCAGGATCCTGAATATGTGAGACCTTTAAACCCTATTCAAATTATTGTAGATATAATTTCACTCAGTATTTTCCCTTTTGTTGCGCGTCCATTAATAACCGGACTTATGTTTGATGGTGATACCGATGCATTTGAAGATTTTCTTGACCAGCGTGTGCAACACATTATTGATTTTGTAACCTCGGCTGTTTTTATTCAGAAATAATTGAATTAGCTATGAAAAAGATAACCATAATAACCATATTAGTCATTGTTGTGAATTTCATGTTTGCACAGAACAATGGCAATATCACACTTGATGATTGTTATGAAAATGCAATCATTAATTATCCCAATTTCAAACAAACAGAGCTGAACAACGCTATATATGAATTGAATAATAAAAATGCAAAAACAAATTACTATCCATCACTGAATCTAAATGGGCAGGTGAGCTGGCAATCGGATGTAACTAAGATCACACTTCCTGCCGCCGTTGGTTTTCAGGCACCGGAAATCAGTAAGGATTGGTATAAAATAAACCTTGATGTTCAGCAGATGATTTATGATGGCGGTGTAACTTCAGGTCAAAAAGAACTTAACGCCACAGATCGAGACATAAGTAATCAACAGATTCAAATTGAGATTTATCAGCTAAAAGAAAGTATAAATCATCTTTATTTTAATATTCTGTTTTTACAGAAGAATATTGATGTTCTTGAAGTATTGATAGAAAATATCAATGCAAGTCTTGTTGATGCGGAAGTTGCTTACAAAAATGGTGTTGTATTAAGATCAGAAGTTGACAAACTTAAAGTTGAGCGGATACAAATTAACCAACAGATTATTGAGAAGAAGTCTGATTTGACTGCAATTATTTCCGCGTTAAATGAACTCACGAAACTCAATATTGAATCGGCTGAAAACCTTGAAACACCTGAACTGGTAATTGATACTTATTCTTTTATAAATAACCGACCGGAGTACCTTATGCTTGGCAAACAACAAAATAGAATAATGGCAGCCAAAGACTTGACAGTTACTAAAAGACGTCCGAAGTTTATTGCATTTGGTCAAGCCGGATATGGTCGTCCGGGGTATAATATGTTGGATGATGATTTCGCAGACTACTATATGATTGGTGCCAGACTAAACTGGAATATCTGGGATTGGAATAAGGTTAAAAATGAGAGGCAAATCTTCGATATCCAGAATGAAATAATCAATTCCAAAAAAGCATCAATGGATCAAAATCTTCGGGCTGATCTATACAAGAGGATAGAAAACATCTCAAAATATGAAAATCTACTCAAATCAGATCAGGAAATTGTTGACCTGCAAAAAAACGTTGTAAAAACCACATTGTCGCAGTTTAACAATGGATCAATTACATCCACAACATATTTAATAGAATTAAACAAACTTTCAAAATCAAAGTTAAATCTGGAAGCACATAAACTACAGCTTATTTTTGCGAAGTATCAGTACCTTTCAGTAATTGGAAATTTATAATCATATCAAAATCAACAATATGAAGAAGTTATTTGTATTATCAGTTTTAGGCATTATACTGCTAGTTGGGTGTAATGACAAAGTAGAGAAAGCAGATGCGTATGGAAACTTTGAGGCAACTGAAGTCATTGTTTCAGCACAGGGCAACGGTCAAATTTTAAGCTTTAGCGTGGAGGAAGGGTCACAACTTATTGCAGGTGCAGATGTTGGTTTGATTGATACAATTTCTCTCCAACTCACGAAGAAATTACTTGAACAGCAAAAAATAACGATTGCATCACAATATGATAATATTAGCTCTGAAATAGACGTTCTGAAACAGCAAAAGAAAAATACTCAAATCAATCAAAAGCGGGTTCATAATCTATTTAAAGAAGGAGCCGCCACACAAAAGCAGCTTGATGAAGTTAATGGTTTGGTTGATCTGATTAAAAAACAAATTTTATCGGCAAACACCCGTCGTAAGAATATTGCAGATCAGATTAATGGTATCGATGTTCAAATCGAACAGGTTAATGAAGCTCTTAACAAGTGCAATATAGTTAATCCAATATCAGGTACAGTATTGGTTAAATATTCCGAAGTAGGTGAAATAACCGGGATTGGTAAACCTCTTTACAAGATTGCTGATTTGAAGAAAATGAAATTAAAAGCTTATGTTAGCGGAGCACAGTTACCTAATTTTAATATTGGTCAGGAAGTAGAGGTTCGGTTTGACAAATCAGAAAAAGAAAACAATAGTGTTACAGGTGTTGTAACCTGGGTTTCACAGTCGGCAGAATTTACACCAAAAACCATCCAAACCAAGGAAGAGAGAGTAAACCTGGTTTATGCAATAAAGGTAACAGTATCTAATTCAGGAGCAATCAAAATTGGGATGCCAGGAGAAATATATTTTAAATAAAGGAAGTCTAACAATCGAACAATAAATAGATCAATTTCAAATAATTAATTAAAACAAATCTTATGAAGAAAGTAAGTATGCTAATCGCCTTGATTTCAATCATGATTTTGCCCATGATGCAAGTTCAGGCTCAGGATTTTCAAGCTGATGATGTTCTTGGCAAATGGAACACAATTGACGATGAAACAGGAAGAAAAAAGTCGATCGTTGAGATTTATAAAGAAGGAGATAAACTTTATGGAAAGATTATCAAACTTTTCAGGTTACCAGATGAAGATCCTGATCCGATTTGTGATAAATGTGATGAAGATGACCCACGTTATAATCAGAAAATAACCGGAATGGTTATTCTGGAAGGATTAGAATGGGACGATGATGAGTGGGATGATGGAACGATTATGGACCCTAAAAATGGTAAGGTTTACAGTTGTAAATTGTGGCTTGAGGATGGGAAATTACAGGTAAGAGGTTATATGGGTTTTTCATTGATTGGAAGATCACAAACATGGCTAAGAGCTGAGTAATTAAAAGTTGGGGATAGGCTAACAGGAAAGAATCTTCAGTTTTGTTTCAACATTTATGAAAGTGTCAGTTCATGATATAGATTGACGCTAAGTTTGGTTGAAAACTTCCATAAATTTGATTTTATGGAAACAAAAAGGAAATTACGAAGAACCTTTAGTACAGCTTTTAAGAAAGAGAAAGTTGAACTT
>Ga0209475_10001669_pt1 | contig 26583 bp, 29 predicted proteins | sample tdDd471_FD_187128 | JGI IMG/M metagenome (GOLD analysis project Ga0209475, IMG submission 187128) | Marine sediment microbial communities from the Atlantic coast under amendment with organic carbon and nitrate - tdDd47.1 (SPAdes)... | ecosystem: Environmental > Aquatic > Marine > Coastal >... | reverse complement strand
CAGGCTGAAAAAGCACATAAAAACAACAAATTTCGAAGTTTTTTATTTCCCACTTTACTTATCCTGCTTCTACCTCTAACACTGCTTCCTGATTCTCTTATGATTGGCGTAATACCTACATAACTGCAAAGTTGTGATGCTGTTTCGAACTTCTTAAAACCATCGGTTATAACTATTAAAAACAAGGCTGTCTTTACACCCATTCCTGGAATACTCTTTAACAAGGTTAATTGATGTTGTTGATCTTGTTTTACCAATTCCAGCAATCTTAACTCAATGCCTTGAACCTCTTTATTTAAGTGTTTTAAATCACGTTGCAGCGACTTATAAACATACTTTGATGGAATCCCTAATACGTCTTCTCCATGAAGCTTGTTCTTGGTTTGTGTACGTTTCTTTAAATAAGTATCCAACAATCTAAAAAGCTGTAAGCATTCTGCCTGGACATCTGTCAAAGCACTATAAATGGGTAAATCGTTCATGATTCCATACTCGTAAATGGCCTTGGCATCACTTTTATCTGTTTTTATCTTGGTCAATTTCATCTGTATAAAGCGTTTAACAGACAATGGATTTACCACAGATACTGATACGCCTTTTTTATGTAAAAACTGAGCAAACCTGTAATGATAGTAACCTGTAGCTTCCATAACTACCAAAGCTGTTTTAGGAAGTGTTTTTAAAAAACTTTTAAAACCTTTCTCGTCATTATTTAATTGAATGTGACCTGTAGCTTCACAATAAACATCAAAGACACTTTTACTAATGTCAATACCATAAATTTTTCTATCTTTATTCATAAGAACTGAATTTGGAAAGGACATTCTACTTTACTTTCAACAACTTAAAATCGAGATCTAGGTCTCACAGAACTGAACGAAATTTTAGTAGAAAAAGAGAGAGGATTATCAATGTTGTCGAAGTCTAAAGCTTCACCGTGTATACTAACCTTAATTCTCTCTTTTGTGCTTTCTGATATATTACCAAATTTATAAAAAATCAAACTTAAGACGGATATAGCGAATATACGTCTAATGGCTACTATTACTTATGCCAGCAAGCTGGCAACGTAACTCGCCATATCCGCGTGACCGTTGTGTGTAATGTAAAAAACGCAACTAAATGAAAAACAAACCTGTTTGGAAATTAGCATATTTCAATCGACTACCGCTAAAAACAGAAAAAGAAGTGAAAGAATATATGGAGGATTTAGGAGTAGGCTATTATGACACAAAAGTAGAAATAACTATTGATGCTTTAAATGTAGACGAGAATAAATTAAACAAGAATCACAAACTATACAAAGATATAATGGAAGCTAAAGAAAAAGAAGAAACGCACTTTAGTTTTACAATTTAACAAAGTGTAAGTATATTTCATCACAACCTTTATATTGTTCAGAAAAATACTCTTCTCGACTTTCATAATCATTCCCATAAATCTTTTTTAGAATAGTAACGACAATAGAATAATCTTTAATAGTTGGAGATGTCAAAAGCGATTTTGGATGTGATTTTTCGCAAGTTATATAAAGTTGACTTTTACCTTCAAGACCTAAAGACATTTCTTTGACTTCGTTACAGAAATTAGAATAAATGGTTGACAACATAAAATAAAATTTTGACTAAATTTAGGAAAATTATTTAAAATGGATGAAAGGATTTTAATTGGCGCAATAGTTGGTGTAGGAACTGTTTCTTCAATATACATTTGGAAATCAGAGAATTTTAGCAAAGCTCAAAAAGCAATATTACTTGTTTTCATTCTGTTTTTACCGTTGCAATGGATTTTAGCTATTGTAATGTATTTTTATAACAAAAACAGGAACTCATTAACCTCTTTCAAGCAAGAAAAAAGTATTAAAAATCTTGATGAGTTAGAATTTTTAAAAAGTACAGGAATATTATCAGAAAAAGAGTTTAAAGAAAAAACGGAAGAAGTTAAAACCAATTTAGAAACAGCCAACCTCAAAGAAACTGAAGAATATAAATCACTTCATAAATTAAATAAAAGTGGTGTTTTAAGTGACGAGGAGTTTAACAACAAAGTACAACTACTTTTATCAAATAAAATAAATAATAGTCCTAAATATAAAACAACAGAATTGTATGGTAATTGGTTATTTGAAGAAGGAGAATTAAAATTTTACAACGAAAAAGAATACAATTGCGATAGAATACAAATTAGTTGGAAAAATAAGGAAGTACAATATGGATATTGGGAGATAGTAAATGACTATTTAAAGATAACAATATACTTAATACTATCCTCCCGAACTAAAATATTAAAAATCATAGAACTTAATGCAGACAATTTAGTTTTTGAACTTGACAATATAAAATATAACGCAAAAAGAAAAAATAATGAATAATTAAAAAACATCAACTTTACCTTCTACATCACTTGTGTGAATTCTTCTTTCAATTGAATTGGTTTTACCACCTAATAAAAGGTTATTAAAAGGAAAGTGTTGTTCTATCACATACACATCATTTTCCATCCCTTTAAATATACCTTGAATATATTCAATACGTACAGTATTGTCTACAAAAACTTTATGATGTAAGGTTACTCTTTTACCAAAATTGATTTTAGAAACAAATTCATTCATAACTTAAAAATAAAAATTATGGCAATACTCAACGGATATTTATTACCAACAACTTGTCTTATGGTTCCAAATGAGGATGACCAAAAATCTAAAGTAGGTATAATTAATGTTTTTATGAAATATCTACAAAACATTTCCGAAATTCGTAAATTAGTTGACGAAGTTGAAAAAATGGAACTCAACAATGAAGATTTTATATACAGAGAAGTGAATTTCATGTATGTAGAAACTTCAACATTCAAAAGAAAATCTGAATAAAAACACTAATAACTAAGCATTCGAGTGGTCGGAACGACCCAACATGAATGCCGTGTTGACTGAACCGGATCTTGTCGGTTTGCCACTATGGGGATTGGCAAATAAAACAGCGACACTGTTTTCAGGCATTTTTTCCCTAAAGGCATCTCTTCGGCTTTTGTGGAAATCGGAACTCAAATAATCGGTTGGATTACCATCTTGAGCAAAAATCAATATTGAGAACAAACAAGTAAAAAGTGTAGTAATTGAAAGTTTCATCTGGAAAGTTTTAATAATAAACTAAAATACTTGATTATTATAAAGGTATTGGTAAATACTTTAAAAATTAACAAATTTTTAATGGAAGGTCCATTCCTTAATTACAGATATTTTTTGATACTTTTGCGCGACAATACTATTTAATCTAACTAAGATTTCCGTCCCTGTATACAGACAGACAGGTTCTTGGAAATGAAAACATTTTTTCTATGAAAAATACTGCGTTAACATCCACTCACGAAGCTCTTGGAGCAAAAATGGTTCCTTTTGCTGGTTACAACATGCCTGTTCAATATGAAGGCGTTAACATTGAACATGAAACGGTTAGGAAGGCTGTTGGTGTATTTGATGTATCTCACATGGGAGAATTTTTAATAGAAGGGCCTCATGCTTTGGAACTTATCCAAAAAGTGTCCAGTAACGATGCCAGCAAACTTACCATTGGAAAAGCGCAATACGCTTATTTGCCTAATGAAGATGGTGGTATTGTAGACGATTTAATTATTTATCGCATTAAAGAAGAAACGTATTTATTGGTTGTTAATGCTAGTAATATAGAAAAAGATTGGAACTGGATTTCATCTAAAAACAACGTTGGTGCAACCATGCGTGATTTAAGCGAAGACTATTCCCTATTGGCCATTCAAGGCCCTAAGGCTGTAGAAGCCATGCAAAGTTTAACAAGCCATGACTTGGCTGCAATAAACTTCTACAATTTTATAGTTGGGGATTTTGCAGGCATTGAACATGTTATTATTTCTGCTACTGGATATACTGGAAGCGGTGGTTTTGAAATTTATTGTAAAAATGACGAAGTAAAACAGGTTTGGGATAAGGTTTTGGAAGCTGGAAAAAATTTCGGCATCAAACCTATTGGTTTAGCTGCAAGAGATACTTTACGCTTAGAAATGGGTTATTGCCTTTATGGAAACGACATAGATGATACTACCTCTCCGTTTGAAGCTGGTTTGGGTTGGGTTACCAAATTCACTAAAAAATTCACAAACTCCAAAGCTTTGGAAGCCGAAAAAGCACGTGGTGTTGAAAACAAATTAATAGGGTTTAAATTGGACGAACGTGGCATTCCCAGACAAGGTTATGATATAGTTGATGGTCAAGGAAAAATTATTGGTCGCGTAACTTCTGGAACTATGTCGCCATCTTTGGGAATTGGGATAGGCTTGGGTTATGTACCAAAAATATTTGCAGAAGTAGACAGTAAAATCAACATTCAAATTAGAAAAAACGCAGTTCCTGCAACTGTAGTAAAACTTCCTTTTTATAAAGGTTAGCATATGATAGATTACCAAAGTATATTAAATACCATTTACAACAATGTTGTTCAGGATGAAGAAAAAGGTCAAATTGCCAACTACATCCCAGAATTGGCCAACGTAAATAAAGATAGCTTTGGTATCCATTTACAATTAATTTCCGGAGGCGCATATTCGGTAGGAGATTCCGAAAAGAAATTTTCAATCCAAAGTATCTCCAAGGTCCTTAGTTTGGCTTTGGCCATTTCAAAAGTGGGCACAGATATCTGGAACCGATTGGATGTAGAGCCTTCAGGAAATCCCTTTAATCATTTGTCCTTGTTGGAGCTTGAAAAAGGCATCCCTAGAAATCCATTTATCAATTCGGGAGCCATTGTAATTGCTGATATACTGGTATCCTTATTAGAAAACCCAAAAACAGACTTTTTAGAGTATGTTAGGGACATTACAGGCGATGCCAATATAGATTACAATTATAAAGTGGCCCTGTCTGAAAAGCAAACTGGTTTCAACAACTATGCTGCAGCCAATCTTTTAAAATCATTCAACAATTTAAACAACCATGTGGATGATGTCTTGGATTTCTACTTTCATCAATGTTCCTTGGAGATGACATGTGCACAGCTTACCAAAGCATTTTACGTGTTTGCCAATAAAGGGAATTGCATGCTACAAAAAACCAGGCTTACCAAAAGCCAGGCCAAACGTATCAATGCCATTATGCTTACCTGTGGCTTTTACGACGAAGCAGGCGAATTTGCATTTGAGGTTGGACTTCCTGGAAAAAGTGGTGTTGGTGGAGGTATCGTTGCATTGCTTCCCAACGAATTTATTATTTCGGTTTGGGCTCCTGGCCTAAACGAAAGAGGAAATTCAAAATTAGGCATGCAAGCTTTGGAGCAATTTACCACACTAACCAATCAGTCCATATTTTAATTTCAAATCTTGCGTTATAAACGTGTATGAAAGATAGAAAATACAAACATCGTGTATTGATTTTAGGTGCCAGTGGTTTTTTAGGAAACGCCATCTACAAAGAGCTCTGCGCCTATTTTAAAACCTTTGGAACGTACCATACAGATAATAAGCTATTTGAAAAGAACAGCCATTTTTTTCAATATAATTTAGAAGAAGACGATGTATTTGAAATCTTGGAAGCCGTTAAACCAAGTATCATCATTTCTGCGCTTCGTGGTGATTTTTCGGCTCAGGTTATCGCACATTCGCATATATGCGATTATTTAAAATCGCATCGGGACTGCAGGTTGCTGTTTTTATCTTCTGCCAATGTATTTGATGGTTATAGTAAATATCCCAGTTACGAACAAGATAAAACTCTAAGCCATAGTATTTATGGGCATTTTAAAATTAAAATTGAAAACATGCTCATGCGCTTGCCAAAAAGGCAAATTGCCATTATTAGACTGCCTATGGTTTTTGGAACACAATCGCCAAGAATTCAAGAAATAAAAGAGTTATTAAACAGCAAAGAACCAATAGAAGTGTTTCCAAATTTGGTAATGAACGTAACTTCGGATTCTAAAGTAACACAGCAAATCCACTACATCATTAACAGGAACAAAACAGGGGTTTTTCATTTGGGCAGTACCAATTTAGTGCATCATGATGAGTTTATTGAAGATATTATAAAACGTTTGGGGACTTATAAACCCGTTTTTAAAAGAGTGTACACAACCAACGACGAACGTTATTTGGCAGTACTACCTAAAACAAATGTGTTGCCCAAACATTTGCATGTGTCTAGTGACGATATTTTAACAGAGTTGGCAGTTTAATTGATAGTTTCAACTAAAATCATTAAATTTATTGATATAAAAAAAATATCATATCATGAGTAAATTATCAGAACAGGACATAGAAAAAAAATTATTGCGTTTTCCAGATTGGGAATATTTTGACAATGCCATTCATGCAGAATTTGAATTCGACAACTTTAGGGACTGTTTTAGTGCCATGAGCCGAATTGCTTTTGAATGCGAAGCCTTAAACCATCATCCGGAATGGACCAATACCTACAACATTTTGTCCATTTCACTTTCCACACACGATGCTGAAGGTGTTACTGAAAAAGATTTCAAATTGGCCGAAGCCATAGAAATGATTGTTGAAGTTCAGGAATAAAATAGGGTTCGGTTATCTGTCTTAATTTTCAGTAGTACATATTGAGAATTTTCTTCATACAAACACATTCAATTATCATATTTTTATAAATTTGCTTCAATAACTTTAAATTTTGAATTTTAAACTTTAATCTAAAAAATGGGAAGAGCTTTTGAATTTCGTAAAGCACGAAAAATGAAACGTTGGTCTGCCATGAGTAAAGCTTTTACTCGTATTGGCAAAGACATTGTAATGGCAGTAAAAGAAGGTGGTCCAGATCCTGCAAGCAACTCTAGGTTACGAGCCGTCATCCAAAATGCCAAGGCTGTAAATATGCCTAAAGACAATGTGGAACGTGCCATAAAAAAAGCAAGCGACAAAAGTCAAGGTGATTACAAAGAAGTTATTTTTGAAGGTTATGCGCCACATGGCATTGCTGTTTTAGTGGAAACCGCTACAGATAACAATACCAGAACCGTTGCCAACGTAAGGAGTTATTTTAATAAATGCGATGGTAGTTTGGGCACTTCCGGCTCAGTGGTTTTTATGTTCGATCATACCTGCAATTTCAGGATTCCTAACGAAGGTTTGGATCCAGAGGAACTGGAACTGGAATTGATAGATTTTGGTGCCGAAGAAGTGTTTGTGGATGAAGATGGCATTTTAATCTACGCTCCCTTTGAAAGTTTTGGTGCCATTCAAGCTGAATTGGAAGCTCGGGATATTGAAATCCTTTCTTCTGGTTTTGAACGTATCCCTCAAGTCACCAAAAAATTAACTCCAGAACAAGTAGCTGATGTTGAAAAACTTCTAGAAAAACTGGACAATGATGATGATGTGCAGAACGTTTATCATACCATGGAAGAAAGTACTGAAGAGTAGCTTTTCTAAAATAAATTCATAAATATTTCTAAAAAACCCTTACAAATTGTTTGGGTTTTTTCATCTTTATAAGTAACAATTTTACAAGTCAATCGTTTTAAAAATAAAACACATGCTTAAAAAGTCACTAACCATCTTATGTCTATTTGGTTCTATTTATAGTAATTTTGCACAGCAAGTTGCTGGAAAGGTACTCACAAAAACCAACGAACCCATTCCTTTTGCCACCATTCAAATTGGTCCTAATTATGGTGTCATCACCAACGAAGAAGGTAGTTTTTCTATTGAAACCGAAGGCTTTAAAGCATCAGACTCAGTGTATATTTCCTGTTTGGGCTTTGAAAGGAAAGGTTTGGTACTAGAAGAATTTTCATCTAAAATATACAAACTGGACGAGCAGGTTAACGAGCTCCACGAAGTATATGTTACCAATAGGCCATTAACTATAGATTCCATCATGTATTATGTAAATAGGAACCTTAAAAAAAATTATAGGCCAGAATTGGTTCGATATGATGTTTTTAGCCGAAGAACCGAATACATTGTTGGAAAGGATGCCGATTTTGAAATAGACAAATCCACAGGTTTTAAGAAGAAGCAACTGGAAGCGTTCAACAAAGATTTTGACGAGTTGGAAAGATCCTTATTAAACAACAAATCTAAACAATATACCGAGTTTGTTGGGACATTATTTATTAAAGACAAGGAAACCTCCAAACTGAAAGTGGATAAAGCCATTAGGTTATTGGATGAACGCAACGACCAATCGGTTGAAAAATTGGCAGAAAAAGGACAAGAGCTTATTTTAAAACATTTGGATAAGGACAAAGTCTATACTGTTAAATCTGGTTGGTTTAAAGTTTCGGATTCTGTGTCTTTAAAAGAAAACAACAATAAAATGGACGACACCATCAATTCCTTGAAGTTTATAAGGAACATGGTTCATAAAATGGTTGAGGAACATGGGTTTTCGTCCAAAACCATCTTGAATTTTATTACAGATACCAAAAAGTACGAATATGAAATCAAAGACATTACTTTTATAGGGTCGGAAATGGTATACGTGATCAGTTATGCTCCTAGAAGGAGTTCGGCCGATTTTGAAGGTACTTTTTACGTGTCCCATGAAACCTTCGCCATTTTAAAAGCAGATTACAAATTTGCTAAAGGACGAATAGGTGAAAAATTAAATTTAAAACTTCTGCTTGGCGTTAAATACATAGAGCAAAACAAAAAAGGCTCTGTAATTTACAAAAAACACAAAGAAGGCTATTACTATCCCAATTATATGACAGACCAGTTGGACCGCTACTTTTATGTGGATAGGCCCATCAAATTTAAAGACAACAACAGCAGTGAAAAAGTTTCTTTTGATTTTAAGGTGGAAGGTGTTTTTAAAGAGAAAAACGAAATTTTGGTGATGGATGAAAGTCAAATCAGTATTTCGGAATTTAATGCCACCAAAGAAAAACGAAAAATTGATTACGAAACCCTGAAGGCTTTCGACCCAAACTACTGGAAAGATTACAATGTGTTGGAACCTTTAAAAGAAATGAAGGAATTTAAGGTTATAGATTAAATAAAAAACACAAAAGCTACTTAAAACTAAGTAGCTTTTTTTCTATTAGTAAATGTTTCTTTTTAGGGACAAAAGTTTACTTTATGTTTCATTTACTAACCTAATAAAATAAACGCAAAAGGTATGCCAAACGCCTATGAATACTCAGGGATTTTGCCAACTACACCTTCAAAAAACTGTCTCATGAATTTAAAATCGGCTTCCATATCATCTGTAGGGTAAAAAGGTTCTGACACCTTGTTCTGCTTATTTTTAAAATCCAATGTAAACATAATTATGGGAACGTTTGCAGCTTTGGCAATAAAGTAAAAACCGGTTCGCCATTCGTCTACTTTTTTTCTGGTTCCTTCTGGTGCTAAGGTTAAACGAAATTCATTGTTTTCTTCAAATAATTGGGCTATGGCCTGAACCTTATTTTGTCCCGAAGTCCTATCTATGGGTCTGCCACCTATAGCGCGAAAGTAATATCCAAAAGGCCAAACAAAAAGTTCCTTTTTGCCAATAAAATTGGATTTAATCCCAATAACCTTTCTTAATAACAAACCAATGTAAAAATCATGCCAACTGGTATGTGGTAAAGCTATTAAAACAGCTTTTTTAACCGTATCCTTGGACATGTTGGTGTTTCCTACCAACTGCCATCCCAAAACCTTAAAATAAATAAATTTAGCAAGTTTACGCATGCTTACATTTCAAGATAAAGTTCTTTTAATTTGTCTCGTGTAATGGTTTTTTTCCAATGTTTCCCTAAAGCATTTTCCCATAATGGCTCCAAGCTTAAAGCCACATCAATCATAATATCAAACTCTTTGTCAGATAAATTGGCACAGATGCCTTGAGGTAGATCGATATTGTGTTTGTCTTTCATTTTCTTGAAAAGTGCCACACCTTCTGGATAAAACTCTTCCAACTGATTGAACACAATACAATTCCCAACACCATGTTTGGTACCAAGTAAATAGCCTAAGCCATAACTCATAGCGTGGGCCACTCCTACTTGTGAGTAAGCAATACTCATGCCTCCATGCCAAGAAGCCATCATTAATTTATCTTGAGCTTCTTCTTCTGTTAAGTTGTTATCCAAGAACAGTTCCACACAAAGTTCATAGGCTTTTTCGCCATAACTTTTACTAAAGGCATTTAAGAAAGTACCGTTTAACGATTCTATACAGTGAATATAGCAATCCATTCCTGTGTAAAACCATTGATTTTTTGGAACGTCCTTGGTTAATTCTGGATCCAGAACCACTTGGTCGAATGGTGTGTAATCTGAATTGATTCCCAACTTTCTTTCTGGGCCTGTTAAAACGGTAGTTCTGGACACTTCGGCTCCTGTTCCAGAAATGGTAGGTATCCCAACGTGGTATATAGCTGGTTTTTTCACCAAGTCCCAACCTTGATAATCTTTGGATTCCCCTTTATTGGTAAGCATGATGGAAACAGCTTTTGCCAGGTCCATAATGGTTCCTCCACCTATGCCAATAATACCAGAAGGTAAGGCTTTATAGTTCAGGATAATTTCTTCAACCAGTTTATCCACTTGTGAGGTTTTAGGTTCCTCATCTGCAGAGATGTAATATATCTTGTCTTCGTAAGCCAATGGTATTCTTGAGGTTATCCAAGAATTTCCTTGAAATACGTCGTCCACTATAAATATAAATGGTGCTTTTACATTTAATCGTTTTGGTGAAAGTATATCTCCTAATTGATTAAAACTGCCTCGTCCGAAAACCACTTTGGACACCATTGGGAAATTTTTATAACTCATGAATATGTAATAACTATAATTATCAAATTAGTTTAGTAATGGCAAAATGTCCAATAATCCAGCTACTGTTTTATAGGTTTTGCCATTGGTTTCTTTCTCATCAACCTGTTCATGCGTCCAAGTTGTATGAAATGGCACATGAATGGCATGTGCCTTAATATTTACTAAAGGTAATACATCTGATTTTAATGAATTGCCTATCATTAAAAATTCGGATGGTTTAATATCCAAATGATTTAAAAGTTTGGAATAATTAGCCTCTTGTTTGTCTATCAATACTTCAATATGGTGAAAATAATCTGTTAAACCAGATTTTTCCAATTTTCTTTGTTGGTCCAGTAAATCGCCTTTTGTTGCTAAAATTAGACGATATTTTGATGACAGCGTCTTTAATACTTCTTCTACCCCATCCAATAACTCCACAGGCTTGTTTAGCATGTCTTTTCCAATATCCAAGATCTCTTGAATGGTTTTGGGAGATACGTTGTTGTTGGACAGTTCCAGAGCCATTTCAACCATGGATAGAACAAACCCTTTTACGCCATAACCATAGAGAGGAAGATTTTTCATCTCCATTTTAAAAAGCTCTTGATCGATTTTGTTTAGGGTTTCGTACTTTGACAACAGTTTTGCAAAGGCTACTTCTGCATCCCGAAAATAGGTTTCGTTTACCCAAAGCGTATCGTCGGCATCAAAACCAATCACTTTTATGTTTTTGTATTCTTTTATCAAATCTGTTTTTTTATAAATAACTTTATAGATTCCTTTTACCATCTATTTTCCTACAGGTAAAGAAATTATTTTTATTTCCACAACTTTTTGGCTCGTTCCAAATCTTCTGGTGTATCTATTTCCACACCTTGCACATCTGTTTCCACCATTTTTATTTTTTTGCCATATTCCAAATACCTGATGCATTCAATTTTTTCGGAAGCTTCCAGTTTTAACATGGGCAATCTGTAAAAATCCAACAATGCTTCTTTTCTAAAAGCATAAACCCCTTTGTGTTTATGGTATTTTACCTGAACGGTTTCGTCTCTTGGGTATGGAATTGGACTTCTTGAAAAATAAAGTGCAAAGTTGTCTTTATCCACAATAACCTTTACGGTATTTGGGTTTTTAATTTCGTCCCAATCTGTAATGTGAACCATTAAGGAAGCTAAATCAATTTCTTTGCTTGCATCGTGCTTAAAAACCTCAATGAGTTTTTTTAAGGAGGACACTTCTGTAAAAGGTTCATCTCCCTGAACATTGACCACAATATCTATATCCATAAATTCTACGGCTTCTGCAATTCTATCGCTTCCACACTCGTGTTCTTTCTGGCTCATAATGGCTTTACCTCCATGATTTGTAATCTCATTGAAAATAATCTGGCTATCTGTAACCACAAAAACATCATCAAATAGGCCTGTGTTTACAGTAGCTTCATAGGTTCGTCTAATAACCGATTTCCCTTCCAAATCCTGCATAAGTTTTCCTGGAAATCGGGAGGCACTATAACGTGCTGGTATCATGGAGATAATTTTCATGTAACATGTGACTTTATGAATTCAAAAATAGGATTTTTAAAAGATATTAGACGCCTTAAACAGCCGAAACTTTCTCTCTTTCCCAAACTCTTAATGCAACAGCAGTAAGTTTTGTTTATTATTCAGTAAAAAATTCATCTTTAAACCCAATAAGATAGAGCTTTTCCTTGGCTCTTGTAACTGCAGTATAAAGCCAACGCAAATAATCTTTGGTGATACCTTCTGGCAAATACGGTTGCTCTACAAAAACGGTGTTCCATTGGCCTCCTTGAGATTTATGACAGGTTATGGCATAAGAGAATTTTACCTGTAAGGCATTAAAGTATTTGTTGTTCTTCACGCTTAGAAACTTTTTATACTTACTGATTTCATTTTCATAATCCTTCATAACCTCTTGGTAAAGTCTGTTGGAATCTTCATAGGTCAACGATGGTGTTTCGGCAGAAATGGTATCTAAGAGCAATACGGTTTCAAAAGGTCTCATTCTAGGATAATCTACCATACGTATTTTAACTTCAGCAAAACGAAAACCATACAGGTCTAAAATGTTAAAGATCTCTAACACCTCCACAATGTCTCCATTGGCAATAAAACCTGCTTCGGTTGTGGGTTTTATCCAGAAATAATTGTTTTTAACAACCATTAAAAAATCTCCTGCTGTCAGCTCGTTTTCGTTAAACAGGATTCGGTTTCGTATCTGTTGGTTATACAAATTAGCCCGTTTGTTGCTTCTAACAACAATAGCTGTTTCTTCGTTTCCAAGCCTACTGTAAGCATCGTTGATTGCGTCCATGATTTCATGGCCATCAATCAACCTCACGATATCTGTGTAAGTGTTTAAATTAAATTTAAACGTGTCAAAAAACGTATCTGTAAGAGCTTCCCTTAGGTTGGTTGCGTTTACCAGTATTCCAGAATCAAGTTCTTGCCTTACAACTTCATCCAGTTCCATTTTGGTAACTTGTTTGTTATAGTTTAACTCCAAGGTATTTGCATCCAGAGCTGGGCTTAAATCCAGTTTAACAGGTGGCAATTGAGCTGTATCACCTATTAACAAAAGTTTACAATTAAATCCAGAATACACATATTGCATTAAATCGTCGAGCAACGAACCGTTTTCAAATAATTTGGATTCGCCAGGAGTATCTGGAATCATGGAGGCTTCATCTACAATAAATATGGTGTTTTTGTGCTTGTTTGGCTGTAGAACAAACTTAACACTACCTCCTTTGTCCTTTTTGGGAAAGTATATTTTTTTGTGAATGGTAAAAGCTTCTTTACCTGAATAATTGGAAATTACTTTGGCTGCACGACCAGTTGGAGCCATTAAAACAGCACTTTTTTTTGCTTTCCATAAATTTGAAACTATAGTACCTACTATTGTTGTTTTACCAGTTCCTGCATATCCTTTCAATAAATAAAGCGCTTTGGGGTCTTTACTGAAAATAAATTCGGAAAGTTGCAATAAAACAATTTCTTGCTTGGATGTAGGTTTGAATGGAAATTGCTGTTTTATAAGTGAATAAAATTCCGAAGAGGTCATGAAAGGTGTTAATTTATTAAATTTCATCAAATATAGGAATGATTTTTACGTCCTTTGGTTTTTACGATTAAAAAAAAATTGTAGATTTGCGTTGTACCTTAATAAAATTTAATAACTGACACTATGTTTAAAATAATTCTTATAGCTGTTGCTGTAATAGTAGTTACAATTGGTTTAGTATGGCTAATTGACAAATATGTTCCTTCTAAAGTAAAGCCAGTATTGACTATAGCACTTTGGGCTTTGATTTTCTATTTAGGATATTTAACCTTTATGTCTATTTATGAGCCTATTCAATTTAACAAAGTAAAAAACAAACGTTACGCTGCAGTTATTGAGAAGCTTATTGATATAAGAGATGCCCAATTGGCGCACCAACAAGTTACAGGTAAATTTGCACCAACTTTTGATAACTTGGTGAAGTTTATAGATACAGCCCAATTTACCATTACTCAACGTAGGGATTCCACAGTTATCGATGAAGAATTAACAAGACGTTATGGTGGTGTGGAAACGACCAAAGAAATTACAATTATAGATACCCTAGGTTTTAAATCTGTTAAAGACTCTTTATTTAAAAACTCTGACAGATATAAAACCATGATGAACGTTCCCAATACAGATGCACAGTTTGAAATGCAGGCAGGCTTATTGGAACAAAACGATTTAAAAATTCCGGTTTTTGAAGCAAGTGTAAAGAAAAGTGTAATTTTACACGACCAAGACAAAGACTTGATTGCTCAAGAAAACCAAGTTGTTTCGGTAGATGGAGTTAATGGAGACGCTTTAAAGGTTGGATCTATGGAAGAAGTTAAAACCAATGGAAATTGGCCAAAAACCTATGGAGATAGCGAATAAAACTGAACATAAACTAACTAATCAAGATTTGTCCATTCAAGTAAGTTTGAATGGACTTTCTTTTTGTATCCTAAATACAGATAAGAAAACCATTTCTTATTTAAAACATTTTGAAAAGGACAAAAAACTATCGCCTTTTGAGGCCTTGGACTTTTTGAAACACCTTTTCAATACTGAAACAGCCTTACAAAGCACCTTCAACAAAGTACATGTAATTTATGTGAATGAACTGGCAACCATTGTGCCTAAACCTTTGTTTGACGAAGCACATTTAGCCGATTATCTAAAATTTAACTCAAAAATCTTGAAATCGGATTTTATAGCATTCGATACACTGGAAATAAACGATAGCGTAAGTGTATATGTGCCTTATGTTAACATCAATAATTATATTTATGATACCTTTGGAGCTTTTACTTACAGTCATTTTTCATCAATTTTGATAGATAAGATATTGCAAATTGAAAAACATGAAGAAGATGCCAAATTATATATAAACGTCAGTAAAGATCATTTTGAAATTGTAGTGACCAATAAAGGCAAACTCATACTCTACAATACCTTTGATTATTCAACCAAAGAAGATTTTATTTATTATATCCTGTTCACCATTGAACAATTAAAACTAAATCCTGAAACCATAAAATTAATGCTTTTAGGTGATATTGAAAAAGACTCCAATCTTTACAAGATGCTTTACAAATATATTAGACATATCCATTTTGGAAAACGCTTGGATACGTATCATTATATCCACAAACCAAAATCCAATTATTCCGATTTTGTATTAATACAAAGTTTCTAATGCGCATAGTATCCGGACAATTTAAAGGCAGACGCATTATTGCACCAAAAAAACTTCCTGTTCGCCCAACGACAGATATGGCGAAAGAAGCCTTGTTCAACATCCTTAACAATCAATTTTACCTGGATGAGATAAAGGTTCTGGATCTGTTTGCAGGCACTGGCAATATTAGTTATGAATTTGCTTCTAGAGGCACCACACAAATTACTTGTGTGGACAAGGATTTTGGGTGTATTAAATTTATAAACGACACCTCAAAAAGTTTTAACATGCCCATACAAACCATAAAAAGCGATGTGTTTAAGTTTTTGGAAAAGACCACTCAAAAAGCCACGATTATTTTTGCCGATCCTCCTTATGATTTTACTTTAGAGGATTTTATAAAAATCCCTCATCTGGTTTTTAACAAGAATCTATTGGAAGAAGATGGCATTTTAATCGTGGAACATTCCAAACATACAGATTTATCTCAAGTTGAGGATTTTAGCTATTCTAAAGCTTATGGAGGCAATATGTTTAGTTTTTTTGAATCTTAGACTTGAAAAAACTACCTGTCTGACAAGGCTTTTTCTGAAATATTTGTTGCACTAAATTCTCCTAACTCCTTATAATAGGTGCCATCTGGCTTTAGTATAACTGCACTTCCACAACAGACATTTGTTTCGAAAAAAGTTTGTTTGGCTAAGTTAAATATATCTTCGTAAAACACATGTTTTCTGTTTTTAAAACAAAATCCTTTTTCTGTCATATAAAAAGCCTGAACATCATCATTGTTGTTAAGTGCTTCTAGCCTCTTGGTAGTTGCATAGTGTCTGGCAACACGCTTATCGTTTTCATAAAAAAAATAAATAACCACTATTTTGGTTGTATCTATTTTGGTTTTGACTGTTTTTTCCAGATAGGATACAAATTTTTTATAGGACGACGCATCTAACTTTCCTTCAAACTTTCTAACATAAAGTTTCGCTAAAACAGCAGTATCATTCACTACTGCCCTCTTATAATAAATTCCAGATCTTAATTTTTCAAAAAACGTCTTCTCATCAATGGCTGTTCCATTTTCGTCGTACATATAAGCTTTTCTGTCTTCGTTCTGGGAAAAAACAATACATGTAAAGAAAAAAGATAAAATAAGTAGTTTGTATTTCATGGTGTGAATATAAAAAAAAGCAGATCTATAAGCCGAATTCTGTACTTTCATTTTCATAAAAGCCCTTATCATTTATCTGAGTGCGCTGTTGCCAGAGCACTTTAGCTGCCTACCCTCCAACATCAAGCGTGCAGCCTTCAAACGTTGGTTTACATGACATTGCACCACATAGAGTTTACCTGATTTCACTACAGCATTACCTGTACATTCTTTCTGTTGCACTTTTCCTAGCCTCACGACTGGTGGCCATTAACCACTATGTTGCACTATGGTGTTCGGACTTTCCTCCATTCGACTAAACGAACAGCGATAAGGCGATCTGCTTGCTGCAAAAATAGGCAAATAAGTTTTAAAAGACTAACGTGCCTTATGCCTAAAACCCTAAAGGGCTAAAATGTTTTTTAAACAAGGCCTCAAGTTGTTTAATGAACTATTATCCCTAAACCAAAAGGGTGTGTATTTGTTAATAACTCGTATTAAATTTTAAACTCTAAATTCTAAAATACGATTTGAATTTTTAACTTTGTTACATGGAACACTTTGTAGTATCTGCACGTAAATACAGACCCCAAACATTTAAAGATGTCGTTGGGCAGCAGGCTATTACAAACACCTTGTTGAATGCCATAGAAAACAACCATTTAGCACAAGCCTTATTGTTTACAGGCCCTCGTGGTGTAGGAAAAACCACTTGCGCCCGTATCTTGGCAAAAATGATAAACAGTGATGGCAATGAAAAGGAAGATGAAGATTTTGCATTTAATATTTTTGAATTGGATGCTGCTTCCAATAACGGTGTGGACCAAATTAGGGAATTAACCGATCAGGTGAGGATTCCACCACAAGTTGGAAAATATAAAGTGTATATTATTGATGAGGTACACATGTTGTCCCAAGCTGCTTTTAATGCCTTTTTAAAGACCTTGGAAGAACCACCAAAGCACTGTATTTTTATACTTGCAACTACTGAAAAGCATAAAATAATCCCAACCATTTTATCGCGTTGCCAGATATTCGATTTTAAACGTATAAGCGTTAAAGATGCGAAAGATTATTTAAAATATATTGCTGAAGAGCAAGGAATTGAAGCAGAAGACGATGCGTTGCACATTATTGCTCAAAAAGCAGATGGAGCCATGCGTGATGCGCTTTCCATTTTTGATCGTGTGGTTAGTTTTTCTGGAAAAAATCTAACCAGACAGGCTGTTACAGAGAATTTGAATGTTCTTGATTACGAAACGTATTTTACCAGTACAGACTATATCCTTGAAAACAACATACCTGGTTTGTTAATGCAGTTTAATAACATTTTAGCCAAAGGGTTTGATGGGCATCATTACATTGCTGGTTTGGCAAGTCACTTTAGGGATTTGCTGATTTGCAAAAATTCTGAAACTGTAGAATTATTGGAAGTTGGAGAAGAAACCAAGGAAAAATACCTGATTCAATCACAAAAGACTTCACAAGCATTTTTACTTCAAGGCATTGAGCTTGCAAACGATTGCGATTTAAAGTATAAATCCAGTAAAAACCAACGGTTACTGGTTGAATTATGCCTTATGCAACTTGCCTCTATCACTTTTGATGGAGAAAAAAAAAATAGCAAAAACTTCATAATTCCTGCCAGTTATTTTATAAATAAAGGCATTAAACCTGTTCCAGTTTCTGTTCCAAAAACATCGGAAACCATGGTTCAGGAACCTAAACAAAAAACCCATTTAAGCACAACTGCAAACCCTGATCAACCAACAAAAAATTCAGAAAAAAAAGTATCTGAACCTAAAGAAATCAACATCCCAAAAATTTCCCTTAACAGTGGAAAAAAAGTTACATCTGGCTTGTCTTTAAAAAGCATCAAAGCCAAAAAAGAACATGAAATCAAACAGATGGAAGTGGTTGTAGACGAAGAAAATTTGCCGACAGACGCTTTTACTTATGAAGATTTTATGGGGTATTGGAACAGCTTTATTAAACAATTGGAAGAAAAAGGACAGTTTAATTTGGCTTCCATTTTATCCATAGACACCCCAAAAGTTGAAGGAACCACTATTTACTTGGAATTTCCAAATGCCACAAATAAGGTTGAAGTAGAACGTCAGCAATACGATTTAATGATGTTCTTGAAAAAATCACTTAACAATTACGAGCTTCAACTCTCTATAGACGTCAATGAAGAGATGGAAAAGCAATACGCGTACACAACCAGGGAAAAATATGAAAAGCTCTTGGAAAAAAATCCAATGATAGAAACTTTAAGGAAAACCTTTGATTTGGATATTTAAAATAAAATAAATTGTTTTCAATTTCAGTTTAAAGTTATCCAATAATTAAAAACATTGGTATTATATAATTTGAAAGCGTTAAGAGTTTGATAACAATTAGCTAAATTAGTGCCTTTGTAAACCTTTTTTTTTTGATGAAACAGTTTATTTTTTTATTGGTAATCGCTACCATTGGAATAGTTTCCATAAGCTGCGATGGCAGAGACAGAGTGTTTAAAACCAATACAGAAGTTTTAATTGAAAACAAATTATTGGACTCTTTTTCTGAAAACATCACCTACGTTCCGGAAACTTATACAGAAGTTGCAACAGATACCATTTTATACAACGGGTTTCATGTAAAATTAAAAACCTATACAATTATGGACAAACATATTGTAAACGAATTTAAGCAAGACAGTATTGTTTATAAGAAATATTATAGGGAATTTGTTACAGATGTGATTGTTACAATGAATGACAAAGAAATTTTTAATGAAAGAATTGATAAAGAATTCATACATAAACACAACAACAATCTTCAATTAAATAAGGCTATTATTAATGTCATGGTAAACCAAGTCTCTTCAGTTAAAAATCATGGCCTTGTTTTATCTGCCATGATAAAGGACATTCAAAATGAGACAATAACATTTTGTGACATTCTTATAGATTCTGAAGGAAACCTTGTTTTGAAGGAAGTTCAAGAGCTTTATGCTTTTAATGAACAAACTTGAACTTTGAACTTTGAACTTTGAACTTTGAACTTTGAATATTAAACTTTAACCATAAACCATACCATATGCTTGGCTTAAAATTACCAACAGATCCACGTTGGGTAAATATAGTAGAAAAAAACATTGAAGATATTTTAACAGATCATGCCTATTGCGAACAGAAAGCTGCAAGTACAGCTATCTCTTTAATAGTTGGCTTTCCAGAATATACTGAACTGGTGCAGGAAATGATTGCTTTGGTAAAAGAAGAAATAAGTCATTTTAAAATGGTTCACGATAGGATTTTGGACAACGGTTGGACTTTGGGTCGCGATAGAAAAGACGAATATGTATTAAAACTAATTACTTTCTTTCCAAAAGGAGGCAGTAGAACCACACAATTGGTCCATAGACTGCTTTATGCTGCTTTAATTGAAGCCAGAAGTTGTGAACGTTTTAGATTACTGTCAGAAGAATTGGAAGACAAGGATTTGGCAGAATTTTATCGAAAACTTATGGTAAGTGAAGCCAACCATTATACGATGTTTTTAAGGTTTGCCAGACAATATGGAGACCGAAAGGAAGTGGATAAAAAATGGCAAGACCTACTTGATTTTGAAGCAGACATCATGAAAGACCTTGGTAAAAAAGAAACCATTCATGGATAAGATTTTGTATCTTAGGTAAAAATCTCAATTATTTATGAAAACATACTACTTTATTTTCGCCTTACTTATTGGTTTAAATTCTTTTAGCCAAAATGAAATACAAGGCGAATGGTTTTTACATTACATTAACATTGAAAACACGCAACAATACAGTACCATACCAAACTCGATTAATACATTTAATGTAGACAGCGAAACCACTTTCTTTGGAAATATATGTTCCAATGGCTATGCTGGCAGTTATGTATTTAATAATGATAATACAATTAATATTACCAATTTTTCTACTTTGGGAGGCTTCTGTAGTTATGAAAATGAAGAGGATCTTTTTCTTAATCCTTACATGTGGAGTTTTTTAGGATTGTATACCGATGATCCAATCTTTTCATACGAGCTAAACGGTACTGGAATTAACGAAACTTTAAAACTAATACATAGCAATGGTAATTATGTCTTTTATGGCAGACAAGAATTGGCTTTGGACACAAGTTTATTGGGTGATTGGTATCTGCATACAATTACTGCATATGGCAATCCACCTATAACAACTTCTCCATATAATTACAGATTGAATTTTACAATAGATAATTCCAATTTCAATTTGTATGACAATGAAGGAGAAATGAAATGTAATGCATATTGGGCTTCTTCAACAATTCCATCTCCAAATGTATTGGAACTTATATTTGGTGGAGCTACTCTTGCTTTTTGTGAACCCTCAGAAGAAGATTTATACTTACATCTATTAACAGATCATAATAATTCAGGCACCATGTTACATGCTTACAATATTACAGGAACTAGTAATAATGCCATTTTAACATTAACAAACAGTGACAACAATTTACTTGTTTTTGGCAGACAAACCCTCTCAAATTCTATATTTACAGAAAGAAATTCAATTAAAATCACACAAAATCCAGTACATGAGGAATTGAAAATTTCGACAGAAAATGATGATTTTGAAAACTTATCGTATTCAATTCACTCTATGGAAGGTAAAATCATTATTGAAAAAGAAGTGTTAAGTCAGAATAAAATTAATGTTTCATATTTAGAAACTGGTGTTTATTTTTTAGTTGTTTCAGACAAAAACAGTCAACAACATGTTTTAAAATTTATCAAAGAATAATCATTCTTAATATTTAAAAACAAAAAACTCCAATATGTCGCCATATTGGAGTTTTTTTATTGTTTAATATCTCTACTAAATCTTTACACCAACACCTATTTGAATGTTGCTGTTTTTTGCTTCGAAAGAAGATTCATCGTCAAGCACATTGGTAAAACCATAATGGTATCTGGCATCAATAAAAATATCGTTGGAAACAAAAAACTCCAAGCCTCCTACAACAGAAAAAGCAAAGTTTTTGTAACCATCTTCATGTTCCCAAACTTTTACACCTGCCATTGGACCAGCACCTACAGAGAATCTTTCTCCAAATCTATATTTCATTAATACTGGTATTTGTATGTAATCAATCCTTAAATCTTTGTCTTTGGCACCTTCGGCAGAAAACTGGATTTCTGGAGCAATGGCAACAGTCTTGGATAAATCGTATTCGCCAAAAAAACCAATGGCAAAACCGTTTCTATGTGTGTTATCAAAAATTGGACTTGGTTCAAAATCCAAATTGGAAATGTTTAAACCAGCACGAATGCCATATAAGCTTCCTTGTGAAAATGAATAGGTTGAGCATATTACAAAAGCCAAAAGAAAAATTGTTTTTTTCATAATAAAATATTTTTAAAAAAGTAGTTTCGGGTTTCTAATGAAGCTAATATATACGTTTTGCCGAAAAGTGATATATATTAAAGATTAAATGTATAATTTTTACTGTGTATTGCTTGAAACCGTATCGTAATAGATGCTTTTTATAATGCCATCGGACAATCCGATTTTTGGAACATAAATATCTTTGGCACCACTCCATTTCATGGCAGAGAGGTAAATACGTGTGGCAGGAATAATAACGTCTGCTCGGTCTTGATTCAAATCCAGTTCGGTAATTCGCTCTTCATACGAATACGATTGTAAGGTATTGTAATAAGAAGTTAAATAGAAATAGGTTAAGGGTTTACCCAAAGGTTTCCCGGAGATTTTAAATATTTTATTAATGTTACCACCAGATCCTATAACATCAATTTTTTCATAAGCTTCTGTATGTTTCTTGATCCAAGTCTCCAGTTCGTTCCAGGTTTCTTTTTTAACAATATCGTTCAATAACCTTACCGTCCCAATTTTAAAGGACTTTGAAGTTATGGATTGTCCATTGTGGATTACAGTAAATTCGGTACTTCCACCTCCAACATCCACATACAGATAGGTTTTGTTTTTATCAATAAACTGATGCAGGTCTGTTGCGGCAATAATGGCAGCTTCTTCCTCACCTTCTATAATATCTATTTTAATGTTGGTTTTTTTATAAATCAATTCTGAAATGTCCTTCCCGTTTGCTGCTTCTCTCATGGCTGAAGTAGCACAAGCTTTGTATTTTACAACTTTATGGGTTTTCATTAACAACTTGAAAGCTTTCATGGTATCCAACATTCTTTCTTTGTTATGGTCTGAAATGTATTGCTCCAAAAATACATCGGCTCCCAAACGAATAGGCACTCGTACCAATGAGCTTTTTTTAAAGCGTGTATCCTTACCTTTCTCTTCAATTATATTTGCTATTAAAAGTCTAACAGCATTGGATCCAATATCTATAGCAGCATATTTTTTTATTGAAAGCATCTTAATTTTCAAGTTTTTTTAAATAATAATCGTACAAAGCAAATTGCGATCTAATTTTTGGTGCCTTGCTTTTTCTGTATTCGTTTTTTTGGGATTCGTTTAAAATCCTGGCTTTTACGTTATCGCTCCAAGATATATTAAAGGTATCTATAAGTTCTTGTTTAATGTCTTCGTCATAAATTGGACAACTCACCTCTACCCTGTTTTCTATGTTTCTGGTCATGAAATCGGCTGATGAAATGTAAACCTTTGGGTTATTATCATTGCAAAACATGTACAGTCTGGTATGTTCCAAAAACTTATCTACTATACTTATTACTTCAATATTTTCGCTCATTCCTTTTACACCTGGAATCAAGCAACAAATGCCACGAATAATCATTTGAATTTTAACACCTGCCCTACTGGCTTCATATAGCTTGTCTACCATTTTAAAACTGGACAAACTATTCATTTTCAATCTGATATAGGCTGGTTTTCCAGCTTTCACGTTTTGGATTTCGGTATCTATAAGTTTAAAAAAGGCTTTTTGTGTATAATGAGGCGAGGTAATAATGTGTTTGTATCTGTAGATTTTGTAATTTATTTCAAAGAAATTAAACACCTTATTAATATCTTTTAATATTCTTTGGTCTGAGGTAAATAAAGTGTAATCTGTATATATTTTAGCTGTAGACTCGTTAAAGTTCCCTGTACTTATAAAACCATAACGTTTTAATTTATGGTTTTCTTCTCTCTCTATCACACACATTTTACTATGCACTTTTAAGCCTTGAACACCAAATATTAAATTAATGCCTTCGTTTTGCATTTGCTCGGCATAATCTATGTTGGCTTGTTCGTCAAAACGAGCTTGTATTTCTATGGATACAGTAACTTTCTTTCCATTTTTTGCAGCATTGATGAGGGAACTTGCCACATGCGAAATTTCGGCAAGTCTATAAATGGTTATTTTTATGGTTTTTACTTTTGGGTCCAATGCAGCTTCCCTTAAAAATTTTACCACATAGGAAAAGGTTTGATAAGGCGCATAAAGCAAGTAGTCTTTTTTAGCCACACTATCAAAAATGCTGGCTTCCAAACTCAAGCCTTTAATTGGTAAGGGTTCAATTTTATTGTAAAGCAAATCGGTTCTACCAAGACTTGGAAAGCCCATATAATCCCTACGATTATGGTAACGACCACCTGGAATAATGCTATCGTGGGAATCAATTCCCATTTTGGACATGAGATATGTTAAGGTTTCGTTGTCTATGGTTTTATCATAAACAAACCTAACAGGTTCACCTATTTGTCTGTGTTTTACACTATCGGAAATTTTTTCTATAAAACTTTTACTCAAGTCACTGTCAAAATCCAGTTCACCATCGCGTGTAATTTTTATCATATGTGCAGTGATGCTGTCATAATCAAAAATGTTAAAAATATCGTCCAAGCAATATCGAAGCAAATCATCCAGCATGATGATATAGCTTATATCGTTCTGTTCTGGCAACACAACAAAACGATCCATGGTTTTTGATATTTCTATTAAAGCATACTGATGGTTTTTTCCATTGTTCAAAACCATTTTAACAGCTAGGTAAGATGCACTATCCTTCAAGTTGGGTAAGTCTACCTGATTGCTTAAGATAATGGTTACCAAGGCCGGACTTACTTTTTGAATAAAATATTGTTTAATGAATTTATGTTGCGCTTCGTTTATTTCATCTTCTTTTATAAAATAAATATGCTCTTTTTCCAGCTTGCTTTGAATATTGCTCAAAATTTCTAAGCTTTCACTTTGTTGTGCGATAACAATTTGGGTGATTTCCTCCAATAATTCCTTGGCCTTGATGCCTCCAAGCTCGCTTTTTGCACCTTTTCCAGCTTCAACAATACGCTTTACGGTTGCATAACGTACTTTAAAAAACTCATCTAAATTGTTTGAGAAAATTCCTAAAAACCTCAATCTTTCAATTAATGGCACATTTTTATCTGCAGCTTCCTGTAGCACTCTTGCATTAAATTGCAACCAACTTATTTCTCTGTTAACATAACTGTTATTAAGCTTCTCACTTTTTGTCATTAAAAACATATTTAGATACTACAAATATATTCTATTAGTATGAAATACCGAATAGAATGACCTCATACTTATATGTTAAAGCACAAGCCAATATTAAAAAATAAAAGCAGGAATGATGGTTCTGGAATTTACACCAATAAAAACCCGTTTGACCATTAAATTTTCAAGGAATCACTCTCTTAAATCCCTAGGAAAAATAATTTTAAGTGTTTGTCCTTTAAAAATGTGTTTCCAGGAGTCCACATGAAATTCTATAACCACAAGCCCACTTGTAGGCACATTGTCTATATATCTATCGCCAAAGGTATTCACAAAATGGGTCAAGGCATGGTTATGTCCAAAAACCATCAAGCATTGAATGCTGTCTGATGTGTTTTTTATTGTTTTGATAAGGCTTTCTCCTGTAAAATCATAGAGTTCTTTATAATAATGAACCAAATCTGGATTTATTTTTAGGTTTTCAATAAAGATTCCTGCAGTTTTTTTAGCTCTTTTTGCTGTACTTGAAAGTACCATATCCGGTTGTGTTTCAAACTGTTTAAAGTATAAAGAAACAAGTTCTGCATCTTTAATACCTCTAGATTCCAAGCCTCTTTCATGATCTGACAAGTCTTCTTTCCAAGAAGATTTAGCATGTCTAACAATAATTATTTTTTTCATTTTTACGATTAAATGCAATTTTTATCGACAAAGTGTTGCATATGTCGGTCATATGACTTATTTTGGCCACAAATAAAAATATAAGTAAGCTATTATAAAACTATAAAAATTAATTGTTAATTAGTAATTGCATGGCATAAAGTTCCATGAATAGTTAATATTAAGGTTTTCAAAATTTATAAGTTCGGTTAATTATTGCATTTCATCGATTAAGTGTTTGTAGAACTCCTGTTATCGAATATTTGAGTTATTTAACATTTATTTTTGATTTGATTGAAGAATCGCTATTTATTTGTATTGTAAGCTATTAATTAAAAATGACCCCAAATCAAGAAATTAACTTAATCCATTATGCATTGATACGTCAATGTACTTCCCTCAACAATTTTCAACATATTGAAATACAAAGAATTAAGATAAAATTTAGGTTTTAACATTTTTATTATTTAAGGTTTATAATTTAAACTTGAAAAATTATGAAAAAAACAATTGAACGAACGTTTTCAAACTTTCTATTGGTTTGTATGCTATCCATTTTCTTTTCTGCCAACCTTTTGGCACAAGAAAACATTCAGAGAATATTCGATGACAATTCTGAAAACAGCAATTTAAGGACTTCTGTGACTATTCCAGACCAATTATTGCATGGAAAAAATCCTACCATATACATAGAGAATTCAAGAATTATTAATGTCACTGGTGAAACAAGTCCTAAGGTGTTAAAACTTTTAGATGGAACTTCAAGCAGCTTATTATTAGACAACAACAATTTGTATAGTCAGGTAGAAGTAATTACCATAACATTAAATAGAGCATCCGATTTGAACAATA
>Ga0209475_10001664_pt1 | contig 26639 bp, 20 predicted proteins | sample tdDd471_FD_187128 | JGI IMG/M metagenome (GOLD analysis project Ga0209475, IMG submission 187128) | Marine sediment microbial communities from the Atlantic coast under amendment with organic carbon and nitrate - tdDd47.1 (SPAdes)... | ecosystem: Environmental > Aquatic > Marine > Coastal >... | reverse complement strand
CTTCGGTAACCGTTGCCATTCGTTCCTCAATACCATCACGGGTTATGTTCCAGGTCATCAGGTCAGTTGCCATGGAAAATGGTCCATCATAGGTTTCCCTGACTCCTCCGTAAATGCCATAACGTGTTTCCTCTTCGTTAAAGAAGTGGTAAGCAACGGCATGCTTTGGTTTAACCTGGCTCATAATCTTCCCAAAAGCCTGGGGGGAAGTATGGATTTTTGTTGCAACATAAAGTGCCACAGGAGGTGCCTGGTTATAAAATTTTACCATTTGTTCAGGAAGATGAAAGCATTCGTGGATGGCAAGGTCAGCATCCTGGGCATGCTCGATATACCATTTGTTCGGGAAAGAATCTCCACCAAAAACAAATTTATAACCATTCCACTCCAACGCATAGCTTACAGATCCATCCCCTGAATGGATAGCAGGCCAGGAGCGGATTACAACACCATTCTCCTCATAAACGATCTGGTTCTCGCCTCTATAATCAAATTCGGTCACCCTGATCTGTCCGGGTTCATCGGCTAGTGCTCCAAGACGCGTTTGATAATCCCAGTTGTAGGTTTTCATAAAGTGTTCAACTGCATACTTGGTACCCATTTCAGGAACAGCGCCACTTGGCCCCCAAACCTTCAAGGCCTCTGTACGGCCGGCAGTCCAGCCACCCGCCCATAACGAAGAAAGGTCTCCCCAGTGGTCGGTATGCAAATGCGAAATAAATACCTTGTCCAGAAAATCATAGGGTATCATTAATGAAGCGACATTACCCATTGAATGTGCGCCAATATCAAACAAAAACTTGTCGCCGTTGCCTAATTCAACCAGGAAACAGGTTGCAGCCTGCCCATGGCGTGCTGATGGCATACCGGTTCCACATGCTATCACCCGCATTTCGTCAGGAGCAATTTCTTCAGTTCCCGGGTAATAAGCGTAGCGGTCGGGTGCCACACCTGTTGGGCTCTCAACTTTACCCCCAGCAGCAATAATTAGAATTACAGTGGTGGTTATAAGCATACCGGTTAAAAAGAAAAATAGATTTTTTTTCATGATGATTATAGTTTTTGTTGAATTGTTAGTTGCTTGAAAATTTGGATCACATAACTGTACCCAAAGGTATATTAATTTTTTAATTAAAGAAATACAAATTATTAAATTTGCAAAAAAAATTAAAATGCTACGTAATCCAAAAGTTGTAAACTGGCTTGAATTGGGCAAAAAACGGTTCGCAGATGCCGGAATTGTTGGAATAAATATACCTGAGATGAGCAAGGAAATGGGAGTTGCTAAATCGAGTTTCTATTTCTTTTTTAATAGTAAGGAAGAATATTTAAATCAACTGTTTGCCTTTTGGGAAATGGAAGGCACTGACCGTTTGATGGCAATGGTGAATCATATTACAGATCCTGCCAAACGATTTTTTGCATTGGGAAAAATGATTGAAGGGAATCTTGAAAATGAGTTTTTTTATTTCCAATTGAAACTCTATGCAGGAAATCATGATCATGCAAAAAAGTTTGTGGAAAGCGTAGATCAAAAACGAAAAATTTTCGGAACCAGCATTTTTAAAGATGCTGGGCAATCTGATGAAGATGCGGAATTTCATCGAACATATATGAAGGTATTTTTTTTGGGACGTATTGCACTGATGATGGGTCATGATACAGATCCTTATTACCCCAATTTTACGAAAGAAGAGATATTGAAATTGTTTGGCTTTAAAAAATAAAACAACCAACACTAGCGAGCAATCGGCTGATAAATACTTCTCTTATTTCCCAAACCCATAAGTTGCGCCAAAGAAGAGGCTTATCTCATTGTAGTTAATATTCATATTGTTTTGACGAATTCCCTGTAATGATTGATTTGTAGCCGGGATATATTCAACCGGTTCAGAAAAGTTGGTGAAGTTGTACAAGTCGCTTTCTCTTCCCCAGGTGTATTGAATACCAAGCACCAGATCGAATTTTTTTACTCTCTGGCGCGGACCGGCTATAAAATGGTACTTGTTAAGATACAGCTCACTCGATGCCGGATGATCTTCAATATCCCCGGGTATCTTCTGCTCTTTGCCGGTTGATACATTAAAGTCTGTTTTAAAGCCACCATTAATGGTCAGGTTTACCAAAAGTGTAAATAAAATATATTCCGAAGGTTGGGATGTAGGCATGGTGGTGGTAAAACATTTTCATGAATTCGTCTACATCATCTTCAACTTCTGAAACATCATACATGTCAGAGCTGATTTTAGTAGTTGAACTCAGGTTTATACTTAACGAAACTTCGGGCCGTATTTTAAACCTCGGGTTTTTTAATTGTTTTTCCCAGCCATAGCGTAAAACCAACTGGTACAAACTCGATTTTATATAGATGACATCATCAGGCGCTATATTTTTGATGGGCCCCGGAAGGTTTGAAAAGTCAATATTTAACAAAGTTTCGATAGCATCAGCCCGGGCTTCGGAAGCTCTCAGATCAATAAACTGACCTGATAACCCCACAAGGTGATTCTTACCGAAATAATAGTTTCCACCCAACTCGACAATCAAACCCAATTCATAACCATTGCGGATCAATTCAATCGCCCTTTCGGTGGCTCCAAACAATTCGAACAAACTTAATCAGATATTATTATAAGGTGTAGTGAATAGCCATATTTTTGTGCCGGATGAAAGCTTTTGGTCGATCTGAAAGTCGTAACCTATGGCATATTGCAAGGGAATGTCTGTCCTTATTTTTACAGTGTGTTTTTGTGCAAAAGCAGAATAATCAGATATTATAAGTAATGTGAATAATATGAAACAAAGTTTCCTCAATATGGTACTGGTTAATAAGACAAAGCTATAAAATTTATCTACTTTTTTTCCACCGGCTGTTTCACCTTTCCATCGTAAAACACATCGCACTCTCCTTTTACAAGGTTTGTTATCGGGGCAAAAATGGATTTCATTACTTTTACTTTGCTCATTTCCGGTTCTTCAAGTCCACCTGATATTTCCTGACTGTAAAGGCTACACCCCTTTTCGTTTAGCAAAGCAACCTGCACATTCAGGCTGTCGGAGTTTAAATCTATCCATCCTGTTGCCGCCATCCTGTTTTCGGTGGTTGTAAAAGCTACATCTGCAAGTGTAACCAGGCCATCGTCTATTACCCAGTCTGAGGATAATCCAACAACTTTGCATGATTCGCCGGGATTAAGAACAACAATGCTGGCGAAATCAGAACCTTTGGTTACCAGGATGCCGGCCGGCCCCATAAGCATTACGGCACCAACATCCGCAAGTGTAAAATTCTGGCTGCGCTTGAAGCGGTCGATGAATTTATCAAGGTCCAGTCCATGAAAGGTCAGGTCTTCTCCATATACCAAAAGCTTCCCATCAAGGCTCTTTCCAATCTCTTCCCATTTTGTGCCGTTAAATTTAATTGCAAGATCCAGGTTCATTTTGCCTGTTATGATCGTATCTTCCATAAAACTGCTGAACATGGCTGCAGCATCAAATTGTTCTACAGCATAATTGATTTCGAAAGCAGGTTTTTCTTCAAAGGGCATCAGGATAATATATCCTTCACCACTACTTCCGAAAAACTGGTTTGTATTAGGTTGTACGAAATATATCCCATCTTTAATTTCAATGCTGTAATCCAAATCGTTTACCTTAAAATCCCTGGAATTAAACTTTCTAATTGTCAGGTTTATTTCAGCCATCAAACTCTCAAAAACATTGATTTCGGAAGAAGTTTTATAATCAATAGTCATTGCATTGATTACCAACCGGTCAATATTTATGGTGTCAGTAGAGTTTACGAAGTTCAGGTTTTCTAAAGTAAAATCAAGTTTATCAAATACAATGGTGTCCATCGACAAAACAAGGTCGAGTTTCATTATTCCATCCAAATTTCCATTCAAAGTGTTTAGGGTAGAATCATCAAACCAATGGATAAAAGCTTTCCGGAGATTCAGATTTTTTGAGTTAACATCAACATTCAACCAATCAGGATCATGCCGGGGAGAATTAAACACAACGTCAGCCAAAAGTTTACTCCCGGCAATCTCTATATCGAAGTCATCAAAGTCGAGATTTAACGGGCTGTCATTTTCTTCAAGTGTAAACAGCCCCGAATTGATGCGGATAGGAGGGAGGAAATCCTCAATTTCAGCATCCAGATTTTGAATGTCAAACACAATTTTGGGGGTTGAAGTAAAATTCGATAAATTAAAGGTTGATGTGGATACTTTAACACCCAGGTCAATATTTTTAATACGATATGGGAAACTGCTGCCCACACGTTGATCATACTTAAAGAAATCAGGCAGGTCGTAGGTCTTTGAAATAATATCAAGGCTACCATCAATATCTTTCTCAACATCAAAAAGCAGGTAGAATATGTTTGTAATTGAACCATTGATGTTAAAATCACTCCGGCCTATTTCAAGCCCAAAATCCTCGAATAGTAGTGTGTCGGCATCAAATCGAAGGGTGCCATTTGTATTTTGTATTTGAGTTACCCCGGGAAGAACAAAAGAAACACCATCAAACCGAATCACAGAGTTGTCTTTTTCTTCGATGACCTGGCTTGTGACCGGGTCGTATTTCCCTCTGAAATCGGTATCGATAGCAATTAAACCTCTAAGACTATCCAATATGCCAAGATTAAAAACCTTTTCAAAACCTGTAATGTCAGCTTCCATTTGGTATTGAACATCGAAATAGGGTGTCTGGAAATCCCTGACCGAAAAAGTGCAATTGAGGTTTCCACCAGGGAGTTGGGCTGTAAGGTTTTCAACATTTAAATGCGCCTTAGAGAGATTCTTGTTGATACCAGACCGAAAATTACCTTTAAGGCTAAGCTTATTAATACTATGGTCTGTATTGGGTATTTCAATATAAACATCTTCCATCCCAAAGGAACATTCAACAAGGGGAATGCCATCGAATAACTTACCTTTTACAGTTCCTTTAAAATACAAGTCTCCTTGTTTGATATTTTTAACACCGGTGTTTGTTAAAAATAAATTCAGGATGCTAAAATCTTTATCGTTACCCGTTATTTGTAGATCAATAAATCCATCATCAGATAAAATAATATTACCTCCAATTGCAAAATTGGCCCTGTCAAACGATAGTTCGCTTGGTTCAATCGTAATCTCTTGTAAACTTCTATCGTACGCCACGGACGTTTCTATATTGATAGGCTTGTTATTCAGGGCTAAGCCACCCAAAAGTATTTTTTTGTCAACGTTAATATCTGAATTAATAAAACACATTATAGAGTTGGGTAAGTAGTTCAGAGAAGCGTTTAGCGATTGAATACTGTATTCTGAATTATTATTTTTTGGCACATTGCTGTAGCTTACACCAATATTTTTTAGTATAATCTTATGAAGATTAATCTCAAGTTCCATTGATTGTCCGCTCAGGGTGTCATTGTCATTTTGAAGTGTATCTGATTCAAGATTAAGTGCATTGATCAGGTTTAAAGAACTATCGGCATAAGTAATGAAATTAAATCGCCCATTTTCCAAAAGGATTTGCGATAAGTTAATGTTTCCTTTAATCAGGTCTATAACATCGAAGGTAACATAAAGCTTTTTTAATTCAACAATGGGAAGGCTGTCATTTATCCTGTTGATGGCAGGATTTTCATAAAAAGAAACAGTTTCGAGTGCAATGGATACATCAGGAAAAGATACCAGGGGATTGAAAGAAACATCGTCGAATACCAGTTCACCTTTCTGTATTTTGTTAACCTGAAGCAATAACTCTCTTCCAATGTCATCTTTATAAAAATTGAATACTATTGTAATAATTATCAGTATTGCAATAAAAACAGATAGTAGAGTAACGATCAGCCGTTTAAAGAATTTGTATTTTTTGCCTGATGATTGGGTCATTTGAGATTCGAAATATTTTCTAAAAGTATGAAAAATTTATGCTGTTGAATCAGTTTGAAGAAACCCGAATAAACCCACGGTAGGCTCCAATATAGAAACTATTGTCAGGTCCTATGGTAAAAGTACCCCAGAGGTTGTTCAACACCTTGCGGTCATAGTTTTTATTACCCAGCGAACCACCTTTCATAATCCGGCCAACGTTATCGTTGAATTCTCCTTTCTCGAACCATGAGCGGATATAAAACACCCGGTTCCCGGTTCTGAAATCAATGGCCGAAACCTGCCAGTCGGGATGGCCATCCACCAGTGTATCGGAGCGGTCGTAGATGTACATCATCCCATTAGGGGTCGAGAGTTTTGGAGTTGCTGTCTTGCAATCATACTGCCCGCTTGCGGGCCAGTTTTCTACTTTTTCAAACTTTCCGGTTTTTTTGTTCAAATCAAAACGCATAATTCCTCCAGGTGTATCATTGACCTTAAACGTGTCTTCAAACCCATAGGTATTACAAACTACAAAACTTCCATTGTAGGCAACTGCAGAATTTTCTACTGCAGCACCGCGTTCGTCAAACAATTTTAACTTACTGATCAGTTTTCCGCTTTCCTGGGAATATATGCACAGGTTTACCTGCATAGTGTCGTTATCACAAATGGCCACATAGTCCTCTCCCATCAAGGTTGGGGTTGTACCACTACCGGTGTTTAAATGGCCTGGTTTGTTTGACCAGTCGTTGTCATATACCAGGTCGCCTTCCTTGAAAGTTTCCTCCCAAAGCGGATCGAGTTCAATTTTTTTAGTCTCTTCGTTAAATCTGAATTTGTACAAAGCAAAGTTAGAAACAATATACACCCCATCTTTACCTACAGAAAAGGAATTCTGTATTTCTTCTCTTGTATTCTTGTCAACCATAAACTGTTCACGAAACTGCTTTCGCATATCCGGTGTGATCTGTTCCTGATCTTTCAAAAAATCAAGATCTTCAGTGCTATCAAAATCCTTAATAAAGTAACGTTTAATTTTTTCAACCGTAGCATATAGACCTATAAAAGAGGCATATACTTTCGGACAACCATCTTCGGTTTTATCCTGTCTGTGTATCAACCCGATCACTCCCTGCCTTGAGGTAAACCAGATATTTCCGCTGGCATCAGGAATTAATGCGGTAAGCAAATTCAATTTATCTTTTTTTGAGATGGATTCGTCTACCAGGTTTCCTGCTTCCACTTGTTCTTTCAGGTTAATGGATTCAATCTGCTCCTTGTTAAAGGAGCGACCATTAAGTGTTATTCGTATAATATTGTTATTGGCACCTGGGAGGTATATCCTGTCCTTGCCTGAGAGATAAAAATAGGCCCCGCCCGCAGTATTGCTAAAAATTTTTGCACGTCCTTTTTTGCCGGCAAGTTCAAGGGCAGAATTACCTCTTCCGGGCACTTCAATAAAATCTATCACTGATATTGTATCCCCGATATCAAGCAGTAGTAAAGTTGTATTTGCCCGCCCGAAAGAAAAAGTAACCATGGTGGTATCGTCGATGAAGGCGTAGGAGGGGCACATGCCTGAAAAACCACCACCTTTTTGCAAAACATGAAAATATTGCACTTCTACATTTTCCATTAAGGGTCCTGGTAAGTTACTTACATCCGAAGCATAGGCATCTTCATGCATTGCACTTGTATAACCAATTTTCATATACGGATGATCCCACTTATCTGCTAAGGGCAGTGGATCTGGGTATATTTTTTTTCCTTTAGTATAGTCAAGCCATTCGGGATACCAGCTCACCTCGGTACGTGCATATTTATTTGTTGCACTGAATTTTGAATCAGGTGCACTTTGTGTATGGCAATTCTGAGCATTTAAAAGGAAGGGTTGGAATATTAAGAAAGTAACTAAGATTCGGACTGTAAATTTCATTGGGGACGTGTTAATTGTTGGTTTTTTGGCATGTTGATAAAACAAATCTTTTGTAAAAATTGGCCTGATCGATCAATTTATAAAAGTTATCGAGATATGAAATGATATCTTTTTTCGTGCTGGCAGGTAATAGATCAAAGGAATTTATTTCGCGGTAAAAGTCATTTTTATGTTTTATGAATTCCTGTATCACAGCAGCATAATCTTCTTCGGAATAACACATTCCATCAAATACTCTGGTCCTTACCGAAGCAATTTCAGGATCACGCACATTAACTGCATAACTAGTGTTTACCAAACCTGCGTGATCGAAATCGTAAGGAACCACAAAAGGCAATTCCTGTGTGAAATCCTTGCTTTTGAGTAGTTTAATATTGTGTGTTCCGGCGATTGACCAATCCACATTTCCGATCATATACTGAAACATGGAGAACAGTATCATCGATGTTTTTTCAACATGCTTCATCCCCAGATTTTCACTTTTAATTTGAAGGCAATCATTGCGTTCAGCCAATATTTTGGTGTGTTCAATCAGAAATGCGTAACGTGTTACGGGCTTTACTTTGTCTTTGGAATCGATGTAATCAATTTTCATCAATTGTACCCTGTAACTTACCTCGGTTAAAATATTGAAAAGTTTGTAGGTCAGGTATTCCTTAAGTAAGTACTCTTCGTAGTCTTTTGAACTGTTGCAATGGGTAACCAGTTTCTGATTTTTTACCTGGTCGAGGTAGGGATCGTCGAAAGAGGTGTTTTTTAACCTGAGCTTTATGGGAGGAAAAAAGCAGATTTTTTTTCGTGACTCTCCCCTGGCTTCAATATGAATTTCCTTGCTGATGGTATCACTGTCGGTTTTGAAATACGTTAAAATGGCAGGAATCTTTTTGTCTTTAAACTTGTCCTTTCTGAATTCCTTGATGTTAAATTCCAATGAACAATAAATGGGATTATCTGTATCGAAGATGTTTGACTCAATTACAAGAGAATCATTACCTTCATTCAGATTTTGGGCAAGTAACCCTGGATTTATCCAAATTAATAATAAACCAATAATTATAATATTCGCAAGGGAGTTTGACTTTACCTGTTCCCCTTGTAGTCTGGCAGAAGACACAAGGTTCGAGCTTGTTGTGCCAAATATAGATCTTAGTTTGTAACCAATTAAACGCATTAATCTTTATTTGAATTTCCCCAACCTTTTACCAACAGAAACACCTAAGGCAAGGGAACTGTTCACTTCTTTTATATCATAGCTAAGCATTATTCCTGCACTCCATCCTCCTTCAAAGATCTTAGCAACTTCGGTTCCTATTTTAAATAATGCAAAATTGTGTTCATGTTCAAACTCATATCCTGGTCCGGCAAAAACAGCCCAGCCATGTATAGGTTCGTACATACATACCAGGGATGTTACAAATGCATAATTCCTTTCAAGATATTCCTGATGATCTTGCTCAATGGTATAAGTTGCAAGTTCTATGTCACTTTGTAAGCCAATTGCTATTTTATGATTAAACCAGTATTCGTAATCCAAACCGGCTACAGGGATTATTTTAACCTGATCGTTACCCTCTTCATCTATAGCACCCGGAATCAGGCCATATCCTGTAAAGAGGGCCAGCCGGTGGTGTTGCATGGGATGTTTATCATGTGTTTCGGGTTCATGCTGACCAAATGTGAAACTGACGGATAACAGCAGGAAAGAGAAAAACAAAAAAATGGTTTTCATGTTTTTGAGGTTTAAATTATAAGCCATCAATTAGTTAAAAGTCATCAGGTGATTTGGATCCTCTATATTCCTTTTTAAATAAATATTTTCGAACTTTAAATTGATACAATCGTTCTGAAGTATTAAACTGTTCTTCCTGTCCACTTCTACCATTTTGTCCTACAAAATGAAATTCAAAAGTCCAGTTTTTATTTGTTTTATATCCAATTCCTAAAGCAAACCGGGCTCGGTTACTGAATGTTTCCTGGATTTTTGGTCCAAAATCAACAAAGACCTCGGCATATCCTGGAATGAAAATTAGGTTTTTACTGGGAGATTGATAAACATTAATTTTTACACCGATCCGATACCTGAACCGGAAATTAAATTCCACCTGTGCCTCCTGAGGAAAATATATGCGTTCTTCAAGGCGCACATAATGTGAAAAGAAAATGGGTTCAAATGAGGGCCATTTTAGTCTGACACCCTGCCAGGGTCTTATCTCAAAAGAGTTGGGCAGGTCTTTATTGAAGGTTTGAAAAAATCCAACGCCGCCCATAACTTCCCAGCGTGAAGAAGCAAAATAACGGATGGAAGGCCGAACTAAAAACGTTTGCCATTCAAAATCTTTGGGAATAAAACGGTAGCCAATATCCCCAAATAATTCCCATTCAGGTTTAAATTTATAATACTTGTGATAGTCCAACCAAACCTGGTGGGTTATGATGGTTTCATCTTCATCCTGTGAAAACGTATTTAATGAAAAGAAAAAAACCAGGAATAGGGCAATTATTATATTTTTTGCAGTCATATAAGTTCTCACTATTTCGCCTTCAAAATTATGAAAAAAAATCATTGACTGTACTCAAGGGTATAGAATCTGTTTGAATTCCTAAAATAATTTGATTGTTGTATAAACGTTCAACAATATCAACTAAGCAGGTATTTTATTCTTAATTACCTCCACCAAAATTAAAGGTAGCCCCAAAGTACAGACTAATCGAATTGTAAAAAGTATTCATCGTGTTCTGTGGAGTGCCTTGTAAGGGAGCCATTATTTCAGTGTTGTATTCAACCGGGTCGGATAAATTTGCAAATTGCGCCTGCTCCCTGTTTCTTCCAACGGTATATTGCAAGCCGGTTATCAGGTCCTGCCCCTTTATGGTAAATACCAATCCACTGGTAAGGTGGTGTAAATCCAAATCGAGGTTTTTTATTTTTTTCGCATCAATATAAGGTTCGTAATCCAAATCCTTTCGGCAGTTAAAATCAGTTCGGTAACCGGCCATTAATATAAGGTTTTCCCTTATGCTCCAACTGTAGCCCACAGCAGCATTTAATACAGGGTTTGCTCCATGAACAAAAGTAAGCCATTCATTAAAGGGGAGGTTGTCATAAACATATCCGGATGACAGGTAGGGATTTTCTTCGGCCTGAACAATTCTATAGGGATCAATTCCTGAAAAAAACTCTACTGTTGTGTACAGTGTTTTTAATTTATCGGGAAAATAATAAGTACATCCTGCCGCAATGGATAGTGGGCTTTTAAAGTTAGCCTCAACATCTTTTTTTTCCTGGTAATCAGGGATAACATAATCGGGTAAAAATTCATCAGATCCAGGTGCTTTGATATTGGCTTGTTTCTCTTTGTTGGATACTTTTTTTGAATCCGAATAAATATTTACTGATGGGGTTGTTATTGACAAACCCAGACTGAATTTTTCTTTTTTGTATATCATTCCAAACTTCCACAAAAATCGATAATTACTAAACTTTAAAAACTCAGAATGTTGAAAGTTGGCTGAATAAAACGGAACAAGTTGATCGTTCTCAACTATCGAATCGTCAAGCGGATACGCTTCAATGTCAAGAAGGAACTTGTATTCAAGTGATTTGACCGATAAAAACATACTGCCCCCAATAAAAAGATTGGGATTTATTTTCCATGAAGCTCCACCGCCAAACCAATCGTCACGATAATTGTTCAGATATTGAAACTGCGCGAAATATCGCTCATCGCCAGGTAATGAGAGAATTATGTCGATGATTTTGTCAACAGAAGTTGAGAATTCCACGCTTGTATTTTCATTGTTAAGAAAAGCAAGTTCAAAACTCCAATCCGGATATTTTTTTGGTTGAACCATATAGGATAAAAACCGGGGTTCAACCACACCCAAAATAGATGAAAGATCTTCCCCATCACCAAGGGCATTTTTTATTTTATGAAAATGGAATGAAAACAGGCTGGCATGTAATGAAAATTTGGACTCACTTATTTCGGAAATACTGGATGGGTTGTAATAAATGGCTGCCGGGCCGGCACCTCCACCCACAACTGCACCAGAAAGGAGGGAGGATTCTTCATTAAAACTCCGGGTCCAATGATTGTTGGATTGGGAAAATGAAGCTGTTTGAAATATGGTGACAAACACCAATGTCAATATGCACTTTGAAACCAATAAATACCTCATCTTAGGAACCAGCATTTTCATTTTACTTCAAAAGTAAATCATTTATCTTTATTTGCTGGCTTTGATCTTAAATTTGATATTGAATTTAAATCTGGTAAGGAATCTAATGAGGTAAATTAATGACAATACAAACTCGCTATTACATTGAAATCAAATTATTAGCTCGAAACCCTGAGTACACGCTCAACTATTTTGCTCCAAAATAATATACAAGACCAAAGTTTATTGTTAAATGGTTTAAGGTAAAATTCACACTGTGGGAATCCACTTTAGTTTCCTGGTCTGTTTCGTCGGTTGTTGTTGTTTCAATAATGAGCTGCTAACAGATTATATAATTCACAACCTTATGGCTGGTAATCTATTAGCAGTAGACGAAAAATAAGTTGAGATTACAATAAAAAACGGTAGTTCGCCGAAACGAGTACCGACTTTCTATCTCCTATAACCCCTCCTTCAGCTCGAAGCATCCAGTGCTTATTCAATTGAAATTGCCCACCTATCACTCCATTCCACATTTCTTTCACCTGTTTGTCCATTCCATATAGAATGGTTGTTTCTCCATCGGCAGCATCCAATCTGTCTACGATGGGGGTAAGTACTTCATCGGCCTTTTCAATTTTCCTGGCATCAAAAGGGTTATCAGGATCAAGACCATTATACCAGGCCCAGTAGTTATCAACGATTTCATCCATTCTGTCCCAGCTTTCCTGGGGGATCGCATCAGCCATTTTAATCGCACCCTGGCTATATGATCCCATTTTAGCTCTCATACCTCCTATCCACAGGGCAAAATTTCTATCTGGTTTGTGTTTAAAAACAAAGGTATGGCCTAACCTTAATCCAAGCACATTTACTTTAACCGGGTCGTCTAGCAATTCTGGTTTATTCCAGGTCCAATTCGCATCTACTGACATCCAAACCGGGCCAATTCCAAATGCAGTCATTACTCCAAAACCATAAGTAGTTATATTTTGCTCAACAACAGATTTTAGATCAACAGGATAAGTTAAATTCACTTCAGTGGTGGAATTCCCATAGCCAAAAATTCCATACACATTAAGAAATGGAAAAACCCAAATGTCTGGTCTGACATTCACGGTGTAAGATGTATTTAAGTTATCACCAAATTGAATAAAATCCACTGGTGTTAATGGAATATCGTTACTATCTGACTGCACTCCCAGCTCAAAGTTTTCGATTACAATACCTTGCTTTAACCACATATAATTAGCCATGATTCCTACTGGGTATGGAATATCAAATCCTTTTTTGTATGCGTTTTGCCCCCATATTGGAAAGATGTAATCATATTTTACATTTTTCAAGCTATCTGTGTATACATGGTATTTGCTCTTTACTTTTTTTGTTGCATATTGTCCTGAGGCATTAAATTGAAATAACAATATTCCGATTAATGCCAGCACAAATTTTGTATTGGAAATTTTCATATAATTAATTTTTCACAAATGTATATTATCTTTAAATGTAAGTTTTTCTATATAAAAGTTAAAAATGCCATTCAAGATTTATTCTACTTAATATTGCATTATCAGCTCCCTGGAAGTGAAAGTCACCTGTCCATAAATATTCGAACATGTAATAAGCCTTGAAGTTTTTCCCAAATTCAAACATTGTTTTTAGCATAATCATATGACCCCGGGTTTTACCGTTCCCAAAAAAACTACCGTCGACCAAATGGTTTGCCCGCATATAATGATACCAGAACCGGAAGTTATACTTCGATTTTTGTTTTAATTCCAGGTAGGCACCGAAAAGATTCAGGTTAGTGTACATACTTAAACCTGACTCCTGCATCCAGGTGTTCAGGTAAAGTTCATCATCATTGGGGTAGCCTCCAAACAAATTATTAAATGCCTCGAATTTTTCGGTACCCTGTTTGTCGCCCGACATATACATGTACCAGGGGCCTGCCCTCAATAATTTATCTTTATTTTTAATTTGATATCCTCCATAGATTATACTGCCAAAACCTGATCGGGAATTTGACCCGTAATTACCTCCCTGGATAGCTGCCTGTCCATCCAGCCAAAGACTTTCGCTTTCGGGCTTCAATTGTAATCCAACGGTATGAATATTAGATTCTTCCTGACGATGAAACCCGCCTCCACCATTTTCATGTTTATACAGGTAAAAGGCTCTGTAGAGTACCTGTTTATTTATCCTGTGCTTAAACCAAATCCAGCCTCCTTGTTCATCAGTGATATTGGTAATTGTATTGCCCATTTCACTATAAATCGCCAGGGGATCATCTTCAAAACTTACTAAACCAACAAGATCCAGCGAGGTAAACTTGTTAAAACGGTAAGCAACTCTAATGGCATTATAATAGAAGGTTTTTGATCCATCATTGGGGGTTCCATCACCAATTAACCATTGTCTTCCATATCCCTGGTCATGCAGGTTCTGTCGGCCAAGCACAATGGTAAGTGGCATGCCGCCAATATTTTTCCATTTAAAATATAACTGCCCTATTACAAGTTCATAGTAATGCCGCTGAGGATCATAAAGGTCTCCATCCGTAACGGAATCACCGGTACCTTTGTGTCCATAATACCTCGATTCATTCACAAGTCGCAAATAAATCTCAGTATTTTTTGTTGGCCTTAATCCACCGCCAAGACCGAGTTTCAGGCGAAAGAAACTATACAAATCATCCAGGTCATCATTCAGGTCTTCCTGGTTATTCCAGTATTCATGCCTCAGGCGAATGTTAGCATCCCAAAAGAATTTTCCTGCTCGTGATTCTGATTTTTCAAATTCTTTGGTAGAACCAATACTTAAGGTATCAATCGATATATCCTCTGAAACCACACCTGTAGTATCCTGGGCTATCAAGCCAATTGTCCCTATCAATAAACTGAGTAATGCAATCAGGTAAATCCTTGTCATAGAATAGACTCAGCATTTAGCGTCATATTAGATATTGGATTGGATGCAATCGTATTGAGTTTACATGAGCTATTGGATCAATCAATCTGTTATCCGACCGAAGCACTCTTCGTAGTTATTGACTTCTTATTTCACCAATTCAACTTCACCAATTCTCCACGACTTATCAAAAAACGTTTCACCAGGTGAGTAACATCTTAAAATCTGGAACCATCCTTCATCGGGTTTGGTTTGTATCCAATTACCATCGTATATTCCATCAGGTTTCTCCGGACCGTAATAAACGGTGAATGAACCATCATCATTTTCCTGGGCTGCCGGGCTTGGAAATGACTGACTACCTACCCTGGGAAACTGTTGATCAGTTTGAATAATTGACCGTGTTTGAATATCGTAAACGGTTAATGACCAAAACCTTTCAGCAGGAACATCTTTGGGTAATTCTACTTTGTAGGTAAGACCACCATCTAATGGCTTGCCATTGGCATCCACACTATTCAAAAGATACTGCGAACCTATCCCTGTGAGTCGCATACACATGGCTGGTGTAATTCCGGTGGCCATATATAAGAAAGCTGAACGAGCAGCAACATTCCTGGCACCTGTATATGGGTAAGGGGTTATCTCACCGTTTTCACCAATTTCAGGTGGAGATTGAGTCCAGGTATATCCACCTGCAAACAGCGGATTATACCAGTGAGAATCATCTCCGTAATAACCAAATTTTGTATTGGGCAATGCACCAACACCTACTGCACGTGCATACCCATTTGCCACATCTACTGCTTGATTTAAAATTTCTATTGTTTTTTCATCAGGATTAAAAGGTTCTCCTTTCTTTATACCAATAGCTGCTGCTAAGCCCCCAATTTCAGGATTTAACGCCTCCGCCGGTTCTGCTTGTATCAATTCGTTTAACATTACAAAATGTTGATAATTAGAGGGAGGTAGCGTATTAATAGTCATACCTGTTCCATCAACCTGACGTGCTTTCTTATACTTTGATGGAGCACCTAATTTTGCTTTGCCATTCAGGTAGTCTCCAATAGATGTACCCTGACCACCTGGAGAATAAGAATAAACAGCCAAAACTTCAGCATCTTTTATGGCCTTTTTCGGTGAATTATCCTCTAAAAAAGATCTCCCGGCCAGCCATACATGGTTGGCTTTTGCATGCCTGATATAAAAACCGCCATCAGGAAGTGGCCCATCATACCATGCAGGAACAATCAAATAGCGGCCACCTTCACCCCGGTCAGACCCCGGTAAACCAAAGTCAGTTACCCATTCAAACCACATGTCATCAATAACTCCAAGTGCGTCAACAGGAGTTTCCACGATCATAGGCCCGTTTGAGAGGTCTATGAAACTCATGTAATAATAGGTATCCATGTTGGCTGTTAAAAACAGCTGGTTACCATCCATCATATTCGGGAAAACTATAAAGTCATTGTCATTCACCCCAACTTCATGGAATCCTTTGCGCATTGCCCATAATGATACTCCACTTATGGTATTCAAGTAGGCTTCGACAGCATGAACATATAAAAGTTCATCTTCCAGTAATTGAGCGGTAGCATCAGTAGGATAGCCGTTGGGCATTTCAAGTTTGCCAATTTTTGACTTAATTTTTTCTGCTGTTGGAATGTCTTTTGGAGTCGGCGCATAAGTGCGCTGACTAAATCCTGTAAAACTTGTAGCCATACCTAACAGGATGGCAATTAACATAATTTTTTTCATAATTAATTTTGTTTTGGGTTAATTCGATTTTTAAAAAAATTTTCTGACAAAACAGGTGGTTTATTATACCAATTGTAAATCAAAATGAGCCACTATGAATATTTGATGTATAAAATTGTTAACGCAGCAATAGATTCAGAGCGCTTTACCAATAGTGTGAATTAACAGCGTATTTTGAATCACAAACTGTGTTAATCTTTCTCAACCTTCAAACCCTGATCGATTGAACGGATATGCAAATCCCGCTGGGGGAAAGGAATTTCGATATCATTCTTAACAAGCACATCGTGCACGGAAAATGTTATTTCACTGCGAATGCGCACCCACTCATCAAATTTTGCTGTCCAGAATAATAACCTGAAATCGAGTGAGCTTTCGCCCATAGCCTGGAAAAACACATTTGGCAATGGATCCTGTAAAATATCTTCATGTTTTTTTAATATATCCATAAAGAGGTTCTGTACCAGATGTGGGTCAGTGCCATATGCCACGCCAGCAATAACCTCAATCCGGCGTCTCTTATCAGAGAGGGTCCAGTTTACCACTTCGTTTGAAATTAAATTTCCATTGGGTACAATAATCTCTGCACCATCGAAAGTACGTACATGGCTTGAGCGAATCCCCATCGATTTTACATTACCCATGAGAGTGCCTACCTCAATAGTATCACCAATTTGAATGGGGCGTTCAAAAAGCAATATAAGGCCTGATACCAGGTTATTAAAAATATTCTGGAGGCCAAAACCAATACCAATACTGAAAGCACCAAAAATTACCGTAAGATTTGTCATTGGCATACCGGCAGCTCTAACAGCCAGCACAACACCCAGCGTGATCAGGGTGTAACGAAACATTACTGAAATGGTTCTGGGTACTCCTTTTGCAAGGCTGAATCTATTCAGTACATCTTCTTCTAGAACGGCAACTATTATCCTGGAAAGAAAAATAGATAGCCAAATGACAAAAAAGAAAGCAACAATACTTCCTATTGTAAACTCCGTGGAAAAAAAGACCCTTTCCGTCGTAAAAAATGAAGTAAAACCTTCAATAAATGGCCTGTCCAGGTTCAAACTTCTTAAAATAATAAGCACCAATAAAACAGTGGCCGTAAAATTTAATAACGATGTAATTTTTGCCTTGAGTAAAGTACCATGATTTCTGAATACATTTATTTTCTGCATCGATTTGCTGTCTATTGCAACTTCAGCTAAACCATCAATAATCAGTGCTGAAATGATCAATAGGAGGAAAGCAAAGGTATTTGCAATTGGAATATTTATCGTAATGTCGGCTAATAGCGTCATTCCCAAAATAATGGCAATCAGGCCAATAAAGGCAGTACCCATGTGGAAGATAAGGATGGCAAGAACGAGTTTACCATAAAACTTTCTTTTAAATTTATGATGTTTAACTTTTCTTGATAATAATCCAAGAATAATCATTTCGATTATTGCAATCGTAGCAATCCCCAGTGCATAAACAATATGATTTGCCGGAAAGACATAATACGTAAGCCGGAGAAAGATCAACAGGCCGAAAATATTAACAAAATTGTGGTAAGGTTTCGAAATTACACTTTTAACAATTTGTATGATTGGTATTGATACAAGGATTATAACAATATCTTTAAATATCAATGGTCTGTTCGAAAAAATTATCGAGGAACCTAACAGTCCGATAATAATTGCTGCACTCCAGGGCCGCATTAAAATACGACGTAGTATCTTTTTGTAGCGTGAGGTATAGTCACCATCGTGATTACGTATTTTTGTTTTTAGCGAGGTAAAAGCAAAGATTAGTACTACTAATAGAAGAATTTGAAAAATGATATTCGGAATATGGTTTTTTAAATACCTGACCAGGTCCACCCACTCCATCTCATAAAAAAGTTCAAAAGCAGGTGCAAGGCGGAACGTAACAAAGGTATAATAAGCTGGACTAAAAACCGAGGGCTGGTCGGGTTTAAATACCTGGCTTTCCCTTTCGATTATTGTTTCATTTATTAATTTGTCTATTTCTTCCAGTCGTGCAGAAGTAATAGCGGAACGATCGAGAAGGATAAATACGTAATCCCTTTTAATATTAACTAACCCCCTCACGCTATCAATCCGACCAAGCACCACTGGAATTCTTCTTGTAACATTTGCAGGTTCACCCCTTTGTTTATAAAGTTTTTCAGTGTTTTCCCATACTTTTTGCTCTTTATTCAGTTTCTCCTTGGTATCTTCAAACTTCTGAATATTATCCTCAAGCACCTTCATCTCGGTTTCCAGAATACCTTTTTGATAACTCCAAAACGTTAGCCTGTTGTTAAGGCTCCTGATGTTTTTCTCTTCAAGAGTGACATGCTTGTTGGCTTTATCAACAGAATCTATTTCAGCAATTATAACCTCATTTTGCAATTTAAGTGCTTCCAATGCTTCATCAGAAATCAGAGATTCTGCAAAGCCATTAATCTGTTGGATGGCATCGCGTGACCGGAGTGAGATATCTGAAAGGTTAATTGTCTCGACAACTTGTTTGCTGGAATCAGCCGGTGTTTCACCCGACTCCTGTGCAAATAAAGTTTGAGTCAGAAATAGGCATCCGGATAGCAGGATGGTACTTATTAATGAGCTTCTGTTGTAATGTGTTTTCATGCTCTTTTTGTTATAGATTGATAAATACTAACCAGCTGAAGATTTTGCAGGCTCCGGTTTGTTTTCACTTCTTTTTATTACTGCTCCGAAAACCTTATAAGTAATCGCCAGAACCACCGCACCAACAAACAACCCAATGATACCCGAGAGCATCATTCCTCCAATGGCTCCCAGTAAAATAACAAGCATGGGTACATCAACGCCACGGCCAAGAAGCATCGGTTTAAGGAAGGTATCAGAAATACTAACAATTATACTCCAGACAAGGAAAATTACTGCCGGAGTAGTTTCTGTAATTGTGAAAACATAAATTGAAATAGGGATGAGTATTATTGCTGGTGGTAGTTGCATAATGGCTAGCATTAAAACCAAAAGGACCCAAATTCCGGCTCCGGGCATTCCAACCAAAAGCAGACCAATACCTGCAGCAATGGCCTGGATTATTGCAACTCCCAATACACCCTGGACCACACTACTGATGGTGCCCTGGGCGATGTTGGTAAAAGCTTCCCCATCATCTCCGGCCAAAAGCTTAAAGATATTATTAGTCGCCCTCGCTCCGGCTTTTGCATTTAGTAATAATGCCCCGGCTATGATTATGGCCAGGATAAGTTGAAGAACAGTAAAGCCAAGGCTTGCAATGGACCCAACTATTTTTGGCCCGTATTCCTGAATTTGAGGTTTCATCTTTATCAGAGCTGCTTCAAGGTTAGTGGCAGATAGTTCCCAGATTTCATATATCGGACCACCAACAACGGGCCAATCGGCAACTTTGTCCGGTGGCAGAGGAATTATTAGTGAGCCTTTTTTGAAATCTGCCGCAAGTGTTTGCATACTATCGACTGTTCCTGTAGTAAATAGTAGACTGGGAACAATCACAACAGCCAATAATAATAATGTGATCAGGGTAGTAGCCAGTTTTTTTCTACCACCCAACACTTTGGTAAATTTCCTGAAGAAGGGATAAACTCCAACAGCAATGATTATTCCCCAGGCAACAATCATAATGAATGGCTTGAGGACAAGAAAGCTTAACAGGATCAGTAATGCAATAAAACCGATGCGCAATGAAGCCCTGATAGCAAATTGATATTTATTTTCATTTTGGTTGTTGTCGATTGGTTTTTCCGATTCCATGACTTTTCTTGTTAAAATTTAAACCCTTGTAAATCAAATTTTGGTCATATTGAAGTTACCAGGACCAACCAAAACCGGTATAGAAAACATAGTCAATTTCTGATGCTCCTTCAACGGGTTGATTGTCGAAGTTAAATGTTAGGCCAAGTTTTATATAAAAGTCATCATCGAATGGCATCTCGTATTTTGCATCAAAATTAAAGTCAGTACGCCACCTGCCTGATTCCGTAAAACTGGGGAAAGCATAAATTTTTGTGAACAAGCTCAAATCACCAATGTCGAACATGTTCAATTCAGTGCCAATAAACCCCTCCCAACTTTTCCTGTTACCTATCGAATCAACCGAAAATTTTTCATTGTTGAAGTTGGCACCGCCAGCAAATCCCCAGTAGGTACGGTTGGTATGGATAGCATATTTTCCAACACCAAGTCTGGCTGTAGACCTCAGGTCAAGTTTTTGTTCTGTATTCGAAAGGAAATCTACCGAAACAAGTGGGTACCAGTCTCTGGGAAGAAAGTATTTATACCCAACACCTCCATCGGTTCTTTTAATGTCCTCTGTATTGTCCTGGGCTGAAAACAATGTGTTGAAATAAGCATCAAGGTTCCATCGTTCTTCGAGGTAACCAATTGTTGACCGTGCTGTAACCTGCGAAAAGTTATTGGCTTTTGTAAGGTCAAACCCAACATCAAAAGAAAAATACAACTTACTCCAGAAACCTTTGTCAACATCTTCAAGCCAAACAATATCGTCGTGAATAATTTCAACAGTTTGTCCGTCATCAGTGGTAATCGTTATTTTTCCAGGTTCAGATGAGTTGATGTAGCCATTATACCGGTCACCATTTGATAATGTGATTAAAAAATAGGTGTCAGTGAAAATTTCGCTAATGCCATCCCACTCAATTGTAAAATCTTTATCACTAAAATCAGTTTCAATGGTCAATACACCTCTGTCCATATTTTTAACCTCACCAACTATATAATTTCCATTGTGAAAAGTAAGTGAGTCTGTTTGTCCCTGAACGCTTAAAGAAACGAAGGCTACAATAAAAAAGGCTAATGCAAATGTTAATTTTGTAAATGTTTTCATCATTTTATAGATTTTTGTTGACAAACAATTTTTTTTAAATAAAGTTTAATATTTATATTTTATTTTTGTTTATTCTTTTCTGGTGTCAGAAGAAACCCTTATAAATCCTCTGTAAGAACCAATATAAAAGCTATTGTTGGGGCCAAAAGTAAAAGTACCCCATATATTATTAAAAACTTTTCGGTCATAATTTTTCGATCCCAGTGATCCCCATTTCAATATGGGTCCAATATTGTCTTCAAATTCCCCTTTTTCAAAATATGGCTTAATATAAGCAACTCTGCGCCCTGTTCTATAGTCAATACCGGTTATTTGCCAATCGTAATGTTTATTGTGAGCAGTATCTGATTTATTGTAAACATACAGCATTCCTGATCTTGTTGAAAGCTTTGGTGTGGCCGTTTTACAATCATACAAACCACTTTCCGGCCAGTTTTCGACCTGATGGAATTTCTTCGATTTTTCGTCATAATCAAATTTCATAATTCCGCCGGGTGTTGGATTGTCATCAAAAGGATCGGTGTAGCCATAAGTGTTGCCAACAACAATGCTGTTTCCATATGCCACTGCTGAATTCTCTACCGCACTGCCATGCTCACCAAAAAGCGGTAATTTACTAACCAGTTTTCCCGTTTCCTGCGAAAAAATACATAGATTGATCTGGGTGGTATCATTATCACAAATAGCAACAAAACGGTCGTCCATCAAAGTTGGTGTAGTACCACTCCCGGCATTCAGATGACCCGGCTTATTGGCCAGATCATTGTGATAGATAAGTTCACCATCACTATATGATTGAGTCCACTTTAGATCGATCTCTATCCTTTTGGTTTTATCATTAAACCTGAATTTATACAGGGCAAAATTCGATACAATGTACACTCCATCCTTTCCCACAGAAAACGAATTCTGAATCTCTTCATACACATCTTTATCTATCCTTAAAAGTTCTCTGGCCTTTGTTCTATTCTCAATGGATATAGAATCGTAATCAATGTATTCTGTAATTTCATCTATCAAATCCACAGATTCAGGAAAGTATCTTTTTACTTTCTCCTTTACTGCAAAATAACCTATAAATGTAGCATACACCTTAGGGCAACCATCTGGGGTACGATCAGTTCTGTGAATCATACCAACTACTCCTTTCCGGGATGTAAACCAAACATTGCCATTTACATCGGGTATAAGTGCAGTTAAAGTATTGAGGTTATCCTTTTCGGAGAGATAAGGGTCAACGAGATTTCCCTGCTCAATTTGTGTTTTCAGGTTAATAGATCCAATACTGTCTTTAATAAATTTCCTGTCTTCAATCAGAATTCTTAGAACATTGCTATTTGCCCCTGGAATCCATACATTGTTATTTTCTGAAAGATATGAGTAGGCACCCCCTGCAGTATTGCTAAATATTTTGGATCTGCCTTTTTTTCCAGCCAATTCGAAAGCTGAACTTCCTCTGCCAGGAACGGCTACAAAATCCAAAACACTGATGGTATCTTTAATGTCGAGTAACAATAATGTTGTATTTGCCCTGCCAAATGAAAGAGTTACCAGGGTAGTATCATCAATAAAAGCAAAGGTAGGACACATGCCTGAGAAATCTCCTCCTTTTTGAAGGACATGAAAATACTGAACCTCCAGGTTCTCCAGTATCGGCCCCTGACGGTTAGAAACATCTGAAGCACGGGGTCCTTCATGCATCGCCGCTGTATAACCGGTTTTCATATAGGGGTGTTCCCATTTGGGTTGGAGGGGTAATGGTTCCGGTAAAACCTTTTCCCCGTTTGTAAATTCAAGCCATTCGTCATACCAACCCGTTTCAAATCGGGCAAATTGGGTTTTGCTCTTAAATTCAGTTTCCGGAGCTTTTGAATTTTTAATACAATTCTGGCCAAAAAAAGTGAAAGGAACTATCAATAAGATAATTGTAGTATAAAGTTGTTTCATTCAAATGGAAGTTGGTGGTTAGTATTTGTCAAAAATAAGAAAATAAACTAATAATACTATTTTCCTGCATCAACTTACATGGTGCTTGAACGCATTAAGAGTGTAAAGAAGGAAAAATAAAAAAAAAGGTAAAGTCTAACCTTTATGGTTTTGACTTTACCTCCGCTATTATGAGAAAATTAGCTTCAAAGCAATATAGCTAAATCTAGCCGAAAATTATGATGGCCAGTGATCAGACTCACTTGCTATCAAAATGCCTCAATTACATTTTCATACTTACCCCGACTGAAGTATTATATCCGGTTCCACCACCAAACTCAAGATTCACCCCCCATTTATCGCTCCAGTACCAGCGGCCGCCAATTTGTAGGCCAAAATCAAAATCAAATTCATCCTGAGAGATTACTCCCATAGCAGCGCCAAGATAAAAATCCCAGTTTGATGGAATTCCAATCAAGCGGTTCCAGTGATAGTCGATTCTTCCAAGTGCACCAAAACCAAAATTGTCATCAAAAACAAGCTTTATTACCGGGCCGGCGGTCCAGTCGTTATGAAAAGCAAAGTCCATACCGGCATATACCGGAAGACCATTGCTACTAAAACCAAGACCGAAATTGAGTTGCCTGTCACCTTTGCTTAATGGTGCCGCACCTGATTGTGCAAAGATGGTTCCTGAAATAAAGACTAATGCAACGAGTAATTTAATTCTCCTCATGTTTTAATGTTTTAATGTTAGAATATTTAAATTGTTTTAATTTTGAACGAGTGATTTCATTTCATTATAAAATCTTCTAAAAATATAAAATCGCGGTGAAAGTAATAGAAAACAAGAAAGGATTAGTTTTTTTAATATTTTTTTTGAATTAGAAAGGTATGATCCGATTGCTATTTGAACATCTTCTTTAATTCTTTCCTGATGGCTTTTCGTTCACTTCCACTGGTGTTTTCATAAATGACATTATACATAGAGATAAACTCATCATATACATTTTGCCTGAACTCATTTTGGTTGGTGTAAATACCCTGCAGTTCCTCTCTTGTAGCAGTACGTTTACCTACAATTTTATTGTTTTGATAATCGATTTCTAACCCATCTTCAACTTGAGTTTTTAGCGCTGAACTAAATTTATGAAATGCAGACATTACCTTTTCTTTTCGCGCTGAATCCTCCACCTTTTTGGATATGGTTTTTTCGGTAGCCTTCATCAGTTTGTCTATGGATTCATCAAATTTATCGTCCCTTTTATTTGCCTTTTTCTCAGCCTTTTCCGAAGGTGAGACTGCTCTTTCGATCACATTTTTCCACTCCTCATCCGTCATTAGATTCTGCATGGCCAAACGCTTGTCCAGATTATAGGATTGCTGTTTTCTCCTCTTTTCAAAATTTTCTTTTAATAGTAATTCAATGGCATTGAGCTCATTTTCACCCGACGACATTAATTTTTTCATTTTCTTCTTGTCCTTCTCATTGACTTTATTGAAAGCTTTGATCTCCTTTTTTGCGTCTTTAACAATCAACAATAATGAATCCCTTCGTCCTTCATCACTTACATGAGTTTTGATTTCTTTTTTGAGCTTCGGGACGTTAAAAATTTCGTCGGGTCCGACAATCATTTTTATTACCATGGTGATTAATAATACCCAGATCATGATTTAATATTTTTGATTATTTTAAATCTTTCCTCAATTGCCATTTTGATTAATATCCTAATACATATATTGTTGCAAACAATACCCTTTCAAAGATACCATTTATATAAATCCTTTTACAAAAAGTCACCAGGTATTTCCAGGAATTCAATGGAAGGGATACTGTTGAAAATGGAATTCAGTATAAATTGCCGCTAGCCAGCCAAAACTGGATCTGTTGGTAATTGATTGCAGGAATATATTAATTCTTCTTATAACGTTCGATTGTTTCTTCAGAAACGATTTTTAACTTATAAAAAAAGCGAACATCAACACGGAGGTCGTAGCTATTTGCATTTCGGCCATAACCCGATGCATTGCCACTTAATTGTGGATCGTTGACACCATAGTATGCCTCTGCAAATACTTCAAACGAGTCCCATAAAGTTCTTGCACCACAGGTGAATAATTGAGATGCTGCCATGGAGGTTCCTCCCCAGAGGTAACTGTAATTGGCATGTATAGTAAGTTTTTCTCCGATGATATCAAAGGCAGCGGAAGTGGTTAATATGTTTGCCTTAGCAGGGATTTCGTAAGCAAAGTTCCAACTCGAAACATTAATAAAATCATTACTATTTTCAACCGTGGCAGGTAGTTTTTGTGAGTAATTGTACCATGTGCCCTGAATGTTATAATGAAAAAAATCAATATCAATTCCATAGTGAAGGGCAGCTGCGTAACGACTTCCGCTTTGCTGGGTTTCCTGGTTAAATAATCCACCAATCAGGGCTGAGGCCCCAAGGTTCATTTTCCAGTTGTCACCACTTGGCTTGAAAGCGAATCTGAAATTTACCTGGTTAATTTCCTGGTTAAGTTTTGACGTTGTAATGAGATCATCAGAACCCGGATCTCCTGAATAAATATCGGTATCGTACCTCATTGGGGATGATGAAGACAATTGCTGGTTTTTAAAAAACGCTGCATTGAGTTCAAATTGGCCGTAGGTTCCAGTCCATACTGCACCGTAATCATAATCATCTTGTAGTCCAACATAATATGTTATGTTTCCCCAGTCATCAAAAGGCTGATAATCGATGCCAAAAGGAACCCAGGTCTGGCCTAGTTGAATCTTATTTTGTTCGTTTATATTATAGCCAACATATAAATAGAGAGGTGTACTCCAGCCTTCATAAAAACGATACTGAACAGCGCCAAAAAACTTTTTATCGATATCGGTTTGTGCCCAAATTCTAAAACTATCGAAGCGCAGGCTTCCTTTGGTTTTCCGGCTGCCATCGCCCCAGTTTCGATAGGAATAATAAAACATGGTAGTAAAGCCAAAGCGATCAGTTTTTTTTAATGCATCAATCGGCCTGTGCTGAGCGGATATATCGATTGATATAAGCAGGCCTACTGCCACTAGAAGAAGAAACTTATTCAGGGTTGTCATCATTCATGATTTTGGTTTTATCAATCTTCTTTATTGATATCCCTGTGAATCCAAGAAACATGGCCATCAATGGATTGATCAGGTTAAAAAAGGCAAAGGGAAGATA
>Ga0209475_10001663_pt1 | contig 26643 bp, 21 predicted proteins | sample tdDd471_FD_187128 | JGI IMG/M metagenome (GOLD analysis project Ga0209475, IMG submission 187128) | Marine sediment microbial communities from the Atlantic coast under amendment with organic carbon and nitrate - tdDd47.1 (SPAdes)... | ecosystem: Environmental > Aquatic > Marine > Coastal >... | reverse complement strand
GGCGATCTCCTGGGTGGTGGCGCCCTGCTCCTCGACCGCCGAGGCGACCGCGGTGTTCATCTGCTCGAGCGACTGCACCACCTCGGCGATCGCCTTGATCGTCTCGACCGCGTCGCGGCTGGCCGACTGGATCTCCTCGATCTGGGCGCGGATGTCCTCGGTCGCCTTGGCGGTCTGGCTGGCCAGGCTCTTCACCTCGGACGCCACCACCGCGAAGCCCTTGCCGGCCTCGCCGGCGCGGGCCGCCTCGATGGTGGCGTTCAGGGCCAGCAGGTTGGTCTGCTCGGCGATGTCCTGGATCAGGGTGATCACGTCGCCGATCTGCTGGGCGGTGCCGGCCAGCGCCTGGATCCGGCCGTCGCCGCGCCGGGCCTCTTCGTTGGCCTGGCGGGACATCTCGGCGGCCCGGGTCATCTGGCTGCCGATCTCGGTGACGGTGGCGGCCAGTTCCTCGGCGGCGGCCGAGACCGCCTGCACGTTGGTGCTCGACTGCTCGGACGAGCCGGCCACCACGCTCGCTTCGGAACGGGCCTCGTCGGTCGCCTGGCTCATCGCCTCGGCGCGCCGGCGGACCTCGTCGACGTTGCTGGCCAGCGTGCCGACCAGGCTGCCGACCGACTGCTCGAACCGGCTCGCCAGCTCGTCCATGGCGCGGCGCTTCTCCTCCGCGGCCCGGCGGTTGGCCTCCGCCTGCTCGGCCTCCATCTGGTGGATGCGCTGGGAGTTTTCCTTGAAGACCTGCACCGCCTTGGCGATGTCGGAGATCTCGTCGGAACGGTCGAGACCGGGTACCTCGACGTCGAGCTCGTTGTCGGCCAGCCGCCGCACGGCGGTCGCCATGTTGCGGATCGGGCCGGTCAGGCGGCCGCCCAGGAGGACCGTGAGGCCACCGAGCACGACGACGACCGCGGCGCTCAGCAGCAGGATGTTGCGCCCCATCCGGTCGACCGCCGCGAGCGCCTTGTCCTCGGTCTGCGCCGCCACGACGAAGTAGGGCTGGCCGCCGATCTGAAGCGACTGATAGGCGGCCAGGATGGTGCCGGCCAGCGGATCGTCGAGCTCCAGATACCCCTGCTCGACGCCCGCCAGCGCCTGCCGAAGGGTTTCGGGGAAGGTGTACTGCAGCGCCGCGGCCCCGGCTCCCGCGACCCGGGTGGAGCGGATCATCCCGTCGGTGCCGACCAGGGTGTTGTCCTGGGCGGCGCCGTCGCTCTCCAGGCCGCCGATCACCTCGGCCACCTTGCTCGCGGAGGTCCGGAACACGATCGCGGCTATCGGCGGCTGCCCGTCGGCCATGGTCGACAGCCGGTAGACCGGCTGCCCCCAGAACGCCGAAACCTTGTCGGCCCCGGCGTCGTACGCCTGGAAGTCCTCGAACACGTGCTCGCCCTGGCCGGCCTTCAGCGCCCGGCTCGCGACCCTGGCCAGCGGGCTGTCGCCGAGCTCGTTGATGTTGCCGAGAAAGCCGTCGGACTTGGTGATCGAGTAGATGACGCGACCGTCCGGCACCACCAGATAGGCGTCCGTGATGTCGGAGCTGCGCCACTGCGACAGGAACGACGCGTGCAGCCCGGCATGGCGCCACGAGTACATGCCCTTGATGTTCTCGCCGGTGATTTCGGCGCGCTCCTTGGGGGACAAGTCCGGGTTGGCGTAGAGCTTGCGGATCTCGGCGACGTCGTCGGCGTCGATGGCAACGATCAGGCTTTCGATGCCCTGGAACACCGCCTCGCTGCGCGCCATGCCGTCGAGGCCGTTCGCGATCGCGTCGAGCGACTGGGCGAGCCGATCGCGCTTGGTCTCGGCGATGAAGGTCAGCCGGTTCTCGGCGCTCTGATACAGCGCGTCCCGGCTCTGGACGTAGGCGAGCGCACCGACGAGCGCACACGAGACGAGGCAGAGCAGAACCGCGATCAGCGGCACTTTGACTCGGAGGGTCATTCGAATTCTCCCTTGCCGCACGCTGCCGGTGCCCCGGCAGACATCACGGTTTCCGGCGCCTCGACGGAACCGCCGAGCGTCATGTCGTTTTCCAACCCTTAGGTTGAGGGCGCTCTTGCCTCACCTGATGAATTGATCCTGGCCGGATCGGGGTTAACAAGCAGTTACCAGCCGGCATCGGTTGAATCTGGACGGATTAGGCTTGCGGCAACCTGAAGCGCCTCTCCGCGCAGATCGCCCCGGGAGCGGAATCACTGCGGATTTACCGGCGACGACCTTGACTCGGCGACGGCCGGCGGCTCCCATCGCCCGCGTCCCGCGCCGCCGACTACGGAGCTCTCCCGCAATGGCCGACCAGACCGTCACCGCCGCCCTGTGCATCATTGGCAACGAGATTCTCTCGGGCCGTACCCAGGACAAGAACCTCGCCTATATCGGCGAGCGCCTGAACGCGCTCGGCATCCGGCTCGCCGAAGTGCGGGTCGTCCGGGACGACGAGTCCGCCATCATCGAGGCCGTGCGGGCCCTGTCGGAGCGCTACACCTACGTGTTCACGTCCGGCGGCATCGGGCCGACCCACGACGACATCACCACCGCCTGCATCGCCAAGGCGTTCGGTGCCGAGGTCGAGCGCAACGCCGAGGCGATGCGCCGGCTGACCGCGCACTACGCCAACACCGGCATCGAGTTCAACGAGGCGCGCCGGAAGATGGCCGACATCCCGGTCGGCGCCGAGCTGATCGACAACCCGGTCTCGGCGGCGCCGGGCTTCATCATCGGCAACGTCCACGTGCTGCCCGGCGTGCCGCGCATCATGCAGGCGATGTTCGAGGGCCTGACCGGCCGTCTGACGGGCGGTGCGCCGGTGCTGTCGCACACCGTCGGCTGCACCATCGGCGAGGGCACGGTGGCGGCCGGGCTCGGCGAGATCCAGGCGCGCTACCCGGACGTCGAGATCGGCAGCTACCCGTATTTCCGGGCCGGCCAGTTCGGGACCTCGCTGGTCCTGCGCTCGACCGACGCCGACCGGCTGGCGGCGGCGGCCGACGAGGTGCGGGCGCTGGTCCGGTCGTTGGGCGCCGAGCCGATCGAGGCCGATGCAACCGGGGAGAGCGCGGCATGAGCCTGGTCGAGGTCCATCACGAAGACGGTCTGGCGACCGTCACCCTGGCGCGCTCGGAGAAGCGCAATGCGATGTCGAGCGCGATGTCCGGCGCCGTCGCCGACGCGTTCCGGACGCTGTCGAACGAACCGGACCTGCGGGTCGTGCTGCTGGACGGCGCCGGCCCGAGCTTCTGCGCCGGCGCCGACGTCCGCGAGATGGCGGCGCTCGAGCCGGCGTCGGCCGAGACCTTCATCCGCGGCCTGCACCATGCCATCGCCGCGGTGATGGAGTGCCCGGTGCCGGTGGTGGCTGCGATCCAGGGGGCCTGCGTCGGGGCCGGCCTGGAGCTGGTGGCCGGGGCCGACCTGCGGGTCGCCGCCGTCGACGCCCGGTTCGCCATGCCGGAGGTGCTGGTCGGCGTGCCGTCGGTGATCGAGGCGGCGCTGCTGCCGCGGTTGATCGGCCGCGGCCGGGCCGCCCGGCTGGTGTTGACCGGCGAGGTCGTCGATGCGGCGACCGCCGAGCGCTGGGGCCTGGTCGAGGAGGTGGTGCCGGTCGCCGACCTGGCCGGCCGGGCGCACGCCCTGGCCCGCTCGATCGCCGACGCCGATCCGGCCGCGGTGCGCGCCCAGAAGGTGCTGTGCCGGCAGTGGGACACGCTGTCGCTGGACGCGGCGATCGAGGCGAGCGTGGCGACCTTCGCCGCCAGCTTCACCTCCGACGCGCCGCAGCGGCGCATGGCGGCGGTCCTGGAGCGGCGGGGGTGAGGATATCCGCCCTCGGCGCGCTGGCGACGACGCTGCTGCTGGCGGCCGGCGGCCCGGCGGCGGCCGCGTCGATCGACGGGATCTGGGGCGTGTCCGAAGGCGACACGGTCGCCTGCAGCAACGTCCATGTCATGGTGCTGCGCGACGGCCGCTACACCAAGGCGTTGCTGGACCTCGGGACCACCGAAGGGCCGCGCGACGTGGTGGTCGGCGTGTCGAGCTACTCGTTCGACGGCGCGCGCCTGGTGGTGGCGCCGTCGATGTCGCTGGCGCAACCGGAGCCCCGGCAGGTGTTCGACTGGGATCCGGTCGGCGGCATCCTGCGGCGCGAGCAGCCGGCGCCGCGCCTGACTTTTCGGCGCTGTCCGGACCGGCCGCTGCGCCCGCTCGACCGATAGCGATCCGCGAACTCTGCCTTACCGATTGATCGGAAACGTCGATTCGGCATAGGAATCTGCATGCCGCCGCACGCAGCACCGCTCGATGTCGCCTGGATGGTCGTCGCCGCCGGCCTGGTCTTCGTGATGCAGGTCGGGTTCTGTGCGCTCGAGGCCGGCTTCGTGCGGGCCCGCAACACCATCAACGTCGCCGCCAAGAACCTGATCGACTTCTGCGTGGCGGGCGCGGTGTTCTGGGCGTTCGGCTTCGCCCTGATGTTCGGGACCGAGCCGTCGCTGTCGACCGCGCAGGGCATCGGCTGGCCGGCCGCCTTCTTCCTTTTCCAGCTGATGTTCTGCGGGACCGCGACCACCATCGTGTCCGGCGCGGTCGCCGAGCGGATCCGCTATGTCGGCTATGTCGCGGTGTCGGCCATCGTCGCGGGCGTGATCTACCCGATCGCCGGCGGATGGGCCTGGGCCTCGGCCGACGGCGGCCCGGCCGGCTGGCTCGAGGCGGCCGGGTTCGTCGACTTCGCCGGCTCCACGGTCGTGCACTCGGTCGGCGGCTGGGTGGCGCTGGCGGCGGTCCTGGTGATCGGCCCGCGCATCGGCCGGTTCCAGGACGGCGGCATGACCCCGCAGCCGCACAGCCTGCCGCTGGCGGCCATCGGCGCCATGCTGCTGTGGTTCGGCTGGATCGGCTTCAACGGCGGCTCGACCCTGGCGCTGGACGGCCGGGTCGCGCCGATCATCGTCCACACCATGCTGGCCGGGTGCTTCGGCGGGCTGGTGGCGCAGGCGGTGGCGGCGGCGATCACCCGCAAGGCCCGCGTCGACGCGCTGCTGAACGGCATTCTCGGCGGCCTGGTGGCGATCACCGCGAACTGCCACGTGGTCGACGCCGGCGAGGCGGCGATCATCGGCGGCGTCGGCGGGGCGATCGTGCCGTTCGGCCTGATCCTGCTGGAGCGTCTGCGGATCGACGACGCCGTCGGGGCGATCCCGGTGCATCTGTTCGCCGGGATCTGGGGGACGCTGGCGGTCGCCCTGTTCGGCGACCCGGAGGTCCTCGGCCGCGGCTGGCTGGAGCAGCTCGGCGTCCAGGCGCTCGGGGTGGCGAGCATCGGCGCGTTCGCGTTCGGGGCGACCTATCTGGTGCTGCGGGCGATCAACCTGATCACGCCGCTGCGGATCTCGGCCGACGGCGAGCGGATCGGCCTCAACGCCGCCGAGCACGACGCGTCGTCGGCGATGCAGGACCTGGTGGTCGCCATGGAGGATCATTTCCGGTCCGGTCGCATGGACGATCCGATCCCGGTCGAGATCGGCTCCGAGGTCGAGCCGATCGCCCGGCAGTACAACCGCGTGGTCGCCCGGGTGCGGGCCGACACGAGGCGCATGGAGCAGTCGGTCGAGGCGCTGGCCTCGGCGAAGTCCGAGGCCGAGGCCGCCAACCGCGCCAAGAGCGCGTTCCTGGCCAACATGAGCCACGAGCTGCGCACCCCGCTGAATGCGGTGATCGGGTTCTCCGACCTGCTCGGCAACGAGCCGTTCGGCAAGCTCGGCGACGCCCGCTACAAGACCTACGCCGAGGACATCCGGATGGCGGGCGAGCATCTGCTCACCCTGGTCAACGACCTGCTGGATCACTCGCGCATCGAGGCCGGCAAGGTCGAGCTGCACGAGGTCGACGTCGACGTGCGGGCGGTGGTCCGCCGGGTCGGCCGGATGATGGAGGATCTGGCGAGCAGCCGCGGGCTGAGCCTCGATATCCATGTCGACGAAGACCTGCCGCGGCTGCGCGCCGACGAGCGGCTGGTCCGCCAGGTCCTGCTGAACCTGGTGTCGAACGCCGTGAAGTTCACCGAGGCGGGCGGCCGGGTCGAGGTGGTCGGGCGGCTGGAGCCGGACGGCCGCATCGCCCTGGTGGTGGCGGATACCGGCATCGGCATGGACCGCGCCGACATCGGCCGCGCGATGGAGCCGTTCGTCCAGCTCAACGACCGCTACGACAAGTCCTACGGCGGCACCGGCCTCGGCCTGCCGCTGGTCAAGTCGATGGTGCGGCTGCACGGCGGCACCCTGACCATCGACTCGATCAAGGGCCACGGCACCACGGTGAGCGTGCGGTTCCCGGAGGACCGCACCCTGCGCCCGGCGACCGAGGCGGCGGAGTAACGGCGACGGAGTAGAGACGGCGGCAGGCGGATGGTGGCCCCGGCGGGACTCGAACCCGCACGCCCGAAGGCTCGCGATTTTAAGTCGCGTGCGTGAATTTTAACTAATTGAAATTAAACGAATATTTGTTTCCAGTTCATTGCTGCCACAAAGCTTCCTACAATTTCTACTGTTTGCTGAGCGCGTGTAGTGTCCAGCGTCACGGAAGAAGAGTGTTAGAATGTATGCCTCAATGACATTACCGCTGGATCGCTGTCCGTATTGTTCACGTGCGCATCCCACCATGACACTACAGTGGAGCTATGGTGATGGCTTTCACAATTTGCCTCGTGCCGACAGCGGTCGCCAGTTGTCATGGGCTGTATACTCGTGTCGATCCTGCTCGGGGACCGTCGTTGTCGGTGGAGATAAGAAAGATAGGGTATATTTTCAAGAGAATGGAGCAAAAGCAAAAGAAGTAGGCATTGAGATAAAAATCATGCATCCAGAATCAAAGAAGGTAAACAAGGATATTCCGGAAGAGGCGGCGCGGTATTTGAAGCAAGCCTACGAAACAGCGCACTCTCCTGATGCGTGTGTCCTGATGTGCGCCGCATCAATTGATGCGATGCTAAAGAGGGAAGGATTGAAGGACGGTAGTTTATATACACGCATTAAGCAGGCGCTTACGGAGCAGCTTATTCCAAAAGCACTCCACGACTGGGCGCATCGTGTGCGTTTAGATGCAAATCAACCACGGCATGCAGACGAAGATGCAAAAAGTCTAACAACAGAAGACGCAAGTAGGGCTCTGGAGTTTGCCGAGGCTATGGCGAATTATCTGTTCGTGCTTCCCGCGCTCATGCCGAAGGTGAAGGAATCAGATACTGGTGCGGACGGCGGGACTTGAACCCGCATGGCTTACGCCGAGCGATTTTAAGTCGCTTGTGTCTACCGATTCCACCACGTCCGCACTGACCCGCAGTGTACCCATCGATCCAGGTTCGCCAAGGGGTACTGTCTGAGACGCAGAAGGCTGTTCAATCAGAGGGTTCTGCGCGAGATGGTAGACGCACGCGATTTCAGGGGGGAAATGGGTAGACGCACGCGACTCCAAGTTGCGTGCGTCAACTCTGGCCCTAAAAACTGCCTACACTGCCTACAAACTGCCACAAAACGGACAATCAAATATCTGGTGGATTTTGACTGATCTTGCCGCGAAAACACACAAAATACAGTAGCAAAAAGCCTAACGCGTTAAATTTTAAGTCGCGTGCGTCTGCCAGTTCCGCCACGGGGCCGACGGTGATCCCTGATACACCGGGAGGTTGCGGGCAGGGAAGAGGTCGCTAGTCGGCGGCACCCCTGGCCCCGGCCGGCGCGTCGGCCGCCTGCAGCCGCGCCTTGCGTCGCAGGATCCGCAGCCGGGAGTGCAGCTCGTCGCGCTCCAGGTAGATGCCCTGCAGCCAGCGCGACCCGGCGGCCGGGTCGAAGGCGGCGCGGCCGTGCAGCATGCGGCGGTTGTCGAACAGCACCAGGTCGCCGGGCCGGTAGCCGTAGGCGATCCGGAACCGCGGGTCGCGGGACAGCGCGAAGATCCGCCTGAGCGCCCGGTAGGCCGGTCCGACGCGCTCGGCCGGCAGCGCCAGCGGCCCGCGCAGGAAGCCCGCGATCCGCACCTCGACCGGCGCGCCGGTCGCCGGGTCGAGCGCGATGACGGGCGACAGCCAGCGGTAGTCGGAGGTCTTCGCCCGGTTCTGGAAGGTGAAGCGCTCGGTCGTGAGGATCCGGTAGGTCTCGGGCTCGTGCGCCGCCAGATGCCCAGCCAGCCGGAAGCCGTCGACCATCACCGCCTCGCCGCCGGATGCCGAGTTCTCCAGGCAATGCAGGATCTGCAGCCCGGGCTGGTACTCGCGGGTCGGCAGGTCGACATGCGGTGTCAGCTCGAGCGCGGTGTAGGCGTTGGAGTCCGGCTCGACCTTGGAGCGCACGTCGAACACCCGGCCGAAATTGGTCTCGCGCACGGTGCCGATGCGCTGCGCCACCCGCTCGACCGTGCCGGGCTCGACCGGCACCCCGCGCAGCCGCCCGAAGCCGTACACCGCGACCGCGGTCAGCCAGGCTTCCAGCGTGGCGTCGTCCTCCAGGACCCGGCTGCCGTCGAAGCTCGGCGGCTCGGCCATGGCGGCGGCGTCCCAGGAGACCGGCCGCGGTCGGTCGTCGGCGTCGAAGCCGTCGCAAGCCTGGCCGTCATAGGCGTGGGCCGCGAGCCAGCCGGGGTGGTAGCGGCTGGCGGCGACGCCGTGGCTCCAGCTCACGTGCAGCCCGCCGCCGGGCTCGACCGTCACCGCTGTGGCATGGAAGTCGTCGGGCAGGGCGGACAGGTCGAGGGTCGGCTCGCGCGTCGTGCGGTTGACGTGCTCGGGCATCGGCGAGTTGTCGATCAGCCACCAGAAGTCGAAGCGGCTGCCGGCGCCGTCCTCCCAGGTCACCACGACGTCGGTCCCGACAAGCGTCGCCGACACGGGTCGGCGATCGGTCGGCCAGACGTCGAAGTCCGGCGTGAGCAGCGGTGCGTCGGGCATCCGGCCCTCCCTGCTTCGGCCCTTGCCTGGAGGCAGCCTGACCGCATGCGTCGGGCTGCGCTGTCCCGCAACCGCCGCGGCAGTGTGGTGGGGGCGCCATCGGGGGGGGCAGGCGCCCGTCGTGTCGTGGGTCGCGGATGCGTTCCGCCTGCGGCGATCCGCTCCGGGATGACGATGAAGAGGGGAGACGGCCGGCCCTCTTGCTTGTCGCCATCCCGGAGACGCGCAGCGGGCTCCGGGACCCACGCTGCGACCTACGGTGTTCACACATCTCTGAAAGTCGGGCGATTTCAAATAAGTGATCCGCCCGTCGCAATCTGGGTCCCGGCTCTCCGCCGCGCTCCGGCCGGGATGAGGAAAATGGGTAAGCCCTTAAATTTCCTCATCCCGGCCGAAGCGGCGAAGCCGCGGAGAGCCGGGACCCACCCGCCGCTCCGAGATGTGTGAATCCCGTAGACGCTGCGACGGGCGGCACTCGGGAGCCGGACCTCACCCACTGCCCCGGCGACGGGCTATCCGAGCTGGTCGCGCAGGGTGCGCATGAACACCCGGGCACCGATCGCGATCAGGTCGTCGGGAAAGTCGTAGTCCGGGTTGTGCAGGCTGGGGTGGGTCTCGCCGGCACCCAGCAGGAACATCGCCGAGGCGGCATGGTCGCCGAACCGGCCGAAATCCTCGGACCCGCGCATCGGCGCCACGTCGGGGTCGCAGGGAACGCCCTCGGCCGCCATCGCGCGGCGCAGGTGGCCGACCGCCTCGGGCGCGTTCTCGCAGTGCCGGAACACGTCGTGGTAGTCGATCGCGAAGCCGAGCCCGGACGCCCGGGCGGCGTCCGTGACCAGCCGTTCGGCCCGTTCGATCAGGCCGTCCATGCGGCTGTCGGTCAGGGTCCGCAGGGTCGCCCACAGCTCGGCTTCGCCGGGTGCGATCCCGAAGGCCGGCTCGCCCATGCGGGCGTGGGTGACCGTCACCATCGCGAAGTCGTCGGCAAGCGCGGCGCCTCCGGTCCCGAGTGCCGTCCCAAGGTCGGTCAGCGCCGGCATCAGCCGCGCCAACGCCGCCATCGGCGATACCCCGTGCTCCGGCATCGAGGCGTGGGCGGTCCTGCCGGTCAGCACCACCCGCAGGCCGCGGGACGCGCAGTTGGCCGGTCCCTCCGCCAGGCCGGCCCGGCCCAGCGGCATCCCCGGCATGTTGTGCAGCGCATAGGCGAAGTCCGGCCGGATCTCCTGGAACTTCGGATCGTCGACCACGGCGGCGGCACCGGCGCCGTTCTCCTCCGCCGGCTGGAACAGCACGACCGCCCGGCCGCGGCGCGGGCGCTGCCGGCCGAGGCCGCGGGCGAACGCCGCCAGGGTCGCCATATGACCGTCATGGCCGCACATGTGGCCGTTTCCCGAAACCGTCGAGCGGTGCGGGATGTCCGAGACCTCGGCGATCGGCAAGCCGTCGAGCTCGGCCCGGAACATCAAGGTCGGGCCCGGCTCCGTGCCCTCGTAGACCGCCGCCACCCCGTGCCCGCCGAGGCCGGTGACGATACGGTCGGGCGAGGTGCCTTCCAGGAAGGCCTCGACCGTCCGCGCGGTCTCGCGTTCCTCGCCGGACAGCTCCGGCCGCCGGTGTAGCTCGCGCCGCCACTCGACCAGCTCGACCATGTCCTGGTTGGTCAGAAACATCGGGGTCTCCGTAAGGGTACATTCGGGGTGGGCATTCGCGACGGCTCTGTCGGATGCCGGCGCGTGCGAGCCGACCGCGTCAGACGACCTGCAGCAGCACCAGCAGGACGACGACGATGGCGACCGCCAGCCCGATCCAGTTGATCCACTTCATGCCGGCGATCAAGGCCGACAGGCCCGGCGGGCGCTCATCCTGGGTCATCCGGTTTCCTCCAGCAGCGACGGGTCGCCCGCGACCTGGCCGAACAGCGCCGGCACCCCGCCGGTGTGCACGAAGCACGCAGGCTCATCGACCGGGATGGTGCCGTCGGCCAGCATCCGCAGCAGCCCGGCGAAGGTCTTGGCGGTATAGGTGTGCTCCAGGAAGAAGCCTTCCAGGCGGGCACAGGTCGCGACGGCGGCCACCGATGCCGGGGTCGAGCGGCCGTAGCCGGCGCCGAGCTGGTCCATGTGGATCGTCATGCGCCGCTGCCAGCCGGTCGCCGGCACGCCGGCATGGCGCTCCAGTCCCTCGACGATCCGGGTGATCCGGTTGCGCAGCTCGTCGGCCTGGTACTCGACGCTGACCAGATGCACGGTCAGGTCGAGGTCGAGCAGGGTGCAGCCGTACAGGAAGCCGGCCTCGGTCGGGCCCATCGAGCCGGGCAGCACCACGTGGCGCAGGGAGACTTCGGCGCTGCGGGCCTGGCGGGCCAGCTCCTCGGCCGCCCGGGCATAGCCGAGGGCGCCGACGACCGGATCGCCGATCAGGTACGGGCGACGGCCGGCGGCGGCCAGCTGCTCGACGGCGGCACGGGCGCGGCGGCCACGCTCGTCCTCGTCGACCGGGCCCAGGAACCGGATCTCGGCGCCGAGCAGGCGGTTGAGCATGAGGTTGCCGACCTCGCTGTCCGGCGGGTTGCCGCCGTGCAGGATCAGGCAGTCCAGGCCCAGTTTTGCAGCGGCTGCGGCGGTCAGCCGGCACTGGTTGGAGTCCGGCGCCCCGGCGACCACCAGCATGTCGCAGCCGCGCTGCCCGGCCTCGGCGATCCAGTATTCCAGGCTGCGCAGCTTGTTGCCGCCGAGGCCGAGGGCGGCGACGTCGTCGCGCTTGGCCCAGAGCGCGCCGTGGCCGGTCTCGGCCTCCAGCCGGCGCAGGCGCTGGAACGGCGTCGGGCCGTCCAGCAGGTCGATCCGTGGCAGGTGCTCGAGCATCGCAGTCAGGCCGCGCCGAGCAGGCCGTCCATCCGCGCCCAGACGGCGTCGAACCAGCGGTCGCTGCCGGGGCCGAGCATCAGGTCGTGCGGGGCGTCGTCGAGGCGGATGTGGTCGCCGTCGTAGAACCGGGCGATCGCCGCGTCCTGGCCGGTCGGGTGGCGCTCCGGGTCGTCGCGGCCGCCTTCGACCACCAGTATCGGGGCGCCGATTGCCGCCGGATCGACCGGGATCCTGAGGTCGTAGCGTTCGTTCAGCAGCCGCGGGCTCTCGGGGCAGAGCTTCGCCGCGAGATCGGCCAGCTCGGTGTCGGACAGGTGGATGGCGTAACGCGAGCGGGCGATTTCGGCCGGCAGCGGCGGCACCGGCGCGCCCTCGGGCACCAGCCGGACTTTCTGCGCCCCCGGCAGGTTGCCCGGCGGCGACGGGCAGGCCAGCAGCAGCCCGGCGGTCGGCCGCTGCATGGCGGCCAGCGGCACCAGCAGGCAGCCGAGGCTGTGGCCGACCACCACCGCCGGCCGGTCGAGCGCGTCGAGCCCGGCGACCACGTCCTCGACGAACCCCATGACGCCGGTCTCGGCATAGCCCGGCGGCTGCGGCAGCCCGCCGTGGCCGCGCAGGTCGAGTGCGGCGACCTCGCGGCCGGCGGCGGCCAGCCGCTCCGCCCAGTAGTCCCAGCACCAGGCGCCGTGATAGCCGCCGTGCACCAGCAGCACCGGCGGCCGCGGACCGTCCGCGACCGGCCGGCGATGCCAGAGCCTGGCGTGGCCGAGACGGCGCTCGGTGCCGAGCGGCACTACTCCGCCGCCTTCGCCGCCGACGACTTGTAGACCGGCATCCGCCACTCGGCATGAGCGCCGGAATGGCCGTGGCAGACGTCGAAATAGGTCTCCTGCAGGCGCTTGGTGATCGGCCCGATGGCGCCGTCCCCGACCGCCAGCCGGTCGATCATGGTCACCGGCGTCACCTCCCAGGCGGTGCCGCAGAAGAACGCCTCGTCGGCCGCCACGATCTCCGAGCGGTCGACGTCGCGCTCGATCGCCGGGATGCCGAGCTCGTCGAGCAGCTGCAGCACGGTGGTGCGGGTGATGCTCTCCAGGATGTCGTTGGACGTGCTCGGCGTGATCGCCTTGCCGTCGCGGACGATGAAGAAGCACATGCCCGGGCCTTCCGACACCTTGCCGCGGCTGTTCAGGAAGATCGCGGTGTCGTAGCCGTCGGCCTGGGCCTGCATGCTGGCGAGCCGGCCGTTGTTGTAGTTGGCGTTGCACTTCACCCGCATCGGCATGGCGTTGTCGGCCACCCGGACCCACGAGCTGACCTGCGCCGACACGCCGGAGGTGATCTTGGCGATGCGCGGCCGCTCGAGCGCCGTGATGGCCAAGCCCACCGGCCCGGTCACGCCCGGCGCGGCACCACCCTTCAGGTAGGCGGTGGTCATGATGTGGACGTTCTCGCCCTTGAAGCCGTTGGCGCGCAGCAGCTCGAGGGTGTTCTCGGTCACGTAGTCCGGCGAGAACACCTCGTCGAAGCGCATGAAGCGCTGCGAGAAGGTGAAGCGATCCATGTGCTCCGCCATGCGGAACACGTACATCTCCTGCTCCTTCTCGTTCCAGTAGCCACGCAGGCCCTCGAACACCGAGGCGCCGTACTTGAAGGCGCCGGTCGAGACGTGAACGGTGGCCTCGTCCCAGGGAACGATCTTGTCGTCGAGGAAAGCAAAGCGGGGCTGGGCCATGGCCCGGGGTCCTTTCACTGGAAATGATCGCGGAGCGTAGGACCGTCGCCGAATCGGGCGCAAGGGTGTCGGTGGGTTGGTCGATCCTTCGTGACCGTCTTGGCTCCGGTAGTTGGGGCTCCGGCCATGGGGGCTCCGGTCGTTGATCGGAATCAACGCCGGGCGGATTACCCGCCGCTAATGTTGCGGAGTTGCCGCGGATCCGGACCGTGGCTCCTCTGCAACGGGTAGCCGGTCGGTCCTCATGCTCGGTCGCGTCATCGACATCTTCCTTCGCGGCAACCTGACGCCGTTCATCGTCATCGTGTCGCTGATCGTCGGCGTCGTCGCGATCCTGATCACCCCGCGCGAGGAGGAGCCGCAGATCGTCGTGCCGATGGCCGACGTGCTGATCGACGCACCGGGCCTGCCGGCGGCCGAGGTCGAGCGGCAGGTGGTGACGCCGCTCGAGAAGCTGCTGCACCAGATCGACGGGGTCGAGCACGTCTACTCGGTCTCGCGGCCGGGCAGCGCGGTGGTGACGGTGCGGTTCTTCGTCGGCGAGGACCGCGAGGCCAGCCTCGTCAAGATCTACAACAAGATCTACTCGAACACCGACCTGGTGCCGCCGGACGTGGCGTCCTGGGTGGTCAAGCCGATCGAGATCGACGACGTGCCGATCGTCATCGTCACGCTGTGGAGCGACGCGCCGGACCGGGTCGACGACTACAAGCTGCGCCGCATCGCCGAGGAGCTGGAGATCGAGCTGCAGGCGGTGCCGCAGACCAACCGGACCAGCGTGTTCGGCGGCCGGCCGCGGGCCGTGCGCGTCGACCTCGACCCGCAGGCTCTGGCGGCGCGCCAGACCTCGGCGCTGGACGTGGCCTGGGCGCTCGGCGTGTCCAATGTGCAGCGCCGGGCCGGCAGCTTCGACCGGCTGGACGTCGCCCTGCCGGTCGACGTCGGCGAGTTCTTCGGCGGCGTCGACGCGCTGCGCAAGGCGGTGGTCAACGTGGTTAACGGCGTGCCGGTCCGGCTGGAGGATGTGGCGCGCGTCGTCGACGGTCCGGACGAGGCCGCCGGCTACACCTGGATCGGCTTCGGCCCTGGTGGTGAGGCGTCGGCTGGGGAGCATGTCGCGCCGGGCCGGTTCTTTCCGGCGGTGCACGTGGCGGTGGCCAAGCAGAAGGGCTCCAACGCGGTGACGGTTGCCGACCGGGTCGAGGCCAAGGTCGCGGAGCTGGCGCCGACCCTGTTCCCCGAGGGCGTGCACGCCCGGATCACCCGGAACTACGGCGAGACCGCCAACGGCAAGGTCAACGAGCTGCTGGAAGCGCTGGCCGTCGCGACCGTCATCGTGATCGCGCTGATCGCCTACAGCCTGGGCTGGCGCGAGGCGCTGATCGTGGCCGCCGCGGTGCCGATCACCTTCGCGCTGACGCTGCTGATCAACTACTGGGCCGGCTACACCATCAACCGGGTCACGCTGTTCGCGCTGATCCTGTCGCTCGGCCTGGTGGTCGACGATCCGGTGGTCGACGTCGAGAACATCTACCGGCACCTCAGGATGCGGAAGCTGCCGCCGCTCGACGCGGTGCGGGCGGCGGTCAACGAGGTGCGGCCGCCGATCCTGCTGGCGACCCTGGCGGTGATCGTGTCGTTCCTGCCGATGTACCTGATCACCGGGATGATGGGGCCGTACATGCGGCCGATGGCGCTCAACGTGCCGGTCGCCATGGTGATGTCGATGGCGGTCGCGTTCATGGTGACGCCGTGGTTGTCGTACCGGCTGCTGCGCGGGCACGCCAAGCAGGGCGGCCACGAGGCGCCGCCGCCGGTCCAGTACAGCCGGATGTACCGGGCCTATTCGGCGATGCTGGGGCCGTTCATCCGCAGCCGCGGCCGGTTCTGGGCATTCATCGTCGGGATCGTCGTGCTGTTCGTGCTGGCGACCTCGCTGGTGGTGTTGCGCGCGGTGCCGCTGAAGCTGCTGCCGTTCGACAACAAGAGCGAGTTGCTGGTGATGGTCGACCCGCCCGAGGGCACCACGCTGGAGCGCACCGACGCGATCGTCCGGCGGCTGGCCGAGGTGCTGCGCGAGGCGCCCGAGGTGAAGGACCTGGAGACCTTCAGCGGCCTCGCCTCGCCGATGGATTTCAACGGCATGGTCCGGCACTACTACCTGCGCCAGGGTCCCAACGTCGGCGAGATCCGCGTCAACCTGATCGACAAGCGCCGGCGCGAGATGCAGTCGCACGGCATCGCGCTCAGGCTGCGCGACCGGCTGCAGGCGGTGGCCGACGCCGAGGGCACGCGGATCGCCGTCGTCGAGGTGCCGCCCGGGCCGCCGGTGCTGGCGACCATCACCGCCGAGATCTACGGCACCGCCGCCACTCCCTACGAGCGGATCCGCGAGGGCGCGCAGGCGGTGGCGGCGCGGCTGAAGCGGGAGCCCGGGGTCGGCGACGTCGACACCACGGTGGAGGACGACAGCGATCGGCTGGTGTTCGTCACCGACAAGGAGAAGGCGGCGTTGTCCGGCATCGCGACCGCCGACATCGCCCAGACCCTGCAGCTCGCGCTGTCCGGCATGGACGCGGCCCGGCTGCACGTGCCGGGCGAGGTCAGCCCGCTGTCGGTCCGGCTGCGCCTGCCGCGGGCCGAGCGCTCCGGCGAGCAGGCGCTGCTGGGGATCGCGGTCAAGGGCCGTCCGGGGATTGCCAAGGTCCGGTCCGAGGGCGGCGTCACCGACGCGCCGGTCCCGGTGGTGCGGCTCGGCGAGCTCGGCCGGTTCGAGCGCCGGCCGGCCGAGAAGGCGATCTACCACAAGGACCTGGCCCCGATGGCCTACGTCTACGGCGAGCCGGTCGGACGGGCGCCGGCCGAGGTGGTCGCGGATGTCGCAGCCGACCGCGACGCGCGGGACGAGGGACCGGCCAGGCCGCCGGCCGAGCGGACCTACCTCGACAGCGCCGGCGGCATTCCCTGGTCGCTGCCGGAGGGCGTTTCGGTCTCCTGGTTCGGCGAGGGCGAGCTCAACATCACCCGCGACGTGTTCCGCGACCTCGGCATCGCCTTCGGGGTGGCGCTGGTCGGCATCTACCTGGTGCTGGTCTATCAGACCGGCAGCTACGCCATGCCGTTCATCCTGATGATCTCGATCCCGCTGACCATGATCGGAATCATGCCGGGGTTCTGGTTCCTGAACATGGTGGCCGGCGCGCCGGTCGCCGGGCACCCGGACCCGATCTTCTTCACCGCCACCGCGATGATCGGGATGATCGCGCTGTCCGGCATCGCGGTGCGCAACGCCATCCTGCTGATCGAGTTCCTGCATGTCGGGCTGCGGCGCGGCCTCGGCCTGCGCGAGGCGGTGCTGGAGGCGGGCGCGGTGCGGACCCGGCCGATCCTGCTGACCGCCGGACCGGCGATGCTGGCGGCGGTGCCGATCACCCTCGATCCGGTGTTTGCCGGCCTGGCCTGGGCGCTGATCTTCGGGCTGCTGGTGTCGACGGCGTTCACCCTGCTGGTGGTGCCGCTGACCTACTACTGGGTGTACCGGGACCGGCCCGGCCATGGACTGACGCAACGGAGTGAGGAGCACGGGGTGTGAGCACGATCGTCGGCCGTATCGTCCGGGCGGCGGTCGCCGTCGCCGTCATCGTCGTCACCGTCGTCTGGCTGTCGGGCGGCTTCGAGCAACGGGTGCCGCCGGGCACCGTCGAGATGAAGTCGGCGGCGGCGCCGGAAGGCGCGCAGCAGGCGACCGTCGAGCAGGTCACCGGCCCGCTGGCCGAATGGGCGAGCGGTGCGCTGGCCTCGTCCCGGCAGACCGTCGTCGGCTCGCGCATCCTGGCGCGGATCGAGGAGGTGCGGGTGCGGGCCGGCGACCCGGTCGTCGCCGGCGACGTGCTGCTGGTGCTGGAGTCCAAGGACCTGCAGGCGCGGGTGGCGCAGGCCCGCGATGCCCTGACCGCGGCACGGGCCCGGCTGGATCTCGCCCAGCGCGAGGGCAAGCGCTACGACGAGCTGCTGCAGCGCGGCGTGACCACGCGGCAGCGCTACGACCAGGCGCAGGCCGAGCTGCAGGGCGCCCAGGCCGACGTGCAGCGGCTGCAGCAGGCCGTCCGCGAGGCCGAGGCGGCGTTGTCCTACACCGAGCTGAAGGCGCCGGTGTCCGGGCTGGTGATCGACCGGCTGGCCGAGCCCGGCGAGACCGCCTCGCCGGGGCGGCCGCTGCTGCGCATCTACGATCCGGCGGCGCTGCGGGTCGAGGTGCCGGTGCGGGAGACCCTGGCGGTCAAGCTGGCGGTCGGCGACTGCCTCGAGGTCGCGGTGCCGGCAGTCTCCGAGACCTTCAGTGGCAAGGTCGAGGAGATCGTGCCGTTCGCCGAGACCGGCGCGCGGACCCTGCTGGTCAAGGTCGGCCTGCCGCAGGATCCGCGACTCTTCGCCGGGCTGTTCGCCCGGGTGGCGATTCCCGCCGGCACCCAGACCCGGCTGCTGGTTCCGGCGGCGGCGGTCGAGCGGGTCGGCCAGCTCGACTTCGCGACCGTGATCGCCCCGTCGGGCGGCCTGGAGCGCCGGATGCTGACCCTCGGCGAGTACCGGGACGACGGGCGGGTCGAGGTGCTGAGCGGGCTGACCGCGGGCGAGCGGGTGAGCTACGTGCCGGCGCCCGGACAGTGAGGTTCCGGTACCGGTAGGGGGTTATCCCTTCATCGCCTTCATGCCGGCCAGCCGCAGCTTGTCGGCCTTGTCGGAACCCTCGACCAGCTCGACCAGGCGGACGGTGTTGTAGAGGTCGATCACCGAGACCTCGACGTCGTTGGCCTCGAGCCGCTGCACCAGCTGCTTGCCGCGGGCGTCGAGGCCGGCGGCGATCCGCTTGACCGCCCCTTCGATCTCTTTCCTGGTCTCCGGGTCGTCGGAAAGCTTCCGGCACAGCCGCAGGGCGACGATCCGGTCCTCGGCCTCGCGCAGGGTCTGCAGTTCCTCCTCGTTGCTGGCCAGCGGGTCGTCGAGCGCGGCGATCGCCGCCAGGGCGTGCTCGTCGGCCCCGGCGACCACGTGCTCGCGGGCGACCCGGCCGAGCTCGGCCTTGACCCGGTCGATCCGCCGGGCCAGGGCCCGGCCGCCGCCGACCGCCCGGGCCGCCCGCTCCAACGCGTCGACCTCGCGGCCGAGAGCCCGAGCGACGTCGGCCTTCGGCAGGTCCTCGTCGGCGAGCTCGGTCCGGACGTCGATCAGCCGGTCCTCGCTCTGGCTGACGACGGCTTCGCCGGCCTGGTCGCTGACCGCCCGGATGAGGTCGCCGGCCTCGGTGTCGGCCAGCTTGTCGAACAGCTCGGCCAACATGCCGAGGTCGCGCAGCCGGGCCATCAGCACGAACAGCACATAGGGCACGGCGTCGCGGTGAAGGGCGGCCACCGTCTTCAGGGTCTCGACCAGGGCGGCCAGTCCGTGCTTGTCGACCGTCTCGATCGGCGGCGGCGGCAGCGCCGAGCGCAGCTCCAGGATCGGATGCGCGATCCTCAGCATGACGATGATGTCGTCGAGCGAGGCCAGCACCGGCTCGCCGCCGAGCGCGTCGCGCAGCTGGGCCCGGCCGTTGGGGGTCTTGCGGGCCGTCGCGTCGACGGTGGACAGCACCCGGGCGCTCTCGGACCACAGCGGCCCGCCGGCCTTCAGGACAGCGGCCGAGTCCTCGGGGTCGGCGGCGCGCAGCGCGGCGGCCGCGGCCTCGATGGTGCCCTTGCCCGCGCGCTCTCCGAACATTGCCCAGATCGGCGCGATCGCCGAGCGCGGGATGCGCCCGACCGCCTTGCGCCGGCTCCCCGGGTCGTACAGCAGATCCTCGAACGGCAGGCAGAACAGTCGCTGCGGCGTCGGTCGCCGCGCCGGCCGGGCCACCGACATGCGCGGCCGCAGCCGGCTGAGGACGGCGTCGGCGGTGGCGCGCTGGTCGACCCGCAGGCGCCGCGCCTCCAGCGACCGGACCAGGTCGACGAACTGCGGTTCCGGGATGTCGAACACGCGGCCGGCGAGCAGGTCGAGCGAGCGGTCGGGCGGGGAGGCGGGCATGGCGGACTCCCTACAGGGCCTTGGCGCGCCGGCTCTCGACGCGCAGCAGCAGGTCGAGGTCGAGTTCCCCGGACTGCCAGCTCTGCATCGGCTTCACGAACTTTCGCAGCGCATTCTCGAGGTCGCCCCAGGCGTCGCCGGCCTGGCGCTCGAGCTCCTTCTTGGGGACCAGCGGCAGCATCCGGACGATCTCCTCCATCGCCTCGGCCTGCTCCCAGATCGGCGATTCCAGCACGCCGTCCCAGATCGTCAGCACGTGCTCCCAGCCGTCGAGCAGCCAGGACAGCCGGTCGACCCGTTCGCGGATCTCCCCCTCGGTGGTCTTCCAGGCGGCCAGGGTTCCGGCGAGGTCGGCGGCATAGGCGTCGACCTGCTCGATCACCGGATAGCCGATGTCGAGGGTGAGCTTGACGACGTCGGCGGCCAGGAACGACATGCCGTCCGGGTCGGCGTTCGAGCGCCGGCCCCATTCCTCGGCGTTCATGCGGAAGGCCTCGAGCCGCTTCAGCAGCCGGCGCAGCCGGCACTCGTGGGGCATGACCGGCAGCCCGAGCGGCGCGATCAGGTCCGACCACACCTCCAGGCTGCGGTAGATCTGCTCCGACGAGGCACCGATCTGGCGGGCGATGTCGTCGAGGATCCCGCGGACCTTGCGCTTGCCTTCCGGCGACGACAGCTCGGCCACGGTCAGCTTCGCCTGGGCGCTCGACAACCGGTCGACCACCGAGTTGACCAGGTAGAAGTTGGTGAGCAGGCGCTCGTTCTCTTCCTGCTCCAGTGCCGCTTTCGAGCATTCGACCGCGTCCGGCCCCGCGAGCCCGGTCATCGCCGTCTGGTTCGCGCAACGCCGCATGACGCGGGGCGTCGTGGCCTTGGCGTCGGCGATCGACTCGTGCAGCACCCGGTCGTGCACGGTCATGCGGAACACGTCGCGCACCGACGGCCAGGCGATGACGTACACGCCGCTGCTGCCGGACATTCCCGGGATCAGGATCTCCAGTCCCTCGTTGTGGTCCGACCGCACGCGCGAGAACGCCAGCGTCGGGGTCGTGAACGGTGCGACGACGCCACGTTCCTCGAAGGTGGCCGGCCAGTATCGTGTGCTCAGATGGCCGCCGTCGGAACTGCCGGAATCGTTCACCGGTTCGGTCATCGGTCCCCCATTAACCAATTCAGGTACCGACCATCGCCGAAATCGCGCTGCAACGCATCATCGATTCGTGGGAGAGGCTATTGTTCCCCGGCCGGCGAAGCGCAGGCAACCGGGCCCCCGAGGACCCGGAACCGCTCGACATACCGCCGCTTCGCCTCGTCCGGCCGCATCGGCTCGATCACGATGTCCCGGCCGATCCGGGGCGTGCCGAAGAAGCCCCGGGCCTCGCCCTCGTCGAACCCGGCGAGCTGGGTCGCCTCCAGGTAGGCGGCCACCCGGTCGGCCCGCTTGATCAGCTTGTTCACCGTGACCGGCAGCTCGGCCGGCAGCCCGACGCGCAGGTGGACGGCGCGCATCAGGCCGGCCTCGATGGTCTTGTAGCCGGTGCCGATGGCCGCCTTGAACGGGGTGATCATGTCGCCGATCACGTATTCCGGGGCGTCGTGCAGCAGCGCGGCCAGGCGCCAGCGCTGCGGCAGGTCGCGGTCCAGCAGCCCGGCGATGCGCTCGACCAGCACCGAGTGCTGGGCGACCGAGTACGCCCATTCGCCGGAGGTCTGGCCGTTCCAGCGGGCGACCCGCGACAGGCCGTGGGCGATGTCCTCGATCTCGACGTCGAACGGCGACGGATCGAGCAGGTCGAGCCGGCGGCCGCTCAGCATGCGCTGCCAGGCGCGGGGCGGCGCCTCGGCGGCGCGGGGGCGTCGGGCGGACGAGCTCATCGGCGGCGGCTCCGGTGTCGGGCGGACTTGCGGCGGTCCAGGGCGACCCAGGCGCCGACGCCGGCGAGCGGGCCGGCCACCAGCAGAAGCCGCGTGAAGAGGGCGATGTTGCGTTCCATCACGTACTGCGTCTCGAACAGGATCTCGCACCGCCCCGTGGCTGCCGGATCGGGGTAGCGGACGGCGCACCCGCGCACCCCGACATCCCGGGTGCGCTCGATCGCGGCACCGGCTGCCGGCCACTGCCGGACCGCGACCACGCCGGCAACGACGGTCCAGACGACCGCCGCCACCAGCGCGCTGATCAGGACTGCCAAGCGTCGCATGGGCCCCGACATAGCCCCGTCGGCGGTCGGCGGCAATCGGCCGCTTGCATGGAGGCGGGTCGGGCTCGCATTCTCCCGGTCCTTCCTGTCGATTTCTTCCTGTCGATCTCCCGAGGAGCCCTCCGTGACCCTGATCAGCTATCTGACCAACATCACCTTCGACCATGGCGCGGTGAAGACCCTCGGGGCCGAGATGGAGGCGCTCGGCATGAAGCGCCCGCTGATCGTGACCGACAAGGGGCTGGTCGCGGCCGGGCTGATCGACACGGTCCGCGGCGTGATCCCGAACGACAAGGCCGCGACGATCTTCGACGGCACCCCGGCCAACCCGACCGAGGCGGCCGCCAAGCAGGCGCTGGCGATGTACCGCGAGGCGGGCTGCGACGGCATCGTCGCGGTCGGCGGCGGCTCGTCCATGGACCTCGCCAAGGCGGTCATGCTGATGGTCGAGCACCCGGGCGCGCTCGACGACTACGCGATGATCAAGGGCGGCGTGCCGAAGATCACCGCCAACATGCCGCCGCTGATCGCGATCCCGACGACGGCCGGCACCGGCAGCGAGGTCGGCCGTGGCGCCGTCATCGTCATGGACAGCGGCGTGAAGACCGCGCTGGTGTCGCCGCACCTGATCCCCAAGCGGGCGATCTGCGACCCCGACCTGACCCTCGACCTGCCGGCCGGCCTGACCGCTGCCACCGGCATGGACGCGCTGACCCACTGCATCGAGACCTACATCTCGCCGAAGGTGAACCCGCCGGCCGAGGCGATCGCGCTCGACGGCGTGGCGCGGGCGGTCAAGCACCTGGAGCGGGCGGTGAAGGACGGCCACGACCGCGAGGCGCGCTGGAACATGATGATGGCGTCGATGGAGGGCGCGATGGCGTTCCAGAAGGGGCTCGGCGCCGTACACTCGATGTCGCACCCGCTCGGCGCCCTGCCGGAGCCGCGGCTGCACCACGGAACCCTGAACGCCGTGATCATGCCGACGGTGCTGCGCTTCAACCACGACTTCGTCGGCGACAAGTACGACACCCTGCGCAAGATCATGGGGCTGTCGTCGAACGCCGACCTGCCGCAGGCGATCGCCGACATGAACGAGCGCCTGAAGCTGCCGAAGAACCTGCGCGAGATGGGTGTGACCGACGCGATGATCCCGACCGCCTCCGAGCAGGCCGAGCACGACCACTGCACCCCGACCAACCCGCGCCCGGTCGACCGCGCCGGCTTCGAGGCGCTGTTCGCCGAGGCGATGGGCTGAGGGTAACGTCCGTCGTCGGGTGGGTCCCGGCTCGCGCTCCGCGCGTCCGGGATGAGGGTTAGTAGGGAGACGTCTCTCTCGGCCCCATCCCGGCCGGAGCGGCGCAGCCGTGGAGAGCCGGGACCCACCGCCGGCGCCCGCCGCCCGATCCCCGGCCGCACGGCATGACTGTCATGCGGCCTGCCGGCTTGACCGTCGGCGGGTGCGGGAACAACCTGCCCGAAAATCAGGCAGGATTTCGAACCCCATGACCGCCATCTCTCCGGCCGTCGACGACTCCGGCAGCTTCCGCGACGACGCCAAGGTGATCAGCCTCATCGGCGTCGCCCACTTCTTCAGCCATTTCTACATCCTGCTGCTGCCGCCGCTGTTCCCGATCCTCAAGGACTTCTTCGGGGTCAGCTACGTCGAGCTCGGCCTGTTCGTGATGGCGTTCTCGGGCGCCACCGGCGTGAGCCAGATCGTCTGCGGCTACCTGGTCGACCGGATCGGGGCCAAGGGCATCCTGATCGGCGGCCTGGCGCTGGAGGGGCTGGCGTTCCTCTTGATCGGCCTGACCGGCAGCTACTGGGCGATCCTGGGGCTGATGGTGGTGGCCGGCATCGCCAACGGCGTCTATCACCCGGCCGACTACGCGATCCTGTCGGCCTCGGTGTCGGAACGGCGGATGGGCCGGGCGTTCTCGCTGCACACCTTCACCGGATTCTTCGGCGGCGCGGTAGTTCCGGGCACGATCATCCTGCTGGCCAGCCAGCTCGGCTGGGCCGCCGGGGTGGCGCTGTGCGGTGCCGCCGGCATCGCCGCGGCCGCCGCCCTGCTGGTGTTCGGCCGCTCCCTGAAGCACGAGCCGGGTGCCGACAAGCGGCGCAAGTCGGGCGGCAAGGCCGATGCCGGGCCGACGCCGACCTCGGTGCTGCTCAGCCCGCCGATCCTGATGTGCCTGGTGTTCTTCACCCTGCTGGCGCTGAGCCAGGGCGGCATCAACCAGTTCCTGGTGTCGGCCCTGAACGCGTTGTACGGCACGCCGGTCGAGCAGGCGACGGTCGCTCTGACCAGCTACCTGTTCGGCACCGCCGGCGGCATCCTGATCGGCGGCCAGATCGCCGACCGCACCCGCCATCACAACCGGGTGGCGGCGACCTGCTTCCTGTTCACCGCGGCCGCCGTGCTGGTGGTCGGCAGCGTCGCGCTGCCGCTGTGGCTGCTGGTCGCCCTGATGGTCGGGCAGGGCGTCGCCCAGGGCATCATCATGCCGAGCCGGGACATGCTGGTTCGCTCGGTCACGCCGCCGGGCGCCATGGGCAAGGTGTTCGGCTTCGTGTCGACCGGCTTCAGCATCGGCGGCATCGTCTCGCCGCTGCTGTTCGGCTTCCTGCTCGACCAGGGCCGGCCGAGCGTCGTGTTCTACGTGGTCGCGGCGTTCATGGCGGTCTCGCTGGTGACCGTGTTCACCGCGGTCGGCGAGCGTCGGCGGGTCGACGCCGCCTGACCGGTCATCGCCTGACCGGTTGGCGCCTGACCGGTTGGCGCCTGGCGGATCAGTTTCCGGCGCGGCCGGCGAGCTGGGCCTCGCGCCGCAGGACGTAGAGGCCGCTGCCGACCAGGATGAGGGTGCCGGCGATCACCCAGCCGTCCGGCAGGTCGCCGAACACCAGCCAGCCATAGAAGCCCGCGAATACGATCTGGGCGTACTGGAACGGCGCCAGCAGCGAGGCGGTCGCGACCCGGTAGGCGTGGATCAGCAGCAGGTGCGAGAACCCGCCGAGCGCGCCCATCAGCGCCATGAAGCCCCACTGCTCGACGGTCGGGGGCTGCCACACGAAGGGCAGGGCGAGGCTGGCGCCGACGGCGCCGACCATGGTGGTGTAGAACAGCATCGCCAGCGGCCGCTCGGTGCGCGTGAGGATCCGGGTGTTGATGACGAAGGTCGCGAAGATGAACGCGAGCACGATCATCAGGCCGTAGGCCCAGTGCACCTCGGCAAAGCCGGGTCGGACGATCTCCAGGGTGCCGACCAGGCCGATCAGCACCGCGGTCCAGCGCCGCGGGCCGACCCGCTCTCCGAGCAGCGGGACCGACAGCGCGACCACGAACAGCGGGGCGACGAAGCCGATGGCGACCGCGTCGGCCAGCGGGATGTAGCGGATCGCGGTGAAGAAGCACCCGGTCGCCGCCAGCAGCTGCAGCCCGCGGAGCAGGACGAGGCCGAGCCGCTGCACGCGCAGCACCTCGGCCGGACGCCGCCGCAGCAGGAACGGAAGCATGAATGCGAAGTTGAACGCATAGCGTCCCCAGACCACCATGCCGACCGGCAGCTCCTGGGACAGGTGCTTGGCCACCGTGTCCAGGGTCGCGAACACCAGCTCGGCCGCGACCAGCAGCCCGATGCCCAGCGAGGCGTTGTCCGGACGGTCGTCCGGGGTCGGGTCGGGAGATCGCGAAGGCGACGACGGCTCGGTGGCTGGCATGGGCGGACGCTGACACACGGGTGCCGCAAAGGGAATGCATCTTCACCCTCGGCTGCGCGCGGGCTAGAACCACACCGGGTGGGGCCGGGAACGACGCGACAAACGGGATCCGGGAACGGGGGCCGATGAGTCTGTACGACAGCGATAGCCGCTATCGGCGGCGTTTCTGGGGCGGGGTGATTCGCTTCGTCGTTCTTGCTGCGCTGGTGGTGGGAACGGCGATCGTGTCGTACCAGTTCGGGATCGAGGATCTGGAGACCCGGGTGCGGGGCTACCAGCAGGAGATCTTCGAGCTGGAGACCCGCCAGAACACGCTCGAGCAGGAGACCGCCAACCTGCGGGTAGCGGCGGAGCGGGCCAAGCTGACGGTCGAGGAATGGGAGCGGCGCTACAACGCCGATGTCCCGACCGGGGACCGCAAGCAGATGTTGGACCTGGCGACCGAGCGCCTGCAGGCGGGGGTCTCGGCCGAACGCCTCGGCTTCCTGATCAAGTCGGCCGAAGAGCCGCGCGACTGCGATGCGGTCGAGAACAAGCGGTTCCTGGTGAAGACCCCGCTGTACGACGGCAAGAACACCGTGGTCTCGTTCGCCGACGACGCCATCGTCGTGAGCGGCGTCGGCGAGTCGGCGAAGACCGCGGACGGACTGCCGCAGGCCTGGTTCGATCCGCAGCTGCCGGTGACCATCCAGATCACCCGGATCGACGGCGAGACCCGCGAGGTCAGCGGCCGACTGCCGTTGAACGCCTCGATCATCCACGGCGGGGCCGAGCACCGCTTCCAGCTTCGCGCCGGCGCCACCGGGTTCGTGCAGATCGCCGCCGAGAAGTGCGCCTACCCGTGACCGGGCCATGACGACCGGTGTGGCGCCCCCGACCCCGGCCCCCCCGACCCCGGCTCCCCCGACCCAGACGCCACCGACCCAGACGCCACCGACCCAGACGCCACCGGCCCTGACACCGGGCCGGGTCGGTTGGAGCCTGGCGGCCCATTTCGCGAGCTCGCTGGCCATCGGCATCGCGATCGGCGGAATGGTGCCGCTGATCGCCCTGACCCTCGAGCACCGCGGCGTCGACCCGGTGCTGATCGGGGTGAACTCGGCGATCGGG